>Ga0070669_100003467_pt1 | contig 11374 bp, 7 predicted proteins | sample KBSS53metaG_FD_64680 | JGI IMG/M metagenome (GOLD analysis project Ga0070669, IMG submission 64680) | Switchgrass rhizosphere microbial communities from Kellogg Biological Station, Michigan, USA - KBS S5-3 metaG | ecosystem: Host-associated > Plants > Roots > Rhizosphere > Soil ... | reverse complement strand
ATTATCTCGGCCATCGTCGGATCGTCGGGCAGATTCGGCCGGGCCTTCCATGCCGAAGCGATTTCATCGGCAACGCCACCGCTGCCCTCCACCACCACCAAGGGAACGTTCTCGCGCACGGCGCGCAGGGCTTCGTTGCGCGTCGTCTCGCCGCCGCCGACCAGTAGTCCCACCACCGGAGTTTTTTCCGTCGTCAGTGCTTTCAAAAGTTTGAAGATGACGCCGGTTTCACTACCCCAGGTGTTGCCTTCAACTAAAACAAAATGGGAGTGATTGGGATCGAGCGCTGCCTCGCCTGAAACTTTACTGCCGGGATAATTCACGAGCGCGAGCGGCGCGACACCGACTATCGAAGACTTGAACCCACGATCTGCGACACCCTGGCCCATCAGCTCCATCACTCCAGACTTGGTGCCGCCGTCGATGATGATCGCTTCAACCGTCGCAGCGGCGCGCGCGATGCCGCGGCCGAATAGTTGGGAGAGACGCGGCTTCAGTTTGTCGTCGATGCTGTCGGCGCCACCCAAAAGCAGCAGCACGGCCTTGTATTCCGGCAGCTTCAGGGCGTGGACGATGTCTGATGCGGTAGCGTCTGGCGGCGGCAACAGCGCGGTGGCAACACGGTTTGGGAAATTGATTGTTTCGGTCGTGATTGGGGGCATGGGTCTTGTCCTTTGAAGCTTCGTGAGATTGGCTAAAGCCAGTAGTCGGGCCGCAAGCTCCGATGGTTTATAAGTGAGAATCTATTGCGAGTCAATGTTGATTGAGGCGGGGGAGCGGCTAGCAGTTTAGAGTTGAGCCTTTAGGCTGCGGTTTTGACTCGCAACGAAAACCGCAAGCTAAAGCTTGAACTCTAAACTGCATGTCTTCCAGGGTCGTTGACATAAACATTTTACATTTCGAACCCTTGACGCTGGAGTTGTATGGTTCAAAGCACGGCGGTTTCTTCGAGTAGTTGGCCCGTTGCGAAGCGGCTGACACTGAGCTGCGAGGCGTCGATCAAATCGGAGTGGCCGTGCAGAATTAGATCTGCCGTTATGCGTCCGGACGCCGGCGAATGCATCACGCCGTGGCCGCTGAAGCCGTTAACGAAATACAGCCCGGCCACGCCCGGCGACTCGCCGATGATCGCGTGATGATCAGGAGTCATCTCGTAGAGCCCGGCCCAGGCGCGACGCGGGTTGACTTCGGCTTCCGCCAGGCACGGCACGCGTGCGGCGGCGCGAGTCAGTATCTTTTCTACAAAGGCGGGATCGAACTCGGTCTTGAAGCCGGGCGTTTCGTCGGGATCGTTCCAGGCCAGCAGAATTCCTTTGCCCTCGCGACGGAAGTGAAAACCCGTAGACATGTCGATCACCATCGGAAACCGCTGCGGCAAGCCGTCGAAGGGCTCAGTCGGAACGAGCTGACGCCGCAACGGTTGTAGCGGTAAATCTACGCCGGCGAGTCGCGCGACTTGCGCTGCCCATGGGCCAGCCGCGTTGACGACGATGCGCGTGGAAACGAAGCCGCGTGAGGTCATGACTCCCATAACTCTCCGTGTTACTGGGTCGCAATTTACTGGGACCGCGGGCGTCCCGCCCGCCGACGTTACGTTGCCACTGAGCACCGAGCCATCAGACCCTTCGCGCTGCGCGCTCATTGCGGGCGGGACGCCCGCGGTCCCAGTAGGAGCGGGCACAGTTTTAGCCGGCTCTACTTCAATGCCGGTTACGTCTGTGTCCAACCAAAGCCGCACACCGCGCTCGCGTGCGTTCAGCATGAAGCCCATCATTACACTGTGTGGATCGACGAAGCCGTCGGTTTGGCAAAACGTGCCGCCGATGATGTCATCAACTCGCAATTGCGGCAACACCTTCGCGATGTCGTCTCGTGAAACCGTCTCGACATTCCCCACGCCCAGGGCCAGTTGTCGCGCTCGGTTGGCGATAAGGTAATCCAGTTGTTGCTCGCTGGTAGCACAGAAGAGATAGCCGTGCGCGCGATAATCGGCCGGATGGCCCACCACTTCGTCGAAACGCGAAAAGAAGTCAATCGAGTAGCGCGACATCTGGATGTTGACGGCAGTAGAAAATTGCGCCCGCACGCCGCCCATGCTTTTTCCAGTCGAGCCTTTGCCTTGATGCGCTTCGCGCTCAATCACCAGCACATTGGTGCAGCCTTGTTGGGCCAGGTGATAGGCAACGCTCGAGCCGACGATGCCGCTGCCGATGATTACGACGTCCGCTGTTTCGCTCATGGTTTGTAACGGCTAAACTTCCGCTTATAGAATAACCGCGCGAGAATAAGCCGAACTCGTGACAACATACAAACCGGAGGCCGACGAAACTGATGGACCTGCGTTACCCGATAGGCGAATTCAAATTCGAAGCGCCGCTGTCCGACGAACAGCGCAACCGTTGCCTCGACATCATTGAGCAAACGCCGCAACAAATGCGAGCGGCTGTGGCCGGACTGAATGACGAACAGCTTGATACTCCTTATCGTCCTGAAGGTTGGACTGTGCGCCAGGTCGTGCATCACGTTCCGGAAAGTCATCTGAATTCTTACGTGCGCTTCAAGCTGGCTGTGACGGAGAATGAACCGACCATCAAGCCTTACTTTGAAGATCGCTGGGCGGAACTCGATGACGCGAAGCAGGCGCCGATTGAGCTGTCGCTTGATTTACTCGAAGCGCTGCATCGCCGTTGGCTTTGGTTTTTGCGTTCGCTGAAGCCGGAACATTATCAACGGACGTTCAATCACCCGGAGATGGGAACCGTCAGCGTTGATAAAAACATTGCTTTGTACGCCTGGCACGGCCAACATCACGTGGCGCATATTACGTCGCTGCGCGAACGCATGGGATGGTGAGCGGTGAGCGGTAAGCAGTAAGCAGTAAGCAGAAGGCAGAAAGCAGAATCCAAGACGAAAGACCAAAGACCAAAGACCAAGTTCCAAGTTCCAAGTTCCAAGTTCAAAGTTCAAAATTCAAACATCAGCATGCTGAAAACTTTCGATTGTCCCAAATGCGGCGCGCCGGTCAGCTATGAACAGGATGTGATCGGCTCAAACCTGACGGCGCGTTGTTCATACTGCAACAGCGCCCTCTCGGTCCCTGATGAAATGCGCGGACGTCCCGCGGCGATCATTTCTGCTGTCAACATCGATCTGCGCAACACGGGAACAAAAGCCACCAAGTGGATTCTGTTGATTGTCTTGATTCCCGTGCTGGTAATAATCATCGCCGTTGTCGCGATGGGAGGGTTCCTAATACCGTTGTTCAGCGGTGTTAGTTCCTCGAAGACCAGTCCCACGACTCCGTCGGCCAAACCGAAATCCGTCGCACTCGGTGGTAGGGAGAAACCAAAGGGCTTCGCCAGCGAGACTCTGAAGTTTGGCTCGGAAGGCATCGGTCCGGGAATGTTCACCGACGCGCGCAGCATCGCTGTGGACGGCTCGGGCAAGATTTACGTCGGCGAATACAGCGGCGGACGCATTCAGGTTTTCGACGGCGACGGAAAATTCCTGACGCAGTGGACCGTCGATCGCAAGATGCCTCTGCGAGCCCTCGCTGCTGACAGAAAAGGCATTGTCTACGTGGTCCAGAGTGGAAACATTTCGCGACATGAGGGCACTACGGGAAAACTTTTGGGACAAATCTCCTACCCGGACGGTTGGGGTTTTGATGATGTCGCCGTCGCCGCCGACGGCGGACTAGTCGCTGCGTGGTACAAGAATCGTGACGACATTGTCCGTCTAAATGCCGAGGGTGGAGTGGTGCGCACCATCCGCGCGGCGATCAGTTCAGTTACCGAAGACTCTGAACTAGACACGCGCGTTGCGATCGATGGAATGGGAAACATCTATGCGCTCGGCTCATTCAATAATGCCGTGTTCAAGTTCAACCCTGACGGCAAGTTCCTCACGCGCTTTGGCAGCGCCGGAGATCAGCCGGGCCAGTTTCGCGCGCCCTCCGCGATCGCGGTTGACGGCAAGGGGCGCGTCTACGTCAGCGATTTCAAAGGCGTGCAAGTGTTCGATACCAACGGCCGCTACCTGGCGGCGTTTGATACCGACGGCGTAGCTTCCGGCATGGTCTTCAATGACAAGAACGAACTCTTCGTGGCCGCGCGAAAGCAGGTAGTGAAGTTGGCGGTGAATGAGGAAGGGAAGTAAGCAGTAAGCAGTAAGCAGAAGGCAGAACGTGAAAGGGCTGGCCCGCAGTTCAGAGTTCAAGCTTTAGCTTGGGGTTGCGAACGCCGGACAAACTAAAGTTTGAACTCTTAACTGCTTGATAATTGAACTCTGACGTGCTTGAGAGGGTGACTACATGATCGAACGTTACCGTCGCTGGTTTGAATACGAAAAGGATAGTCACGCGAAGACGCTTCAGTCTTTGAATGGCGTCGCCCCGGATCTGCGCAGCACGGACGAGTTTGCCAAAGCGCTTTACCTCATGGGCCACATCATCGCCGCGCGGCGGATGTGGCTTTTCCGTTTGGGCTTCTTAAACGAGAAGGTTGAACTCTTCCCGGGTGCCTCCAGCCTCGAAGCACTTCAGGCGCAGCTCGCCGAGACCGAAGAGTTTTGGTCGCAGTATCTCACGCAACTTGATCAAGCCGAGTTGGATCGCGTTTTTGAGTACGCGAGTTACGAGGGCCCGCGCTTTCGCAATTCGGTTGAAGACATCCTGACGCAATTGTTTGGACACTCGTGGTATCACCGCGGCCAGATCGCAATGCTGCTGCGTTCGATCGGCGCTGAACCCGCAGTCACCGATTTCGTCTTCTGGACTCGCGAACCGCTTGATTGATTCGGATCGTAATGTCGCCTAAATGGAAAACGAAAATATTTAAGAAGATATGGAGTTTGCATACTTAAGAAGTTTCCCATCGCTGTTACCCTGCCGATTAAACAGGCAGTACAAACAGCGCTTCGCTCAACCAAGTCTTTAGGGCGCTTTCAATGAGTAAAAAAATTAATAAGACAAAGACTGGCAACGTTGTCAAATCTCCAACGGTCTCACGCCGCATCGCGCAAGCTTTGAGAACGGGGGCAAGGGAGTTGGATCTCTCGGGATTAGGTCTCACGAGTTTGCGCGAATCTATAGGTAACCTATCTCAGCTTCGCACTCTGGACTTATCTAGGAACCAACTCACAGATTTGCCGGCGTCAATCTCTCAACTACACGATCTTCAAATCCTGGACCTTTCTTATAACCAGTTTGCCGAATTGCCCGAGTGTATTGTCGGCCTCACACATCTCGGTAAGCTGAACCTCCAAGGTAATCAACTAGCTGGTTTTCCTGAATCGTTCTTCAGGTTAATTGAGCTTTTGGATCTGAACGTTTCTAGCAACCGATTCACTGATTTACCCGATTCAATCTCGCAACTGTCCGAGCTTCAAGAGTTAAACCTTGCCAATAACCAGCTTTCGGATTTTCCTGAGTCGATCTTGCAACTGACTCGTCTTAAAAATTTGAATTTCGGAGGTAACCAGCTCAGAGACTTGCCTGAATCGATCTCGAACCTCACCCAGCTGAGCATTCTCAATCTGATGGCCAATAAATTAAGCGACTTGCCTGAGGCAATTTTCCATCTTACTGAATTGCGGCAACTAAATATCTCTAATAATCAACTTGCGGATTTGTCCAGGTCGATTTCCAAAATAACTAAGATTGAGAGCCTAACTTTGAGTAGCAATTCGCTCTCTCAATTACCCGACTCAATGTCTTCCCTTAAGAGCTTGTCTTCTTTGGAAATCTCTCAGAACAAACTTACAAAATTGCCGGATTCCCTCGGAGAACTGACACGGCTTTCAAACTTGAATGTCTCCTATAACGAGATCGCAGAATTACCACCCGGAGTCGAGCGACTGACTGAGCTCACTACATTGAACTTTTCCAATAATCAAATCGCGAAGTTCCCTCCGATGATCGGGAAGTTGACGCTGCTGAGGATGCTGTTCTGCGATGATAACAATCTAACCGAATTGCTGGACCTTGGACAGTTGACCCGGCTGAGGATCTTATCGCTCTCGGGATGTGCATTGAGGTCGCTGCCAGATTCAGTCGGCTCCTTAACGGCCCTTCGAACACTCTATCTCGATCACAACAAATTGGAAGACCTTCCGACCGCGCTCTTAGACCTTCCCGCTTTAAAGGAGATATTCCTCCACGGGAATCAGGGCCTAGGATTGCCAACAGAGGTCTTAGGTGCGCCCTGGACTGAGACTTTGCCCGGCGAAAAAGAAGCGGCCGACCCGAGAAAGATCCTTGAATACTACTTTCGAGTGAAACGGGGTGGACGGCCTATTAATGAAGCAAAGCTTATTCTTGTCGGACGAGGGTCTGTGGGTAAAACGTCTATTGTTAACCGTCTTGTATATGACACGTTCAAGGATGAGCATAAGACTGAAGGAATAAAGATCAGCGAGTGGAAACTTCGGCTTAATGACTCTGAAGATGTGCGACTGAATGTATGGGACTTTGGTGGTCAGGAGATAATGCACGCCACGCATCAGTTCTTTCTTACACAGCGGAGTCTATATTTGCTTGTATTGAATGGACGCGAAGGCGGTGAAGATGCCGACGCGGACTACTGGCTGAGTCTCATCGAGAGTTTTGGCGGCGATTCGCCTGTGATTCTTGTGCTAAACAAGACAGGGGAACATCCATTCGATTTAAATCGGCGCGCCCTTCAACAGAAGTTTCCCTTCATCCGGGATTTCATCAAAACAGATTGTCAACACGGAACAGGAATCAGGGAACTCTTGCTAGCTATCAAGCGAGAGACGGATCGTCTTGAAGACCTGCGCAAGAAATTCCCGGCAGGGTGGTTTAGCATAAAAGACCAACTTGCGGCCATGGAGGATAACTATCTGAGTTTTCAAGAATATCGCAAAATTTGCGAGCGAAATGGTGAACCAGATAGCAAGGCTCAGGAGGACTTAGCTGGGTTTCTGCATCGGCTTGGCGTTGCTCTTAATTACAAAGATGACCCTAGAGTTCAAGACACGCATGTCCTGAATCCGCATTGGGTCACCAACGGCATCTACAGAGTTCTTAATTCAGAAAAGCTTCAGAAACAGAAAGGCGAGATTCGTCTGAACGATCTCGGGCGAGCTCTTGATAAAAGTGAATATCCAGCCGCAATGCGCCGCTTCATCTTCGATCTGATGAAAAAATTTGAACTATGCTTCAGTTTTCCGGAGGACGACACTCGCTATTTGATACCTGAATTGCTTGATAAGCAGCAACCCTCAGACGCCGATCTTTACGACCCCGTAGATTGTCTTAACTTCCATTATCACTACCCCATACTACCGGAGGGCTTGGTTCCTCGCTTCATTGTGCGTACGCACACCTTGAGTGAAGGACTACCGCGTTGGAGGACTGGCGTGATTACGGAATTCGAAGGATGCCGAGCCCTTGTGAAAGCCGATTTGCAGGATAAGAAGGTCTTCATCCGGGTGAAGGGGCCTCAGTCGAGCCGCCGCCGATTGTTGGCCGTCATTCGATCAGATTTCGAACGAATCCATCGGGACATTCGTAACTTGCAACCACGAGAAATGGTACCGGTGCCGGATTATCCCGATGTCGTCGTTTCATACGAAAAGTTGCTTGCAATGGAACGAGAACAAATCAGGAGATTCCCGGAATATGCTGACGGCAAAGTTATCGAGGTTAATGTCCAAGACCTTCTCAACGGAGTAGACCTTGAGGGTGAGCCACGAAGAGAGAAGCGAGAGGTCGAAATAAGAGCAGTACGATTGTTCATCAGTTATTCCCACAGAGATGACAGCATTCGAAAAGAATTAGAGAGTCATTTGAAAATAATGCAACGTCAAGGCTTAGTTCAGATGTGGTCAGACCGGAGAATCACCGCTGGAGATGATTGGAAGGGGCAAATTGATAAGAATCTCGAAAACGCGGACATAATTCTGTTGTTGATCAGTTCCGACTTTATTGCTTCAGATTACTGCTATGAAAAAGAGATGACCCGCGCGCTCGAGCGCGAAACAAAGGGTGAAGCTAAACTAATACCAGTCATCATTCGAGATGTGAGTTGGAAGACTGCACCTTTCGGCAGATTACACGCTTTACCGACGGACGGAAAAGCTGTCGAGTTATGGGAGCATAAGGATTCCGCGTGGCGAAGCGTATCAGAAGGAGTGGAAGAAGTCGTACGAGCATTGCGTGTCTCGGCGGACGTAAAGTGAGTCAAACTCGGCAGTTGTTCTCCTACTCTGCTGCTACTACCGCAGCCACATCGCGATGCTGCTGCGTTCAATCCGCATCGAGCCAGCTGTTTATCTTGTCTTCTGGACCCGCGAACCAGTTTCTTATGGGACTGCACCGCCACTCCCTGTTAATGTTGAGGAGCCGAGATGCAAGTTGGCGACGTGATCTCATGGCAGCGTACCTTCACCGAAGCAGACATTCGGCTGTTCACAAAACTGTCAGGCGATGAAGGCGAACATCACCTGTCGCCGGATGAACAGGGAAGGTTGATGGCGCATGGGCTGCTCACGGCGACCCTGCCGACGAAAATTGGCGGCGATATGAATTTCATTGCTCGCGAGATGACTTTCCACTTTCATCGCCCGGTGTTCGCCGGCGACACCATTCTGTGCGAAGTGGAATTGGTCGAGCTGGAGCCTGGGGAACAATACACGCGCGTAGTGTCCAGGTGGGTGTGCCGCAACCAACATGCGAAAGAGGTGTTGACTGGAGAAGCGCGCGGCATTATTCGTGTGAATAGATCTGCTTGATTGCAGCTAACCGAGTTTACGTCTGACCATTGACTTCAAATCTGAACTGAGATAAAAAGTCCTCGCTCATCGTTCTCGCCAATTTAACGTCGGCGCGTCTGCGCGCGGCATTCGATCAATTAAGTCAGTAAACATTTCACGCAGGAGTTCGCATTGTCAGTCCTATTAACCCGACGTAACAGGGCCTCATGATCGAACAAGCAACTGAAACAACTGATTTCAAGCAGCAGTTACTCCAGTCTTTTCAAACGCATCACTCGCGATTCACAACCGTGCGCTTGCTCCGGCACCACAACGTTTATGTCTGCGGCGATCCATCCGAAGCGGTTTTTTTTATTGAGTCAGGACAAGTGAAACTGTTAATGCCTTCGCCTCAAGGGAAGGAATGCCTGCTGGCCCTGCACACCGCGGGTGATATTTTTGGCGAGCTCTGCCTCGAGCACTCCGGTCGGCGTCAGGAAACCGCGACAGTGATGGAGTCTGCGATTCTTAAACGCATTCCGCGAGACGAGTGGTTCCTACACCTCAGGGAACATTCGTTGCTCGAGGGGTTTGTAAAGTACCTCGCCGGTCGTCTGGCAGAACAACAGCGAGTGATGGGGACGCTTTTACTGGTTAACAGTGAGCAGCGTCTTGGCGAAACTCTATTGGCGCTGGCTCGCAAGTTAGGTCAACCACATCCGCCCAGCACTCGCATCGAACAGAAGATCACGCACGAGGAGCTCTCGGCGATGGTGGGCACCACGCGCCCGCGCATCACCAGGTTCATGCTTCTGTTTCGCGCCCTCGGCCTCATCGAGATCACGCCGGAGCACTTCCTGATAATCAAAGAGAAGAAACTGGCCGACTATCTCGCGCGCGCGGCGTGAAAGCGTTGGCAGAAGCCCGACCGTCAGGGAGGGCTCCATCCCGATCGGAACTGGCCCTCCCTAACGGTCGGGCTTCTGCCTGCCCTCACCGGATCTTTCCGAAGAAATGTCTAATATTGAACATACAAACAGGCACGCCACCGTAGATAATGCCCGCCTTACAAGAAATCTTGCATGCCAGTTCTTTTTTTAATTCCGGATAGCTGAAAAGAATTCAACCGGGGTCGCTAATCGCGGCCACGTTTGGACGGTGTACGCCGCGGGCGGAAGCGCCCACCAACGCCCAGGAGAAATCTAATGAAATCTCGAAGCGTAATAGTATTGGGAACTATTGGTCTATTAATCTTGGTGGCTGGTTTCTTCGGTTGCCAGCGAGCGGAACCTCCGAAACCTGGTGCCGAGCTAGCGCAAACTGGTCCGTCTCCAGGCGGCGGAGCCGTACCAATTACTATTAGCTCTACAATGCCGAGCGAATTGAACGCGGCAGGCGGCGGTGCTCCGTCGGCGACGATGCAACAAGCGGCGGCGTTCGCTTGGCAAGAGTTTATCGCCGCGAATTGGCCGGCCGTGAATCAAACCGGTGGGGTCGACGGAAACGGAAACCACGTCGATCAACGCGACGTCCCTGACACCGGCAAGAGATTCGGCGAACCTAATTTCACCGGACCGCTCGTTTGGGAAACCTTCCGTGGCAAAGCGGAGATTTTTCCCGGCGACGGTAATCCACCGCCCGGTTATCCCACAGCGGGCAAGGGTGATACTTCGTTTGGTTACGACGCCACGCCAGTCTACAACTATGTAATCCCGGTTCCCGCTTGTGATACGCCTGCGCCTACCGGCACTGCGTGGATCAATCTCGATGAGACAGACCAGATAGGGCTCGACTCGATGTTTGCCGGTACCGTAACGGCGAAGCCCACCGGCAACAGCTCGCCGCAAATGATTCGTTTCCTCGCCAAGGCGAATCGCAAACAATATACCTACGTTGCCGCGCAAGGGCCGTTTAATCAGCAAACCATGACGGGCGGCTGGTGGAACGCTTTACCAAAGGCGCTGATTCAAGCTACTCAAACCTTTTTGGTAAATAACAAGAAGAGTCCGCCGTCCGGGAGCACCACATTGGTGAGTGTGCCGGACAATACGATCGAGACGAAAGCAGGATGGCGCGTCCTCAACGATACCGAACTTAGCTCCGGGCGGTTCCAAACTGCCACCGTGCGTTATTACGAGAATCCCGGCTCCGGTCCATGTTATCGACAGGACACGTTTGGTCTGGTAGCGCTTCACATAATCCAAAAGACGGTGTCGGCTCCATACTTCATCTACGCCACTTTTGAGCAAGCCGACAATATTCTCACGGCGACAAATGCAAAAGTGGAAGACGAGGACGGCAATCTTATCCAGCCTTTGCCGGGTTGCCGCAGCGACCAAACCGCTCCGTGCCCAACGACACCCACCGTGCAGTTGAACGACACGCCAAACGTCACTACTCCGGGGATGGTCCCGCCCCAGGTTGTTCTAAATCCAGCGAATGCTTCCTATTGCACGCCGGGCAACCAGATCTATTACATAAACACAAACGGGCTTGCGGGACTTCCCACCGGTGGTCCCATTTGCATCAACTACCGCGACAACGCGATTCCGCAGCCGATTATTCAGGCGAATCAAACGGCGCATGCCGCGATCAAGGCGTATAACCAGCAACAGGGAATCGCCTCATCGCCGTGGCTCTACTACAAGTTGATCAATGT
>Ga0070669_100003464_pt1 | contig 11379 bp, 7 predicted proteins | sample KBSS53metaG_FD_64680 | JGI IMG/M metagenome (GOLD analysis project Ga0070669, IMG submission 64680) | Switchgrass rhizosphere microbial communities from Kellogg Biological Station, Michigan, USA - KBS S5-3 metaG | ecosystem: Host-associated > Plants > Roots > Rhizosphere > Soil ... | reverse complement strand
GAAGGTTTCAACCTTGCAATGGCACGGCTGGATACAATGCTCGTACCGAGTGAGTGCGTAGTCATCGAAGATTCGCAGAGAGGAATTCAGGCCGCCAGGTGTGCAGGTATGAGGTGCCTTGCGCTCACAACAACATTCGATCGAAACGCTCTCATCGACGCCGACTGGACGCTCGATGCCTTCCCGTCGATCTCTGATCTTCCCTGGAATTAGTACCGCGGGGGGCGATGATCTGGGATTTGTAACGCTGCTTCGTGGTTCGAATGCCCTCACGATCGTGAAGGCTCGATGAAGGTCGTACTGATCAATGCGTAAGCGCTTTGATATTGGCTCGAGGTATCAGGTTGTTGAAATTGTCAGAAACACTCTTCGGATTACGAGCCGCGAAGCGGCGAAAGAATAATAGCCCAGGGCGTCAGCCCTGGGAGAGTGACGTGTTATTCAAACAGCCCTGAAAGGGCGGCATAAATATAATGTCGCCGCTGCGCGGCTCGATCGCTTGTTCGATCTGAACCGAGGGCTTACGCCCTGGGCTACTATCTTTCGCCGCTTCGCGGCTTGTTTGCCCACATCATTCCTATTCGCGCCTTACATTCATCCATATGATGTAGCCTCTCACGCCCTGGGCTCGTTGGCGCCGAAGGTGCTCAACGACCTCTGAGGCGCGATGGTCCGTCCACTGCTCACAAGACTCTGACGACAATGAGCGTCAGGTCGTCATGTTGATGCGCGCCTGAGGAAAAGCTTTTGATCTCCTCAAGGACCGTATCGACTAGCGTGTTCGCCTTTTGTTGCCGGTGCCTGAGGAGCAGGTCAATCAATCTTGCTTCGCCAAAATCGAGACGCTCCGGAGCCGCGGTGTGCGCCTCGACCAATCCGTCGGTATAGAAGAACAGTACGTCACCCCGTTCCAGCGACACCGTCTCAGTTTTATAGTGCTGCTTATCAAAAACGCCCATCAACAATCCACCGGTCTTGAGAGCGCGCCACCTTCCGGAAGGCTTTATCAGCAATGGAGCGTTGTGACCCGCATTGCAATATTGGAGCGTGCGAGTCTCAGAATCTATGACGCCGTAAACGAGCGTCACGAGCAGCTGGCGGCCCAGGTCCCGATGTAGCCTCAGGTTTGCATCACGCATTACTCTTGCAGGGCCCTGGCCCCTTCGAGCCACGCTGCGCATCAGACTTCGGGCTGCGGCCATGCCCATAGCGGCACGTACTCCCTTGCCTGAAACATCTCCGAGCATCAATCCCAGCCTTCGCTCTGAGAGTGGAATATAGTCGTAGAAATCACCCGATAGATTGAGAGCCGGTTCGAGCCTGGCTGCAATTTCAAATCCTTTGAGGATTGGCGGCGATTCCGGGATCATAGCGCGCTGAACATCGCGCGCCATGAGTATCTCCCGCTCGAACATCCGCTCGCGCTCGACATGTAGCGCGTGAAGACGCGCGTTCACCAGCGCGATGCTCAGGTGATTGGCGATGCTTTCAAGCAGACGAGCGTGATATTCATTGAATGCATTCTGCCTGCTGCTTTCGAGTGCAACTACGCCAATCGGTTGCTCTTCATAGAGCAACGGGACGGCAATTTCGGATTTCTGCCCTCGATCCTTCCAGGCAGGATCAAGGTAGTAATCAGGATCGCGAGTCACATCACCCACGATCTGTGTTTTGCGATCTCGAATGGCCCGCGAAACAATCCCCTGCGAGAGAAGCGTGCGCGCTGAAAACGGCCGGCTCTTAACGCCGTAACCTTCTTCGACCTTCCACACAAACTCGCGGGTTTCCTCATCGATCAGACCGAGGAGCAGGAATTCATATTCGACCACGCGGTCGAGGAGCGGCGCGATGTGATTGAGGAGTCGCTCGAGATCCAGGATCGAAGTGATCTCGTGCCCGATCTCAATCAGCGTACGCATCTCGCGAGTTCGCTGCTTAAGCTGGTCATAGAGCTGAGCGTGAGCAAGCGCAATTGCAAGCTGATTACCGAGAATGCTCAACAGCTTTTCATGCTCCGCATTGAAGTAATCAGGCTCGATGCTTTCGAGCGTTAAGACGCCGATGACGCGCTGCTCACGGATAAGAATCAGAGGGACTGCGATTTCAGAGCGAGGCTCTACTCCGCCAGAGACAGGAACCTTAAAGTTTCGCGAGTCCTTGTGAAGGTCGCCGACGATGATCGTCTCACCAGACCGCACGGCAGCAGATGCGATGCTCCTGTCGAGCGGTATCAGCTCGTGTCGCGCGACTTCCTCGGGCGGATAGCCAATTGATTTCTTCCAGATCAGACCGCCGCGCGAGGAATCTACAAGCAGGAGATTGAAAAACTTGTAGTCGATAACTTCCTGGACTCTTCGCGCGACCCGCTCAATTAACTCGTCGAGATCGAGGATCGAGATGAACTCGACACTCAAGTCGCTGATAAGTTGTTGAAGCCGCGTCGGATCGCTCAGGGCGCCGGTTGAACTCGATTTCGAAGCAGAAAGTCTCTTAGTTGGCATAGACTTCGGAGAGAACGGTTTTTGCTCTCCTATCAGCAAGTCCTGTATTGGTGAGGTGCGGAAGAAGGAGAAGTGGAGCTAGTCGGGCTCGAACCGACGACCTCTTGAATGCCATTCAAGCGCTCTTCCAAGCTGAGCTATAGCCCCGCGTCTTAACCGTAACGATCACGATCATATATAACGCTTTCCGATTCAGTCAAGGAGACTTAACTGAAGTGCGGCGACAAGTCGCAGTACTCAAAATCAGTGAAGGTCCGCCTGGCTCACGTATCCGACTACAAGCCCTTCGTTATCAACAACTGCCAGGTGACCTATCGCACTTTTAGAAAGCTTGTGCACAGCGTTTGGAACGGATGCGCGTGAACTGATGAACAACGTGTCATTCACCGGTTCCATTACCTCCCTGATGAGAGTTCTTGACCAGGCCTCCTTCGGCACCTCGCGAAGTCGCCCTAGCGACACAATTCCATGCAAACGGCCATCACGCATCACCGGAAACGTAGTATGGCGGTGAGAAGAAAGAACGCGCTCGATAAAGTCGTCAATAGTCACGTCCGGCGGAACTCCTACAGCGGGAGCTGACATCAGCTCTCCAATTGTTCCGGGCACGCGCAGGGACGCTACCCGCGCAACCTGCTGTCGTTCGTTTGCACGTGCGACGTTGTAAAGAAAAAATCCGACGACAACCAGCCAGGCTCCGCTCAAATAGTCTCCCCACCATGCGGCGGAGAACAGCCCGAAGGATGACAGCATATAAGCGATCGCTATTCCCATTCTCTTGGAAGTCTTCGTAGCCTGGCCGATGTCTCCACTTCGATGCCACAGCCACGCCCGCAACGCACGGCCGCCATCGAGCGGCAATCCGGGCAAGAGATTGAACATGGCAAGCACCAGGTTGCCAATGAAAAGATAGACAAATATCCTCTCGATCATTGGCTTGAACTCAAAATACGGAAGCCATTCAATGAGTGCCAGGCAGATGAAGAAGCCAAGACCTACTACAAATGAACCCGACGGACCCGCCACCGCAATTCGAAACTCACCCAGCGGAGTTGAAGGCTCACCAGCAAGTCTCGTCCAGCCGCCAAAGACGTGGAGTTGAATGTCGATGATTTGCACTCGTTCAAGTCGAGCGGCAAGCGCGTGTGCGAGCTCATGGGCAACAATCGAAGCGAAGAGAAGCGCGGACATGATCACGCCGAAGACGTAATACTCCAGCGTCGTGAACGTGTACCCGGTTTGGCGAGGCAGATAGACTGATGATGCAAGCCATACGTGCAAGGCGACAACAGGCAGCCACGTAAGATCTACGATGATCGGAATTCCAAACAGGCGCGCGATTTGGAACGTTCGAAAGCGCATTACGATAACTCAGAAAGTTCTAAGAAGACTTACGCTTCGCGTGTGTACTGCTCGCGAATAGTTGTCATCAGATCAGGTAAATGATGATCAAAGAAATGGCCTGCCTTGGGAATCACAATCAGTTTCCGCTCGGAAGGAGCGTTCAGCTCTGCCAGGCAATCTTTTAGAGGCGCCAGCGGGGCTATGTCATCGGCCTCACCGTGAATAAACGCTATCGGCTTGGCACAGGTACCAAGAAAATCCAGCGAATGCACTCGAACTGATGTTCCGATCGAAAGCATGCGCTCAACACGAGAGTCGCTGCACCCAAGCTTCAGACCAATGACTGAGCCAAACGAAAAACCCGCGACGACGACTTCATTGGCGTGCGGCTGAGCCATCAAGAGGTAATCCAAAGCTTCACGAGCATCGTCTATTTCACCGCGCCCTTCATCGTGAACACCCGTACTGCTTCCAACACCGCGGAAGTTGATCCGCAGGGTTTCAAACCCGGCGTCTTCAAGTGCCCGCGCTGTACGGTAAACCACTTTGTTGTGCATCGTGCCACCAAAAAGCGGATGCGGATGAAGTACCAGAGCTACTCGCGCAGCTGATTCCGTGCGAGGGCGATAGATTGCCTCAAGACTTCCGTGTGAGCAGGGTATTGAAACGTTTCCACTTGGATACATACTTCAGTCTTAGCCCGCTTTAAGCAGAACTTTCAACACTCCTGCCTGCTCGGCCCGCTCCATTGCTCTGACACCATCACCAAGGTCACATACTTCGGATATCAGGTCCTGAGGTTTAATTGTTCGTTTCGATAACAGCTCAAGTGCCGGTGCGAACCTGCCGCACCTGGAACCTCGCACGGTGATTTCATCCACGACGATCGGCCACGTTTCAAGCATTACTTCATCATGAAAAGTGGACTTCAGGATGATTGTTCCTTTAGGCCGAACAAGCTTGAGGGCAGTTGCCAGAGCTAAGGGCGAACCGCTGCATTCGATAACATAGTCAAACGAACGCAATTGCAGATCAGCATTTGACGCAAGTGCAGTCGTGATACCTGATGAACTGGCATGTTTGAGCTTGTCAGCGTGTTTGCCAAAGAGGACCACATTCGGATTCACCGTCGCCAGAACTCGTGCTACAAGCTGGCCCAGCTTGCCATCACCAATCACAGCAACGCAGTGACCAGCATTTATTGATTCCTGTTCAAGGATTTGACATGCCGCTGCAAGTGGCTCGCAGAAAACGGCGACTTCATCGGGAACATTGTCCGGGACTTGAAGCAGGTTTTGAGCCGGCAGCGTCAGGAACTCCGCGAACGCACCGTCACGATTATGTATTCCCAACACTGTCCTGTTTACGCAGTGCCTGGAATCACCTTCTCCGCAGAGATCACAGCGTCCACAACCCGCATTGATCTCACCAACGACTCGCTGTCCGATCTGAGACTTGACGGGCGACCGTTCAACAACACCGACGAACTCATGACCGAGAATTCCGGCAAATGATGCGTATCCCCGTGTGATGTGAAGGTCGGTCGAGCAGATTCCGGCGAGAGTTACGCGGACTAATGCTTCATCTTCACGGTAAGGTTCTGGCTGCTGTACAAGTTTCAGTCCCGAATCGGGGTCAAATCTGAGCGCTTTCATCGGCGCGGCTCGCGCTCAACCTGACGGCTGATGACATACACGCCGCCTGAAACTGAACCGGCATAGAGACGATTAGGATCGAAAGGATCTCCCGCCAGCGACCAAATCCGGCGGCTTGGAAGAGTGGTAGTGTCGAGCGCCTCCCAGGTTTTCCCACGATCACGCGAGAAATAAAAGCCACCAAAAATGTGATCGCCTACATAAACCTCGTCGGGAACGAGCGGATTCACTTCAATCGCGATGATAGCGATTATGAGCGGCATTCCGCCGCCTTTCTGTTCCCACGTCTTTCCTCCATCTATCGAGCGGAAGAAACCGTTCGCAGTACCGACAAAAACCGTAGAGCCTTTCTGGGAATCGAGTGCGACCGACATAATGCGCTTCGATTCACCATGCAAATTGATCTCTGAGAAGCTTTGACCGCCATTACGCGAAACAAAAAGGCCCTCTTCGGTGCCCAACAGAATCAGGCCAGGGACCTTCGGATGTGTCTCAAGCGCATTTATGGCAGCCGAGGTCAGCAATGTTCCCGACGAATCCACGATCCGCAGCTGCTTCCAGCCTTGCTTTTCATCCTCAGAGTAATAGAGGCCATCCCACGTGCCCGCCAGAAGCACCGGCCTATCTGAATCGCTCGAACGTACAAGCGGCTTCAACTGGAAAACCTGCCGCTCCAGATTGATGAGTCGATTGGCCAGCTCTTCAGCCGTAGGAGTTTCGACAGGAGGCTTAGGCGGCGTTTTAGCAGGCGCCTTAGCCTGACTCCGGGACTGAGTATTCTTCGGAGGAGCCTTTTTGGCGCTCGCAGTTTGCTTCTTCGTCTGCTTGCTCGGAGGCTTCGTACGTTTCTGTACGATCAGCTGCAGCTGTGGGCTTCGAGCCGGCGAATTAGATCGCGGACGCGCGGGAGTGGATTCGTCATGCAGTATCGGGCTGTCAGGAATGATTTTTGACGGGTCAACCGGTTCGTCTTTTTTGACGCGCGCCCAGTTGCGACCGCGGTCGTCAGAACGGTAGACACCATGATTTGTGCCGGCATAGATTGTGTCGGGATGCGTGACGGGCTGATAGATCGAATATACATCGCGAACGCCCATTCCCCGCATCGACTGCTTCCACGTAGTGCCGCCGTCCTCGCTCACAAACAAGCCGCCGTTTGGACCATCAAAGATCACACCAGCGTAGATGCGTCCCTTCTCGGTCAGATCTGCAACCATCGTTCGAACCTGCCGGCTTACGAATCCCGCATTGCTTGGTTCGTAGCTTTCACCGCCGTCATTGCTGATCAACACACCAAAGTCATCTGTACCAAGAAAAACGCGATCAGGACGATTTGGATGAACCGCAACTGCATTGATAACAAGCCGCAATGGAGTTACGCGACTCCAGCTTTCCGGTTTGCCGCCATCAGTTGAGCGCCAGAGGCCTTCAGTAGTCCCTGCAAAAAGAAGCTCAGGCTTCGTCGGATGCTGAAAGATGACGTGAGTGCGACGGCTCGTCGATGGAATTCCCTGGATCTTGGTCCATTTCTGGCTTGCATTCGTGGATCGATAGATTCCGCTGCAAGCGCTCATAAGGATCGTATCCGGATCATTCTCGTCGATATGAATTGCAAAGATATCGGAATCATCGATCATCCCGACGTCTTTGCCGCCTGCTCGCTTCCACGTCTGACCGCCATCGGTCGTCTTCCAGGGAAGATGCCAGGTGCCACAATAGATCGTATCCGAGTCTCTCGGGTCTATCGCAACCGAATGAAATCCTCGGAGTTCTGCATCATTGTCTGGTGTGATCTTCTTCCAGCTGGTGCCGCGATTGCGCGAAAGGTAAATTCCATCGCGCGACGCTACAGCTAATGCAGAAGCGTCTCCGAGAGACTGGACGATGCCCCGAACAGAACGCCCTTTAAGGTCAGCAATTTCCTTCCAGTTCGTTCCTCCGTCGGTACTCATCCAAACTCCGCCACCTGTAGCGTCATGGTCCGCGTCTCGGATCTGTTGTCCTCCGACAAAGATCGTACCGGGGCGTGCCCGGTCAAAGTGGATTGCAGTCAGGCCATAGCCTGGTGCTCCGATTCCCGGCCTGACCCGCTTCCACGTTTTTCCGCCATCGGTTGACCGGAAAAGCTGACCATCCTGCGTGCCAACGAGGATTACCTCACTGTTCTGCGGATCTATCGCGAGGGAGAGAACATCTCCGCCAAAAGGGCCGGTCATCTGCCAAACGCGTGATGCTGGAGCGGACTGGGCGCAGGCTACGACCGCCAGGAGGGAAAGTAGAGTGGAAATTACAAGGAACTTTAAAACGACCCTATAACCTAAGAAAACTATAGTCATTATGTCTCCGGACCGAATTTCAAGTCCGAGACATTATACCAAGAAGATGATCCTCCTTTCGGCTTTCTTCGCCTTCTTCGCCTCTTCGTGAGAGCTTTTCATCGCGCTTCCCGCTCATACAGGAGAAGCTTCTCACCAGGGCGCAACATGATCGAAGACGTAACCCTTCGCCACCCTGCGTCACCTTCGATGCGGTCTTTCTGAACCTCATTTGCTATCAGCAATTGCTGGACTACAGCAGACTGGAAATTCTCAGGCAGTTCACCTGAAAACGCAGCATTGTTATAGCTTCGCAAATACCACGGTAGCGGCCAGTAAGCCGGCGACGAGATATAAATCGTCGTTCCATCGCCAGAACCAAGCGCCCCACTCTCGTTCTTGACAGCATCCACAAGCTGCAATATTTCCCGATCTGTCTGAGCATAGACGTACCCATATTGCCCATCAATATAAGGACGAAGCTTGAGCCTCTTCCCTACTGGCATCAAATAGCCTTCCTTATTGTCGTTGTCGTCATAACTTCGAAAATTCACCCGCCAGGCCATGACACCTGAGAGCAGCACTGTTCCCAGCAATACGACAACTACAAGAGTGCGCAAGGGCATGGATCTTATTGAGCCCAGCAGCATCTCCATTCCGGCACCTGCTGCCAGGGCCATAGGCAGCAGAATGCTGAGCACAAGCCACGGGGTTTTATACGGGATGAGTGAGTAAGAAAGCGCCATTCCAAACGCCCACGCCGCAAGGAACAGGGCAAAGCGCGAGCCTTTCCAGACAATCACCACGCCAGCGATCAATGAAATCAATAGAAGCGGTAGTTCGAGTTTTGCAATAATCCCAACGTAATAGTCGAAAGCGTGCACGTGCTCGCCTCCGGACCGCTTGGACCACATAATCACGGCAGCAAATGCATCGAGAATCCCGCGCCAGTTCATGAAGATTGATGTGTAGAAGATGACGTTAACTGCAATAAAGATCAGTGCAGCAGCGAGTAGATGATCTCGCGAGATGATGAGAGACCTGCTGAATCCCTGAAGCTGAGAGACTATCGCCTGGAACGTGAGATCGCGCTTGCGAATTCGAGAACGAAGTTCGTCGATGACGATCGCGCTCACAGCCGCCAGAACGACGACAATAACTGTAATGATCGCGGTTTCTTTTGTCGCAAAGAGAAGGCCCGCAGCGATCGACGCCTCAGCGATCCAAACGAATGACTTAGTGCGGCGATATTCCCGTATGCCAACGACAATTGCGAGAGCAAAGAACACGAATGTCATCTCGTGGATGAAATCACGGGAAAAGTACACCAGACCCGGCGAGAGGGCGATCAGAAACGCTGCAATGGCTGCGCCCCGCACACCAATATCGCGTCGGAGATACCAGACAAGAGCAATTGAAGCCCCACCGCATAATGCAGGCCAGAATCTCAATGCCAGGTCGCGCTCGCCAAAAAGCTTGAGAAAGATCAAAGTGAAGTAATACAGCGTGGGTCCGTGATAGTTCTCCGGATTGTATTTGTAATCGTTATGATCGGCGAGATTCAGAAGGAAATACGAATTGACGCCTTCATCGTGATGAAGGGGTTTCAAGCCCGGATCCGCAAACCGAAGCCAGAGTCCTGCCAGCAAAGCCAGAATAAAAGCTACTTTCCAAAAATTCATATGAAGGATTTGCGTCGCATTCTAGCACGCCACTAGAATGGTACCTGAGCCCTCTACTGCTTCACTCTCAGCGTTTCTTATCAAGTTTTTGGCTTATGGCAAATAATGGAAAAAAGCGCCCGGTCGTCGGGTTGGCCCTTGGTGGCGGAATGGCGCGTGGAACAGCACACATAGGGGTTCTTCGTATCCTTGAGCGTCACAACGTCCCGATCGATCTCATTGCAGGCACGAGCGTGGGCTCACTAATCGGCGGAGCTTATGCCTCGGGTCTTTCACCCGACGAAATTGAGCAACTCGCAAAAACGATTCGATGGAACGATCTCGGTCGCGTAACTGTATCGCGCCTCGGGTTCAACAGCAGCGCACGGACTGAAGAATATGTCCTCCGCAACTTTCGCGAAACTGAATTTGAAAAACTGAGAATTCCTTTTGGCGCGGTCGCAACGGACCTGCAGTCCGGCAAGATGGTCGTCTTTACTGAGGGCAATCTACCGCTCGCGATTCGAGCCAGCTGCGCGATGCCAATTTATTACACGCCGGTTACAGTAAACGGACGAATGATGGTTGATGGCGGTATTGTCGGCCACCTTCCGGCCGCTGTCGCGCGGATGATGGGCGCGGACATCGTGATAGCAGTTGATGTGAACTCGCAGCACCGGCCAATTGCGCCACCCTCAAATCTTTTCGGCATAATGGCTCAGTCACTCTCGATAATGGGAAGACATACCGTAGCGTACCTCTACCAGGATGCGGACGTGATCATCGTACCGAAGATCGGTCATTGCCGTCCGGACGATCTTTCTGCGGCTCTTGAGATGATTCAGGCGGGAGAGGAGGCCGCTGAGGCCGCCCTGAGACGAATCAACCAGCTGGTAACGCCAGCGAGGCAAGGCTTCTTTAGAAGATTTCTTAAGAAGGAAGACGCCGACGCCCGCAGATTTACTCCGTTGCGATGACGGAATCAGCTTTCTGGACCGAGCCAGCTTTCAAAGTTAAGTTACTTTCTGTTAGTCTGCGAATAGTCGGACGAAGACGCGCCCGTAGCTCAGTTGGATAGAGCGCCGGCCTTCGAAGCCGTAGGTCACAGGTTCGAGCCCTGTCGGGCGCGCCACTTACCTCTCCGAACCCCGCACAAACAAATCCGCTGCGAGTTTGATTGCCGCAATCATGCTTGAATGCTCTGCCCGACCCTGGCCTGCAATATCGAATGCCGTGCCGTGATCAACGGAGGTTCTGATGAAAGGAAGTCCGAGCGTAACATTCACGGCCAGGCCAAACGAAAGGCATTTGACAGGAATGAGCCCCTGATCGTGATAGCAGGAGATAACCACATCGAATTCTCCTCGGGACGCCCTCATAAACACCGTATCGCCCGACTCAGGTCCTCGAACATTGATGCGGTCACGCTCGCGACACGCCTCAATTGCAGGCAGCATTTCTGCCGCCTCTTCAACTCCAAAAAGGCCTCCTTCGCCACCGTGAGGATTAAGAGCTGCAACGGCAATTCGAGGCTCTTCAAGTCCGAAACGGCGAAGCTGGTTATCAACCAGCCTGATGAGCCGCTCGAGAGCGTCTTTCCGAACGAATTCCGGAACCTTTGCCAGAGGTACGTGTGTCGTAAGCAAGGCGACCTTCAGAGGCGGAGAAAAGAACGCCATCGCGTACTCTTCGGTCCTGGTAAGGTGGGCCAGAAACTCTGTATGTCCGGGAAAGTAATATCCCGCAAGTGAGAGGGCGCGCTTGCTGATTGGCGCAGTTACAATTGCATCAATTTCGCCCGCTAAACAGAGGCGAACAGCAGCCTCGATGTATTCGGCCGCCGCCTTTCCGCAAGCGGCCTGTTCACGCCCCATCTCAATCGTGCCGGGAATGTTCCGAAGAT
>Ga0070669_100003461_pt1 | contig 11381 bp, 21 predicted proteins | sample KBSS53metaG_FD_64680 | JGI IMG/M metagenome (GOLD analysis project Ga0070669, IMG submission 64680) | Switchgrass rhizosphere microbial communities from Kellogg Biological Station, Michigan, USA - KBS S5-3 metaG | ecosystem: Host-associated > Plants > Roots > Rhizosphere > Soil ... | reverse complement strand
CTCACCGCCACGCAGTCCCACGCTGGCGACGGTAGGGCCTCCGTCACACTTTGAAATTCCCTCGGCAGGATCCCCCGATTGCAAACCTGTGATCGGCGGGTGTAAAGTGGCCGAATGCCGGAGCGTGACGTCTTCGTCGCGATACATTGGCGCGCCCGCGTCAGTCGGCATGCGTCCAGCCTGGTCCTCACTGGCAGGGACGATCTCACGCAGCGCGACTATTGTGTTGAGGTTCCACTCCACGCAATCCCCGGACTGATCCAGACGCTGACCATCCTGCGCGAGCTTCATAAAGACAGCATCCCCGGCGTGAGCAGTTCGCGCCTCCTGTAGCGCGGCACGCTCGAGCGCGGCGCGGCGGGCGTCGAGCCGGCGCTGCTGTATCCACAAGGCTCGCCGGCGTAGGACGTGATCGATCGCGCGCAGCGCGGCGACTAGCGCCCGGTAATAACCCTTCGCGTACCAGGTGAATTGCTCGGCGGTCATGCCTCGATCGTCATCCTCATGCGGGCGCCGCGTCGCCAGGTGGTACAACGCCTGCTGAATCTCCTGAATCACCGGGGGCCGGCCCATACAGGTAGACGTCGACCCCGTTGGCCTCGAGCACGCGCTCGATGTCGGGATCGCCGTCTCGGGCGATGGCGACGAGTCGTGGCGCCGGGGCATCGGGGTTTTCCTCCATCCACAGGTGGGCATAGGTCCGGAGCTGACCGAGCACGTAGACATTGAGCCGCTCTTTCACCTCGAAGAGGAACGGCTGCGCCCCCTGCCAGGCCATCATGTCGATGCGTTTTTGCGTGCTGAATACTGTGTTGCGCTGCACGCCGGGTAAATGGCTCGGATCGGCTGTCAGTCCCTGTCCTACACGGACGCTGAAACTGAAGCGGTCGTACTCGTCGATGTGGGCGACCAGGAAGTCGCGAATGATGGCCGACTCCCGGAGGTTGCGCTCCGGGAATTGCATCTTCAGGAAGAGACTGAGCAGCGTGTCGCGGTCGTAGTCGTACCCGGTGCTCACGACGTGTAACCTGCCTGCGAGCCTGGGAACGGGCGGTACTCGATGCCGTCGGTCGGATGGTACGGACCAGATGCCTTTCGCTCGCCGTCGAAACGGATATATACGTACTGGTCGTCGCGGCGCGGATCGACCAGCACGCCTTCGCGCCCTTTCACCCGAACGCGAACGCCGACATACGCAGGAACGCCGTAGTAATTCCGCACGTAGCCGTACGGTAGGTAATCCCTCATGGCTGCGCTCCCCTCTCAGGCTCGAGGACGATCCGGAAACGTCGGGCCTCGAGATCGCCGACGCGCTGCTCGAGCGCGGCGACGCGGGCGTCGAGATCACCCGGGACGGGCTGCGGCGCGGGCTCGTCGGCGCCGACGTCCACATACTCACCGACGATCGGTCCTTTTTCTTGCCAGGTCGCGATCGCCGCGCCTTCCGCGTCGCTCAGCACGTCGATCCCGAAGCCGTCGAAAATCAGGATGTCCTGAGAGACATGGACTCCGCTCGGGAGTTGGATATTCGAGCCGGCGTCCTTCCGCAGCAGCTTCGCGCCAGTGCCGCGCGCGAGCTCGATCAGCAGCGCGGCATGCTGCGCGCCGAGCGGCGTGGGGTATTTCGCGCGGATCCGTTGCACCGTTCCGAGCTGGTTTGCTGGCGGCATCATCGTGGCCCCTGATACAGAATGTTTCCGAGCAGCTCGATCGCCGCGTTGCCGAGCCGTTTCCATACGCTCGGCTTTTTCTTCGGTCCCGGCGCGGCCGGCGGCGGCATCACTTCACCTCGCCGCGCGCCGGCGGCGGCGTGGGCCTGGCGATCAGCTCGTCGGGGTGCCGCGGCACGATCTTGCCGTTCGGCAGCGCGACGAACGTGACCGGCACCGTGACGCTATTTGGGAGTTGGAATGACGACGTTTTCACTTCCGCCACTGATCACCTCTCCGACCTGACCGGTTACGGGATCGAACACTTTCGCGCCGAGCGGATGCGCCTGGCCGCGAACGGCGCCGAGTGGCGCGTCGACACCGCGCGCGCCGCTCGGATCCGCCGCGCGTTGCTCCCGGCGCTGGCGCATCCGCTCGAGCAGCTTCGCGAGCTCGGGCGTCACTGCGGATCGCCCGCGGGCTCGGGCTCCTCCGTCGTCAACACGACGATTACCTCGTCGAGCGTGGTCTGCACGCTCGCGATCGACGCTTGGATCGCCTTCAGGGCCTCAACCATCTGCGCCGCGAAATTGTCGTCGCCAGGCACCGGCAGTTGCGTGAGTGTGCTCGGCTTCGGAAATTTCAGCGCCGGCGGGGGCGCGCCGTCAGAAGGGGACGACATCTTCGCCATGCGTAGCTTCTCCATGCGGTGATGAGTCTCACCGCTCGTGTACGCGTCGCCAGAAGGCGCGCGTCGGCATTAGCCCGTTAATCCAGCCACCGCGCTGCAGGTCGTGGAAGCCCTGGCGCGTGCACTCCTCAGTGAAGATGTCGGCGTTCACGGGAGTGAACGGCCGCTCCCACTGCGCGTCGAGAATCGCGATTGCGGCGAGCTCCATCTCGCGGTGCCCGAAGACGCCGATCATCCGCCGGCCGTCCCGAATCCTCTGCTCTGTGTGAGTCATAGGTCTAGATGGCTACGGTTGGCTAGCAGGCACACCAGCAACGAACGTCGCGCGCTCAAGTTCCTGCTCGAGCTGCGCGATCCGGATCCCTTGTGACATGTTCTCGTCGATCAGCTCGTTGTGGCGCTTTTTCTCGACGACGACGAAGCCGCGGTCGTGCAGGATGCTCATGGCGTGCGTCTCGAGCTCGGCGTCGAGCCGCTGCGCCTCACGGTTCACCGAGCGCGCGAGCGCGCGAATGCGTTTCGCGCGGGCCTGCTGGCGCCGCAGGATCTGCTCCTGAATCCGCGCGGCATCCTCGGCCGGCGTATGCGGTGGTTTTCTATTGCGGGGTTTCGGCTTGGTTCTCGGCATCGGGACACCTCCCTAAGTCGGGCCAGTCGTCGAGCAGCCCGCTCACCAGGTCGGCGGCCTCGGCGAGCGTGCGCGGTTTCTTCACGTAGTCGCCGCGGCGGTGCCACAGCTCCAGGGCCGGCTTGACGTTCGCGGCCAGGCAGTAGTCGTGGAAGTTCACCGGGACCATGCGCTGTGGGTGATCGGTCGACTCGCACGCGTGGCAAGTGAAATAGTCATTCGTGATCGGCGGGCCGGCCGGCGGGGGCGCGTCGGCGGCGAACGCGTCGCGCGTCGCGGGCTCAAGGTCGCGTTTCCACTCGGCGATCCAGCCCGACACGATCGTGACGGTCGCGCCGTGGCGGATCGCGTTGTCGAGAAACATCCGGCGGTACTGCTGCTGCGTGCAGCGATTGAGCTGCTGCGCGACGCCGATCGGGATCTTCTCTTCCTGCAGCGCGCGAAAGACGTCTTCGTCGCCGTGCAGCAGCGCGAGCCGTCCCTCGACGTACCCGCGTTTCTCGCCGACGCGCGCCGCGACGCCGTCGGTCCCGCCGTCCGGCTCGAGTTCGAGCAGCTCGGCAAACCAGATCGCCTCTTCGGCGGCCGTGAGCTGCTTCCGCTCGACGTTTTCGGCCTGCTGGATCGCGAGTGCGTGCGCGGCGTCAGACGGATACACCAGGCAGGGCACCGCGGCGATCCCGGCGCGCCGCGCGGCGAGCAATCGGCGATGCCCGGCGATCACTTCGAAGCGCGCGCCGTGGCGTTTCACGGCGAGCGTGCTGATAAAGCCGATCGCGCGCATCCGCGCGGCCAGGCTGTCGATACTGTCGTCGTCGGGATTGATCCGCGACGGCAGCGCGGGATCGTCGATCAACCCGATCGGCACCTCGAGCAGCTCGGGGCGCGCGATCGCGTCGCTCACTTTCCAGCTCCCGGCACCGCACCATCGAGCGTGAGCGGCTGGATCGGCGACGCGAGATCTTCGGGTCGCACGCGGCGGATCCGCACCTCGCGATCGAGCGTGGCCTCGACGACGAATTGATCACCCGGCCGCCACTGCAGCCAATCGACCATGCGTGGGTGCATCGACACGTGGAGTGAATTGCCGTTGCGAACCAGGCGGCGGATGTAGCGCATGACGCGTGACCCCCACTCCCACCGGCGCGGTATGTACGGGCGGTACCGTCCGTACGCACGATCCGCACGCGGCGAGCAACGGCTCAGACGACACGGGCGAGCGGCCAGGCCGCTCTCTAACCCGTGTACGATCTAAGACTTAAAGATCTGGAGAAGAGAAAGGATCTGCGGAAAAGTGGGTGCGGCAAAAAGCCACACCGCGCGGCGGCGACGCCGCATACATTATCAGACCCAACCCAACTCCATAACATTCCCGGGGTTACGGTCGCACGGCCGCCCGGCCGGCGTCAAGTCCGGACGGCATCCGGAAGCTCGATCCCCCTGTGGGTTTGCTGTTGAAAACCTGCGGATCCTTTGTGGATATTGGGGGGGCGTCAGAGCGGTGTCCACAGCTTTTCCACAGGTCCTGTGGAAAACTCTCCAGCTCCGCGCGCGCGTCGGGCGGCTAACTCGCTGATTCTACACCCTCTGGTAGTGTGGCACATGTGCCACACGAGGGGGTCATCTCGGCGCGCGGCGGGCATGTTCTAGGGCAAGACCCTGAAAGGTGGTTAGGATGGCGATTCGCACGAAGGACACCGGCGCGATTGCGAAAAAGTTTCGCGAGCGCGCGGCGGCCGCGTCGCAAGACTACGCGACGGGCGTCGCCGCGGCCGCGGGCGACTGGGAAACCAACACCGCGGCGGCCGAGCAGAACTATCAGGCCGGCGTCCAGGAGGCGATCAGCCGCGGCGCGTTCGGCAAGGGCGTGCGGGGCTCGGGCGGCAAGTACTCCGAGAACGCGCAGAAACTCGGCACGCAGCGCTATCCGCAGGGCGTCGCGAACGCCGAGGGCGCGTACGCGCGCGGCGTCGGGCCGTACCTCGACACCATCAAGTCGCTGAACCTCCCGCCGCGCGGGCCCAAGGGCTCGCCCGCGAACATGTCGCGCGCGAACGCGGTCGCAACCGCACTGCGCGCTCGCAAGGTCGGCAGCTAGTCGCGCCCGCGGCTAGTCCCTCTTTTCAGGAGTACCGACCATGCGCTTTACACTTCCCCGTTTCACTTCCCTGCTGCTCGACGGCGTGTGGGACAGCGTGTACCACGGTCCCGCGCTCGATACGCTCACGTCGACCGGCACGGCGATCGGCGCGACGCTCGCCGCGACGACGATCGCCACCGGTGACAGCTTCCAGATCAAGAACCAGAACGGCACGCAACCGGCGCTCTTGCTGCAGGCGTGGGCCGACGTCCAGGTCGCGGGCGAGCTGCGGATCCGTTCGCCGAAGATGCACGACAACGTCGACGCGATCCGCACGCGGACGCAGATCGGCATTCTCGAGCCGATGCTGCCCTGGGGGCTCGCGCAGCCGCTCTATCCGCAGGACGTCGAAACCGTGGAGCTCGCCGGCTCCGCGGTCGCGGGCGACGTCGAATCCGTCGTGCAGCAGATTTATTACTCCGATCTGCCCGGCCAGAACGCGCGCCTGATGTCGTGGGATCAGATCAAGTCGCGGGTGCGGAATCTCATCGGCCAGCGCATCGCGATCACGCTCGGCTCGACGGCCGGCTACAACGGCGCGCGCGCGATCAACGCGGACGCCGATCTCCTGAAAGCGAATCAGGACTACGCCGTGATGGGCATGACGACCAACACGGAATGCGCGGCGATCTGCCTGCGCGGCCCCGACACCGGCAACCTCCGGTGCAGCGTGCCCGGCGAGCCGGCGCTCATCCACCACACGAACTACTGGTTTAAGCGGCTGTCGATCGCGTTCGGGCTGCCACTCATTCCGGTGATCAACTCCGCGAACAAGGGCGGCACGCTGATCGATTGCGTGAACGACGAGAACGGCGGCACCGCGAACGTCGTCATCTGGCTCGCGGAGCTCGGCAACTAGGTCTTTGATAGGGCGCCGCGCGCCCGTCGATCCGCGCCGTCACGCTTCCGGCGCGGTCGAGCGCGGCGCCCGCAACCCGTTTCTCGTGAGGTCACACATGGCACTGACGAAACCCGCATGGAAGGTCGGCGACCCGAGTCCCGCCGGCGGTGGTGAGCTGACGCGCTACCGCCCGGCGACGAAAGAGGAATGGGCCGCCTACACGCACCGCGAAACGCCGTCCGCGCTCCCGCCGCGCGTCGACAACGCCACCCCCGAGCAGATCGCCGAGCTCGGTGAGTTGTGGGTCGACGAGGCCACCGGGTACAAGACGCGCGTGAAACCTGACGCCGGCGCCGGCGATCGCGCTGGCACGCAGACCGCCGATCGCGCGGGCACGGCCGGCCGCGCCGGCGCCGACTCCGCGCGGCAGTGGGACGCGTCGGCGGCGGGCGATCGCCAGCCGGCGGCGGCGGCGCCGGCGGGGGGTGACGCGCAGCGCATCGCGGATCTGGAGCGGCAACTCGCGGAGGCGCGCGGCCAGGCCGGCGGCGGCCAGTAGCTCGGCGCGCGATGGCTGCCGAGCGGATCGTGCGCGCCGCGCCGCGCCCGGCGTCGCTCGTCGATCCGGCGACGACGTCGCCGCAATTTGTCGTGACCGGCGAGGACAAGTTGCGGCTCGAGATCAATAACGCCGTCGCCGGCGTGCGCGTCGTGCTGACGGGGCGCTATCTCGATCCGCTGTCGGGCACGATCAAGCCGCTGCGCGCCGACGTGACGCCGCTCTCGACGGGCGCCGTCTCGACGATCATCATCGCGCTCAACGCGTGCACGCTCCTGAATCTCGTCGTGCGCGCGATCGACGCGCACGTCGAGGCGGGACAATGCTTCGTGCAGTTGCAAGTGGTGCGCGGCGGCGAGACGTCGCTCGACGTGATCGGCGTGCTCCTGAGCGGCTATATCGGTTCGGGGTTTGGGCTCGGCTGGCCGGGCACGCCGCTGGCCGCGCCGCACCAGGGGCCGGGCTGGGTCAACGCGCAGCGCGATGCGGCGATCCCGGCGGGCTTCGATCCCAGCTTCACGATGCCGTCCTCGGCGCGCTGGCGCATCCGCCAGGCCGGCGGGCTGCTGACGACATCCGGTGTCGCCGGGACCCGGACGCCGTACTTTCGGATGCTGCAACAAAGCGGGTTTCTCTGGTCGGCGCCGACCGGCACGCCGCAACCCCCCGGGACGACCATGCTGCACGGCTGGGGGGGCGGGCTGAGTGGCAGCGCCGATCCGATGGCGCTGGTCGGGCTCGGCCCGATCCCGACGGGCGCCATGCTGACGACGACGGGATCGGGCGGCGCGAGCGTCAGCGTGCTCACGCAGGGGCTCCAAGCCACCGATCAGTGGCAGTACTTCGCGGTGCTGGTCGAAGAGTGGCGCAACCCGGTGATCAACACCGCCTAGAGGGGTCGCATGAACATCACCGACGCCGGCCGCGCGCTGCTCGACTCCCCCGGGCTGTATCTCACCGGGGAGGACAATCTGCGCCTGACGACGATCGGCGCCGTCGCCGGCGTCACGATCGTCATGGAGGGGCGCCTGGTCACAATGGATGGGCGCGTCGTGCCGCTCGCCGAACGCCACACGCCAAACAGCAACTACACCGCGGCCACGTCGATCTTCGGCCTGGCCGAAGGCACGCTGACGAACGTACAGCTGCGCGCGAGCTCCGCGGGCCTGCTCGGCGGCGGCGTCTGGTGCGTCCTCGAGATCGTGCGCGGCGGCGGCAGTAACGCGCAGGCGCTCGGCACGCTGCTGCAGGGGTACGCGACGACGAACAGCCGGCTTGCCTGGCCGGGATCGCTGATCCTGCCGGCGACGTTCGGCGCCGGGCGGCTGCGCTCCGTCACCGGCACCGATCCGGCGGCCGGCGCGGAAGCGAGCGACACGGTCCCGGCCGGGCTGCGCTGGCGCCTGATCACCTACCAGATCACGCTCGTCACGTCCGCGGTTGTCAATGCCCGGAATCCGTCGCTCATCATCGACGACGGCGCAAACATCGTGCATCAGAGCGGTGCGAACGCGACGACGCCGGCGAGCACCACCGCGCGCTATCTCTGGGGCGCTGGCGTCGGGGCGTTCGGCAGCACTGGCAACGGTAATCAGGGGGCGCTCCCCGACAACCTGACGCTCCCGGGTGGTTTTCGGTTGCGCACATCGACGGCGCTGATCGACGCCGGCGACAACTACGGCGCCCCGCAGTTTTTGGTCGAAGAGTTCATCGAATAGATCGCCGTCGTGGGAGGTGTCCAGTGGGGTTTCCGATCGGGAAAGTGATCGGCATTTCGTCGCGCGTGATCCGGGCGATCGCGCAGGCGGTGCCCGTCGTCGAAGCGGCGTCGCAAACGTTCGGCCGGGGCAGCAACGCCGAGAAGAAAAGCACGGTAATGGACGTCGTGCGCGCCGAGCTCGAGGCGGCGTCCGTCGTCGTGGGCGTCGACCTGGCGAACGATCCCGCCATCCTGGCGGCCGCCGGGCAGATCAACGACGCGTACGTCGATTTCCACAAGATCCTGGCGCGCCGCATCACGGCCGGCGGCGGCACGCCGTAGCGTCGTGACGCCGTTCGATCCGATCGCCCTGGTCGCGATGCTGCAGGCGTTCTATCCGATCGTGTCGGTCGACGCGCTGCAGCGCGCGCGCCTCGAGCGGCCGGACTACTTCGCCGCCGGCGTGCTCTTTGGCAGCAAGGGCGAGAAGCTGCGGCTGCCCGATGGGCGGATCTTCGATCTCATCTTCGCCGCCGGCGGCCCGGCATCCGGCCGGCGTTGGCAAGCTCTCGACGTCACCGACGACGTCGCCGGCGGCGACGATCCCTTCGCGCTCGAAGAGGGACCGCTCGTGCCGCTCGACGAGGCCTTCACGTTTCCGCCGCGCAGCGATCCGGGGTTCACCGCGCTCGTCGCCGGCGAGCTCGCGGCGCTCGAGCACGATGACGGCATCCTGGCCGCGGCCGCGCAGCCGATCGTCGAGTTCACCGGCGCCGAGGATCTCGACGCAAGCTTCCGGCGCAACGTGGATCCCGCCGCGGAGGCGCACGTCGGTACGCTCGCAGCGCTCGATAGCGATCCGCTGACCGACGTGCTCGAGAACAGCGCCGGCGGCGCGGCCGTGATCGACAGCATGAACGCCGAGTACACCGAGGATCCCCCGCCCGACACGCCCGAGCCCGATCCCGGCGAGCCGCCTCGCGACGGCGACGGGGGCAAGCCTCCCGAGCCGATCTAAGGAGTTCCGCAATGCCCGATGTCGATCTGACGCTCGACCTGTTCAAGGCCACCGACGAAACGGTCGCCGGCCGCGACGGCAGCTTCACCAAGGTGCGGCGCTATGACTTCTATCTCGGGAAGTACGGGCCGTTCACCGAGCGCGTGCCGCTGACCAACTTCGACGATGGGGAGTTCAGCCGGCGCGTCGAGAAGCTGCGGCAGCACCTCCGGACGGTGAATCTGTAAATGCTGCGCCCGCGCCGCTCGCCGCCGCTGTGGTTCTTGATCCTGTTGGTCGTCGTCGAGGCCGCCGTGTGGCGGTCCTTAGGGGGGCTGTCGCTCATCGGCGCGCCCGGCGGCGACCACAGGCCGGAGCTCCACCAGGCGTTTCTCGGCTTCCTGATCCTCGTCGGCTCGCTCATTTGGAAGGGGCTCGAGGTCGCCGGCCGCGTCACGCTGGAAGTCCTGAAATGGATGGTGATCAACCTCTCGCTGGTTGTCACCAAGATCGGCAACGGGCTGAAGGCCCTGGGCGTCGACCTGTTGGCCGGCTTCCGGAAGGCGTGGGATTTCCTGAAGATCACGTACGAGCATGTGCTCAAACCCGCGTGGGAGAAGTTTTGGCGGTGGTTCGACAAGCTGCGCAAGTGGCTCGACGACACCTTCGGGCCGCTGCTGCAGCACCTCCGTGATCTCCGCGACGCGCTGCTGAAATTCTGGAAGGACTACGTACGGCCGTGGCTCGACCTGATCGACGTCACGCGGCGCGCGCTGCGCGTGCTCAACTCGCTCGGGCTGAAGTGGGCCGGCGCGCTCGACGCGAAGCTCGGCGAGATCGAAGAGGCGATCGAGCGGCCCTTCCGCGCGCTGCTGGCGAAGATCAACGAGGTGATCGACATCGTCAACCGCGTGATCACCCTCGACGGGCTACTGCAGCGCGTGGCGCTGATTCGCTCGCTCGCGCGGGACTACAACTTCGCGTGGCGGGCGATCGCAAACCCGTACCGGAAGCCGATTCCCGACCAGGATCGCGCGCTCCCGGATATCCCGGTGATCGACGGCTTACCCGAAGTGGTGCCAGGCATCCGCGTCTACCTGCAGACCGGCAAGGGACCAGACGCCGCCATTATCCGCGACGAGGTCAGGCGCTTTCGCGCGTACGCGCCGCAGTCCTGATGCGCGATAACCCGAGCACCTCACTCGCATCCGCCTCGACGCCGCGCGTTTCCAGGGCGTCGGCGATGCGCTCGAGGGCTGCCCGCGTGCGGCTGATGTTGCGAAGGACGACGAAGACGATCACCGGCGCCGCGGCGCTGATGAGCATCATGAGCAGCACCCACACAACGAACAGGCTTCCGATCGACCCTCCGACGATGGCGGCGAGTTCCTTCATAAACAGCCCCTTGTTTGGATAGCTCAAGTATACCCGATATGGGCGAGAAGCCGACATTCACATCGGAGGCCGTCGACTGGCGCGACATCGGCGATCAGATCATGGCGGGGTTTCTCCGCTCGCTGGCGAAGAGTGACAGCGCGACGGAGGCCCAAAAGCAGGTGCTTCACGCGGTCGGCCAGGCGAAGGCATTCGGTTGGGATCTGCTCGTAGATGGCGCGATGCTCGGCGGCAAGGGGCTGCACTCACTCGAAGAGCTGATCACGCCGTTCATCGCCGCGTTCGTCGCGCCGATCATCGTGGGCCTGTTCGGCGCCGAAGTAAACGAGGCGCAATTCACGCGCAAGCTGTCGGCGGGCGAAGGGGCTGCGCCGGCGCAAGCGATCGTGGATGCGTTCATGCGCGCGATCGCCGGCGAGGCCGGCGCCGGGATCGAACCGTCAGACGCCGGCGCGCGCCGGATCGCGTCGGCCGCCGTATCCGCGTCGCTCGAGACGTCGTTCAATGCGCTGGTACCAGAAATCGCATCGCATTTCCTGCCGTTCGAGCTCGGGCACTTTGAAGACGTGATGGAGCTTCCGGAGAACATCATCCGGACGCTCGGCGTGAGTCGGTTAGTGCGTCAGGCGCTGCGGCCGCTGATCGCGACGACGTGTGCAACGCCGATGCAGTGGCACATTGACAAGCTGCACCGGCCGACACTGCTCTCCCCCGCACAAGCCGCGCGGCAGATCGCGCGCGGATTCGGCGCGAAGGATACGTGGCTCGAGGATATGCGGCGC
>Ga0070669_100003460_pt1 | contig 11382 bp, 9 predicted proteins | sample KBSS53metaG_FD_64680 | JGI IMG/M metagenome (GOLD analysis project Ga0070669, IMG submission 64680) | Switchgrass rhizosphere microbial communities from Kellogg Biological Station, Michigan, USA - KBS S5-3 metaG | ecosystem: Host-associated > Plants > Roots > Rhizosphere > Soil ... | reverse complement strand
CAAACATCGAACAGCTTTCAAAAGCAGAGACAGCAACATTGAGACTTCTTAAGACAGACGCATCAATTCACATTGATGAACTGATCATTTCTAGCAGGCTTACACGCGCTGACTTGATGAGTGCTTTGCTTGGACTCGAGATGAAGGATAGAATCAGAGAACTCCCCGGGAAGATGTTTGTTAGAAAGTTGTAGTCGGCAGTACCAATGTTTGAGTGGATAAAAGTATGGTTTCTGGAAGCCACACGCCAGACTGTTGAACTCCCACTTCATGCCGCCGCTCCACTCATGGTAGTGGTCGGTGCGATTGACTCTTCGCTGCTTTCGCTCCCTGAGGTCAATGACTACATTACCGTCGCCCGTATCGCGCATTTGCCGCACGAGGTTCTTTATTTTCCGCTCTTTCCTGCGATTGGATCAGTGATCGGAAGCTTTGTGCTGTACCGGATTGCGCGTGGCGGTGAGCGGCTGCTCGAACGCAGGTTCAAGTCGCACCATCTTGATCGAGTGAAGTCTCTTTATCAGCGCTGGGGCATTTTTGCCCTTGTGATTCCGGCGTTATTGCCGCCCCCAATGCCGTTCAAGATATTCGTTGCAATGGCTGGTGCCCTTGGCTATCCGCCGGGCCGGTTCATTTTGACAATCCTCTGCGCGCGAGCAATTCGATATTATTTCTGGGGGGTTCTTGCATTTTTCCTTCGTGATGAGGTCAAGCTGGTTTTTGCCTGGCTCGAGAACAACTTTTTCACGTTCATTGGCTCTGTCGTTATCGGTGCAGCAGTCGCATACATCCTTTACAGGCTCTTTCAGAATGCCCGCAACCGATCGCTTCGATCGCGAGCTGAGGCAACGTTTCCTGATTAGGTTCGCCTGAAAGCCATTATTCTATTTTCAAAATGAACCTTTGTTTGTCAGTAATCGGAGGCATCTTTAAAGCCCTCCAGGCAAGTTTGATCGCGTGGGGCAGTGTTGGCCTCTTCTTTATCGCTTTGCTCGACGCGGCTCTCATACCTCTTCCCGGCGGACCCGACGTCGTGGTCATTGCACTTTCCCGCCAGTCGGCCGCGCTGATGCCATTCTATGTGGCAGTAGCCGTTGCCGGTTCAACCATTGGGTCACTCATTCTTTACTGGATTGCGAAGCGAGGCGGTGAAGCTGCGCTTAAACGATTCAGCCCTGAAAAGCGTGAACGCGCAACGCGCCTCGTCGACAAGTACGACATGTGGGCACTACTCGTGGCGGCCGTGATGCCTCCACCGTTTCCTTTCAAGATTTTTGTACTGTCGGCAGGCGCATTCAGAATGCACCTTTCGCGCTTTATCGCAGCGCTGGTAATTGGTCGGGGCTTCCGCTTCGTCATCGAAGGCTATGCTGCGATTCGATATGGTGACGCCGCATTCGAAGTTCTAAAGAAGAACTATCCGATCGTGGGTCTCAGCCTGGCTGCGGCAATAATCGTGATTGCGGTCCTGAACACGATCATTCGAAAACGCCGGACGCCTAATTCACAAGCTGCTACGCAGGAATCATTTCGCTAACGGATTCAGCAATCGAGAGGCAGGAAGTAAGGCCGGGCGATTCCATTCCGATCAAATGGATCACGTCCGGGTTTTGCGGATCGCGCTCGATCACGAAATCCGCAAAGCTCGAATCTGAAGCCGAACGAAGACGAGCACGGAGACCTGAATAGCTCAGCCTCAGATCTTCGAGCCTGAGTAATGGGACGATTTCGCGACCTGACTCAAAGAAGAATTCGAGGCCCAGCCGATCGCTTTCATAATCCTCTTTTGATGCGACGTGCCGTGAGTTGGGTCCAATTAGCAAAGCGCCGCTCGTAGTTCGCGTGAAGTGAACTCCCAAACCGTGGCCGGACTTGAGGGGCATTGGATAAACGAGTCCATTGACCAGGTTACGACGTGACGGGACAACTTCAGCGTACTCTCCTCGAACGGGATATACGGTATAGGCGTTATAACCAAACATTCCGGCGACTTCATCTGAGTAGAGACCCGCTGAATTAATTACGACTCGAGCAGTGAACGACTCGCGCGGCGTCCTGAGAGTTGTCACGGCATTAGTGTGTTCAACGGCGAGCAGCGGAGTCCCCGTCAGGAAGTGAGCGCCATTCGCAACGGCCACCTGTTCGAGCTTTTTGACCAGGGCCTCTGCTTCAATAATTCCCGTTTCAGGTGAAGAAAGAGCGAAACTGCAGGCTACATTGGGCTCAAGTTCGCTAATTTGAACACCATCAATTACCGCGAGCCCTTCGACTCCGTTCTCATCGCCGCGCTTCTTGAGCGCCTCAAGCGGTTCGGGGGAATCCGCGACGATCAATTTTCCTGTTTTCTTATGTGGTACTTCGTGATTCCGGCAAAACTCATAAAGCATTCTCCTGCCCCGAACGCAATGAAAGGCTTTGCGTGAACCGATGTCGTAGTAAATGCCGGCGTGAATCACGCCACTATTTCGGGTCGATTGACCCAGACCGAGCCGCGCTCGCGCTTCAAGGACAAATACGTCATCGAAACGGCGCGACAGACGAGCGGCAATGGCCGTTCCAATGACTCCTCCGCCGATGATGACTACATTAGCAGTCTCATTCATGGTGAGCGACGATTAATTCATGACAGCGGCTGAAAGGGAAGGTAGAGCGAGGCAACCGCGCGGCCGTGACGACAGCGTCATTTGAACCTGTCCTTAACAGGTGGGTGACCTAGCCCTGTGGAGCGGCTTCTCGCGCTTTAGCGAGCTTGCCAACCAACAGGTTAGTGCGTCGGTCTCCCTCTCAAATGAATTGGCTCAAATTGAAAAACTGCCGCACACTTGCTTGGCAGAAGCCTCGTTCTGCCAGCGATACTAGCGCAGCAGTTTGACAGGGGTCAAGACCCCTCTCCCCCACGTTTTACCTTCGCGCGCTCCCGGGCTTCTCTCGAAAGTTTTTTCCATTTTTGCTGGTTTACTCTTCTGGCAAGAGCATCGTGTCGAATCTCGAACGAACTGATCTCTTTTTGAAGCTTCACGTAGCTATCGAGCCTCGCTCGATCAAGAATGCCAGCTGCTACTGCCTCGCGAATTGCACATCCTGGCTCGCTCTCGTGCCCGCAATTCGAAAACCGGCATGTAAGCGCAATCGCTTCGACGTCTTCAAACGTCTCTCTGAGGCCCTCAGCTCCTTCCCACAGCTGCAGCTCTCTCATTCCTGGAGTGTCAAGAACAAGACCACCCTGCGGCAGCAGAATCAGTTCACGATTGCGTGTTGCGTGCTTGCCGCGGCCGTCGCTCTCGCGAATCTCAGCGGTTTTCTGGCGATCAAAGCCAAGAAGATGGTTGATAAGAGTAGATTTGCCCACACCAGATGAACCAAGAAGAGCCACCGTTTCTCCCGGCCTGAAGTATGGCCTGATTGAATTGACTCCGCCTTCCTCTAACACACTTATGGAATGCACTGGGACACCGCGGACTGCAGGAGAAACTTCATCCATCATTCTCGCTACATTCTCACAAAGATCAGCTTTGCTCAGCACTATTACGGGCTCGGCACCGCTCTCCTGTGCAAGAAGCAGGTATCGCTCAATGCGCCGAAGGGTAAAATCCGAGTTGAGCGCTGTCACCAGCAGCACCGTATCAATGTTGGCGCCTACGATCTGTTGTTCAGTCCTTGCGCCGGCGACCTTGCGAACGAATCGGCTGCGGCGTGGAAGAACGGCATGGATAGTGGCCCATCGGTCGCGGTCGCGGTCACGATCAGAGACTCTGATAGCCACCCAGTCGCCTACGGCAGGAAGCTCCTCGCGGCTTTGCGACTCATGCCTCAAGCGGCCGGAGATTCGAGCCGACACCTCGCCAAACTCTGCGTGAGCCCGATAGCCGACGTTATCCTCAAAAATGATACGAGCTGGTTCAAGGCCCGACCCGGAACAGGTCGCGAATACATCCGCAAAATAGCCATTCCAGCCGTATTCTTCGAGACTCATCGTGTCGATTCCAGCGTCTTGAATTACACGCAACTTTTAACTGCGAGCCAATTGCTTTAGTATTGTCCCATTCGTGTCAAAGGAGGTTGAGAATGCGGCCAAGGTTCGCTCGTTTCGTGTTGTTGATTGTCTCACTTTTAATGCTTTCGCTGGGCATAGTCTCCGCTGAAAACTGGCCGCAGTGGCGTGGTCCATCACTGAACGGCATCAGCGCAGAAAAAGATATTCCATTCAAATGGACGACAGAAGAAAACGTGACGTGGAAACTTCCACTTCCCGCCTGGAGCGGTTCGACTCCCATCATCTGGGGTAACACGATTTTTCTGAACGTTGCGGACAAGGGTGAACTTCAACTCTGGTCAATCGACAGGCGCAACGCTTCCGTTCGCTGGAAAAAGCTGATCGGTACCGGCGACGTAAAAATGCGGAAGCAGAACATGTCGTCTCCTTCGCCGGTTACAGACGGAAAGAATGTCTGGGTAATGACCGGAATCGGCATACTCAAGTGCTTTGACTTTGCCGGTAACGAGATCTGGATGCGCGACATACCTAAGGAGTATGGTCCCTTTGGCCTGAACTGGGGATACGCCAATTCGCCGCTGCTCTACGATGGTTCGCTTTTCGTTCCAGTCCTGCACGGAATGAGGACTGACCAGATCCCGTATTTCTTGAAGATAGATGCGAAGACCGGAAAGACTATCTGGAAGAGCGAGAGACCCACGCCTGCCATTCAGGAATCGCCTGATTCGTATGTGACCCCGGCACTCCTGAAAGATGGATCGAAAGTCGAAATCATTCTCAGCGGAGGCGACTGCGTGACGGGTCACGACCCCGTGAACGGGAAAGAATTGTGGAGAGCCTACGGCTTGAATCCCGAAAACAATCCGTTTTACCGGATTGTCAATTCCCCGGTTGTGTACGACGGGATGATTTACGCAGGGAGCAAACAAAAGCCCTATCTCGCTGTGAAGGCCGGAGGCCGCGGTGATATTACCCAGTCACACGTTGCCTGGACTTTTCCGAATGGGCCGGATGTCCCTACACCGGTCGTTGATGGAAAATACATCTACTTAGTTCGCGATAACGGCACAGTGTTCTGCCTCGATGCGAAGACAGGTGAGGAAATCTACAATGGCCGGCTTAAGAACGGTACATACAGTTCATCTCCGGTACTTGCTGACGGGAAGTTATATGTAACAAATGAAGAAGGTCTGACGAGCGTGTTCAAGTCCGGACCGAAGTTTGAGATTATTGCTGAGAATGCTCTCGGAGATTATTGCCTTAGTTCACCGGCAATTTCCGAAGGTCAGATCTTTATTCGAACATCGACGAATTTGTATTGCATCGGTAAACGGACAGGCGCATAAGTTTCCCAAAAGCAACCTATTGCGGATAGCCTGCGCCCGCTTTGATCGCTCTGACCTGCTCGATGTGTTTGCTTTCGTGAAGCCCAATAAGGGCGAGCCATTGATAGGCATTGAGCGGCCCAAAGGCAACGTGGGGGAACGTCGGACCGCTTAGATCCGAAGCTTCAATGCGGTCGGTCATATCACGCAGACGTTGATAGTTCGCCTTCAAGCGATTTACAGAATCCTCAACAGGAATCCCGCCACCAGGTCTCACATTCTCCGGAGCTTGAAACTTCTGTTTCGCCAGTTCAGATACAAACTCCATTGAGACGGGCCCGATTTTCTTGTCCTCTCGTCCTACGGCACCTGCAGCCTCAGCATCTCTTAGAAGTTTGCTTGTGACTTTCCCCATCCCTTCCTGAACGTTGGCGAGGTGCTCGACGATCTCAGCTATGGTCCAGCAGCCTGACTCAGATCTGAAACTACTTTGATCGGCCGAGACACCTTCGAGCTCGTGAAACAACCTCTCGTGAACTCGCCCAACCATATCCAGAATCTGTGGAACACTTTCGTACGTCAGCATTTTTTTTTAACTCTGAGGTCTGAAATAAAGGACGCAGCTCGCACCTGCTACAACAAGAAGGTAACCCAGGAAAAAAAGCGGATTGGGAGAGGTCTTTGGAGGATGGATGATCATTGAAACCAGAACGTTGATGATCGGTGCGCCTCCAAAAACCAGTGGCATAACGTAAATGGGCAGCCCGCCGGATCGAAATGCCCAGATGATGCAGGCAGCACCTATAGCACCCAGCGCTCCAGCTGCAGTCGCTGTCACCGCACCGCCCATGTTAAATCCTGAGGAGCTCAATTGGCCCTGCGACCAGAGGGCCCCTACAGGAACGAGGACACCGATCAAGAAGTAGGCTACGCCAACGCAGAGCAGTGCCCTCATCGGATTCCCGAGACGTATCTGCCCGTTATGCAGCATCGCGCCATAGACTCCCCAGGAGAGTGCCGCGCCAATAGCAAACAGTATCCAGACCATAGATTTGCTCTTCGTTGAAGTTGGGATTGAATTCATTTTTGAGGTGGGAAGTGGTTTGGAGGGCGGCGAGATCGCAAGGAAAAACGCCGCCCTCGCTAGTTACAAACCAATCATCGCCGGCCACCAAGAAGGCCGCCAAGAAGACCGCCGACATCGTCGATCACTGAACCGTCTTGATTCTGATCGAGGATCTGAGAAAGAGCGCCCATGAGGCCCTCACCGCCACCAAGATGTTCCTGCCCCTGTCCGAGCACACCGGCAACAGAAGACTGGTCAACGTGCCCGCTCTGGCGTGCACGACCGAGCGCTCCCATAACGATCGGAGCGAGAATAGGCAACAGCATTGCAACTTTTGACAGGTCCATGCCGCTAGCCCGACTGACACCCTGCTGAATTGCACCTTGCCGCCCACCAAAAATGTGACCCAGGATGCTGGCACCTTGTCCCGAGCTACTGCTCCCAAGGTAACCGGAAAGGTCCTCCATAATGCTGCCATCGTGATCGCGGTCAACCGCGCCCAAGAGGGAGGCCGCTCCAGCATCGCTCGATGCATTCTGAGAAAGCCCGCCCAAAAGTAGCGGAAGCGCCGCACTGATGGCATTTCCAGTAGTTTGTGGATCCTCGCCTAATTGACTGCTGATTTGTTGGACCTCGTTCTCACCGATCGATTGGTTCAACAATTCTCCAATGTTCAGATTCATCGCTACCTCCCCTTAGAAAACAATTCGAAGTCCCAGCTGAATTTGTCGCGCCGAGGTCACGGTGGACCTGATTAATCCGAATGAGGCAACCGGCCTTTCTGAAATAGCCGCCGTTGTGCCGGTGAATGAAAGAAGGCTTGGACCTCCAAGATTAGCGCGATTGAAAAGATTGAATGCCTCTACCCGCAACTGGATGTTGAAGTTCTCTCCAATTCGGGTGTTCTTGATTGCGGAAAGATCAAACGTTCGCAGATTGGGCCCGATAAGTCCACCGCGTCCGAGGTTTCCAAGAGTCCCAATCGGCTGCATCTGAAATGCCGTGGGATCGAAATAGTGCTCACCACCCACAACTGCATCCTCATACGTTCTGCCCGGAGCAAGATTTGGTCTGTCAAAGCCGAGGCCGGGTCCAAGTGAAGGCGCCCACTGCGATCGCGACCAGTTCGGTTGCACGAAAACGGTCAGCGGATTTCCGCTTCGCATCTGTCCGATTCCAAGCAGTTCCCAGCCATCAAGGAACTTCCCTGCCACTCCATCCATACCCTTTGCAAAAGGTATTTCCCACGTGAAGTTGACCACCCAGTTGTGCTTAGCATGAAAATCGGCGAGCCCCTTATTGTAGTCGAGTCCGGGAAGCGCGGGGAATGCTGAGGTTGTGCCATTGGTCGCGTCTGAGAAGAACGTTGAAGCCTGAGTATTGTCGATGTTACGAGAAAACGTGTAAGACGATTGGAAGCTCACGCCCTGGCTGAACCGCTTGTTGACTTCGAAAAGAAGCGCGTTATACCACGAGTCTCCATCAGCGCGCTTAGTCTCTATCGTCGTAAATGCCTTGTTAGGCCGAAGCGTAGCCGCATTCGCCGGCCAGAAAAACTTGCCATCCGGAAGAATCTGAGGAGTCGGGATGTTCGTGTCTCCGCTTCTCAGCAAGTGGACGCCTCGAGATCCCGCATAGCCTACCGAAGCAACAATGTTGTATGGCAGTTCTCTTTGAAGGTTCAAATTCCAGATGTGCACATTCGGATTTTTGATGTTCCATTCGACAGGCCGGATGGTGTTTCCCGCCCCAAGATCGAGGTTGGGCATTGGAAATGCAATCGGCTGAGTCGTTACGCTGATTCGGGGAGTCGCCGGCGGGTTCGTCACGGTAACAATCAGATTCTGCTGATTGTTTGTGTTGAAGAACGTACCGAATCCTCCTCTCAAAGCCGTCTTGCCGTCACGGGTTATGTCCCAGGCAAAACCAAGCCGGGGTGAAAAGTTTTTGTAAGTCGGATTCAGGTATAGCTGACCCGGCGTCGGCTGTGTGTCGGTGGGATTTATAAGTGCCGAGTCGCGACCATAGATGTCGACCGGCATAGTTGAAACTTCGTACCGCAGACCGCCGCTCAGCGTGAAGTTCGAGCTCACGCGATAGGTATCCTGCACGTAAAGACCAAAAAGAGTGAAGCGCCAATAACGATCAAGTGCACCTGACGGAGGCAGACCAAGGAACCGTTGTGGTGTGCCTTGCAGAAAACCTCTGAGGTTGGCGAACGTGTGAATCCCGAGCGCAAATGTCGGGTTGAACATGTTGTCCTGATAATGTTCAGCAAGTCCGCCGATCTTTAGCAGGTGACGCCCTTCAGTCCTTGCAAGTGAGTACTCAAAGCCTGTCACGTTCTGCACAAGCTTCACGTTGACCGATGTCTGTGGTCCAAACCTGCCCGGTATTCCGCCAATGTCGATGCCGCCCATTGAGGGCCGACCCGCAATGAATGGAGACAGGTTAACATTGGATTCCACATCCTGACCGATCCGCGTCCTGGAGAATCCAAGCCGAAATGTATTCAGCGTTCGATCATTGATGATTTGCCGGTACTCGCCAGTGAAGAACTGATTCCGAGAAATGAAGTCGCGCGGGAACTGCGGGTAATCGGTTGGAAGCCGCTGATCTGCATCATCAAACGTGTAACGGCCAAAGAACTGATGCTTCGCGTTGAAATTGTAATCGATGCGTCCCGTCAGATAATTTTGATCGACCGTCTGATTGAAGCCGAAAAGATACGATGCCAGACCATCGCCAAGGTTCGGGCCGTTGGCACGTGGATAGGCCTCGAGATAAGGCTTCACATTCGGGTTAATGGGTACAACGATTGGCGTAGTTGATCCCGCCGGCGGTGGGAGGATTCCCTGCCTTGCATTGTCATCGGGCACAACGGTCGAGACAGTCTTGCCAAGCCGATCGATCAACGCTTCATACGTGAAGAAATAAAAGGCGTGATCCTTTTTGATCGGCCCGCCGATACTTCCTCCAAACTGATTTCTCTTGAATTCCGGCTTGCCTACGGGTTCGCGATCAAAGAAATTGCGCGCGTCGAGATTGTCATTTCGATGAAAGTAATAAAGGCTTCCATGGGTAGTATTGGTTCCCGACTTGCTGATCGCATTGATCTGGCCGCCCGAGTTTCTGCCAAACTCGGCACTGTAATTGTTAACTTCAACGCGAAACTCCTGAATCGCTTCGACACCCAGCACAGTGGAGGCGGCACTTCCGGCCGGTCCGTTCGTAAAATCGTTTTGTGGAGTTCCGTCCAGCAGGTAGACGTTGGACCTGTAGTCCTGGCCATTAATGCTCGCGCCAAGCCCGTGCGCGACAACCGAGCCACCATCTCTGTATGGATAGGCAACAACTCCCGGTTGCAGCAGAGCAAGATCCGTGTAGTTCCGTCCGTTCAAAGGAAGCTCACGAATCGCGCGTTCATTCACCAGGTAGCTGAGCTCCGGTGTCTGCGTATTTACATCACTGCCAGATTCAGAGATGACGACTGTGTCCGTGATGCGAGGCTGTACTGAGAACGAAAGCGTCGCTGTCTCGCCAAGGCTTACCTTGATCTGTTTCGTTTCGGGATGAAATCCGGCGGCTTCAGCTCGGACCTCATAGATACCAACCCGCATCTCGGTCAGAGCATAGCGCCCCTCACCGTCGGTTACAGCGGTTCGGATGGCACCAGTCTCGACACTCTTAGCGCTGATTTTTGCACCTGTGACGAGCGCATTCTGTGTGTCACGAACATCACCGGTAATTGTGCTTGTAGTTTGAGCAAGTGCCGGAATTGCGAGGATTGCGGCAAGAATGAAAAGGGGGAAAAGAGATCTTTTTAACATAGAGAAATACTCGTAGCGCTGCCTTGGATGAGAGCTTCCATCTCGAGGGATTCAACCTGCGATTTTAACAATCGCCTCGGCGAGTTGCAATTTTCCTTCAGGCTAAGGGATATTACGTCGCGACCTGCCGCCCAGTTTCGATGCGTTTAATGGCTTTTCGACTCCCGGGCGTGCTCCACCCTCTATAACAGGACTACCGATGACCAACAAGACCTCTCTGCCGAAGATGGGGCGAACCGAATGGTTGATCTGCATCATCGCATCAATCGGATTCGCCTTTGATATCTATGAACTCCTGATGCTTCCGCTGATCGTTCGCCCCGCGATCGAGCAATTAGGTGGGTTCAAGTTCGGAAGTCCTGAATTTGGACACTGGCGAGACCTCCTGTTTTACGTTCCAGCCTTCGCCGGCGGCATCTTCGGTCTTTTGGGAGGATATCTCACAGACCGCCTGGGACGTCGCCGTGTACTCGTTTGGTCCATCCTGCTCTATGCGGTTTCTGCGGCGGGCGCTGCATTCGCGACGTCGCTTCCGATGCTGCTGCTGCTCCGCTGCACTACGTTCATAGGTGTTTGTGTAGAGTTCGTAGCCGCCGTCGCCTGGCTCGCTGAACTCTTCACCGATCCACGCCGTCGTGAATCAGTTCTCGGGTACACACAGGCATTCTCATCGCTTGGAGGATTTCTCGTCAGCGTAGTCTATGGACTTATCTCGACGTATGCTCACGCCCTTCCTGCTATTCATGGAGTTCACGAGCCCTGGCGTTACACGCTGATATCCGGCCTGATTCCTGCGCTGCCTCTGATCATCATTCGCCCGTTCCTGCCTGAGTCGCCAGCGTGGGCCGAAAAGAAGGCCGCGGGAACACTCAAGCGTCCCAGCATCGCACAGATCTTCAGTCCGGAACTGCGTCGCACGACGATTATCACGACCCTGATGTTTGCATGTAGCTACGGAGCGGCATTTGGTGCCATCCAGCAAATGCCTCAAATAGTTCCTGGTCTTCCAGAGGTGCAGCCACTTCCAGTACCGGCGCGTCAGGCTTCCGTGAGTGCTGTTCAGACGATCCAGGAAGTTGGGGGGTTGATCGGACGCCTGATTCTGGCGTTTCTCGCGATCAGGATTCTGTCGAGACGCAAGTTACTCCGCGTATTTCTGATTCCCGG
>Ga0070669_100003453_pt1 | contig 11390 bp, 7 predicted proteins | sample KBSS53metaG_FD_64680 | JGI IMG/M metagenome (GOLD analysis project Ga0070669, IMG submission 64680) | Switchgrass rhizosphere microbial communities from Kellogg Biological Station, Michigan, USA - KBS S5-3 metaG | ecosystem: Host-associated > Plants > Roots > Rhizosphere > Soil ... | reverse complement strand
TTCACGTCTGGCTACCGTCTTTCCGCCGCTGCCACGGCAGAAATGCAAAAAGGAGAATCGTTATGATCAGCTCACGTTGTTACTTCCCCGCATTCGCGGTTGCGGCAATCATTCTTTTCGCGACTCCACTTTTCGCGCAGGATTGGCCGCAATGGCGCGGGCCCAATCGCGACGGCAGCGTCTCGACGCGTATCGCCGAGTGGCCCAAGTCGCTCAGAGAAGAATGGAAAGTAACAGTCGGCCTGGGCCATGCATCGCCTGTTGTTGCCGGGAATAGAATCTACGTCTTCGCGCGCCAGGGCGAAGAAGAAACGTTGCTTTGCCTCGATGCGGCGACCGGTAAGGAAATTTGGAAAACGAGCGAGCCGATTTCTTACACCATGCACCCGGCCGCAGTCGGCCATGGTAAGGGACCCAAGTCGACGCCGGTTATTAGCGGTGGCAATGTTTTCACTCTCGGCATCAGCGGCGTGCTGGCCGCGCACGATGCCAAGACCGGAAAACTAAAATGGCGTCACGAGTTCTCGCAACAGTATCCCAAGACGTCGCCGCTCTTCGGCACAGCCATGTCGCCCGTCGTGGATCGCGGCCTGCTCATCGCTCACGTCGGCGGACACGACAAAGGCGCGCTGACGGCGTTCGACGTTGAAACCGGCGCGGTGAAATGGAGCAACGAGCTGGACGGTCCAGCTTACGCGTCGCCCATCATTGTCACGCTTGCCGGCGTGCGCCAGATCGTCACCTTCATGCAAAAAGAATTTGTCGGCGTTGACGCGGCGAACGGCAAGCTGTTATGGAAATTGCCGGCCAAGACGGAGTACGACGAAAACTCGATCACGGCAATTTCCTACAAAGACATGATTATCTTCTCGCGGATGGACCACGGAATATTTGCGATTCGGCTTGCGAAGCAGGGCGGCGAAATCGTGCCTCAGGAAGTTTGGAGCAACACAGAGAACATGCTCTATCTCAGCACGCCGGTGCTCCAGGGCAATACGCTGTTTGGCTTTTCGATGTTGAAGAAAGGCCAATTCTTCGCGCTTGACGCGGACACCGGAAAGACTTTGTGGCAGGGCCCGGGCCGAATGGGTGAAAACGCGGCGCTGCTAAACGCCGGCGGTTCGGTATTTCTCGGACTGACAAACGAAGCGAACCTGATCGTCTTGCCGGTAACTGCGAAAGAGTTTGCGCCGACCGTGCAATACACGGTTGCCACCAGTCCGACCTGGGCGCACCCGGTGGTCAGCGGCAATCGCATCCTGATCAAGGACGAAATTACTTTGCGGTCGCTGGCGTTGAAATAAAGCCTCAACCATTTCGTGTTTATTCGTGGTTCAGTTTTGTCTGCCCAACAAAGGCATCAACCACGAAGGAACACGAAATTAAGAAGAAGGAGACACGAAATGAGATTTAAACTATTTGGGGCCGCGGGAATCGTCCTGTCTATTTGTTTGTTTGCGGCGGCGATGCCTAAAGCCGACTTCAGCGGCGCCTGGGTCATGGATCGCGCCAGAAGTTTTGGCCTGCCCGGAAACATGCAGCAGACAATGACCGTCACCCAAACCGACGGACAGATCGACGTCGAGACGAAGCTAATTCAACCCGACAACGAGCGCACGGTGAAGGACACTTTTCTGTTCGACGGCAAGGAGCACGACTTCACTCCCGCGACACCACCGAACGCGCCACCCGCGAAGGGCAAGCGAACAGCGAGCTGGCTGCCCGACGGCAGCGGCATTCTGGTGAATGAAGTGGTAACGACCGAAACGCCGAAGGGGACAGTGACGACGCAGGTGACGAAGAAGTGGACGTTTACCGGCGCCGGAGAGTTGACGATCGCGCTCTACGTGGATGGCCCAAACGGATCCTACGAAGCTAAGCGCATCTTTACTAAGAAATAATTAGCCGCGGATTCGCGCGGATGAAACGCGGATCTGAAAGAGCATTCAACAGTTGGCCGGTTGATTTGTTTTTTCAGATCCGCTTCTGATCCGCGTAAATCCGCGGCTAATTATTCCGCGGCGATCTTATACGCAGCCATCTCGTTCGCATTGCGCACAAACAACCGCCCGCCCGCGATCGCCGGGTAGTTCCAGGTTTTCCCGGCAATGGCCGGAAACTTTGCCAGTTCGGAGAATTCATTCGGCGACGCCTTCACGAGCGCCAGTTCGCCGTTGTCGCTCATCACGATCAAGTGGCCGCTCGCCAACAGCACCTGCCCGTATCCGTAACGCCCGCCCTTCCACTTCCGCTCTCCGGTATTCACGTCGACACAACTCAAAATTCCTTCGTCCAGTCCATACACATAACCTTCATGAAGCACTGAACTATTGAACTTGTTCTTCATGTTGATGTTTTCCCAAACGCTGCGCGCGGTGAAGCTGTTCCCGCTGCCGGTCACTTCCACCAGCGACGCGCCTTTGCCATAGCCGGAAGAAATGAAGAAGCGGTTCTTGTCGACGAGGATGGGTTGTGAAACGTTGATACCCATGTCGGTGTCCCAGGCCTGACTCCACAACAGTGCGCCGTTTTCCGGCGCCAGCCCGAAAACTCGCGACGCGCTCACGACCAGAATCTGACGACGACCCGCGAGCGTTACCAGCATCGGCGAGACATAAGCCGCGCGATCGTTCTGCGACTTCCAAACCGGCGCGCCGCTCAGCTTGTTGTAAGCAACGACGGACTTCCCGCCCGTGCCTCCCGGCAGCACGATCACTTTGTCGTCCACGATCAACGGCGAAGCAGCCATGGCCCAGGAAAGGTTATCGGCCTGGTTGTCGCTGAGAATATTTTTTGACCAGCTGACCGCGCCCGACTTCGCGTCGAGACAACGAAGCTCGCCGGTTGCACCCAACGCATACAAGCGCCCATCGTCCCAGGTGGGCGTAGTGCGTGGCCCATCGCCGGTTGAATCGCTGTATTCGGCGTTCCAACCCTGAGCCCAAAGTTCGCGACCAGTGTTGACGTCGTAAGCGGCAACCACCTCCTGCCGGCGACGCTGCTCGATGGTGTAGGCGCGCCCGTCAGCAATTGTGAACGACGCATAACCCAACCCCACCGGCTGCTTCCAAACGAGCGGAAGCCCCTGCGCGGGCCAGTTGGTTAAGACCGCCATTTCATCGTAGCGGCCGTCGCGGTTCGGACCGCGGAAGTTGGTCCAATAGTTTCTGGTGACGTGCGCAGACGCGCTCTCGGTTGTAGCTACCGGAGCGACGCCTGGTTGGCCAGGCTGTGCGACCGGAGAGCCAGTCGCTGTGGCTGGATTATTAAGCGCGGGTTGCTGCGCGGCTTCGAGCTGCTGTTGCGCGCGGTGCTGTTCCAGTTCCGCGTAGTGAGCTTCGTTACCTGATCGACTCCAGGCGCGATAGAGGACGAAATATCCGGCGCCGAGCAGAATGATCGCAATGGACGCGGCCAGTTTGATTGCGTTCGGAGTCTGGCGGCGCGTCCAGAGCAACACGAGTCCGAGTGGCGGAAACAGGAAAGCGGCAAGAATTAAGGATGTAACTCGTTGATGCCACGGAACGGGTTCTTCAGTTTCAAACATAGCTACTACTCCGGAACTGTTTCAGTTGCTAACAGGACTGGTTGAGTTGATTCGTTAGATTTTAGATTGTCTCCAATTAGACGACCCACAGCCACAATATGTTCCAAAGTTGGATGCTGCCACCGTAGGGGCACGGCATGCCGTGCCCCTACCCGGGAAATTAGCTGCCGATGCAGTAAAGCGTCTTCTCGCCGCGAATGAAAATATTTCCATCAGCAATCGCCGGCGACGCATACACCGGTTCGCTCACGGTATTCGTTCCCAGTATTTCGTGTTTCGATCCAGCCTTGACGACGAACGTATCGCCGTCTTCGCTGGTCATCAGAATCTTCCCATCGAAAGCGATCGGAGACGCAGTGAACGTTGCCGGGACCGGCACGCGCCCACCCTCATACTTCACTTCTCCGGTGCGCGCATCCAGACAAGTCAGGATTCCGCGGTCAGTAGTCAGGTAGAGATAGTCGCCGTAGAGAATCGGCGAAGGAACGTAGGCAGTGCCCTTCGCATATTGCCACACCACCTTGTCAACCAGATCGCCCTCGCCACCAAGCTTGATCGCCATCGCCACCTTCGCCGGAAAACCAGCCGAGATAAAAACCATCTCGTTGTTCGCCACCGGCGACGGCACCGCGTTGCTCTCAACTCCTTTATGTCGCCACAGCTCCTTGCCGGTTGCCGGGTCGTAGGCAATCACTGCTTCGCTGCCGCTGGTGATCAGTTCGGCACGCTTCGCCGTGCGCACCAGGAGGGGAGTACACCAACTCGCCTGGACCTTACGTGGCGTGCGCCACACTTCCTTGCCCGTTTTTTTGTTGACGGCGACGATAAAAGACCCTTCAACGTTTTCATCATCGCGCTGCACGATAACCAGATCGTCATAAAGAATTGGCGACGTGCCGTTGCCCATGCCCACCGTGCCGAGTTTGCCCATGTCGGCCCTCCACGCAAACTTGCCATTCAGGTCGTAAGCATAGAGACCTTCGCTGCCAAAGAAAGCGTAAACGAGCTTGCCGTCTGTGGCCGGTGTAGCCGAGGCATAAGAGCTTTTGCGATGTCGATCGTCGTAAGGCGTGCCCTCGAAAGCCGTCTGCTGCCAAAGAATTTCGCCCGTCTCCCGGTTCAGGCAGATGACTTTGAAAGAATGTTTATGATTGGCGCCGATGCTATCGGGATGAACGTATTCCTTGTCGCCATCCATGTGCTTGACCGCTTTCGCGCCCGGAACGATAGGGCCTTCAACCGCGGTCGTAAGAAAAACTTTCTTGCCCCAGACGATGGGTGAAGAATGGCCGCGACCTTCAATTGGCGTTTTCCACTTGATATTTTTCGACGCGTTCCATGTCGTCGGCAGGTTTTTCTCTTCTGACGTTCCCTGGCCGGATGGTCCGCGCCACTGCGGCCAGTTTGAACCGGCCGCGCCGGACGAGGCAATGAAAAGCGTGGTGATAAAGGTAGCGGAGAATACGATCGCGAGACGAGCAAACAGTTTCATGTTGTGTTCCTCATATATCGGGGCATCTGGTTGCTCTGTGCAACCTTTGTGTTCTCTGTGTCTCTGTGGTGCATTCACGCCTGAACATTCACCACAGAGACACAGAGAACACAGAGGACGCACAGAGAAAACTAATAACTACTTCGCTACTGCGGCGGTCGCTCCCGGTCCAAACGCAAAGACGTGGTTAAGACCGCGCACGATAACCAATCCATCGGAAATCGCCGGACTGGCCATCATCACTTCACCGACGTGATTTGTCGCCAGCAGTTCATACTTCGGTCCCGCCTTCACCACGAAGACATCGCCGTCTTCGCTCGACAAATAAATCTTGCCGTCAGACGCAACCGGCGAAGCTGTGAAAGCGCCGCCCTTGCCGCCGAGCCGTTCCTGGTAAAGCCGTTCGCCAGTGTCGGCGTTGTAAGCAGTCAACACGCCCTGATTGGAACAGGTATACAGCATATCGTTGTAGACCACCGGCGTCGGCATGTATGGCCCACCGCGCTGTTTGCTCCAGGCGATGAAGTTGTTGGAAGTTGTTCCTTCTTTCAATGAGATGTCGCCGGTGGCGCCGGGTCTGATCGCGTAGATCGGTTGGATGGGCGCGTAGCCGCTGGTGACGAAGATGAGATCGCGCGCGACGAATGGCGTGGGAGTCGTGACTTCGGAATTAGGTGTCAGGCGCCAGAGCTCGCGGCCGGTGGCTGGATCGTAACCGCGAATCGCTTTCGAGCCGTTGGTGATTAATTCCGCGCGCGTCTTGCCTACGTAGATCGTCGGTGTACCCCACGAAGAAATTTCCTCGCGCGGCGTTTTCCACACCAGCTTTCCGTTTTTCAAACTGTAGGCGGCGATGAATGAATCCTTTTGCACGTCGGCCTGGATGATGACCAGGTCGCGATAGATGATGGGGGAGCTGCCGTGTTCCCATTGGTAGTCAGCATCGTAGAACCAACCGGAATCGAGTATGCCCAGATCTTGTTTCCATAGAAGTTTGCCGTTCAAGTCGTAGGTGTAAAGACCATGCGAGCCGAAGAGGACGACCAGGTGCTTACCGTCGGTAGCGGGCGTCGAATCCGAGTGGGTTGACTTCGGATGTCGCTTCACTTTCGGAATGCCTTCATACGCGACGCGCTCCCAAAGTATTTTCCCCGTCTGCTTGTCGAGCGCGTAGACCTTCCAGGTATGTTTGGGATCGTTTTTGACCGGAGTAACGTCGCCATAGAGACCGTAGCGCGTCTCGTCTTTGGGGCCCGAAGTTACGGCGGTGGTGATGAAAACTTTGTTGCCCCACACGACCGGACTCGAGTGCGCGAGTCCCGGTATCGCAACCTTCCAGCGCGTGTTGACTGATTTCTCCGCGTCCCAGGCGACCGCAGCCGCGCCGCCTTCAACTACACCGGTCGCACCGGGACCGCGGAACTGCGGCCAGTTTTGAGCGGCGGCGTTCGCGGTGATTAGACCGAGACAAGCGAAAATTAATAAGAGACGTTTCATCGGACTCCCTCCGACCAAAGTAATTAGCCGCGAATGAACGCGGATAAAAAACGGATCTGAAAAACAAAATGCAGATGGTTGCTATCTATCAGCGCTTATCCGCGTGCATCCGCGCAATCCGCGGCGAATTCCTACGGTTGTTTTGTTTCCACCACTCGCTTCAGCAGGGTTGTTGCCGTTGCGCGCTTCAATTCCATCACCATTAAATTATTAGCGTCCGGTTTGAAGTGAATCACGATGCCGTCGAAAGCGAGTGGTTTGAAATTTGTCTCGTCGATCGGCAGCAATGCGAAAGGTCTTTGGCCCGTCGGGAGTGCTGAAAGTCTGCCGTCGTTGAGCGTGATTGTTACTTCCGTTCCACCCTCATCCTTGTATTTGCCGACATAGGACTGCAGCTTAGCGGCATCGATTACCGGCGGTGGGAGGGCGCCTGCCTTCTTCAGCATTTCGGCGATCTCTGTCTTGTCCTTGTCGTCAGTTGCAATCACGAGAGCCGCGGTGAGGTTCTCTGGTTTCAGTCCCCCGCTCGCCAGGGCGACGCTAACGAGCGTTGGGTTGCCGCCTCTTACACCCGTCATCAAAACATCAGCAGCTTCGCTCGGGTCCTTCTGAAGCAGCGCGGTGACAACCTCAACGTGATCGGTATCGAGCGCCCGGGATAAAGCCGTCGCGCCGTAAAAAGTGTCCTTGACCGTGACGTCGGCGCCGCGCGCCAGCAGCAGTTTTACGATCTCCAGATGACCGCGCTCTGCCGCTTTGAACAACGCGGTAGTGCCGTAACGAAACTTCGCATTAACGTCCGCGCCCTGATCGAGCAACGAGGTGACTAGCGCGAGATCGCCTTTGCGCACTGCTTCCCAAAACTGATCGTTGAGCTGCTGCTTGGGAACCTGGGCAAGACTCAACGAGTTCACTATCAAGATGAGCGAAAGAAGGAACTGGGGTTTAACTTTCATGAGACGCTCTCCGTACCGCGAAGCGGTTAGGTAACTTAGCCCAGGGTTGCCGCGTTGCGCGGCTAACCCTGGGAAAAGGTCATTGATTGATCGCCATGATTCTTGCCGCAGATGATGCAACCCCGTTGGGGTTGGGCTTATTTTCACAACTCGATCCCAGGGTAGCCGCGAGACGCGGCAACCCTGGGCTAAGTTACATAACCGCTTCGCGGTTCAGTTGCTTTTGGGTCTGGCGCGTTTGAATGCTAAATTCAATTAAGTTGGCGCAAAGAAAAAGTGAATCACTACAACTCGGGTTTACGTATTGTACATCTTTAGAGTTGCAGTAGTTCAGGCTTTTAGTTTTCATTTATCAATCTCCGCACCTCTTAATCAAGAGGTTCGACCGGAAATCCAAAATGACTAAACTTATTTCCATTTTTCTGTATCTCGCAATCTTTGCCCTGCTCGCCGCCTCGGTTCCGGCCAGCGACTGGAACGAATGGCGCGGCCCGGCGCGCGACGGCATCTCTAACGAAAAGAATCTGCCGACCACCTGGTCTCCGGCGGGACAGAATCTCGCCTGGAAAGCACCATACGGCGGACGTTCCGCGCCAATCGTGATGGGCAATCGCGTCTACCTGCAGAACACCGCCGGCAAAGGCGACACCGAACAGGAACGCGTGATGTGTTTCAACGCGGAGAACGGCAAACTTCTCTGGGAGCACCGCTTCAATGTCTACCTGAGCGACGTCCCGCCCCATCGTGTCGGTTGGGCTTCACCCGTCGGCGATCCGGCCACCGGCAATGTCTACGCTTTCGGAGTTGGCGGAACCCTCCTGAGCTTGTCTCGCGAGGGCAAAGTTTTATGGGAGCGTTCGCTCGGTGAAGACTTTGGCTTGTTGACCACTCACGGCGGCCGCACCGTGTCTCCGCTCATTGACGGCGACTTGGTAATCGTCAGCGGCGTCACCTTTCAATGGGGCGAACATGCCCGCGGCGCGCACCGCTTCATCGCTTTCGACAAGAAGACCGGAGAAACAGTTTGGGTCAGCGCGCCCGGCGGTCGACCCTACGACACAACCTATGCGGCGCCAATCATTGTGAACGTAAACGGCAGGCGTCTCCTCATTCAGGGCGCGAGCGATGGCGTGGTCCACGCGATCAAGCCGCAAACCGGTGAACCAGTCTGGAAGTATGAAATCAGCAAACGTGGACTCAACACCGGTACTGTGGTCTACGGCACTACCGCCATACTCACCCACAGCGAAGAGAACCTTGACTCGAGCGAGATGGGGATGATGGTCGCAGTCGATGCCAGCGCCAAAGGTGAAATCAAGAAGGAGCAGGTGAAGTGGCGCACCTACGGTTGGCAAGGCGGCTTCTCTTCACCCGTGCTCGACGGCGATCGGCTTTACCAGCTCGATAACAGCGCCAACCTCGCGGCGTTTGACGTGAACACAGGCAAGCAACTATGGCTGAAGAATCTCGGGACGATCCAGAAGGCTTCGCCCGTGCTGGCCGACGGCAAACTCTACGTGGGAACTGAGAACGGCAAGTTTTATATCCTTAAACCGAGCGCGACCGGCTGCGAAATTCTTGACGAAGATCAACTCGGCACCGAAGCGTTACCGGAAGCGATCATCGGTTCGCCTGCGATTTCCAACGGCATGGTGTTCGTTGTCAGTGATTCGAACCTCTACGCGATCGGCAAGCACGCGAATCCACCCAGGACGCCCGTCTCGATTAGCGCTGCGTATCCATTTAACCCAAACCCGGTGGCGACGCACGTGCAGGTTGTGCCAACCGAACTAATCATCAAACCCGGCGAAAAAGTAAACTTCCGGGTTCGTCTTTTCGACGAGCGCGGCGTTTTCATACGCGAAGAGCCTGCGGCTACCTGGTCGCTGGATAAACTTAAGGGCGACGTCTCGAACGGGCAGTTTGTGGCGGCCACTGACGCGATTGCCCAAGCGGGCCTGGTGAAGGCGACCGTTGGCAGTCTCACCGGCTCGGCAAGCGTGCGCGTGTTTCCCCCTCTGCCCTGGAGCGAAAACTTCGAATCGATGGCGCTGAACAGTATTCCGACCGGCTGGGTCAATACTGCGCTCAAATTTGTCGTGCGCGATCTGAACGGCAATAAGGTATTAGTTAAGACGACTGAAGGTTCTTCGCTGTTGAGTCGCGCGCGTGCGTTTTTCGGTCCGTCAGATTGGTCGAATTACACGGTTGAAGCGGACGTGAACGCTACGCAGAAGCGACGGCAACAAGGCGACGGCGGAGTAGTCGCGCAGCGTTATGCTCTCACGCTTTACGGAAACAGCCAGATGCTGCATCTGGAACCGTGGCAGCCGGAAATCAAACGCACAGTATCGATGCCTTTCGCCTGGAAGCCGGATACGTGGTATCGCCTGAAGCTTGAAGTGCAAAATCTTCCGGATGGGACCACGCGAGCGCGCGGCAAGGCCTGGCCTGCCAGCGATCCTGAACCCAACGCCTGGATGATCGAACGCATCGACCCGATCCCAAATCGACAAGGCGCTCCGGGAATCTTCGGCAGCGCGCTAGCGGAGCTGTACTTTGATAATTTGAAGGTGTATGCGAACAAGTAGACAGTAGTCAGTAGTTAGTCGGATGTTAAAAGCCGCAAAGGGAATATTGAAATGACGAGCAATAATAACAACAGTCGCGCCGGCCGAAGATGGTCAACGATAACACTTGGCTTGTTCGCAGCTCTCCTACTGCCTACTGCCTACTGTCTACTGCCTACTGCCTCGGCTTCCGATCCCGGCAACGGCGATTGGCCCATGTGGGGCGGCACCCCCGATCGCAACATGGTTTCCAACATGAAAGGTTCGCCAACCAGTTGGGACGTGAAGACGAAGAAGAACGTGAAGTGGGTTGCCGCACTCGGCTCACAGAGCTATGGAAACCCGGTTGTCTCTGGCGGTCAGATTTACGTCGGGACTAACAACGAAGGCGTGCGCGATCCGAAAGTCACCGGCGACAAGGGAATCCTGATGGCCTTTCGCGAGTCGGACGGCGAATTTTTGTGGCAGGCCGTTTCTGACAAACTCATCGCCGGTCGCGTTAACGATTGGCCCTACCAGGGCGTTTGTTCCTCGCCCCTGGTTGAAGGCGATCGCGTCTACTACGTGACGAATCGCGCCGAGCTCGTAGCCCTCGACGCCAAGGGCTTTCGCGACGGCAAGAACGACGGCCCGTTTGTCGACGAGAAACTCAAGGGCGAAAAAGACGCGGACGTGATCTGGAAGTTCGACATGATGGAAGAAGTCGGCTCGCTTCCGCACAACATGGCCAACTCGTCGCCCGTCTCCTTCGGAGATTTGATCTACGTCAGCACCTCGAACGGCCAGGACGAGAGCCACGTCAACATTCCCTCGCCCAAAGCGCCGGCAATAATTGCGGTGAACAAGAATACCGGCAAGCTTGTTTGGGAAGACAACTCCGTCTTCGACAGAATTCTGCACGGCCAATGGTCGTCGCCGACCGTCGGGAAGATTGGCGGTGTGGACATGGTGGTCCATGCGCAGGGCGATGGTTGGATACGCGGCTACGAAGCCCTCACCGGCAAGAAGCTTTGGGAGTTTGATACAAACCCCAAGGATTCAGTCTGGCCCAAGACACGCAACGAACTGATCAGCACGCCGGTCATTTACGAGAATCGCGTCTACATTGCCAACGGTCAGGACCCGGAACACGGCGAAGGTGTGGGCCACATGTATTGTTTGGACGCTACCAAGCGCGGCGATATCACTACCACCGGCCTGGTGTGGCATTACGACAAGATTCGTCGTTCGATCTCGACGCCGGCAATCAAGGACGGCATCGTCTACGAGGCGGACTTCAGCGGGTTCCTGCACGCGCTCGATGCGAAGACCGGACAAGTTTATTGGAC
>Ga0070669_100003451_pt1 | contig 11390 bp, 10 predicted proteins | sample KBSS53metaG_FD_64680 | JGI IMG/M metagenome (GOLD analysis project Ga0070669, IMG submission 64680) | Switchgrass rhizosphere microbial communities from Kellogg Biological Station, Michigan, USA - KBS S5-3 metaG | ecosystem: Host-associated > Plants > Roots > Rhizosphere > Soil ... | reverse complement strand
CTTTTCATCTTTTGGGTCGGCCAGCCGAAGCCCTGCGCTTCCTCCAAAGGCCTGACAAACGGCTCGCCATTGGCCGATTCTTCCATCAGGATTCGTAACGAGATACTTTTTCTTCGCCAGGACTGCGTTTGGCCGGAACTCACGTTCAACCGCCTCACGACCTCCGTCAGTGACGATCAGAACCGATGCTGAGGCCGATGATCTCGCAAGGATTTCTCCGAGCCTCGTATCTATAGTTTCCAGTGCTGCCAGCGCTTCACGCGAATCCGGTCCAAACTTCGCCTCAGTGTCTGAAAGGCCCATAAGACAATAGAGTTCGAGCCCGCTATTGAGAGAACTGCTTCCACCTGAATCAGGCACGAGGGGAAAGCCTTGAGAAGCAATCGTCATGCCGGTACTCGAAACTGCATCGAGGATCGTTGGGATCTTCAGGTTTGAGAGCCTCCATTCAGTGGTTTCCACGGTGCTGGCGGATGCCGAATCGAATGGATGATCCGCCGTAATTCCGTGATCGGCAGGAAGCATTCCCGAAAGTATCGTCGCGTGAGAAGGCACCACCAGGGACGGGTACACGCCTTCAAGCGTCGATACTTTGGCGCCTTTGCGGCCCGCTTCTTCCAGATTTGGAACTCGTGCACCTTTTTGAATTGAATGAGAAAGAAAGTCTGCGCCAAGCCCCGGAATTGATATCAGAACAACACGAGCAGTTTTCGCGGGCTCTCGTGGAACCTGCGGCCTGGCTTCTTTTTTCGGCGCCGAGACCTGCGGTGGGTTCTGCGGTGCCGGGTGCTGCTGCTGCCAGAACAGCACAAGCAGACCGGCAAGCAATACCTTCAGACTCGTGAAGAACATTTGATTCAGTGTTTATGCCTTACGTCCGTTCGAGTCTGAAGGGGGCACCGTTCGAATTGCGTTGATCATTTCGCGAACTGCTCGATCGAGTCCCACCAGTGAAGCTCGCGCGATTATGTTGTGGCCGATGTTGAATTCCTCGATTGCGCTAATGCGAGCTATCGCGCCTACATTGCGATAAGTAAGGCCGTGGCCGACTGCCACTTTGAGTCCGCCTTTAACCGCAGTCTGAGCGGCCTGCGCTATCCTCACGATCTCGCGCTCAATGTCGTCTGATTTTCTAACGGTTCCATCACCAGGATGCTCGTTGAGGTGGGCATACTGCGCTGTACATATTTCCACCTGGAAGGCGCCTAGATCCTTTGACGCTTGAATCTGACTCTGGTCAGGATCGACGAACAGGCTGACAAAAATCGAGGAATCCTTGAGGCATTGAATTGCCTTCTGGATTGCTGAACGGTTCGCGGTTACGTTCAAACCGCCCTCGGTTGTAATTTCCTGAGGAGTTTCAGGGACCAGGGTAACTACGTCAGGCCGAATATCACATGCGATCGAAACCATCTCGTCTGTCGCCGCCATTTCCAGGTTGAGATGAGTGACTACAACCTGCCGAAGCGCGACAAGGTCGTGGTCCTGAATGTGGCGCCGGTCACTGCGGAGGTGCGTTGTAATTCCATCCGCTCCAGCAAGCTCACAGATGACCGCAGCCGAGACAGGGTTCGGCTCGTTGGTACGCCGTGCCTGCCGAATGGTAGCAATGTGATCAATATTGACGTTTAGCCTGGCCATTTTTCTTTGCCTCCGATTGATCGTACTTTCCGGCAATGTCATTAATTCTTATTGTCGAAATCTCCAGCAATACCTTCAATGGAGTGCCGATGACATGAACCTTTGAGCCTTCGACGTGACTCCATCGAACTGGCGTTTCGAGCAGTCTAAAACCGAGCTTCTTTGCGATGAATAGAACTTCGGGATCAAAACCGAAGCCATCAATCTGCTGCAAAGCAAAGACAGTATCTGCTGCTCGCCGGCTGAAAGCCTTAAAACCGCACTGGGTGTCCTTAAAGTCGAGCCCTGTGAGTGTTCTTAAAATAAAATTGCCAGTGCGACCAATAGCTTCTCGCAGTGAGCTCTGATGAGCATCAATGAGACTTGCGTCCAATGCCCGTGAGCCGAACACAACATCAAATTGTCCGGCTCGGATAGGATCGATGACCGTTGGTATTTCGCCTGCTGGCGTCGACAGATCGGCATCAAAGAAAAGCGCTATTTCGCCCGCTGAGTTGAGCATTCCGTTTCGAACTGCGTAGCCTTTCCCTTTGTTCCCCGGATTGCGGATGACCTGGAGCCGCTCGCCCACGCGTGATTTCAGTGCTGTCACAACTTCAACTGTGTTGTCCTGAGACCCGTCGTCGACGACCAGGATCTCACTCGAGTAGGATTGCTGGTCCAGATAGTCGATCGTTGCGTCAAGCGTTCTTCCAATGCGCGCGGATTCGTTGTAGGCAGGGATAACAATCGAGAGCAACGGCATTTCATCACCAATATATCTGCCAACCGAGTAAGGGGGCAATCCGGATTTCCTCACGATTGGAGGCAATGGTATTATCGCCTGCACTCATGTCTACGGTTGAAAAAGAAGAACGTTTTGAAGAATCACTTGCGAGACTAGAATCCCTGGTCAAGGCTCTCGACGCGGGAGACTTGCCACTCGAAAGGTCGTTGGAGGTCTTTGAGGAAAGCGTCAGCCTTTTAAAGAAATGTCAGGCGAAACTCGATTTAGTACAAACTCGCATAGAAATCCTCGAGCGCGAGCGTAACGCAATCCGCGCTGTGCCCTTCGCTCCGCAAGCGAAAAATGATCCCAAGCCACCAGAACCAAGCGGTGACCCGACTCCCTTCTGAGTTTTTCGAGCGAAAGGCGAAGATTGTTGGCGAATGGCTGGATCGCCTCTTGCCGCCTTCCCACGAAACTCCGACAACTATTCACGAGGCTATGCGATATAGCGTCTTTGCGGGCGGTAAACGGCTTCGACCCATTCTGTGCATAGCGTCGGGTGAGGTGTTCGGTGCTCAAGAAGACCAATTGCTTCCGGCCGCCTGTGCGCTGGAAATGATTCATACCTATTCGCTCATCCACGACGATCTGCCTGCGATGGATGACGATACGCTTCGACGCGGGCGTGCGACCTGTCACGTTGTTTACGGCGAAGCGATGGCGATACTCGCAGGTGATGCACTGCTGACCAGAGCGTTTGAAACGCTTGCCAGAAACGGCCCGGAATCTTTAGAAGTGCGGCTTCGGGTGATTGACGAGGTTAGTTCGGCGGCCGGGACAATGCGTGCTCTGATTGGCGGCCAGGTAATGGACATTGAAAGTCAGGGAAGCGAGGTTAGTGAAAAGAAACTGGAAGAGATTCACCGGTCGAAGACGGGCGCCCTGATTCGATGTGCCGTGAGAATTGGTGCAATTATTGGCGGCGCGTCCGAGTCCCACCTGCAGACGCTGACCGTCTATGGCGAGAAGGCCGGACTGGCATTCCAGGTAGCCGATGACATTCTCGACGCAACTGCTTCACCTGAAGATCTGGGAAAAACCCCGGGAAAGGACGTGGCGAGCGGGAAGGCAACCTACGTGAAACTCCTCGGCCTGGAACGTGCGTCGCGGAAAGCAGAGGCATTGGTTAGTGAGGCGATTGATGCTGCCCGGCAGACTGGCCGGGATGTCCAGGTCCTTGAAGGCATTGCTCGAATGTTCGTTGACCGCAAGTCATGATTTGGAGTGCGGCGACTTGTCGCCGCTTTTCGTTCGAAGGATTCAGGCTGCCTTTTGTTTGACAACTCCACAACGCAATTGCTAGGATGGATGGTTTGGAATTAACCGCATTAGGCTATTGTATCCAGAGGTTTAAGAATGAAGCGAACATTTCAACCGAATAACAGGCGCCGGGCCAAAACGCATGGGTTCAGAGAGCGCATGAGCACCAAGGCGGGCCGGCTCGTTCTGAAGAGGCGCCGTGCCAAGGGTCGCAAACGGCTCACGCCGAGCCATTATTAAGCCAGGGACCAAGTGGGTGAGGAGACCGAAGACGCAGTCAAGTTGAGCACGCTTCGTTCGCGAGATCAGTTTAAACTGGTTTATGAGCGGGGCCAGAAGTTTCAGACGCCTTTCTTTTCGGTTTTCATACTCCCAACGAGTGAAACGGCTCCCCGTTACGGCATTACAGTCACGCGGAAAATGGGCGGTGCGGTCCTTCGCAATCGATGCAAGCGCAGGCTTCGAGAAGTGATCAGGCGTGAGATCGCCCCCTTTATTGAGAGCGAAACCGGTTGTCACATCGTAATAAACGTAAGACGTGCTACGGTGAATGCCGATTTCAGTCAGCTCTCAAAGGCTCTGGCAGACGCTTTTGGGCAGTGGCTGAATCACCGTAACCATTGAGCAGAGAATGAGACGAGCGGCAGTATTAATTCTTCGGGCATATCAGTACTTCATATCACCGCTCTTTCCCCCCTCGTGCCGGTTTACCCCCACCTGCTCAGAGTACGCGATCGTGGCAATTTCCACCCACGGCATTTTCAAAGGCACCAGGCTTACAGTCTGGAGGCTGATGCGCTGTCATCCCTTCTGCGAGGGCGGATACGATCCGGTGCGCTAGGGTTTCCGGCGGTTTAGAGTTTTTTGATGCAAAAGAGATTTATCGTCTTCCTCACGCTGTCGCTGCTGATCTTTGTCGGTTGGAATTTCGTTATCGACAGGTACTTTCCGCAGCTCATGCCCAAACCAGCCCCTGCGTCCTCTCCATCGCCTGTCGCGTCAATCGCGCCATCCGCAACGCAATCATCAGGTTCTCCGGCTGCTCCTCTAACGCAACCGTCTACGACTGCACCGTCAACGCAGGCCGTCGAGCGGGAGCTGAAGCTTAAGAGCGATTATTGGGCTGGTACGCTGTCAAATCGCGGCGGCGTGCTGACCGAATGGATCGTAACAAAGTTCACTGACGGCAAGATCATCGATAAGCACACAGGTGGAGTTCACCTTCTGACAAAGAAAGCCAGCACTGAAGTCGGGGCTCCATTCAGATTCTTTATCCCATCCGCGCCTGACGCTGAAAAGGAACTCAACTCTGCGGTGTTTGCCAGCGAAAACGATGGTGACTCGGAAATAGTGCTGGGCCCGAGTGATCAGAAGAACATCTCGTTTGTTTACAGCAATAATGGGCTTCAAGCGAAAAAGACGTTTACATTCAATGGTGCAGGCTATGACTTCAGTCTGGTTGTCGATGTAACGCGAAACGGCGCTCCCCTCGATGTCCAGGTTTTGGTCGGACCAAGTTTTGGCGATCAGAGCATCACGAGTTATTCGGTTTACCGGCCTGCTCCGCAAGCCAGCTATGCAGTTGGCACAAGCATCAAGCGTGAGCATCCATCGGGATCCAACGCCGCCGAACCACACGTTCTTCAAGTTTCACCCGTGAGATGGGCGAGCATCGATGACAACTACTTTGCAATGGCGGTTGTGCCATCGAAACCTGCCAATTCGCTAGCACTGTTCAACACGCGTCGTAAAGAGACGATCAATGGAAGTGAACATGACAAGGACTACCTTTCAGTTGCGCTTCCTGTAGTGAGTGGTCAGCCCACTCACGTCTACGCGGGCCCCAAGGATTTAGGCACGCTCGCTCGAATCAGTGAGAAGTTTGGGCTGGGCGACAGCAGTGGAAATCTCGAAGACATAGTGAGCTATGGCTGGCTTTCGTTTATTTCGCCGATCCTGAAGCCCATAGCACAATTCATGTTGAAGACTCTGGTCTTCATCAATCGCTTCACACACAACTACGGCTGGGCGATCGTAGTCCTGACGATAGTTCTCAACATGTTCTTCTTCCCGTTGAGGTGGAGAAGTTCGGTTGCAATGCGCAAAACAGCGGCAATGCAGCCAAAGATGCGCGACATCCAGGAACGGATGAAGAAGATCGACAAGAGCGATCCGCGCATGCAGGAGCTGCAACGTGAACAGCTCGCGCTAATGAAGGAAGGAAATCCCCTAATGGGTTGTCTGCCGCTTCTGCTGCAGATGCCCTTCTTCCTGTCTGTATTCACGATCCTGACGATCTCTATTGAAGTTCGTCACGCGCCGTTTATCGGCTGGATCAAAGATCTCTCGGCGCCCGATCCTTTCTGGATTTTGCCTATCGCAATGTGCGTATCGATGATCGTTCAGCAAGCACTGACACCATCGACGGCAGATCCGGTTCAGAAACGCATTGGCTACCTGATGCCGCTGGTATTCACGTATTTTCTTACGTCGGCTCCAGCGGGTCTGGTTCTGTACTGGATGGTTAGTAATCTTGTTGGCATCGCGCAACAGTTCGTTATCAACAGGCTTAACCCACCTCCGGCCAGTGCGAGCACGACTTCAGCTCAAGAGGTCAAGGCGCCAGTCACGAAGCGAAAAAAGGGGAAAGCGGAGCTCGCAAGCTCCTGAATGGAAATGACTCAGATTGATGTTAATGAACTATCGGAGAGCCTGGGTGACTTTGTCCACAAACTGATTGAAAGATCCACACTTGACCTGCGGGTTGAAGTGCAGATAACTGATGACCAGACGGTCCTCGCGCTCTTTCACGGATTCGATGTCCCAATGCTCTTAGGGCACAACGCCGAGCTTCTTGATGCGCTGCAGTACCTCGCGCGACGCGTCTTCGCCAACGCGGTGGCTGCCGGAGTGCAGATCGATTTTGATGCCAGTGGCTATAGAAACCAGCGACGCCAGGAACTCGAGCTCATGGCTCAGAAGGCAGCCGAACGGGTCCGCAATTCGAGGGTCCCTTTCATCTTCGATCCGATGAATGCCCAGGACAGACGCATTATCCATATGGCGCTGGTTGACGAGCTGGGTGTTCGCTCAGAGAGCGAAGGCGACGGCCAGATGCGCCGCGTGAAGATCGTCCCTGGTCCCCGATAGCACGCCTGGCTCATCGAACGCCGAGCCTGCTCGAAATCACATTCCTCCGCGATCCTGATGTCCGCACTTGATTCCGACTTCAAGACGATCGCCGCGCTTTCGACGCCGCCAGGCTACGGCGGCATCGGCGTAATTCGCCTCAGCGGCAAGGATTCCCTGAGCATTCTCCAGAGCCTGCTCGTTGAACCGCCATCCAAAGGGTTCGATCCCAACCACTCAGTTCTTCTTCCCCTTCGGAATCCTGAAACCGGTTTGATCATCGATCAGGCCCTTGTCACCTGGTTTCGAGCGCCTCAATCGTTTACTGGTGAAGATGTAGTTGAGATTTCATGCCACGGAAGTCCCATCGTTCTTTCTGAGGTGCTCAGGTTACTTCAAAGTGCCGGCGCATCACTTGCTGAACCTGGAGAGTTCAGTCTTCGCGCCTTCCTCAATGGCAGGTTGGATCTTGCGCAAGCTGAAGCCATCCGGGACCTGATTCACTCACAAACGACCTACCAGGCGCAGCTCGCAGCGAGGCAGCTCGATGGCGAGCTCTCGCGTCAACTCAAGCCTCTCAAGGAGCGACTGGTTAATCTGATTGTTCACTTCGAATCAGCAGTTGAATTCGTAGAGGACGATCTCGATCCGGTGGATGTAGAGAAGTTCGCTCAAACTCTCGATGAGATTACGAGCGATCTCACCCGTCTCTCCGGAAGTTACCGACTCGGCCGTGTTGTCGAAGCCGGCATCAAACTCGCCCTCATAGGCAGGCCAAACGTGGGCAAGTCATCACTCTTCAATGCTCTGCTCGGCCGCGACCGAGCGATTGTTACGACGATCCCGGGAACGACGCGAGACACACTGCGAGAACGCTTTTCCGTAAATGGAATACCGGCAGAGCTGGTTGATACTGCGGGTCTTCGTGACGCCGATGATCCCGTTGAAAAAATCGGCGTTGAGCGCACGAGAAGTGCAGCAGCAGACGCTGACATCATCATCGGCGTTGTTGATCTCACTGACGAAGCAAACGACCTCGACCTCGAGCTTTTTCGCGCGCATCCTCCGCAGCTGATGGCATTAAACAAGAATGATCTTCGACAGATGCGGAGCGAAGTAGAACTCCAGGAGCTTAGTGGAATTGCGCCGGTGATTCGCATCTCAGCCACGTCAGGATCGGGGCTCGATGAACTCGTCTTGCGGATCTACGACGTGATAACCAGCGGAATCTCACCCGCGGTTGAGGGTGCTATAATTACAAATGCACGGCATTTTGCAGCGATCGAGACTGCGCGTGAGTCCCTGATCACAGCAAAAAATGCGCTCAAGGAAGGGTTTACTGAAGAGGTTGCGTTGAGCCAGCTTCATCGAGCTTTGAGCGCACTAGGCGTGATAACTGGCGAAACCCTGATTGCGGACATATTGAACCAGATATTCTCGACCTTTTGTATTGGCAAGTAGGGAATGCATTCGTTTGATGAACAATTTGATGTGATCGTGATTGGCGCGGGCCATGCGGGCTGTGAGGCAGCCCACGCCGCGGCGCAGCTTGGCGCGGCTACGGCCATCGTGACGCTGAATCTCGACATGATTGCGCAGATGTCCTGCAATCCGGCTATTGGCGGAATAGCAAAAGGCCATCTCGTAAGAGAGATGGATGCTCTTGGCGGATTGATGGGGCGCGTCATCGATCGAACCGGCATTCAGTTCCGGCTGCTGAATCGAAGCCGGGGACCGGCTGTGCAGGCTCCACGAGCACAAGCTGATCGCGCTCTTTACAAGCGCGAAATGAGGATCGTCCTCGAATCAATCCCGAACCTCGCTCTGAGGCAGGGTGAAGTCACAAGCATCCTCTTCGAAGATTCAGGTTCAGTCGCCGGCCTCGAGCTTATGGACGGCCGCGTTCTGGGTGCGCGTGCAGTTATCGTAACTACCGGCACATTTCTCAACGGCCTGATCCACATTGGCGAGAAGCGCTACAGTGCCGGCCGATCGGGCGAGCCGCCTTCAATTGCGCTTGCAGAATTCATGAAGTCGCTCGGTTTCAGAATGGCGCGGCTCAAGACGGGTACGCCCCCACGACTCGATTCACGAACCATCGATTTCAAGAAGTTTGAGGAACAGCCTGGCGATCGCGTCCCTGTTCCTTTCTCATTTGCGACATCTTCAATCGCACAGGAGCAGATTTCTTGTTACATCGGCTACACGACCGAACGCGTCCATCAGGTGATCCGTGAAAACCTCAACCGCTCTCCGCTTTATAGCGGGCAGATCAAAGGCGTAGGTCCACGATATTGTCCTTCGATAGAAGACAAGGTCGTTAAGTTTCCTGACAAGGAACGACATCAGCTCTTCCTCGAGCCGGAAGGCTATCGAACATACGAAGTCTACCTGAACGGGTTTTCGACGAGCCTGCCTGCGGATCTTCAGCGTGAGCTCGTCTCGCGTATTCCAGGCCTTGAAGACGCGCGAATGTTGAGGCCGGGTTACGCGATCGAATATGACATGGTCGATCCGACGGAGCTCAGACCTTCGCTCGAAACCAAGCGGTTCAAAGGCCTCTTTCATGCGGGCCAGGTGAATGGAACTACAGGGTACGAAGAGGCAGGCGCCCAGGGACTTGTTGCAGGAGTCAACGCGGCCCGATACGTTCACGGCCTTGACCCGGTGATATTCAATCGGGATGAAAGCTATGTTGGTATCTTGATTGACGATCTTGTGACGCAAGGCGTTGATGAGCCATACCGCATGTTCACTTCGCGAGCCGAGCAGCGATTGAGACTGCGCATAGACAATGCCGATGAGCGACTTTCAGCCATAGGTCACGACATCGGCCTGCTTACAGATGAAAATCACGTGGCTTTTGAGCAACGCGTGGCACGACGAAATCAGCTCACGGGTTACATTCGTAGGACGGTGATTTCAAAGTCCAGTGCGGGCTACGAGGAATTCAGCAGACTAAGCGGGGTGAATCTCAGCGAGCCGCAATCGCTGGCACAGCTCACGCGGCGTCCGGAAGTTACAGCAGAGGCGATAACTGAATTGCTGCCGGTCGAGTTGCGCGAGATATGCAAGCTATCTGAAGTGCTGACTGTTGTGACAGACTTCAAGTACGAAGGCTATTTGGCGGCACAAGATACTCTTGCTAGTCGCATGTCAAAGGCGAGCGCTCGTCTCATCCCCGACAAGATTGTTTATGGACGTTTGCCGGGTTTGTCACGAGAGATGGTTGAGCGCCTCGAACGAGTCCGACCTCGAACGATTGGTCAGGCGATGAGGATTCCAGGCCTGACTCCTGCTGCACTTTCCCTTCTTACCATCCACGTTGAGCTGCTCGCCCGCGAGACCGCGGCGTGAACTCTCACGAGGAACGCGAGGCTTTCGATAAGTTTTATGCCCTCGTGCTTCGATGGAATCCGCGTCTTCATCTCACGACGATAACCGAGCCGAAAGCATTTGCTGAGCGCCATATTGCAGAAGCACTCGAGGTTGCAAGTCACATAGCTGAAGGCATCGACGAATTTTGGGATGTCGGCTCAGGGCTGGGCATTCCGGGGGTTCCTGTCGCAGTTCGCAGGAAGGATCTCCGCGTGCGGCTTATCGAATCCAACAAAAGAAAAGCAATATTTCTTGAGGAAGTCGCGCGTGAGCTTCGACTCGAGAATGTGAACGTAATAAACGAGCGCTTTGATGTATCAACCGTTCCAGAAACCGCCTGTGTCGCAGCACGCGCAGTAGAAAACATGGGCAAGCTTGTTGAGAGTTTTTTCAAGGCGCGATGCCGGCAGGTAATCGTGCTCGGCAACAACTCCCTACTTCCCTCATCCATTCCAGGATGGCAAATAGACAAGCATCCCCTTCCTTCCGGGCATGGCCTGCTATTCGACTGCAAATCACTCTAAGAAATTTCGAGCGCTATTTATTGTCGCGCCAATCCTTCTTCTGCACGAGCTTCATTCGTGACAGGCACTGCCCCGCGAGCGGGCCTGATTCGCGAGCCAATCTCATTGGCGTAGACCTGCGTCAACTCAGCCCCGAAAAAAAGAATCTGCGAGGAGTAATAGATCCAGATCAGAATAACTACCAGAGAGCCTGCAGCACCGTAAGCGCTGCCAACTGAGGCGCGTCCAAGGTAGAGGCCTATGGCGAACTTGCCAATGGTAAACAAAAGAGAAGTAATGGACGCTCCGATCCAGACATCGTTCCAACCTATTTCGACATCCGGAAGCACCTTGAATATCAAGGCAAATAGAACTGCAATTACGAGAAATGATACGAGCGCGTTGATTATTCCAAGTATTAGCCAGTGAAGTGGCAGAATTCCCCCGACATATTTTCCAAAGGCAGCAAGACCGGCACTTATGACAAGCGAAACCAAAAGAAGAAATCCAACCCCCACGACCATCGCCAAGGACAGGAATCGATCTTTTATGATGCCCAAAAAACCGCGTCCCGGTTTTGGAGCGACTTCCCATATCGTATTGAGCCCATCTTGAAGCGCGCCGAAAACGCCTGAAGCCCCAAAAAGCAGAATTACGGTGCCGATTATTGTTGAAATGATTCCCGTGGAGGGCTTGTTCGCCTGCGTGAT
>Ga0070669_100003448_pt1 | contig 11395 bp, 12 predicted proteins | sample KBSS53metaG_FD_64680 | JGI IMG/M metagenome (GOLD analysis project Ga0070669, IMG submission 64680) | Switchgrass rhizosphere microbial communities from Kellogg Biological Station, Michigan, USA - KBS S5-3 metaG | ecosystem: Host-associated > Plants > Roots > Rhizosphere > Soil ... | reverse complement strand
CCAACCGGTGCCGGTGCTCGCGACGTAAGGCTGTTTCGTAACGGCTCGCTGGTAAAGGTCTGGCACGGTGACGTGCTTAAGGGACAGCCAAGGGTGACTCTTGAAGAAGAGATTACTATTACGGCAGGACCTAACCGACTCGTGGCCTATGGGTTCAATAAAGACAATGTGAAAAGCAAAGACGCCCCGCTTGAATTGATGGGCGCAGACTCGTTGAAGCGAAAAGGAACTGCCTACATCATTGCCGTAGGTATCAATCAATACACCAACGATCAGTACAACCTAAAATATGCTGTTGCTGACGCCGAGAGTTTCGCCAACGAAGTACGAACACGACAGAATCAAATTGGAATGTTCGAGCGCGTCGAAGTAGTTTCGCTTGTCAATGAGAACGCGACTAAGGCAAACATCCTTTCCGCTTTGAAACGACTCTCAGGCGAGCCTGGAGCACCAACGCTAAAAGCGACAGGTTCCGATGCCCCGCTGAAGAAGATCGAACCTGAAGACACTGTGATCATTTACTTTGCCGGGCATGGTACGGCGCAGGCGCAGCGTTTTTATCTAATACCGCATGACCTTGGCTATACCGGTGACCGGACCAAGCTCAACGAGAAAGGCTTGCAGGAAATTCTGTCACACAGCATTTCAGATCTTGAACTTGAGCAGATGGTTGAAGGTTTAGACGCGGGCCATCTTCTGTTGGTGATCGATGCGTGCAATTCTGGACAAGCGCTGGAAGCCGAAGAAAAACGACGCGGGCCGATGAATTCCAAAGGTCTGGCCCAGTTGGCCTACGAGAAGGGAATGTACATCCTGACCGCCGCCCAGAGTTATCAGGCAGCGCTGGAAGCGGCGCAACTGGGACACGGATTACTAACGTATGCGCTCATTGAAGAGGGATTAAAGACCACGAACGCTGACACGCAACCAAAGGATGGCGTTTTGATCGCGCGCGAGTGGCTCGACTTCGCAACTGATCGCGTGCCGCTAATGCAGGAAGAGAAGATGAAGCAAGCGCGCGGCGTCGGTGTGGGAATCGCGTTCACTGAAGGCGAGAAGGAGGTTCCCGATCAAAATCGAACGGTGCAGCGTCCGCGCGTGTTTTATCGAAGAGAGATGGAAGCGAATCCGCTGGTAATTGCGAAGCCATGAACTCTTTGGAGTGCGGTCCCGACGCGTCGGGATCGCCGCTTTAAACCAGAGCGGTGACAGGTCACCGCACTCCAGATGTCAACTATGAATGCAATCGGTAGATCCGTTCCCCGCAAAGAAGGACGCCAGAAGGTTACCGGGCAGGCGCTTTACGTTGACGACATCTCATTTCCAGAAATGCTCCATGGTGTGACTGTCCGCAGCTCGATTCCTCGCGGGCGGATCAAGCGCATCTCTTTTGATGGAAATACTCCCTGGGACGAAATCACGATCGTCACCGCAGCAGATATTCCGGGCGCGAATCATGTCGCGTTGATTCTCGAAGATCAACCCTTCCTTGCTGCGGACACAATCAATCATCCGGAAGAGCCCATCGTTCTTCTCGCTCACAAAGATAAGTATTTAGTCGAAGAAGCGCGCCGGTGCGTTTCGTTCGAAGTTGATGAACTACCGCCAGTGTTGTCACTCGAAGACTCGCTCTCGAAAAAAGAGATTGTCTGGGGCGAGGATAATGTCTTCAAAACCTTTCGCGTAGACAAAGGCGATATCGATAGCGCGTGGGCCAATGCCGATTTGATCATCGAAGGCGAATACGAAACTGGTGCACAAGAGCAGCTCTACATAGAAAACAATGGCGCGATCGCAATTGCGAATGCCACAGAGGGCGTCACAGTTTGGGCGTCGATGCAGTGTCCCTACTACGTGCATAAAGCGCTCGTAAAACTTTTTGGCTTGCCGGAAGAAAAGATTCGTGTGGTGCAAACGGAAACCGGAGGCGGCTTTGGTGGTAAGGAAGAATATCCATCGTTGATTGCCGGCCATGCTGCGCTGCTCGCCTGGAAGTCCGGTAAGCCTGTAAAGATGATTTACGATCGCGCTGAAGACATGGTGGCAACAACGAAGCGTCATCCTTCACGCACGCGTCATCGAACAGGCGTTACAAAAGACGGCAAGCTGGTCGCAATGGAGATCGACTTCGTTATCGATGGCGGCGCCTACTGCACGTTGTCGCCCGTTGTTCTTTCTCGCGGCACAATACACTCAGCCGGTCCGTATGTTTGTCCAAACGTGCGCATCAACAGCCGCGCTGTGGCGACAAACTATCCTCCGCATGGCGCATTCCGAGGCTTCGGTGCGCCGCAAAGTATCTTCGCTCTCGAACGGCAGCTCGATAGGGTTGCCGTCGCGGTTGGACTAACGCCCGAGGAGTTTCGTCGCAGGAACTTCATCCACGAAGGTGAAACCACAGCGACGAGTCAGGTGATTCGTGAACGCGTCGATATGGACGGCTTGTTGAATCGAGCGTTCGAACTTTCTGACTATCATGCTAAGCGAGAGCGCTTCAAAAAAGAGAATGCGAATGGGTCGGGCCGTCGAAAACGAGGGATTGGTTTCGCAACGTTCATGCACGGCGCTGGCTTTACTGGTTCGGGTGAGGTTTACCTGCAATCCGTCGTCAGTGCTGAAGCAACCAGTGAAGGACGTGTGCGTATTCTTGCGGCGAGCACGGAAATCGGCCAGGGCACAAATACGATTTTTTCACAGATCGCCGCCGAGGCTTTGGGTCTCGATTTCGATTTGATTGAAGTGGTACAGCCGGATACGAGCAATGTGCCCAACAGTGGACCAACTGTCGCTTCGCGAACCGCGATGGTCGTTGGCAAACTAGTTGAGTCGTCGGTGATCGGTTTGAAGCAAACTTTAATAGGCGCGGGCTTGTTGAGTGAGTCATATAACGAGCAGGATTTTCGGAAGGCGTGCGCAGAGTACATTAAGAACTTCGGCCCGCTGCGCTCGTCGAGTAAGTATGAGCCTCCACCAAACGTGCATTGGGACGACGAGAAGTATCAGGGCGATGCTTATGGAGCGTATGCGTGGGCGGTGTATGTTGCCGAAGTTGTATTCGACGAACTAACTTACGAAGCGCGTGTAGAAGACTTTGTCGCACTACAGGAAGTTGGTCGCGTTATTAATCCGACACTCGCAGCCGGACAAATTGAGGGCGGCGTTGCGCAGGCCATTGGATTCACGTTGTTCGAGAACGTTGTTTGGGAAAACGGCCGCATGCTGAACAATCAGATGACGAACTACATCATTCCAACACCGGCCGACATTCCGCCGATCCGCGTATATTTCGAAGAGAATCCCTACGCGTATGGACCAGGCGGCGCGAAGGGTATCGGTGAGTTGCCGATGGATGGAGCAGCGCCGGCAATCCTGAACGCGCTTGAGAATGCAACAGGCATCAGCTTCAACCGGGTACCCTTGATGCCTGAAGAGATGATGCGAGAGGTTTGTGGCGCGAAGTAACCTCATTCACCCCAGGCTTTAGCCTGGGGATCGAACAGTCAGAAGGTCAAGAGAACCGTTTTAACGCGTTTCCATCTTCTGCGGTTAGATCCAGCTGAAACCGTTGAAACGGTTGCCCAATCTTCTTCACGGCCGTGAACCCCGGGCTAAAGCCTGGGGAGAATGAGAAGTTGAAATGCAGATGCTCGGTTTAGTTGAATGACAAACGTGTCAACAAACACAATCAGTCTTAGCTTTACTGTTAACGGAGAGTCCAAAACTGTTGAAGCCTTTCCACTCTCGCGCTTGCTCGATGTGTTGCGCGAACAGCTACAACTGAGCGGAACCAAAGAAGGTTGTGGTGAAGGGGAATGCGGAGCGTGCACCGTCGTACTCAACGGAGAGATCGTTAACAGCTGTCTGGTTCCGATGGCCCAGGTTGAAGGAGCTCAAATCAGAACAATCGAAGGTGTCGCGATGGGTGATGACCTGCATGCTGTGCAGCAGGCATTTATTGAACACGGCGGCGCTCAATGCGGAATCTGCACGCCGGGAATGGTGTTAGCTGCCGTTGACTTATTATCACGCAATCCAAACCCGACCGAGGATGACATTCGCACAGGCTTAGCGGGCAATCTCTGTCGCTGCACCGGCTATATGAAGATTTTTGAATCCGTCGTTCGCGCTTGTCAGAAATAATGTCCTCTGCGCAACCTCCGCGTCCTCTGCGCCTCGGCGGTTATGTTGGTTGAAGCATCACCGCGGAGACGCAGAGATCGCGGAGGTTGCGCAGAGAGTTGGAACCGCAACGCGAACCGGTTAAATGCGGCATACTATCAGTCGTTTCGCGAGATGGTCTGTTAAAATTGCAAAGATTCCAGTCTGACTCGGAATAGTGCGCGCTTACATCCCCAGCTACCAGCTAGTCACTCCCCAGTCGCTCGACGAAGTTCTGTCGTTGTTAGCCAGGGAACCACGCAAGTGGAAACCATTCGCCGGCGGCACGGATTTGATGGTCCTGCTGGAAGCGGGCAAGCTTACTCATCGGAGCTATCTCAACATCTTGCCGCTTCAAGAGCTCCGCCAAATCGAAGTAGACGAAACTCACGTCACACTCGGCGCCCTTTCTACGTATACTGAGGTTCAGAAAAACGTGGTGCTCGTTGAAGAGTTTCCCATGTTGTGCCAGGCGGCAAGCGAAACCGGGGGCCTCGCAATTCAAAACCGCGGCACGCTCGGCGGCAACATCATCAATGCTTCTCCAGCAGCAGACTCGCCGCCGGCTCTTCTTGCATACGATGCTCAACTGGAGTTGTCTTCAACCGTCGGTGTGCGTTGGATACCGTATGAGGGTTTTCATACCGGATACAAGCAAATGGGAATTCGCGACGATGAACTACTCACGCGAATTCGTCTACCTCGTTCCAAAGAGCCGTTCATTCATTACTATCGAAAGGTTGGAACACGAAAGGCTCAAGCGATTTCAAAAGTATGCTTCGCCGGCGTGCTTCGCCAGAGCGGACAACAGGTCGAGGAAATCCGGATCGCCGTTGGCAGCGTTGCACCGATTCCGTTGCGATGTTCAAAAACGGAGAAGGTGCTTCGCGGTCAAACGATTAATGACAAACTGGTTGAAGTGGCAGTAAAAGAGTTCTCCAGAGAGATCTCGCCAATAGATGACATTCGATCGACAAAGAACTACAGGCAGCGGGTCGCGGAAAACCTGCTTGCAGATTTTCTATCCCTTGAGCCTCAGTAAGCGGAGAAACCGATGACAAACTACCCTGATATCCCTTTCAAACGTAACGCAGTTGAACCGATGACGTGTTTAAGAGAAGGCTTCGACCGCATTAAGGACAAGTACTGGTTCTTTGTAGGTCTGACCTTCGTCGCGATTCTTATTGGCAGTGCTGTGCCGTTAGGGATTCTGCTGGGTCCGATGATGTGCGGCTTATACATGACGTTCTTCATGAAGCGATTGGGCCAACCGATTGAGTTCGGCACGCTTTTCAAAGGATTCGATCATTTCGGTCAAAGCGTAATTGCCACACTAATCCATGTCGTTCCGATTGTGATCATCGTCGTGCCCGCTTATTTACTCTTCTACGTGGGATTCATCGTGACGATAGCGGCGAGCGGCGACAGCCAGGAACCAAATCCTACTGCGATGTTCGGTTTTCTCGGATTCATGATCTTATTTTGGCTCGCGATTGTGCTTGTCATAATCGTCGTATCCATCCTGTTCACTTTTTCCTACCCGTTAATTGTCGACCGGCGTCTACAAGGAATTGATGCAGTGAAGCTGAGTGCCCGAGCCGCACTGGCGAACTTCTGGAGGCTGCTCGGCCTTTCGTTGATTACTGGCTTGATGGGATTCGTTGGCGTCTTGATGTGTTACGTTGGAGCGTTCCTCGTTATGCCAATCTCCTATTCAGCCCTCGCCGTTGCTTATGAGCAGGTGTTTGGTATCAGCAACACTCCGGTCCAACCGAACATACCTCCACCGCCGCCCAGTTTTAACTGAGCAACCATGGACGCGGATCTGATTATTCGCGGGCGGAATGTCGTACTGCCAGACGCCATAGCGCCCGCTTCAATTCACATTGCAGATGGATTAATAATCAATGTTGGCCCATACGACGGTCCAACTGGCGACTGCGATGTGATCGATGTCGCAAGTCCGGCCGTTGTCATGCCGGGACTGGTAGATACTCACGTTCACGTAAACGAACCTGGTCGAACCGAGTGGGAAGGCTTTTACACAGCAACGCGAGCCGCCGCTGCCGGCGGCACCACGACATTGATCGACATGCCTTTGAACTCGATACCCGCCACAACAACTGTTGCTGCGTTCCGCACAAAATTAAAAGCGGCCGAAGACAAATGCCACGTCGACGTTGGGTTCTGGGGCGGCGTCGTGCCTGGAAATACGAACCAGCTCGAAGGTCTCTTCGGTGCAGGCGTTGTTGGCTTCAAATGTTTTCTCGTTCCTTCGGGCGTTGACGAGTTTCCGCACGTCACCGAGCGGGATCTTCGACTCGCGATGCCCGAACTAACACGGCTCGGCGCACTCTTGATCGTTCATGCCGAGTTGCCGCATGAATCAGACGAGGTGAATGGAAAGGATCCCACTCTTTACGACACATTCCTCTCATCGCGGCCATGCGCAGATGAAAACAAGGCAATCAAATTAATGATTCGACTAAGCCGCGAGTTTGGCACTCGCGTGCACATCGTGCATCTGTCCTCGGCCGAAGCCTTGCCGATGCTTCGAGAAGCGCGGGCATCAGGCGTCAAGATCTCAGCCGAGACGTGCCCACACTATTTGCACTTTGTGTCTGAGAGTATTGCTGCGGCTTGCACTGAGTTTAAATGTTGCCCACCGATTCGGGATCTAGATAATCGCGAACAACTTTGGCATGGTCTTGTTGATGGAACTATCGAAACGGTTGTTTCGGATCATTCACCGTGCTTAGCCGAACTGAAATTGCGTGAACTAGGCGACTTCATGCAGGCGTGGGGTGGAATTTCATCTCTGCAATTACGTTTGCCGATTGTTTGGACAGAAGCGCGACGCCGCGGACTATCGATACTGGACCTCAGCAGATGGCTTTGCTACGAGCCGGCGCGGCTGATTAATCTTCACCATCGCAAAGGCTCGATTGCTCTGGGCCAGGATGCCGACTTGATCGTGTGGGATCCTGAGGCAGAGTTCACGGTAAGTTCCGAGATGCTTTATCACCGAAACAAACTGACGCCTTACGACGGTGAAGTACTCTCTGGTCTTGTACAAAAAACATTTTTGCGTGGGCAAAAGATATATGATGGCGGCGAGTTCTTTGCTGAAAACTCCGGCAGTCTTTTGCTGCTGGAGCCATGATTGGTCAATGTAATAACGATGAAGTGAGTAACACCGTCGCGGTCGCGGTGGTGCTATTCAGTACCATTCGCGGTAGCGGATGGTACTGAATAGCAGCCACGAGCTCCAGACTCGTCGGGATACTGACTTCATGACACTGCATTGACCGATGGACGCATAGATCTGAAAGCGAGGTAACATGCCTGATATTGAATGGGCGTCAACCGAAGATGTTCCTCTAAAAGAAAAGTTTGGCGGTACTTTTCGCGTTCGCACGTTGTGGGATGGATCTAATGGTGCGAAGGCACAGTTGGTTGAGATCTCTGCCGGCGGATGTTGGGAAGGAATCGACGTACACGAACCAGGACCTGAAGAGATCTACGTAGTGTCAGGCGTCTTTAATGACGGCATCCGCGACTACCCGGCTGGAACTTTTATTCATAACGCAGCCGGCTCGTCGCACGTGCCGCAATCAAAAACAGGCTGCACGATCTTTATCTTCTATCCTGAAGGTTGAAGCGCAACGAATGGACTTCACTGAGCTTATCGACCTGGCATCAGAGCGATTAGGTGGCGCGGTACTCGTCGCGAACGACGAGTTTTTTGCTCCTAAAGAGAATCTTCTAAAACCGGGCGCGCCGGTGTTCCTGGAAGGTGAATACACCGACCGCGGCAAATGGATGGATGGATGGGAAACGCGCCGCCGTCGCACACCCGGATTCGACTGGTGCATTATTCGCCTGGGCCTACCGGGAATTATTCGCGGCGTCGTTGTCGATACGAGTTACTTTCGCGGGAACTATCCGGAGCATTGTTCGCTCGAGGCGACGACGTTCAGTGGAGTACCAACCGAACAGGAATTGACGGCTGATGCCGTGCAATGGCTTCCGCTTCTGCCTCAGATGCCACTTGCCGGCGACTCACAAAACCCGTTCAAGATCGACTACAACGAACGCGTCACGCACCTGCGGTTCAAGATCTATCCGGATGGCGGTGTGGCGCGGCTGCGCGTGTATGGTGAAGTTTCACCCGATTGGCAAGCAATTCGAAATCGCGGTGGTGAATTTGATCTGGTTGCTGTCGAGTATGGCGGAGTGGTCCTGTCGTGCAGCGACATGTTCTTTGGTCACAAGCACAACTTGATCATGCCGGGCCGCGCATCGAACATGAGCGACGGCTGGGAAACAAAACGCCGGCGTGGACCAGGACACGATTGGGCAATAATAAAGATGGGTGCGCCCGGTGAAATCCGACGGGTTGAAGTTGATACGTCGTATTTCAAGGGTAACTTCCCTGAAAGTTGTTCGCTCGAAGCCTCCAACGCGGCCAGTAGCGGCACAATGGATCTGTCGGACCCGTCAGTCAGTTGGACCAGCGTTCTGCCTCGAACAAAACTACAGGCTCACACGCGTCATATGTTTACTGACGAACTGTCAGATGTGGGAGTGGCGACGCATTTGCGCTTCAATATCTTTCCGGATGGCGGAGTCAGCCGGTTGCGTGTTTACGGAAATCTTGCGGAATGAATCACGAGCGTAAGGGTCTTCAGTGGCTGAATGCACTGCCTAATGATCAGGCTTTGACGGAATTGAAGTCCTGCTGTGGTTCAAATCGTTGGGCCACTGGAGTGGCAAGCGGTCGGCCTTTCGCGACCTTCGCTCAACTACTCGATACTGCCCAGCAGGTGTGGTGGCAACTCGAACCGGCTGACTGGCTCGAGGCTTTTCGCAGTCACCCGAAGATTGGACAAAAGAAGGCTGAGACTTCTGCTTCAGCACGGTCGCAACAGTGGTCGCGCAATGAGCAATCGGGGATGCAGCAAGCGCCGGCTGAGACAGCGACTGCACTCGCACTGTTGAATGAAGCGTACGAGACGCGATTTGGTTACATCTTTATAGTTTGTGCTACCGGCAAGTCGTCAGAAGAAATGCTGGCTATTTTGCGAGAACGCATAGAGAATGAGCCTGATGATGAGTTAAAGATCGCCGCTGCTGAGCAGGCGAAGATTACTGAAATACGGTTGAAAAAGTTATTCGAATGACTGTACCTGGCTTGGCCTTAGGTCTTTGGCCTTTGTCTGAAGTCTTTCGGTTTTTGATAAGTGGTTACGAACTGTTGAGTGTACCGAAGACCTAAGGCCAAAGGCCTAAGACCCAAGACCAAATAATATGAGCACCATCTCAACCCATATCCTCGACACCTCGCGAGGCACGCCGGCTAAGAGCGTGGCGATTTGCCTGGAGGCGCAGAATACCGATGAGAGCTGGACCGAGTTGAGCCACGCGTGGACCGACGAGGATGGTCGGGTCAAACCATTCTTTCTCGTCCACCAACCCCTAACGGCGGGGATTTACCGTCTGGTATTCGACATCGATGCCTACTTCAGTTCTCTCGGAGTTGAGTCGTTTTATCCACAGGTGACGATAGTCTTCAAAGTCGACGACGACGCTCAGCATTATCACGTTCCACTATTGATCAATCCCTACGGCTATTCGACTTACAGGGGAAGCTGACTCCGGTACTTTGTATTCGTACTTTGTATTCGTACTTTGTACTTTGAATATGAGTCTTAAGAACTACGGGGAGTCGACGCAGGGGTTTCAGAACAGGAGCGAAGCGACTGCCTGCTCGCAATCGTCAAGTCAGTAGAGCAGTCGCTTCGCTCCTGTTCTGAACTCGACATACATGTTCGCGGCTAATAAATGTCCAAGCACAAATCACTAAACTCAACTAGTCCACACTTACCCCGATGCACATCGACCCAACACTAAGCGAATGGCTAAACCTCGCCTTGCGCTGGACTCACGTCTTTGCCGGAATTATGTGGGTTGGTACAACTTACTATTTCACCTGGCTCGACGCGCGCTTAACTGAGGAAGAAAAAGCAGCTGCAAACACGGGAGACGCCGCACAGGTTTGGATGGTCCACAGTGGCGGTTTCTATGTTGTCGAGCGACGCAAAGTACCAGACATTGTTTCGCGCACGCTGCATTGGTTCAAGTGGGAAGCCGGAACAACCTGGCTCAGTGGTTTCGCATTGTTAGTTTTGGTGTATTACATCGGCGGCGGTGCGCTTATCGACACGGATGTGCGCGACTTGAGTCTGCTAAGCGCTATTGGGATCGGCATCGGTGTGATTGTCCTGGGCGGAGTCGTGTATGACGTGATGATGAAAACCCCACTAGCGCGTAACGAATGGCTGTTTGCTGCGATCGCCTATGCGCTAATCGTCGGTGTGTCGTATGAGCTGTGCCAGTTACTCAGCGCGCGCGCGGCCTACATTCATGTCGGCGCTATCTTCGGGACAATAATGGCTGCCAACGTGTGGATGCATATCCTTCCCGCGCAACGTCGCATGATCGCCGCGCTAAAAGAAGGCAAGCAGCCCGATCAGCGGTTTGCGGCTCAAGCAAAGCTGCGTTCGAAGCAGAACACGTTTATGGCGGTGCCCGTCGTATTCATCATGATCAGTAATCACTTTCCCGGCGTGACCTACGGTGACCGGTATAACTGGCTTATTCTCTCAGGATTGATTTTGCTTGGTTGGATTGCGGCCAAGTTCATTCGGCGTGCGTAGTGGATGACCAACTCGTGCAACTGCTACTTCAGCTCGAGCGGCTTAAACTCACCTTTAATTCTCGTAGCCCCAAACAGATCGAGCGCCTGCTGACACGCATCGAACGCGTGTCTACCCCTGACGCTGAGTCGCTCATCAGTCTTCACGAGTTGCTCCTCTTTCTGCGAGCTTATCCGCAGTCAGCTGCCATCGTTAAGAAAACGGAGTCGCTGCTTCGCGACTTTGCCCGGCGCGTTGGAGAAGCGGCGGACCGAAAAGAAGATCTAAGTTCGCTCGATCACCCTGAAATGTCAGGCATCGCTGGTCGAGATGTTGTTGATACCTTCAGCTACTACGTTGTAAGCGGGCTGGTGGCCCGTTATCCGCGGCAAACCGAATTTTATTGGGAGTGGTTTGAAGATGAGAACCGGCTGGGCGAAACCTGGCCGCGTTTCATGCCCTTGCTGGAGGAAGACGCATTCGTCGAAGCAAACATTCCTTATCGTTCCTGGTTGCGGGCGGCTCGAGGCGCCGCGACT
>Ga0070669_100003438_pt1 | contig 11408 bp, 8 predicted proteins | sample KBSS53metaG_FD_64680 | JGI IMG/M metagenome (GOLD analysis project Ga0070669, IMG submission 64680) | Switchgrass rhizosphere microbial communities from Kellogg Biological Station, Michigan, USA - KBS S5-3 metaG | ecosystem: Host-associated > Plants > Roots > Rhizosphere > Soil ... | reverse complement strand
CGGCTTTCGCGCGGGCCGCCGGACGCAGACGGTGCCCGTGGCCTGCGGCCGATGCGGCACCGATTTGTAGAATCGATTATCCACGAGGCGCTCCCTTCCTCGCGCTTGCCCGCCCCCAGATTCGCCCCGTGACCCCGCCTTCCTCGCCTGCTCCGGCCATCGCCTGGACCGACCCCGCGCGCGCCGGCGCGTTCTTCGAGTGGCTCGGCCGCGTCGGCGCACAGCAGGCCGTCCTCGCCGCGACCTTGCGGCCGGCGTCGAGCGACGCCAGCTTTCGCCGCTACTTTCGCGCCGATCGCGAAGGCGGCGGCAGCGTCATCGTCATGGACGCGCCGCCGCCGCAGGAGGACGTCAAGCCGTTCGTCCACGTCGCCGGCTTGATTGCAGCGGCCGGCCTGCACGGCCCGCGCGTCCTCGATGCCGACCCGAAGCACGGCTTTCTCCTCCTCGACGACCTCGGCAGCGAGCTTTATCTCCAGGCCCTGCAGGCGGCGCAGGCGAGCGGCGACCTGCGCCGCGCCGACCTGCTGATGCGCGACGCGATCGCCGCCCTCGTCACCTGGCAGCTCAAGGTGCCGGCGACCGCGCTGCCGCCGTACGACGACGCGCTGCTGCGCCGCGAGCTCGCGCTCTTTCCCGACTGGTGCGTAACGCGCGAATGCGGCGCTGCCTGGAGCGCGGCAGACCAGGCGACCTGGAACGAGGCTTGCGACCAGCTCGTCGCCGCGGCGCTGGCGCAGCCGGTCGTCGCCGTTCACCGCGACTGGATGCCGCGGAACCTGATGGTCGCCGATCCCAACCCGGGCATCCTCGACTTCCAGGACGCCGTCGCTGGGCCGATCGGCTACGACGTCGCCTCGCTGCTGCGCGACGCGTTCATCTCGTGGGACGAGGAGCAGGAGCTCGACTGGGCGATCCGCTACTGGGAAGCGGCGCGCACGGCGAGCCTGCCGGTGCCTGCGGACTTCGGCGAGCTCTGGCGCAACGTCGAATGGATCGGCCTGCAGCGCCACCTGAAGGTGCTCGGCATCTTCTCGCGCCTCAAGCACCGCGACGGCAAGGCCGCCTACAGCCAGGACCTGCCGCGCTTCTTCGCCTACGCGCACAAGGTCGCGACGCGCTACTCGAGCCTGCGCCCGCTCGCGCGCCTGCTCGAGCCGCTGATGGGCGCGACGACGATCGAAGCGTTCCACTAGCGGCACGATGCCCGCGCCGCGCTTCGGCCGCCCCCTGCTCGCGCGGTTCCCGCTCGAGCCGGGCTGCGTCTACCTGAACCACGGCACGGTCGGCGTCACGCCGAACGCGGTGATGCAGGCGCGCTTCGCGCTGCTCGACGAGATCGAGCGCCATCCGGCGCGCTTCATGCTGCGCGAGCTGGCGCACCTGCGCGCCTCGACATCGGCATCGCCCGCCGACCCGGGTGCGCCGTCGCGCCTGCGCGCGGCCGCGGCGCGCGTCGGTGCCTTCCTCGGTTGCAGCGGCGACGCGCTCGCGTTCGTCGACAACGCAAGCTCGGGCGTCAACGCGGTGCTGCGCTCGCTCGCCCTCGCGCCCGGCGACGAGATCGTCGTCACCGACCATGCCTACGGCGGCGTGGCGCGCGCCGTCGCCTTCCTCGCCGCCGAGCGCGGCGCGGTCGTCAAGACCGTCGCGTGGCCGGTGCCGATCGACGACCCGGCGCGCTGCGTCGCCTCGCTCGAGCGCGCGCTCGGTCCGCGCACGCGCCTCGCGGTGCTCGACCACGTCACTTCCGAAACCGCGCTGGTCCTGCCGGTCGCTCAGCTCGCCGCCGCGTGCCGCGCGCACGGCGTCGCCGTGCTCGTCGACGGCGCGCACGCGCCGGGCGCGATCGAGGTCCGCATCGAAACGCTCGGCGTCGACTGGTATTCGGCCAACCTGCACAAGTGGGCGTTCGCGCCGCGCGGCTGCGGCGTGCTCTGGGCCGCGCCGCATCGACGCGAGGGACTCCACCCGGCGGTGATCTCGTGGGGCGTCACGAACGCCGACTGGCTGCAGGAGTTCGACTGGACCGGGACGCGCGATCCGACGCCCTGGCTCTGTGCGCCCGCGGCGATCGACTTCCTCGAGCACGAGCTCGGCGCCGAGGCGATGCGCGACCACAACCACGCCCTTGCGTGGAACGGCGCCGCCCGCCTCGCCGCGCGCTGGCAACGGCCCTGGCAGACGCCCGAATCGATGGTCGGCTGCATGGCCGCGGTGCCGTTGCCGCGCCAGCTCGACGGCGGCGACGCACAGCGCGTTCGCGATGCGCTGTGGTTCGACCACGGCATCGAGATCGCGGTGCTGGCGCGCGAAGGCGCGCTCTGGGCGCGCGTCTCGGCCCAGGTCTACAACGACGACAGCGACCTCGAGCGCCTCGGCGACGCCGTCGATACGCTCGCCCGTCGCTGAGCGACGACGCCGCGCGCTCTCTTCCCATGTTGCGCCTGACCGAGCTGCGCCTGCCGCTCGAGCACTCGGCCGAGGCGTTGCGCGCGGCGATCGTCGCCCGCCTCGGCATCGCCGACGCCGACGTGCTCGCCACGAGCGTCGCCAAGCGCGGCTACGACGCCCGCAAGCGCAACGCGATCGTCTTCGTCTACACCGTCGACTGCGAGGTGCGCGGCGACGAGGCGGCCGTGCTCGCGCGCCATGCGGGCGACCCACACGTGCGGGTCGCGCCCGACACCCGCTACCGGCCGCCGGTCGTCGCCCCGGCCGACTTCGCCGCCGAGAGCGGCGCGAACCGGCCGATCGTGGTCGGCTTCGGCCCGTGCGGCATCTTCTGCGCGCTGCTGCTGGCGCAGGCGGGCCTGCGGCCGCTCGTCCTCGAGCGCGGCAAGGCCGTGCGCGAGCGCACCAAAGACACCTGGGGCCTGTGGCGGCGCGGCATCCTCGATCCGGAATCGAACGTGCAGTTCGGCGAGGGCGGCGCCGGCACTTTCTCCGACGGCAAGCTGTGGAGCCAGATCAGCGACCCGCGCCACCTGACCCGCAAGGTGATCGACGAGTTCGTCCGCGCCGGTGCGCCCGAGGAGATCCGTTACGTCGCCAAGCCGCACATCGGCACGTTCCGCCTGGTCGGCGTCGTCGAGCGCATGCGCCACGAGATCGAGCGGCTCGGCGGCGAGGTGCGCTTCGGCTCGCGCGTCGTCGACCTGCGCATCGAGGGCGGCGCGATCCGCGGCGTGGTCGTCGAGCGCTCCGCTGGCGGCGACGACGGCGGCGCTGCCGCGCCGCGCGAGCGCGACGAGATCGCCGCCGAGCACGTCGTCCTCGCGCCCGGCCACAGCGCGCGCGACACCTTCGCGATGCTCGCCGAGCGCGGCGTCCGGGTCGAGGCCAAGCCGTTCTCGATCGGCTTTCGCATCGAGCACCCGCAATCGCTGATCGACCGCGCCCGCTTCGGCGCGAACGCAGGGCACCCGCTCCTCGGCGCGGCCGACTACCGGCTCGTCCACCACGCGAAGAACGGCCGCGCCGTCTACAGCTTTTGCATGTGCCCCGGCGGCACCGTCGTCGCCGCGACCTCCGAGCCCGGACGCGTCGTCACCAACGGCATGAGCCAGTACTCGCGCAACGAGCGCAACGCGAACGCCGGCATCGTCGTCGCGATCGCGCCGGCGGACTACGCGCTGCGGGCGGCCGGCGCCAAGGCCGCGCAGCCTTGCCGCGATGCCGCGCGCGACGACGCGGGCGCCGGCGCGCTCGACGGCATCGCCTTCCAGCGCTTCTGGGAAGCGCGCGCGTTCGAGCTCGGCGGCGGCGGCTACCGCGCGCCCGGCCAGCGCGTCGGCGACTTCCTGCGCGGCCGCGCGTCGACCGGGTTCGGATCGGTCATCCCTTCGTACCAGCCCGGAGTCGAGTGCGTCGACCTCGGCGCGACGGATCGCGCCGCGCTGCCCGACTATGCGATCGCCGCGATCCGCGAAGCGTTGCCGGCGTTCGAGCGGCAGATCCCGGGCTTCGCGATGGACGACGCGATGCTGACCGGCGTGGAAACGCGAACCTCGTCGCCGCTGCGCGTCACGCGCGCCAAGGACCGCCAGGGGCTCAACGTGCGCGGCCTCTATCCGGCCGGCGAGGGCGCGGGCTACGCGGGCGGGATCATGTCGGCGGCGGTCGACGGCATCGAGACCGCCGAGGCGGTCGCGCTGGCGATGCTCGCCGGCAGGCGCGACTGAAGAAGAGCCGCGCCTCGCAGCGCCGCGGCGACGCGTGCGGCGCGACCGTTACGCGCAGGCTGCCATCACCTGCGCCACCGCCGCCGTCAGCTTCTTTCCGTACGGCACATGCAGGAACTCGTTCGGCCCGTGCGCGTTGCTCTTCGGGCCGAGGACGCCGCAGACCATCATCTGCGCCTTTGGGAAGCTCTGCTGCAGCATCGCCATCAGCGGGATCGTTCCGCCCTGGCCGATGAAGCCGCACGGCGCGCCGTAATGCGCCTGCGAGGCGGCGTGCAGTGCGTTCTCGAGCCAGGGCGCGAGGCTGGGCGCGTTCCAGCCGGTCGCTCCCGACGCGTCGCTCTCGTGGCCGGCGCGCGCGTCGGTGCAGAACGTGACCTTGGCGTTGTAGGGTGCGTTGTCCTCGAGCAGCGTCTTCAGCGACCGCGCGGCGGCGTTCGCGTCGACGAGAGGCGGCGTGCGCAGGCTGAGCTTGAACGAGGTGTACGGGCGCAGCACGTTGCCGGCGTCCTTCAGCGCCGGCAGGCCGTCGACACCGGTGACCGAGAGGGTCGGTCGCCAGGTGCGGTTGACGAGGGCCTCGACCGGATCGGTGGTCGTCGGCAGCGTCGGCCCGCCGTCCGCGCCGCACGCCCACGGGAAGCGCTTCCAGACTTCGTCGCCGAGGATCTTCGCGGTCGCCTTCGCCTGCTCGATCCGCTCGGCGGGAATCGCGCAATGGAAGCTCTCGGGCAGGAGCCGCCCGGTCTTCGAATCCTCGAGGCGATCGAGCACCTGGCGCAGGATGCGAAAGCTCGACGGCACCAGGCCGCTGGCGTCGCCCGAGTGCACACCTTCGGTCAGGATCTCGACCTTGAGCGTGCCGGTGATGTTGCCGCGCAGGCTGGTCGTGAGCCAGAGCTGGTCGTAGTTGCCGGCACCGCTGTCGAGGCAGACGACCAGGCCGATGTGGCCGAGCCGCTCGTGCAGCGCGTCGACATAGAACGGCAGGTCGGGCGAGCCGCTTTCCTCGCAGGTCTCGATCAGGCCGACGCAGCGCGGCCGGGCGATCCCCTGCAGGTCGAGCGCCTTGATCGCCGTGATCGCGGCGTAGATCGCGTAGCCGTCGTCGGCGCCGCCGCGGCCGTAGAGGAGGCCCTTCTCGTAGCGCGGGGTCCACGGGCCGAACCCGTTCTTCCAGCCGTTGAACTCCGGCTGCTTGTCGAGGTGGCCGTAGAGGCAGATCGTGTCGGCGCCGGCGTCGTTGCCGCCGGGGCGCGTCGCCGGCACGTCGAAGAAGATCACCGGTGTGCGCCCTTCGAGGCGGATCACCTCGAGCTTCAACCCCTGCACCTGCTGGCGCTCGACCCACGCGGCGGCATCGCGGACGACGCGGTCGATGAAGCCGTGCGCCTGCCACTCGGCGTCGAACATCGGGCTCTTGGCGGGCACCTCGATGTACTTCGTGATCTGCGGGACGATCTCGTCGTCCCAGACGCGCTCGGCGAAGCGGCCGAGCGCCTCGGCCTCGTCCTTCTGGATCGGTTGCAGCGGATCGCGTGCGTTCATCGCGGGCTCCTGGTCGGCGGCGAAAGGTTCAGTGTATCGAGCCAGGCGGTCAGCACGCCCAAGACCTCGTCCTGCTCGGGCTCGTTGAAGATCTCGTGGAAGAGCGACGCGAACGGCCGGGCCGTCACGACCGCCGCCGGCGCCGCGGCCGCGAAGGCGGCGCTGCCGGCCGGAACGACCAGGCGGTCGCTGCCGGCGTAGAGCAGCAGCGTCGGCACCCGCCAGCGCGGCGCCAGCGCGAGCACCGTCGGCCCGGCGTCGGCGAGGAAGCGGACCAGGCGCGGCGCGATCCGGTCGTGGACGAGCGGATCGGCGCGGTAGGCGGCGACGACAGCGGGGTCGCGCGAGATCCCGGTCGCGTCGAGGCCGTTGCCGATGCCGAGGTTCGGCGTCAGCGTCTCGAGCGTCGCCAGCAAGGCGCGCTTGGCGCCAGTCATGCCGATGTCGAGCGCCGGCGACGACAGCACGAGGGCATCGACGTCGCGCTGCCAGGGCGGCCGCGGCGACTCGAGCGCCCCGGCGACGAAGCGCGCGACGACGAGGCCGCCGAGGCTGTGGCCGAGCAGGACGAGCGGCCCGCTGGCTTCGGCACGGGCGTCGTCGACAACCGCCGCCAGGTCGACGAGGAGGTCGTCGCCGGCGGCGATCCGGCCGCGCTCGCCCGGGCTGGCGCCGTGGCCGCGCTGGTCGTAGCCGACGACGCTCCAGCGGCCGGCGTTGAGACGCGCCGCGACGTGCGCATAGCGGCCGATGTGCTCGCCGAGGCCGTGGACGATGACAATCGTCCCCCTGGCGTCGGCGGACGGCCAGTCGCGGCGCGCCAGCGCCAGCCCGTCACGGGCCCGAATCGTCCGTCCCATCATCCACCTCCCCACGCCATGATCGATCGCACCGAATTCTTCGAACTCTCGCACGAGAACGGCGTCGCCCACCTGCAGCTGAACCGGCCCGAGCGCCTGAACACGATGACGCCGGCGTTCTTTCCGGCCGTTCGCGACGCCGTCCGCCGCCTCGGCGACGAGGGCGCGACGCGGGCGATGGTGATCTCCTCGACCGGCAAGCACTTCTCGGCCGGCATGTCGCTCGACGTCTTCGCGGGCAGCGAGCTGGCGCTGGCGGCGACGACGCCACGCGAGCGCCTCGCCTTCCAGGAATCGCTCCGCCGCCTCATCGACTGCTTCAGCGCGCTCGACGAAGCGCGCTTTCCGATCGTCTGCGCGATCCAGGGCGGCTGCATCGGCGGCGCCCTCGACCTCGCGAGCGCCTGCGACATTCGCGTCTGCAGCGCCGACGCGTTCTTCACCGTCCAGGAGATCTCGATCGGCATGGCCGCTGACCTCGGCGTTCTGCAGCGCTTGCCGAAGATCGTGCCGCAAGGCGTCGCGCGCGAGATGGCGTACACGGGCGAGCGCCTCGGCGCCGAGCGCGCGCTCGCGGTCGGCCTCGTCAACGCCGTCCTCTCCGATGCCGCCGCGGCGGTCGAGCGCGCGCTCGCGCTGGCGCGGACGATCGCGGCGAAATCGCCGCTCGCGATCGCCGGCACCAAGCTCGCGATCAACCATGCGCGCGACCACTCGACCGCGTCGGCGCTACAGCAGATGACGCTGCTGCAGAGCGCGATCTTCGACACCGGCGAGATGGCGACGGCGATCGCGGCGTGGAAGGACAAGCGCAGCGCCGAGTTCGCCGCGCTGGCGCCGGTGGGGAAGGTCTAGGCGCGCGGCCGCAACGGCGAGGCCCTGTTCGTCGAGGCCGGCGACCAGAAGTTCCTGTTCGACGCCGGCCGCGGCGCGATGCAGCGGCCGACGCAGCTGAAGGCGATCTTCGATACCGGCGTGGCGGCGAAGGCGACCGCGGTCTGGAAAGCCACACGGTCGTGCCGACTTCGACGCACTTGTGCCGGTCCGGAAGGTGGAGACGGCGCCAATCGCGGGCTAGACTGACCGCATGAGGTTAGCGCGACGCGTCGACAGCAGCGCGGTGGATCGGCGCCGCTGCGCGGCGTGGCCGGCGCTCGCGCTCGGCGTCGTGCTGCTGGCGTCGTGTGCGACGCCGCGCAAGCCTGTGCAGGTCCCGGCTTACGTCGCTCCCGCCGGGGTCGCGACGGCACGCCTGCTGAGCCGAGGCTCGGTGGCCGCCGGCGATGCCTATGGCGTGGTCGTCTACGACGACGCCGCAAACTGCGCGAGGCCCCGGCTGGCGGGTGCCGGCAACTCGACGCGCCCGCCCAAGGCGACGGAGCTCGAGGCCGGGCGCACCGCGACGCTCGACTTCCTCGCGGTCCGCGCCGACAAGTCGACGTGCCGGGTCCGCTGGTCGTTCACGCCGACGGCGGGCAGGACCTATCTCGTCGCCGGCGCGATCAGTGGAACGACTTGCAACGCTCGCCTCCTCGATGCAACCGATCCGGACCGGATGCGGTCCGAGACCACGGCGCAGCGGCGCAACGTCGGCGGCAACACGTGCAGCCCGCTCGTCGCCCGCCCGGCATCGTCGGCGATCGGCGGCAGCGAGCAGAACGGCGAAGCCGTGCTCAGTCCGGGCGCGGGCGCCGATGACCTGCAGGGATTGATCCAGCCATGAGGCGGCGTCTCCTCGAGGTACGGGTCGCCACGGCGTTCTGCCTGGCCGCGAGCGCGTGCGGCGCGGCGGCGCTGACGCCGGTCGAGGTCTATGCGCTCGTGTCGCCGAGCGTGTGGCGCGTCGTCACCTACGACGTCGACGGACTGCCGCTCTCGCAAGGCAGCGCGGTCGTCGTCGGCGCCGAGGTGCTCGCGACCAACTGCCATGTGCTCGCCAAGGCCAAGCGCGTCGTCGTCCGTCACGAGAAGGCGAGCTTCGAGGCGCGACTCGATCTCTGGGACACGGCGCGCGATCTCTGCCAGCTGCGCGCGGCGGGACTGCCGGCGGCGCCGGTCCGGATCGCGCCGACCGCGAGCGTCGTCGTCGGCCAGAACGTCTACGCGATCGGCACGCCGCGCGGCCTCGAGCTGACGATGAGCGCCGGGCTGGTGTCGTCGCTGCGCAGGAACGCCGCCGGCCAGGTCGTGCTCGTGCAGACGTCGGCATCGATCTCGGGCGGCTCGAGTGGCGGCGGCCTGTTCGACGACAGCGGCGCGCTCGTAGGCCTGACGACACTGGGCTCGGTCACCGGCGATGCGCAGAACCTCAACTTCGCGATCCCGGCCGACTGGATCGTCGACTTGCCCGAGCGGCACTCCCGTCTCAGCAAGAAACCGTTGCCGGGGTCGAAGCGCTCCGACGACGTCACCTCGTCCGCGCCAACGACATCGACGGCGGCACCGGCAGCGAACCGCTGAACGTGCCGCGGCGCGACATCCACAGCGCGCTCAGCGCGGCGGTGGAATCGTCGGATTCGACGCGGCGGTAACCTCGGACGCTTCGCGCCAGCCGCCGCCGAGCGCGCGGTAGAGGACGACCAGGTTCTGCAGCTGCAGCGCCTGCGTCTGCACCAACGACAGCTGCGACACGAAAAGCGAGCGCTGGGCATCGAGCGCCTCGAGGTAGCTGGCCGCGCCGGCGCGATAGCGCAGGTCGGCGAGCCGATAGGTGATCGCCAGCGCGTTGGTCTGCGCTGCCTGGGCGCGCAGCTGCTCGCCGAGGGTGGCGCGGCCGGCAAGCGCGTCGGCCACCTCTCGGAACGAGCTCTGGATCGAGCGCTCGTACTGGGCGACGGCGATGCCGTAGTTGACGCGCGCCGCGTCGAGGTTGGCCTGGTTGCGGCCGTAGTCGAAGATCGGCTGCAGCAGCTGCGCCGTTCCGGTGAACGCGAACGAGCCGCCCTTGAACAGCCCCGAGAGGTCGCCGCTGGCGGTGCCGAGATTGGCGGTGAGCGTGATGCGCGGAAAGAACGCGGCCCGGGCCGCGCCGATGTTGGCGTTGGCGGCGAGCAGCTGGCGCTCGGCGGCGCGGATGTCGGGGCGCCGTTCGAGCAGCTCGGACGGCAGGCCCGCGGGGACGTCGCTTGCGATCTGCTCCGCGCCGAGCGGCAGCGCTGGCGGCAGGTCGGGCGGCAGCGGCTGGCCGACGAGCAGCTGCAAGGCGTTCTCGTCGAGCGAGCGCTGGCGCAGCGCCAGAGCGAGCGCCGCCTTCGCGCCTTCGAGCTGCGACTCGGCCTGGCGATAGTCGAGCTCGGAAGTCGCGCCGTTGTCGAAGCGCAGCTTGGTGATGCGGGCCGACTCCTCGCGTGTCGTCAGCGTGTCGCGCGTGACGCGCAGCTGCTCGTCGTCGGCGAGCAGCGCCAGGTAGGCGTTAGCGACCGACGAGACGAGGCTGATCTGGACCGCCTTGCGGGTCTCGGCGGTCGCGAAGTATTGCGACAGCGCCGCCTCGCTCAGGTCGTGGACCCGGCCGAACAGGTCGAGCTCGTAGCTGGCGACGGCGAAGCCGACGGAATACACGGTCGCGACGCCGTTGCCGATCGCCGCGCGCGACGCCGCCGCGCCGACGCCCACCGTCGGCAGCTCGTCGGCGCGGCGGATCTGGTAGATCGCTCGCGCCTGCTCGATGTTGAGGACGGCGATGCGCAGGTCGCGGTTGTTGGCGAGCGCGAGCTCGATCAGGCGCTTCAGGCGCGGGTCGGCGAAGAAGCGCTGCCAGTCGATGTCGGCGCCGGCCTCGCCGCCGGGCCCGCTCGCCGGCGCGACGTCGGGGGGATAGGTCGGCGGCACCGGCGCTGCCGGCCGCTCGTACGGCGGGATCAGCGACGTGCACGCCGCGAGGAGCAGCGTCGCGCCGGCGAGCGCGGCGCGCGTTCGCCAGGCCGCGCTACGCATGGCCGGCATCCCGGGCGAGCGGCGCGCCCTCGGCCGGGCCGGCGTCGGGCGGCGTCCCGGCGGTCAGCATGACCGGGCTCTTGAAGATGCGACGCACGACGACGAAGAACACCGGCACGAAGAAGATCGCCAGCACCGTCGCCGTGATCATTCCGCCCATCACGCCGGTGCCGATCGCGCGCTGGCTCGCCGAGCCGGCGCCCGACGAGACGACCAGCGGCAGGACGCCGAGGATGAAGGCGATCGAGGTCATCAGGATCGGCCGGAAGCGCAGGTGCACCGCCTGCAGCGTCGCCGCGATCACGTCCTTGCCCTGCGCGACGAGGTCCTTGGCGAACTCGATGATCAGGATCGCGTTCTTCGCCGACAGGCCGATCACGGTGATCAGGCCGACCTTGAAGAAGACGTCGTTGGGCATGCCGCGCATGCTCGCGCCGATCACCGCGCCGAGGACGCCGAGCGGGACCGCGAGCAGCACCGCGAACGGGATCGACCAGCTCTCGTAGAGCGCCGACAGGCACAGGAACACCGCGAGCATCGAGAACGCGAGCAGGATCGTCGCCGTCGAGCCGGAGAGGCGCTCCTCGCGCGACTGGCCGGTCCACTCGAAGGCGAAGCCCGCGGGAAGCTGGCCGGCGAGGCGCTCCATCTCGTTCATCGCGTCGCCGGTCGAGTAGCCCGGCGCCGCGTCGCCCGAAATCCGCATCGACGGATAGCCGTTGAAGCGGATGGTCTGGATCGGGCCGGTGATCCAGCGCGTCGACGCCAGCGCCGCCATCGGCACGGGCTTGCCCTGGTTGTTGACGACGTTGAGCTGCATCAGGTCGTCGGGCTGCATGCGGTCGGGCGCGTCGGCCTGGACGATGACGCGCTGCAGCCG
>Ga0070669_100003433_pt1 | contig 11416 bp, 13 predicted proteins | sample KBSS53metaG_FD_64680 | JGI IMG/M metagenome (GOLD analysis project Ga0070669, IMG submission 64680) | Switchgrass rhizosphere microbial communities from Kellogg Biological Station, Michigan, USA - KBS S5-3 metaG | ecosystem: Host-associated > Plants > Roots > Rhizosphere > Soil ... | reverse complement strand
ACATAATTCGCGACCCAGATCGGAATGCTCTCGCCACTGAACGGATTAATCGCGAGGACGCCGGTGTTGATGCCCTGCTTCACTTCTTCCTCGTCAGTGCGATTGCGCGCGGCCTTCTCAGAAATGACGCGCGCGGCAAAAGCCAACACCTCGTTTTTCAGCGCAGACGCCGGCAACAGTTCGTTGATGAGCGGGTGCTGGGCCGAGAGCACAATCGCGGTAGCGCCGAACACCGTATCGATGCGGGTAGTAAACACACGAATTTTTCGCTCGCTGTCTTTCACCGCAAAATCGATATAGGCGCCTTCGCTGCGGCCCACCCAATCCCGCTGGCGCTTCAACACCTTTTCCGGCCAAGCGGTTTCAATCTGCGCGATGTCGGCCACGAGTTGTTCGGCATATTCGGTGATGCGCAGGAACCATTGTTCGAGCTCCCGGGTCTCCACGTTTGCGCCACAGCGCCAACAGACGCCGCCCGACGATTGCTCGTTTGATAAGACGGTACTCTCGCGCGGACACCAATTCACCGGCGACTTTTTCTTGTAGGCGAGCCCGCGCTCATACATCTTCAGGAAGAACCACTGGTCCCATTTGTAATAGTCAGGCCGGTGCGCCGCGATCTCGCGTGACCAGTCGTAACTGATCCCGAGCCGCTGCAGCTGGCCGCGCATGTGCGCAATATTCTCTTCGGTCCAGTCGCGCGGATTTACGCCACGCTTGATTGCTGCCTGCTCGGCCGGCTGGCCAAAACTGTCCCAGCCAATCGGGTGCAAGACGTTGAATCCCTGCAGACGTTTGTACCAGGCGAGCGCGTCCCCAATTGAGTAATTGCGCACATGGCCCATGTGCAGGAAGCCTGACGGGTAAGGCAACATCTCGAGACAATAAAACTTTGGGCGCGGATCGTCGTCGCGCGCCTCGAAAGCTTTGGTCCGCTCCCAATGCTGTTGCCACTTGTTTTCTATTTTTTCGGGAAAATATTTTTCGTCCATGATCGTTTCCTAACGGTGTCTACACTTAACATGAATTCTGACGAACGCACAAAGTTGGGATCATCCAGGCTGGACCTGTAGGGGCGCACCTATGTGTGCGCCCTGGGCGGACACGCAGGCCCGCCCCTACAACTTACTGCGTCCTTAATCACAAATTGTTGGATTGAGATTCGCCGCTCCGCTGGAACCACGCGTCAGAACGCGCAGCGCAGACGCGGCACCGTTAGGAGGAGTCTGGTAAGAGGATTATGTCGAGCTGTTGTCATGCAGCGCATTTTAGTTGAAGGTAACTAAGTTGTCCAAACCTAATACACCTTCAGGCATTATTTTTCGTAACGCTGGAAGCGTGAAAGACAATAGCCCAGGGTAAGCGGCGTTTTCCAGCCGCGCCACCCTGGGATCGAAATTAACCAATCTGTTTTCGCGCGGCCTCGATGGCCGCGCGTTACTTGCACTCACTCATGCTCTTCCATGTAAGCCCGCAAGACAGCGTGGATTCGCTCATCATATCCACGGCCTTGCTTTACGTACCACCAATAAACCTCGCTGTCTAACAGAATAGGAAACTCTTTCTTACGAGGCACGACCTTGTGATTTCGGAAGATAACAGCACGCGCGAACATCTCCGGTGTAACCTCCGGTATATCAGAAAAATCGATTTCATCATCCGTCATGGCATCTAGACGCTCCCAATCAGTCTGGTCGGTCAGATCCGTTTTTGATTTTCTTGAAGTTGGTTTCTTTGGAGTTGACTTCTTCATATTCTTGGAGTGGCTATGGAGTACTCATACGCTACCATTGTCAACAAAAGATCGCAGCATCTCAAGATTTTTCAAATCCGCGCGCGGATCGTCGTAGGGTGTCTCAAGTATGAACGCCGCCTGGGCCAGCCGGGGATGTTGGGCCACGCGACGCAACGCCTCGGCCCCGATGTGGCCCTCGCCGATGTGCCAATGTCGATCGACCCGCGAATTGTAAGGCGCACGGGAGTCATTGAAATGAATGGCGCGAATGTTCTTTGTCCCCACCGTGGTTTTGATTCTGCTGATCAGCGCTTCCAGACCGTCGTGCTCGCGAATGTCGTAGCCGGCGGTGAAGGCATGAGCAGTATCGAGGCAGACACCAAGCGGAAGCTCTGGGCAAAGATCCATGATGTCGCGCAGGTGCTCGAAACGATGACCGATACACTCGCCCTGGCCCGCTGTGTTCTCCAAGAGAATTCGCAATTTGCCCAGACTCAAACGACGACATGCGATCTTGATGCTCGCCGCGCAGGTGCGAATACCATCCGCTTCACAAGCGCCGCGCGCGCTGCCCGGATGAACAACCAAATAATCCACGCCCAACAGAATCGCGCGCTCAACCTCTTCGCGAAACGACGCGCGCGACTTTTGCAGCATCAAGTCATCCGCGGCCGCGAGGTTTACCAGATAGTTGCAATGGATAACGACGGGACTGAGTTTCGTCGCGCGTCTTATTTTCTTGAAGAGAGCGATGTCAGCGGAGGTAAGCGGTTTGGCGGCCCAGCCACGTGGATTACGAGAGAAGATTTGCACTGTGTCGCAGCCGATTTCTTTCGCGACGATGAGCGCCTGGTGCAAGCCGCCCTTGATTGGAGCGTGGAAACCGATGCGACGATTGTGAGATTTTCTCATTGATTCATCGGCTCACTAAACCGCCAAGACGCCAAGAGAGCCAAGATAGTTAGTATCGAAATAAGTCTTGTCGTTAATGATCTTGGCGTCTTGGCGGTTCAAGCACGTAAATTGATTAATGATTCAATTCCACCGCTTCCATCACGCGCAGCATGTTGCCGCCCAAAATCTTGTCGATGTCACTTTCCGAATAACCGCGACGCAGCAATTCGGCAGTGAGGTTGGGTAACTGCGAAACATCAGTCAGGTCGCTCAACGTCGACTGCACGCCATCGAAATCTGATCCGATGCCTACATGGTCAATTCCCACCAGCTTCACCACATGGTCGATGTGATCAGCCAATCGCGACACAAAGACCGGCGGCAGGCGTTTGGCAAACTCTTCGCGCCGTACACGATCCCGCGCGATCTTTTTGTGTGCCACGTCACCAGGTTCTGCTTCAGAAGCGCGCTTCACGTCATCAGCAATCTCGTGGTCCACTTTTCTTTTCTTCTCGCTCCAGCCAGGCTCGAGGTGTTCCGGATAGAAGATCACGTTTACTACGCCGCCGCTTTTCGCGATCGCCTGGATCATCTCGTCGGTGAGATTTCGCGGGACGTTGGCAATCGCTCGGCACCCAGAGTGAGTGGCAATGATCGGTTTACTCGATGCGTCGACTATGTCCCAAAACGTCTTGTCGGAAACGTGTGACACGTCGACTATCATTCCCAGCCGATTCATTTCCCGAACGACCGAGCGACCAAACTCATTCAACCCGCGCGTCTTGCCTATCTCATCTCCCGACGAGCCGGCCCAACTCAAACTCTCCGTCCAGGCAGGCGACATGTAGCGCACTCCGAGCTTGTAGTAGCGCTCCACGTTTTCCAGTTTTTCGTCGATTGCATAACCACCTTCCAGGCCAGCGAGTGCGGCGAGTTTCTTCTCTGCCGCGATGCGGCGAATATCAGCGGCAGTGGTGGCAAACTGCCATGTCTCCGGATGCTTTTCGGCGAGCGCTCGAACCGCGGCGATTTGATCGTCGGCTCGCTTCATCGCCGTCGGGCCACCGCTGCCGAAAAGTTGCGGCTCAACCCAAATCGAGAAGAACTGCGCGTCGAGTCCGCCTTCATGAGCACGCACGGAATCAAAGTGGCCATCGGGAAGCCGCCGGGACAAATCAACTTGTTCATCGAGAAGACGCTGCGGCGTATCAGCGTGCATGTCAATCGCAATCGCTCGGCGATGAATGGCGCTAACGTCAGTGGCTTGTGAATTGGGTTGGTTGGCAGGGCTTGGGGATTCAGTTTTTTCAATCATTCGACAACCGTTGGCAATCAAGAAAATTAAGACAGCTACTGCGAATAAGCGGACGCGGCCACGAGCTGCGGCCAAGCGCATGGCAGTGACACGACTCTTCCCAAGCTTCACCGGAAAGCACGCGGAATTAGCAATGTTTGCCAGTTGCTCAAGCATTTTCGATGGTACTTTGCCAAACCTGACGAATCAAGCGCACCTTTTGAGAAAAGTCGAGACGGACCAGGGCAGCCTGTAGGGCTGCAAGATAGTAGCCGGGGGTTGCGCGCTTCGCGCCACCCCCGGATCCGATGGCTCATCCTGTTCGACCCTGAAGGGGTCGCAGAGTTAGTGGCACCCCTTCAGGGTGCATGCCCTTTCTAAAACGATCCGGGGGTCCGCGCTTCGCTTCGACCCCCGGCTACTCTCTCGCAACCCTTCAGGTTGCAGACGCGTTCCCTTGCCAAGCAAAGTGAGCTTACGTTATCGTGCGATGTTCCCGATCACCGTTTCCAAGAGTTGCGCGAACCCTTCATGAAGAAGCGCTGGTTCCTGTAGAATAGCTACAGCACTTTCCGGTAAGACGTGACCTTAAATTCCCTCGCGGCTGGTAGCTCAAATTTGTTTCAGAAGGAGAAACTCAATGTTCTCAAAAGGCGACAAAACGAAAGATGTGGCAACCCCGCGCATTTGCGACGTCGTTTGGCATGACGGCGAATTCATCGCCTGGAACGACGCGCGCGTGCACGTGATGTCTCACGTTCTTCATTACGGTTCCAGCATTTTTGAGGGCATTCGTTGTTACGCGACCAAACAGGGTCCGGCAATCTTTCGGCTGAAGGAACACATGCAGCGGTTTCTTAATTCCGCGAAAATCTATCGGATGGACCACGGCTGGACGTTGGACCAGTTGGTCGACGCCTCAGTTGAGCTGGTGGAACGCAGCGGACTTGAGCAATGCTACATCCGCCCGATCCTGTTCCGCAGTCTTGACGAAGCGCGACCGGCTTTCGGTGTAAATCCTTTTCCTAATCCACTGGCCTGTTACATCGGCGCCTGGGATTGGGGCAAGTATCTTGGCGACGAAGCGATTGAGAAGGGCGTGGATGTTTGCGTCTCGACCTGGAACCGGCTGACGCCAAACTCAATGCCGGCGATGGCCAAGAGCGGCGCCAACTACATGAATTCGCAGTTGATCAAAATGGAAGCGCTGCTGAACGGTTTCGCTGAAGGGATCGCGCTTGACGATCGCGGCTATGTCTCCGAAGGTTCAGGCGAAAACATCTTCACGGTAACGAACGACACGGTGCTGACGCCGCCGCTTTCTTCTTCAATTCTCGCCGGCATAACGCGCGACAGCGTAATTCAGATTTGCCATGAGCTCGGAATTACGGTTAAGGAGCGCAGCATTCAACGCGCCGCGCTCTACGTCGCCGACGAACTTTTCTTCTCCGGCACGGCGGCCGAGATCACTCCGATACGTTCCGTCGATCGCATTACGGTTGGTGCCGGCGGACGTGGACCAGTTACGGAAAAAATTCAAAAGGCATTCTTCCAGATCACTAAGGGCGAGCGAGCCGCGCCGGGCGACTGGCTTACTTACGTGAAAAAGTCGCAAGCAGCGCAGCCGGGCCGCAATGGTTCCCAACCGGAGACGAGTGCGACCGTCAGCCTTAGTGACCACGAGCCTGAACCGGCGATGAAGTTTCAAGCTGCAGGCCACGGAATCGAATAAAGCAAACTTGTCGCAAGGCATACGGCGGCGAGCAAGGTAACTTGCCCGCCGCTTTTTTTTGGAGGGAGGATTACGGGAGCGAAGACACCGATCTCATAAAGCCCTGACGGGTCCTTCGCGCCACGCGGTAGCAGTTGGGTTCACACATCATCGATGATCACTCCGGCGACAAGTTCGGCCATATCTCCGGTCTTCAACACGCATTCAACGACACCCGCCTTTTTTGCCTCGGCTTCAGTTTTATGGTCCAGTGTGGTGGCGGACAGCAACACGATCGGCATTCGCTTGCGATGACGCTGCGAACGCGACAGCCGCGCGAGCTTCAGCCCTTCCGTTCCGCGCCAGTCATGATCGATCAGCATGAGGTCGTAGGGAATATCGCTTTTGAGAAATATGGTAGCGCTTCCCTCGTCCCCGCACGCGACTAGACGGTAGTCATGTTCGCTAACCTGTTCGCGGAAGCGTGCGATGAATTCCAAGTCACCACCCAGATACAAGACGCGGTGCCTTGATTCCGTTAAGCGTGGAGGTTCACAACCAAGCACACTTCACCCCTTTCAGCAAAGAGGGTGATCAGTTTTCGGAGCGGCTTAGTAGCGGATTAACGCGATGGGTGATCGGTTAGGTCCGAAGGACCGGCAGTTAGTAGCCCCGCCCGTAAGGGCGGGGTTATTTGCCCTAGCGCCGTGAGGTCCGAAGGACCGGCAGAGGCGCGGCTTAAATCGTGTCGCACCTTCGGCGCTCAAACATATTCCTGCAGCTGTCCACGCCCTCACGGGCGTGGCTACTGACTGCCGGTCCTGCGGATCTCAGGCCTAGCAGCCGGGTGAAATCGGGGTGAATAAAGCGGACGGCCTCTGCTATGCTCTCGGGCGTTCTAGTTTTGATAATCCGGCAACGGCCAAATGCGTAGCTCAACCCTCCCAGAAAGCGAGTGATGAGCATCGCCGTTGAGAGTGGAAGGTTCCAACTCACGGCGAATTGTAAACGCAGGCGCAGTCTATCCCTAACACAGGATAAACGCAAGGCTTGGTCTTGGGGTGTCCCCATAGGAGGTAACTCCTGATGGGCAATGCGCGGCCCCGGCCGAAGCGACTGGCAGAAAAGCTAAGGCAGATTCGTCTTGGCCTTGGACTTTCGCAAACGGAAATGCACCGGCGTTTGGAAACGGAAGAGGAGATTCTCTATACGAGAATATCTGACTACGAATTGGACAAGAACGAACCGTCGCTGATGACTGTGATGGCTTACGCTCGCGTCGCCGGCATTCACATGGAAGACCTTGTTGACGACGGACTAGACCTGCCCGCGAAGCTTCCCGGTAACGTGAAGTATCAAGGCCTTAAGCACCCGTCGAAATCCCACCGAAGTCGTTAGCCTCTTTTACATTCGATGGCTCTGCCCAGCCGTTAGTAAGGCGGGTCAAGTTGTGGCCGGAAGCGCCAAAGGCGCGAAATGTAATAGCCTGGGCCAACGGCCCAGGAAGAACAGAAAGAAACAAGGCAAGCGCTGAAAGCGCGAAATTCATGATTAGCTACCTCGCAATTCTTGCCCGTTCTCGATTGGATTTCGCGCTTTCAGCGCTCCAAAAACTTTTTGGGCTTCAACCCAGGGCGTTGCCCTGGGCTATTACATTTCGTGCCTTTGGCGCTGAATAGGGGCGGACCCTGTCCGCCCCCTGGGCGCACACATAGGTGCATTCTACCGGCTCCGCCGTCCGATGTGCGGAAGGCCTACGGCCTTCCGTTGGGTAAGTAAAATAAATCGGGGCTCCGCCCCCACCTCGGGGCGCAGCCCCAAATAATTTAACAACGCATCCGGAAAAGCACAGTCTTTCCGCACATCAAGCGAACCAGCCGTGACGACTAGGTCATGGTTAAGCAAGTGACCAGACATTTTCAGGCGCAAGCACTCGCGTCGCAAAGAACTCCGGTCAAGAGATTTTTGGTTGCTGTTCCGTGCATGAAAACACTACCCAAAAGAAACTAAATGAGAGTTATGCTCGCGGGTGACTAGGTGGTAACTGGGCAAAAAGGGCAATTGCAAAACTTAAATGATCTTTGCAGTAGCGCCAGGATTTGTTCGGTGCTACGGTTAATCAACTCATCTATTGTTTTGCCTAACCCAAGGAATTAGATTATGGATTCCGATAGCAGCGTGAAAATTTCTAAGGCCCCTATTCAAGTCTCCGTTGCTCGGGATGTTATTGGTCTAGGTGTAATAGCAAAATGTTTTATCCATTCAATTCTGGTGCTTGTTAAATGGAAGTCGTCCAGGGCCAAGCGTGAAATTCTGAATGAAAGGGAAAGGCTTCGTAATGAGGCGATTCGAATTAGAAACGCCGCTCAGATGGCTAAGTTGGCAAGACAATTTGGTTTCTCGCAAGACGAGATGAAAACACTCTTTAGGAACCGTCTTTCTTGATGCGTCAGAAGAACTATACTTAGTGGCGGACCTCCTTGTCAGGGTTAATGAAGATGTCTGAAAATACCCTCTACTTCGGCGACAATCTACAAATTCTCCGCGAGAACATTCGCGAGGAAACGGTCGATCTCATCTATTTGGATCCGCCCTTCGTTGGCGGAGCCGACTCGACCGATGAAAGAGGAAGCTGTAGGAGTGGGTTACTACGAGAGCCCTAGTGGCGCGAGTTTTCCCAAACTTCAAATACTAACTATCAAGGGATTGCTGGATGGAACGGAACAAGCTCGCTATCCTGATCTAATGTGCGGCGGACTAATGTTTAAGGAAGGAAAGCGGGAGAGTTCCGAAGAACAGGATCGTCTTTTTCCAAAAGGAGACTGAATGGAGTTTGGTAGTCTCACTGTATCAATAGCGGCGCTATTCCTCTCTCTTCTATCATTCTATTTCGCAAGAAAATCCTGGAGAGAGACAAACCGGCCACTCATAACCGCGAGAGTTACGTCTTTGGGAATGGGTGGAAACGTCTCTATTCCATTAACTCTTTTGGTCGAGAACAGCGGCAACAGACCGGCCAAGGATATTAGTCTTACCGTTGACCGCCACACTCTAGAACGATTCTTGATTGGCGATAAAGCAAACGGCCTTAGAGAGCAGATTGAATTATGCTTTTCTAGCGAAGGAGTAATTCCGATCTTAGCAAATGGAAAATCAATTTCGAATAGTTTCGGAATATTGGGTGACACCGAGCATCGCACTTGGGAAGGTCGCTGCAGGTTTGAAATTGAAATTTGCTATCAGGACTTGGACGGAAGAGTTTTTAAACACCGGAACCCCCTACGCATTGGCGAAGACTCTGGTTTTGCAAGTGGGTTCTGGGAACTATCCGAAAAGGAAACACGATGAAGCCGCATTCGTGGTCTACGGTTGGGAACCAACTTTATCTGATGATGAAATCCTTACCCTTTTGCTTAAAATCAATCATCAAAGGGCGCAAGTAGTAAGGAGGCTAATCCTTGAAGCCATCTTGGGACTGGGAAGAGTCCGACATTCTTAGCATGATCGAGGATCGGGTTCCTGAAAACCTGAAACTCGATTTCAAAGCTTGCGATGCATTACGGCCCACCAACAAATTCTGGAAGTCGGAACTAATAAAGGATGTCTCTGCTCTGGCAAATACCGTTGGTGGAACAATAATTTATGGCGTCAATGAGGATAGGATAACGCACCAGGCCGCAAGCGTCGATGAAGGTTACGATCCGGCGGAACTCAAGCTGGAAAGAATTCAACAAATAATCGATGACAACATCGAGCGGACTATAGAAGGAATTCGCTACAACTCAGTTCACCTTGATACAACACGACCGGGCAAAGTGTTGTTGGTAATTTCGGTGCCGAAAAGCGGCCGCTCGCCTCACATGGCGAATCATCGTTACTACAAGCGATTAGAGTTTGAATGCAAGCCGATGGAAGAATACGAGGTTCGTGAGCGTTACGGCCGCGTTTCATTTCCCGGAAAAGATGTTGTGGAGGGTTGGAGGGACGACGCGATTAATCCCCTCTTAAGCACTCTAGAAAGTTTGGCTTACAGGTTAAGAACCGAAAAATGGTCCTGGAACCACCGCTCGGGCTCCTTTAACGGCTTGGATAAGATCACTGAACCTGTACAGTCTTCGCCAAATGGTGAAGATTTTGTTAGCAGGCATTCTGAAGTGCTTGAACTATTGCAGCAGCATGATGCGGCTTTGGCTGTTCTCAACAGCAAAGGGAAAAGATTGTTTGAAGAGCTAGCAAAGAGTACATTCATTCGCGAGGTTTTCGCTTGGGTTACGTCGGATGAATCTCTCGCTAAGCTCGGGGCAGACAATCCTGCTCAATTTCGTAACCGCACTGCACAAGAAATCTATGCTCAATTATTTCCGAGCGACAGAAAAGAACAGGACCGCTTTGATGACTTTGCGGAATGGGCCATAAACGGGGAGGCGCCCACGGATCGAAACTACGAGCTATATATTTTCTGGCAGACATTTTTTGACCGGTTTCGCAATCTGGTTATTTTCCCTCCCATTAGCGACTTCCGAGCCGACGTTGAAACGACGCGTGGGCAGTTACTTGAAATAGGTCAGACCCTGAAGACTACACTAAGAAAAATCCGAAGTGAGCTGAGCGAGAAACACAACATTGCTCAAGGTTCACCTCCACCTAGCGAAAGCGTTTATGGCTATCCGAAGTTAACTAGATGGTGAGTTGATTCGTAGCTATGTCACCAAACCCGCAAGCTCTTTCATCACCTCTACTTTCGGATTCCTCGCGCCTCTTACAGTCACTGATGCAGTCGCTTCGGCGTAACGGTTGCGTGTAACTAACGCGGTCGATATCACGGCTCTGGATCAACGCCGCGGCAGCGGCGATCAGACGTGGGAAGTCTGGATCAGGACATATCAGAATTTGAGCGCGTTGAAGACGCGCGAAGACTATCTTTGCGCACCTTCAGTGCGCCATCCTTTGAATCGTCATCCAGACGTTCCACGTCTGGCTACCTTCTCATCGCCGCTCCGCGGCACCCGTTAGAGCCGCCGACCCATCGAGGGTCGGCGAAGGATTTATGTAGCACGTAACCGGGGGTGGCGCGCTGCGCGCTTACCCCCGGCTACTCTCTGTCACGGCTACGCCGTGCAATACATCAACTGCCGCTGGGTGGTGTGCCGCCGGTGGGTGAAGTTACTTCTCCGCCGCGCCCGCCTTCCCGTTGACGACGCGGCGGCGTTCCGTATGACTGGCGCTGGTCCATTCCGCAATCGTGGCGCGGTCGTTCCCATACTTATTTCTAATAATGGCATCCAGCTTGCGCGCTATCACCGTGCCTCGTTCGATCGCATCGTCGATGACCGCGCTCGCCGCCACCCGGCTACCCAGTCCACCCGATTGATCGCCCATCGCTTCTTCCAGCGCCGTGATATCAGCGTCGAGGTCCTCGAGAAAATCCGCCGGCAACTCGTGCGCGATGAAACGGGCTTTCAAGGGAAGTGCGTCAGCCGCAAAAGCACGCGCCGCACTCAGCAGTTGCTGATCGTTGTTGCCGCGAGGCAGGCGAAACTTTTCGTTCAGGCCCGGCTCGTCGTCCATGGCGCGCGCGGTGCGGTTGATCGCTTCCAGATCTTCGCGCAGTGCACCTCTTGCTTCTGCACGCGTGACGGTACCTTGTCGCGCGGCGCTGCCACCAGAAGTTCCAGCGGCAGTGTGACCGTCCAACTCAGAAATAACCGCAGTCAGCTCCGTAGCGAGTGTTTGCCGAGACTGCCACTGGCAAAGTCCGACGAGCGGCTGGCCAGGAATTGCT
>Ga0070669_100003431_pt1 | contig 11418 bp, 11 predicted proteins | sample KBSS53metaG_FD_64680 | JGI IMG/M metagenome (GOLD analysis project Ga0070669, IMG submission 64680) | Switchgrass rhizosphere microbial communities from Kellogg Biological Station, Michigan, USA - KBS S5-3 metaG | ecosystem: Host-associated > Plants > Roots > Rhizosphere > Soil ... | reverse complement strand
GGGGCCCCGATATGGCCCCCCATACCCCCCCGATGTTCGGGGCGCCCCGGGGGACCCGGGGCGCCCCTCTGGAGTAGGATTCACCAGTCCCGCGACTGCACGCGTTCGGATCGCCTCGAGATCACTCCGGGCACAACGAGCCCTGAGAAGCCAACTCACGAACCCCCACTCCGTCCTCTGCGGCCACCAACCGTACTCCCCGAACAGCGAGCACCCGGGGTGAGTCTCGGCGGTGGCGTGTGGTGAGGGGGTGCTATTCTCGCGAGGCATGCGGCGTTCGATCGTTGCGCTGGTGATTGCGATCGGCGGCGTCGGGGCGTTTGCGGGTGGTGCGGCGTGGCTCTTGACGGACCCGCGGCCTCCGGCCGGCGCCTCGCGCGGCGAGCGGTTGTTCTACGCGTACTGCATCGAGTGTCACGGCGTGGACGGGCGCGGGTCCTGGCGGGCGGCGCTCTTCCTGTTGAAGCCTGGCGATCTGGCTCAGCGAAGCCGTGGTGAGGCCGACCGCTATCTCTTCGACATCATCAAGCAGGGCGGCGCCCCGATCGGCCGGCCGGGGATGCCGGCATTCGGCTATCACATGAGCGACGCCGACATCGAGCTCTTGGTGGCCTACGTGCGGACCCTGCCGGGAGAGAGCGCCCGCCGCTAGCGCCGCCGCTCGATCCGCAGCAGCACGAGCTGCTCCCCTTGCTGTCGGACGCCCAGACGCACCTGATCGCCAGGCTTGAGCCCCAGAGGATCGACCTGCGCGGGGGAGACGGAAACCGCCATCTGTTCCATCGAGGACATGCCCAGCGCGCTGATGGCGGTGTGACGGACCAGGATCAGGTCGGGCGCGGCGCGGGCGACGAATTCACCCTGCACCTCGTAGGCCGGCGGGTGGAGGACGGTGCCCCACAGCGCGGCCCCGAAGGCCGCCAGCAGCGCGACGAACAGAAGGCCCAGCGTCCAGCGCGCGCGGGCGGCCGATCGGTTCAGGCGAGGCGCGTCAGTGCTACTCCCAGCGCTTTTCCCATTCGAACGGGCGCGCGGTCGGCCCTTCCGGCCGCAGGTCGTCGCCGCTCACCGTCCACTTGCCACCGCAGCCCTCCTGCATGGCGCCCGACGCGGCACGGTAGGCGGTGCCAAGCGTCGCGGCAAGAAGGGCGATGCCAACGGCGCCGCCGAGGACGCAGGTGATGGCACGACCGGGAACGAGGAAGATGTTGGTCGCGATCGCGCCGGCGTCGTAGATCTTCCGGTCGGCCTCGGCGGCCTGCTGCGCCTTGAGCGAGTCCTGGAACATCTCGGGCGCCGGCGGAGGCGGAGGCTGCTGCGCGCTGGCGATCGTTGCCAGTGGCGTCGCCAGCATCAGCGCGACCAGCAGGGCTGAGACCACTCGAGTCCGGCTCTTCATGATCGTCCTCCTCGTGTCCTGGGCCTTCATTGTCCCCCGGCGACCATGGGCTGTCCCACCAAATTTTCAGGGACCTCGTGGCCGCGCCGCAGAGCACCCACCCTCCAGGTGGGGCCGTAAGTACGCGTCATACCGACGAAGACGCGCCGCGGCATGAATGGATACTCGCGGAACGGCCAGGGCCTCGGCCGCGAAGCCGCCCGGACCGCCCGCGCGAAGAGGGCTATAATCCCGTCACATTTTCCCCGGGAGGCCACTGTCATGAAGCTCGTCCGCTTCTCCACCAACGGCCAGTCCCCACGCCTTGGGGTGCTCCAGGGCGACCGGATCGGCGACATTCAAGCCAGTCTCGCCGCGCAGCTGGCGCGGCACGACGTGACCCGGTCCCAGGAGATCGCCGCCGCACTCGTGCCCTCGTCGACCCGCGCATTCCTGGAGGGCGGGATCGCCACCCAGGAGGCCGTGCGCTCGATCACCGAGTGGGTCACGGTTCCGGCCGCCACGTCGCGCCTGCACGCGCCCATCGCCGATCCCGGCAAGTTCATCTGCATCGGGCTGAACTACAGCGATCACGCCGCCGAGACGGGCAACGCCATCCCCAAGGAGCCACCGATCTTCGCCAAGTGGCCCAACGCGATCATCGATCCGGGCGAGCCGATCCTCCGCCCGCGCGGCTCCAAGGCGCTCGACTGGGAAGTGGAGCTGGGCGTCGTCATCGGGCGCCCGGCCCGCTACGTCTCGCGTGACAAGGCCCTCGACTACGTCTGGGGATACACGATCATCAACGACGCCAGCGCCCGCGATTTCCAGATGATCACGAGCCAGTGGATGGCCGGCAAGATCTTCGAGACCGCCGCCCCCGTCGGGCCCTTCATCGGCGATCGGGCCGAGGTGTCGGATCCGCACTCACTGAGCCTCAAGACGTTCGTCAACGGCAAGCAGATGCAGAACGGCAACACCAAGACGTTCATCTTCGACGTGAGCTACCTCGTCAGCTACCTGTCGAATCTCATGACGCTGATGCCGGGCGATCTGATCGCGACGGGCACGCCGCCGGGCGTCGGCCTAGGAATGAAGCCTCCGGTCTATCTCAACGCCGGCGATGTCGTTCGCATGGAGATTACCGGGCTAGGCACGCTGGAGAATCCGATCAAGGACGCTTAGTTCTGTTGGTGTAGGGGCCCGCGGGGTGGCGGGACGGGGGGAGCCAGGCTGGGTCTTCGACCACGAGGCCCGCGGCGACGGGTCACGGCGTGGAACTTCGAAACGGGCTCGCCTGTCTGATGGGGCGGGGGACGGGTCTCGGGACCCAGCCTGGCTCCCCCCGCCCCGCCACCCCGCTCTCCGTACGGCAGGACCCTGCAGCTTTTTACCGTAGACCATCGCCCAGCTCCGCGGTCTCACCGCGCGATCCGATGGGCGCTGAGGTCCGGCTTTGAAACATCGTTGGTGGATCTCGCCGAAGGCTCGGGACATCGGTACACTGGCGTCATGCTTGAGCTGATCCGGTCGCTGGCGATCGAGAATACGACCAAGATGGTGTTGATGTCGTTGGATGGGCTCGGGGGGTTGCCGAGGCCGGAGACCGGGAAGTCGGAGCTGGAGACGGCGCGCGTGCCGAACCTGACGGCGCTGGCCTCCGAGGCGGCGTGCGGGCTTTTGCGGCACGTGGCGCCCGGTATCACGCCGGGCAGTGGGCCCGGGCATCTCGGACTGTTCGGTTACGATCCACTCGCCTTCCAGGTCGGCCGCGGCGTCCTCGAGTCGCTGGGCATCGAGTTCGATCTGCGCGCGGGCGACGTGGCCGCGCGCGGCAACTTCTGCACCGTCGATGGCGCGGGACTCATCACTGATCGGCGCGCCGGGCGGATCAAGACCGAGGCGTCGGTCCGTCTGGTCGATCGGCTCAAAGCGATCCGGCTACCCGGTGTCGAAGTCCTGGTGGAGCCGGTCCAGGAGCACCGCTTCGTCCTGGTGCTGCGCGGCCCCGGCCTCTCCGGGCGGCTCACCGAGACCGATCCTCAGGCGCTCGGCAAGCCGCCGATCCCGGTGAAGGCGCTGGAGCCGGCCGCGACGCGAACGGCCGAGCTCGTCAACGCATTCGTCGATCAGGCCCGCCGGATCCTGGCCGACGCCGCGCCCGCCAACATGGTCCTGCTGCGCGGGTTCGATGCGCTGCCGGAGCTGCCGCGCTTCCCCGAGGTGTACGGCCTGCGGGCGGCGGCGATCGCCGCCTATCCGATGTACCGCGGGCTGGCCAAGCTCGTGGGGATGGACGTCATCAAGACGGGGGCGACGTTCGCCGACGAGATCACCACGCTGCGCGAGCACTGGCAGGCCTACGACTTCTTCTTCGTCCACTACAAGGACACCGACAAGGCCGGCGAAGACGGCAAGTTCGACGCGAAGGTCGAGGCGCTCGAGCGCTTCGACGCCTTCGTCCCGGCCGTAAGGGCCCTCGGCCCGGACGTGCTCGTCGTCACCGGCGATCACGCCACGCCGTCCGTGCTCGCCGGGCACGGCTGGCAGCCGGTGCCCGTGCTCGTCTGGAGCCGGTACTGCGGCGCGGACCCGGTCACCGTATTTGCCGAGCGCGCGTGCGCCGCGGGCACGCTGGGCGTGCTGCCGGCGCATCACCTGATGTCGCTGGTCATGGCCAACGCGCTGAGGCTCACGAAGTTCGGCGCCTAGTCGCAGCTGATGCGGTTCCTGATCCGTCTGCTCGGTGCGCTCTGGCTGGCGACCCTGGTCGTCAGCGCCGCCTTCGCCTGGTACGAGGTGCACGAGGAGCGCAGGCGGCTGGTCGAGGACCTCCAGCGCCGGGCGGTGCTCGCCGCCGACGCCGTGCGCGAGGCCTCCGAGCGGCTGGTGGCCCGTGGAGCCCGCACCGGCTACGAGCGCGTGTTCAGCCGTTTCAGCCGTCCCGATCGCGCCATCGCGATCTACGACGCGTTCGGCTCGGTCATCGACGCCACCGCCTCCGTGAAGACGCTCCTCGGTCCGATCACCCCGCTGGTCACCGACGTCATTCAGCGCAACGCACCCGATCGCAAATTCTTCACCGTGGCGGGCCGCCGGACGCTGGTGTACGCGGTGCCGCTGCAGCAGGACGAGCGCGTGATCGGCGCCGCCGTCGTGCTCCTCGACGCCCAGGTCCTCGAGCTGAGCGAGTGGGACCTGTGGCGACGCACCGCCGTCCGCCTCGGCGTGCTGATGCTCTTGCTGACCGGCATCACCTGGTTGGTCGTGCGCTGGTCGGTCACGCGCCCGATGGCGCGGATCGCCGAGTGGACCCGGCATCTCAAGTCGGGCCAGCCGCTGGCGCCACCGCCGGAGGCCGACGCCGGGCTCTTCGGCTCGCTCGCCACCGAGGTCACCGGACTGGCTCGGACGCTGGCCCGGGCGCGGGTGTCGGCCGCCGAGGAGGCGCGACTGCGACTGACCGGTGAGAGCCTGTGGACGGAGGAGCGACTCAAGCAGTTCGTCGAGATCCGGTTCGGCGAGCGGCCGATCTTCATCGTGTCCAATCGCGAGCCGGTGAGCCACGTGCGCGAGGGCCGCGCCATCGTGGAGCAGCAGCCGGCCAGCGGTCTGGTGACCGCGCTGGAGCCGATCATGATCGCCTGCGGCGGCGTGTGGGTGGCCCACGGCAGTGGCAGCGCCGACCGCGAGGTGGGCGAGCGCGTGGGGCTGCCGACCCGCGATCCCGTCTACACGCTGCGCCGCGTGTGGCTCACCGAGCAGCAGGAGGCCGGCTACTACTACGGCTTCGCCAACGAAGGACTGTGGCCGCTCTGCCACATCGTGCACGAGCGACCGAAGTTCCGCGCCGACGACTGGGAGCAGTACCGCGCGGTCAACGCGCACTTTGCCGCCACCATCGTCGAGGAGATGGAGAAGGCCGAGCGGCCCATCGTCCTGGTGCAGGACTATCATTTCGCGCTCCTGCCGCAGCTCATCAAGCAGCTCAGGCCGGACGCGCGCGTCGCCCTCTTCTGGCACATCCCGTGGCCGAACTTCGAGGCCTTCGGCATCTGCCCCTGGCAGAAGGAGATCCTGCTCGGCCTGCTCGGCGCCGATCTGGTGGCCTTCCACACCCAGTTCCACTGCAACAACTTCCTGGAGACAGTCGAGCGCACGATCGAGGGCCGGATCGAGTGGGAGGACTTCACCGCCGTGCGGGGCCAGCACACGACCTGGGTGCGGCCCTTCCCCATCAGCGTGGCTCCGGAAGTGTTCGAGACCCCCGCGACCGACCTGGCGACCCTGCGTGCCGAGCTGGGCGTCACCGCGGAGTGGATGGGCATCGGCGTCGAGCGGGTCGACTACACCAAGGGGCTCCCCGAGCGCATGCTGGCGATCCGGCGCTTCTTCGAGCGGTGGCCGGAGTACCGCCGCCGCATGGTCTTCGTGCAGATCGCCTCGCCGAGCCGTACCCGGATCCCGCGCTACCAGGCGCTGCAGCAGGAGGTCCGGGAGACGGTGCGAACCATCAACGAGGCGCTGGGTGAGCGGGGCTGGGTCCCGATCGTCTATCTCGAGCGCCACCACGACCACGCCGAGATTCGCCGCTACTACCGGGCCGCCGACTTCTGCATGGTGACGTCGCTGCACGACGGCATGAACCTGGTGGCCAAGGAGTACGTGGCCGCCCGTGACGACGACGAGGGCGCCCTGATCCTCAGTCGCTTCACCGGCGCCTCCCGCGAGCTGCGCGACGCCTACCTGGTCAACCCCTACGACGTGGAAGACGTGGCCAGCGCGCTGTACCAGGTCCTCACCGCCGATGCCTCCGAGCGGCGCTCGCGCATGGCGCGGATGCGGGCGCAGGTACGCGAGCACAACATCTTCGGCTGGGCGGGCCTGCTCATGGCCGAGCTGACGAAGATTCCCCAACCAGCCTCGGTCCCCCGCGACTGAGCGTGGTAGAGCTTACAGGTGTAAAGATTGCGCCGGCAGGGGAGCCCGTCCAAATCCCCAGATTTTCGGGGTCGGTCTCGTGGCATTTCATTTGCCTTCCCCAAATCCCCAACGTCGACGGGCCGCGAGTGGCCCGCCCAGGAAAGGTGGAACGAAGCCATGGACGACCAGAGGCTGAACGACATCCCGGACGTGCCGATGAAGGGCGCCCTCCCGTGCGTACGCTGCCATATGCTCGTGGCCCGCTACGCCCCGCAGGTGCTGGCGTCCACGGGGACGTATCACCGCGAGTGCTTCGAGACCTGGTACTTCGGCCGGTACGGCAAGCGGCCCTCCCTGCTGGCCGGCGCCAACGGCAATCGGCATCGCTTCCAGGTTCGCGAGAGCGCCGCCGTGCAGGAACGCGCCGCCTGAGCCAATCGTGACGCGCCGACGCGCGCGCCACGCGCGTCCGGCGCTGTGGCCCCACGTCACTGACGCGGCGTTGCCGGGGCGCGGGCAGCGCGGCCTCGCATATCGCGGGTTTCGGGAGACGCTCGCCCAAGATTAGCCTTGTGTGGCCCACACCAGGGTTCATACTTTGGTGAGGGATGCGTTGCCTCTTCGTGTGCGCGGACGATTTCCTGTGGCGACTGGCGGGTGAGCGCGGCGAGACGCGCCTGGCGCCGGTCTGGATCGTCGAGGAGTCCCGGCTACGCGCGCGGATCGTCGAGCGTGGGGCGGAGGCCCTGGCCGGACGCCTGGACGGCGAGCAGATTTACCGCCGCGCCTTCCGCACCGGCCAGGAGCCCGTGCTGCTGGCGGTCGAGCGCGCGCGCCAGGCCGCAGTCGTCTCGGCCATCCGCGCCGTCGCGCCGTCGGCGCCGCTCGTGGTGCTCGCCGAGACCGCGCCCGGGGGCGCCGAGCCGCTGGTGACGCTGTCGCCCGCCGCGGTGGCGAGCGTGGTGCTGGAGCCCGCGCTCGAGCGGGCGCTGACCCGCGCGCGCGTCGAGCGCGTCCGCGCGCACTTCGATGACGCCCAGCGCGTGCTCATCATGATGCAGGACGATCCCGACCCCGACGCGATCGCCTCGGCCTGGGCCCTGCGCACGCTGCTGGGACGGACGAAGACGGCCGCGCCGATCGCCACCTTCGGGGCCATCACCCGTCCCGAGAACCGGGCCATGACGCGGATCCTCGAGATCGACGTCGAGCGGATCGTGCCCGGGGACCTCGCGGACTACGACCGGATCGCCATGGTCGACACCCAGCCGGCGTTCTTCGAGGAGCCGATGGGCGAGGTGGATCTGGTGATCGATCATCACCCGGAGGAGATGCCCGCGCGCGCCCGCCTGCGCGACGTCCGTCCCTCCTACGGCGCGACCTCCACCATCCTCACCGAGTATCTGCGTGCGGCCGACGTGAAGATCCGCGAGCGGCTGGCCACCGCGCTGCTCTACGGCATCAAGGCCGACACGCTGCACCTCGAGCGCGGGGCCACCCGGGCGGACATGGAGGCCTTCGCGTTCCTGCACGCCCACGCCAACCACAACGCGCTGCGGCGCATCGAGCGGCCGGACCTGCCGGACGCCGCGCTCGACGTGCTGGCCAAGGGCATCGCGCGTCGCCGCCTCGTCGATGGCGTGATGCTGGCCCACCTGGGACCGGTCGGGTATCCCGAGCTGGTGGCACAGTTCGCCGACCTCTTTCTGCAGGTCGAGGGCGCCGAGTGGTCGGTCGTCTCCGGCCGCATCGGCAACGAGCTGCACGTCTCCGTGCGCAACGTGGGCTACGTGCGGGCCGCCGGCGACGTCGTGCACGATGCCTTCGGTGAGCTGGGCAGCGCGGGCGGGCACCGGTCGATGGCCAAGGCCGTGGTGCGGCTGCGCGACTGGCGGGCGGCGGGCCTGCCGACGGCCGAGAACGAGGTCGGCGAGACGATCGCCACCCGGTTCCTGCGCGCGCTGCGGTCGGCCGGCGACTAGTCGATGGAAGAGACCGCGCGCCTCACCGAATCCATCAAGGACGCGCTCGACGGCGGCCGTGAGGAGCGGCTGAGCGAGCTCCTCGACGGCGCCTTCCCCGCCGACATCTCGAGCGCCCTGCGCGAGCTCCCGCTGCCCGAGCGGGTTCACGTCTTTCGCCTACTGCCCGAGGCCCGGGCCGGCGCGGTGCTGTCCGAGCTCGACGACCAGACCCGCCTGGAGCTGGTGCAGGGGCTGGACGAGCACGAGGTCTCGCGGATCCTCGACGCGATGCCCTCCGACCACGTCGTCGACGTCGTCGAGGAGCTGCCCAAGGAGCAGGCCGACAAGATCCTCGACCTCATGGAGGAGGAGAAGTCCGAGGAGGTCCAGGAGCTCCTCGAATACGCGGAGAACACCGCGGGCCGCCTCATGTCCCACGACTTCGTGGCCGTCCACGAGTTCGCGACCGTGGCCCAGGCCATCGACCACATCCGCAAGGCGGCCACGCGCGACGACGGATTCTACGTGTACGTGGTGGACGACCACGACCACCTGGTCGGCATCGTGCCCCTGCACAAGCTGCTGACGGCCGATCCCGCGACACCCGTGCGGTCCGTGCGGCGCGAGGGCGTCGAGAGCGTGGCGGTCGACACCGATCAGGAGGAGGTCGCGCGGCTGGTGCAGCGCCACCACCTGATCGAGGTCGCGGTGGTCGATGACGACCGCCGCCTGGTCGGCACCATCAGCGTGGACGACGTGATCGACGTCATCCGCGATGAGGCGACCGAGGACATCCAGCGGCTCGCCGGCGTGCCCGGTGACGAGACCGTCCTCGACCCCCCCAAAGCAGTCTTCACCAAGCGACTCGTCTGGCGGCTGATCAACCTCGCCACCGCGGTGCTGGCCGCCTCGGTCATCGGGCTCTTCGAGGGCTCGATCCGGAGCCTAGCCACGCTCGCGATCTTCATGCCGATCGTGGCCTCGATGGGGGGTATCGGGACCACCCAGACCGCCACGGTGGTCGTCCGGGGCATCGCCCTGGGTGAGATGACGGCCGGCGTGCTGATGCGGGTACTCCGCAAGGAAGTCTGGCTGGGGCTCACGACCGGGCTGGCCAACGGCCTCGTCCTTGCTGTCATCGCCTACCTATGGAAGGGGGGGTGGCTGCTGGCGTTCATCCTCGGCCTGGCCCTGATCTTCAACATGATCGTGGCTGCGGTCGTTGGCACGCTGGTGCCGATCGCGCTCAAGACCTTCCGGGTCGATCCGGCGATCGCGTCCAGTGTCATCATCACGACATTCACGGACGTCTGCGGATTCTTCTCATTTCTGGGCCTGGCGACCGTCCTGATCCGGTTTCTGCTATAGCCTCACAAGCCCCTTGGCAATTGGCCGGAATGGTGGGTAAAATTCACCCGGCAATCAGCCTTCCGGGCCTTTCGACCGGCCTCTAATCCAAGCCGCTGGAGGGGCGAAACGTGGACGTAGCGTTGGAGAAGCGGCAGGTCGAGCGCGCGTACGACTTCTACGCTCCGGTGTACGACTTCATCTTCGACTGGATCTTCGCGCCGGGCCGCGCGGCGGCCGTGCAGGAGCTGGCGCTGAAATCCGGCGAGACCGTCCTCGAGGTGGGCATCGGCACCGGCCTGAACTTGCCGCTCTACCCGCCATCGTGCCGGCTCACCGGCGTCGACCTGTCGCAGGAGATGCTCGACAAGGCGGTGGAGCGCGCCCAGAAGCTCGCGATGCCGAACCTCGTCCTCAAGGTCATGGACGCCACGTCGCTGGACTTCTCCGACAGCGAGTTCGACAAGGCCGTGGCCACCTACACGATCTCGGCGGTCCCCGACCCGGTCGCGGTGCTGCGCGAGATGAAGCGGGTCGTGAAGCCGGGCGGCCTCCTCGTCATCCTGAATCACTTCCGGAGCGAGCGACGGGTGGCCGGATGGCTCGAGGATCTGGTGGCGCCGGTCTGCACCCGCCTGGGCTGGAAATCCAATCTGCAGATGGGGCCGCTCCTGCGTGAGGTCGGCCTGACGCCAGAGCTGGTGACCAAGGTCAACCTCTTCAATGGGTGGCGCCTCGTGAAGTGCGTCAACCGGAAATAGTCCGCCTCCTCAGCCTTCTCCTCGCCGTCCTCCTCGTCGCTCCCGTCGCCCGCACCGCGGGTGACCTGGCCCTCAGCGCCGCGTTCCTGGTCGAGTTCCTCTCCGGCGGCGCCTGGCGTCCCCTGTCGAGCCTGACCGCGACCCCGCATCGCGAGCCGATGAGCGTCCCCGGGGTGGCGGTCGACCGCTGGATCGGCCCGGCGATCGTCCACGTCCCGCTGGTCCTGGTCCACGGCTACTCGCCCGAGGGCAAGGACGACTCCCGCGTCCGCCAGGCCGCCGCGCTCCTGGCCCGCGCCGGCTTCGACGTGGCGGTGCCCACGATTCCCGGCCTCACGCGGGGCCGGCTGCGCCCCGACGACATCGCGCCGGTCGTCGCCACCCTGGCCGCGCGGGCGGCGCCAACGGTGATGATCAGCGTCAGCGTCGGAGCCGGCCCGGCGCTGCTGGCCGCCGCCCAGCCGGAGGTCCGCGACCGCGTCCGCGTGGTCCTGAGCCTGGGTGGCTACGCGTCGGCGGCCGAGCTCCTGCGCTTCTTCCTCACCGGCGACTTCCGCTGGGGCTCGATCCAGGGGCACGTCGACCACGACCCCGCGATCGTTCGCCAGTTTGTCGAGGCCAACGCCGATCTGCTCGACGCTCCCGCCCGCGAGATCCTCGCCGACCCGGTCCGAGCCGCTTCGGTCCTCGACCATCCTCCTGCCCGGCTGGCCTCGGTGCTCGACCAACTGTCGCCGGAGCGGGTCGCGCCTCAGATCCACGCACGGCTGGTGCTGGTCCACGGCACCCACGACCCCGCGGTGCCCTACACGGAGAGCCTCCGCCTGGCGGCGGCGCGCCCCGAACGGACCTCCGTCATTCTGGTGGGCGTCCTGGCCCACGTCGAGGCCTCCCGGGGCGCGTCGTGGCTGTCGGGCATGCGGGAGGTGGGTGCCCTGCTCCTGGGGGTCTACAGCCTGTCTCGGCCCTCCTGAGGGGTCCTCTAGCGCCCGGATGATTCTCGACCAAGGCCAGGGTGTCGAGCGGATCGTTCGTCGCCAGACTC
>Ga0070669_100003430_pt1 | contig 11418 bp, 6 predicted proteins | sample KBSS53metaG_FD_64680 | JGI IMG/M metagenome (GOLD analysis project Ga0070669, IMG submission 64680) | Switchgrass rhizosphere microbial communities from Kellogg Biological Station, Michigan, USA - KBS S5-3 metaG | ecosystem: Host-associated > Plants > Roots > Rhizosphere > Soil ... | reverse complement strand
GAGCGAGCTCACGCCTCCGCCGACGCGCCGATGACAGCCACGTTGCACGGTGACGTATGAATCGTCACGGCAAGAACCCGGCGACAACGTCGGGTCGATCGAGCGGCGGAACGATCGAGACGACAGAAATGTCCAGTTCTGACACGGCGGGATGTCCTCCGGCGAGCACAGGTCCGCCCGCGGCAGATGCAGCTATCGAGCCGTAGCCGGTTGAGCCGAAACGAGATGCGCTCCGTGGACTCCGCGGCCCCGGAGATGCTTTCGTGTTTGCGAGCACAATCAGAGGCATCGATGGTCGGCTCCGTACACATCCTCCAGCCGGTTCGAGCGGTAGCGCGCTGGCCCGTCGGGTCGAGGGCCATGGTCGCTGCGACGCTCGCTGCCATGCTCGCGCTGCCATCCGACCGTGCTGTCGCACAGTCCCGGTTCGAGCTGTCGCCGTTCGCGTCCCGCAACGCGTCGCTCGCCGGTGACCCCATTCTCGTCGGCGCTGCGCTCACGACATACGGCAGCTCGCTCGGCGGCATTCTCGGCATGCGGTTCGGCGGTGCGTACGACATTCGATCGTTCGCCGGGTCGAGCACGGCCGCGGACGCGGAGCGCGGCTGGGTTGCTGACGCCGACGCCGTGATCTCGCCGGCGCGGTTCCCGGTGATCGGGCCGCTGCTCGGCGGGTTTCTCCCGACGGTGTTCTCGGGTGTCGGCGTGGAAGGCCTGCGCCGCACGGACGGGGCGGGCGGTCAGAGCGTGGTCACCAGCTACGGCGTGGGCGTCTCGCGCACGTTAGGCGGCTTCGCCTTCGAGACGGAGGCGCGCCGGCGCATCCCCGTCACCGTGGGTGGAACGGCGGCCGAGGAGAACGCCATCACGACCCGCGGGTGGGAGTACCGGATCGGCATGTCCATCGGATTTGGCGGCAAGACCACGCCACGCGGGCTTCCGACGATTCCCATACCGACAGGCTCGCGTTCCTCCCGGCCCGCAGAGCCGGCCCCCACTGCCTCGGCCTCGGCGGTGATGTCGACCGGCAACGAGTACCTGGGCACGCGCTACCAGTACGGCGGGGCGACGCCGCAGTCAGGGTTCGACTGTTCCGGCTTCGTCCAGTACGTCTACCGGAAGAACGGCGTCACCCTGCCCCGCTCGTCGCGCCAGCAAGCGATGGCGGGCCGATCTCTTCCCGCGAAGCTGGATGGGCTCCGCACCGGAGACCTCCTGTTCTTTTCCCAGGCCGGCGGCGTCGTCGACCATGTGGCGATCTACGCGGGCAACAACCGCATCCTGCACTCGACCTCCAGCGGCGGTGGCGTGCGCTACGATGACCTGGGTTCGGCGCGTGGCCGCTGGTTCACGGACAGGCTTGTAGCGGCGCGGCGGGTGCTGGGCGAGGCGGCAAGCTTCGTGGACCCGGGTGTAGTCGCGCAGCTCGACGCGACACTCGATCCGCCGGACAAAGCGCCTCGGCCCTAGGGCCGGTACGTCACCCCGGCGAAGATGCCCACGCGGTGGCGGAACGGATCGTCCCATGAGTAGGCCGCCCCAGCTCGAACGGAGATCGCCGGGATCGCGAATGCGGGAAATGCCGGCACCGCGTAATCCGCGTCGATGCCGGCGACGCGCGCGAACCCTGTGAAGCTCTCGCGCGTCGTCCCGATCCAGTAGTACGGGCGCACGGGGCCGAAGGCACCGGAGACGCGCAGCGTCTTCAGCTGCGGCCCGATGCGGAACCCGACCGGCAGCGCCGGCATCACGATGCGCTGTGAGAGCACCTGCGCGTCGACGAAGGGCGAGGTCCACCCGCCGATCGCGAAACGCTCGAACGTTCCGCCGCCGCGGTCGCTGCCGCCTAACGTGGCGTCGACGCGGCCTCCGCCATATGGCGTCCCGATGTCCGCGGTCAGTGTGCCGATCGCTCGCGCCCAGCCGAGGCCGTCCGTCCCCCCGCGCGAGGCCAGGACGCCGAGCGACAGGTCGGCACGGTAGCCGCCAGCGCGCCAGCGCGTCACGCCGCGCGCCTCGCCGAACGCGAGACCGCGCACCGCCCGGTCCGAGCCTGGAGGCTCCACGAATCCCACGTTGGCGCCGATGCGGAGGGACAGCCGACTCAGGCCGAAATCGCGCACGGTTCCCGTACCCATCGTCGCGCCCGTGTACAGCGCGTCGAGCGCCGTCCCCCACGACGCCGGCCGCTCATCGAACGCCCGCTGTTTCGAGGGCTGCTGCTCAGCGCGGAAGAGCGTGCCGTCGAAGCTCATAACGCCGGGCACCACCGGGCGGCTCCCACGCCAGCTGGCGGTAATCGACCCGCCGCGCCAGGTGGATGGCTCACCCAGGCCGCCATTGAGCGCGTACGCGAACCGCCCCACCGGGTCGAGCCCTACGAGCGACACCGTCGCGAATGCGCCTTCCGTGGAGTAGCTGCCGCCCGGCAACACGCGATGTCGGTGCGGACCAGCGCCGTATGGGCGCGGCCAGAGCGCTCTGGCGCGCGCGAAGGTATCCACAGTCGCCGGTGCGAGCGGAACCGCCGGGGCCAGCGACGCCGCGAGCGCGACAGCCGGACCGACCCCTCCCGACGTCAGCGACACGCGGCGCAGATCGAGGCCCCGTGCGTGCAGCGCGAGGAAGTACGCGGACGTGTCCGCACGACTCACCGCCGGCGCAAACGAGGCGCTCGCCACGCGCGTGAGGCGCGTCGTGGACCGGTCGGCGAACAGCATCATCTCGAGGTTCGGAATCCCGCCAGCGTCCGAGACGAACACGATGCCGCGCCCATCCGGCAGAAACGCGGGGTCGTAGCGGTTCGCTCCGTCATCCGGGTCGAGCAGCGTCAGGGCTTCGCCTCCGTCGCCATCGGCTGCCACCCCATCCGTGGCGACGAGCGCGAGACGCCAGCGGCCGTCGTGCTTGACGGCGACGACAGCAGACCGGCCGTCGGGCGTAACCCGCGGACGCTGGAACGGCGTCGACGGCGTCGACCGTCGGAGCACGACCACGGCGCCGGTCGCGAGGTCGACGCGCACCAGGTCGCAGAGGCCGTTCTCGCAGCGCACTCCCACCGCCGCGCGTCCGTTGGGCAGCGGATCCGCATCCCGGATTCCCGCCCCGCGCGTGATGCGACGCAGCCCACCAGTGCGGTAGTTCCACTCGTACAGATCCGCACGGTACGCCCCGTCGCCTAACGGGTCGTCGTGGCTGACCAGGAGACGCATCGTGTCGGCGAAGAAGCGCGGCGAATGAAACCCGCGCCCACGCAGCGGCCGCAGCGCGGCAATCGGCGTCTTCGGCCGCGGTTCGCCAGGCACTGCCGGCACGTCCTGCGGATCGAGCTGGGCCATTCGTTCGCGCGCTCTGCGTTCGCGCGTGGTGTCCACGCGCTCGACCGTCCGCCAGACGACGACGGGCCCCGGCAGCGTGCGGTTGGGCAGCTCGATGGCTATGTACCTGCCATCCACAGACACGGCAGGCTCGCCGGTTGCCCAGCGGCGACGCTGCACGAGTATGCCGGTGTCGATGCCGGCAGCCGCCAGCGTGTCCTGCACCGCGAGCGCACGGCGTGTCAGCTCCACGGTGAAGCGACCATACAACTCGTCCGGCGGGGCACCGTAGACCCCGGCGAACGCCTGCGCGAACGTCCGTGGCTGACGCGCGCTCATGCGCCGCCAGACGGCCACGAGGCTCGAGTCCCCGCGCTGCCCCACGAGCCATTCGAGAAACGCGGAACCCGCGAGGTACGCCATCGCGCCTCCGGCGAAGTCGCCACCGGATGAAAGCTGCGCGTACGTCGGGAGCTTGCCTTCGAGCGCCCATTGCCGCAGGTAGGCAGCACGCGCCGCCCCGTGTGGACGCCCGCTTCCCGTTAGGCGTCCTTCCACGAACGTGGCGTAGCCTTCCGTCGCCCACCGCGGCGCCCGGAGTGCAACAGGACCCATGGTGAGCGGCAGGAACCGCCAGAAGTGGCGCTCCGCCGGGTTGCGCGTCGGCCGCGTGAGGTGCGCGATGTGTGCGTACTCGTGTACGGCGAGCAGTTCCGGCCAGTCGCGATACATCCCCAGCATCCCCGACGGATCCGGCGGCGTCGGCCAGAGAACGATCAGCGGGCTCGCGAGCGGCGGATTCGCGAAGCCATTCGACTGATTGACAGGATCCTCGACGATGACGGTGATGCGGGCGCGCGGAGCATAGCCCACGAATGCAGACACGGCGTCGTGCACCGCGTCGATCCGCGACACGAGATCGAGCGTCCACTCCGCCATGGGCGCGGGGTAGTGAACGTCGAAGTAGCGCGTCCGAACGGTCATCCACTCGAGCGCGGGACGCGTGAAGTTCGACTGCCCTTCCGCCCGCGTTGCTAGCAGCACCAGCAGCGCGATGGACGCGAGAATGCGGGAGATCACGATCGCGCTGATTTCCTACTCGGATTTCCAGGTCGCCGCGAGGAACGGCGTGGTCGTCGGCTGCGCGGAGCCGCCGGCCGGCTCCTCCGTCACCGCCGTCACCGCAATGCGGAGCCCCGCGGGGACCGTCAGCGATGCGAGCGCCCGTCCGGAAGAATCGGTGTTGAAGGTGCCGAGGCTCACCGGCGGTCGCCCGGTCTCGATTCCCCACACCTGGTACGTACGCCCGCTCGCGGCGGGGGGCAGCGAGCTCGCCGCGATCACGATGCGGTTTGCGCGACGATCGAGGAAATACCGTGCGGACGGGCTGGGACCAGTGCCGGTGACGCTCACCGCCTGCACGTCCGGCGCGACGAGCGATGCGATGAGTGAATCCCGGCGCCCTAACGCGGCGGCGGTGGAGTCCATCGTCAAACGTGCGCCGTCCAACGCCCGCTCGGCCGCCGAGCGCGCGGTTCGCTCGCTCCGGTATTGCTGGCCAAAGAAGATGGCGGCGACAGACGCCGCTATCGCCGCGATCCAGGGCAGCACGACGACACTCGAACGCCGAGCAGGCGGGCCGCGCCGGTCAGCGGGCACCGACGGCGGCGAGCCGGCCGACGTCGTATGGCCGTTCTGGGACGGCGTGGCCGAGCTTATCGGACGTACGCTCCGCGCCTCGGACAGAATCCGGTCGCGCAGCGCTGGCGGCGGCGCAATCTGCGGCGCAGCGGTCGCCAGCAATCCCGCCACTTCGCGCAGCTCACGCACCTCCGCCGCACAGGTATCGCACGTTGCAAGATGCGCCTCGAACGACGCGCGCTCCTCGTCGGCGAGCGCGCCGAGTGCGTACGCGGCCGTGTGCTGCAGCCAATCGTGATCGATGCGTTCGGTCACGCGCCCACCTCCAGCACCGGCCGCAGCGCCTGTCGGAGTTTCTCCATCCCGGCTCGCATTCGGGTCTTCACGGTACCGAGTGGCTCTGAGAGCTGCGCGGCGATCTCGCTCTGCGACAGGCCGCCGAAATACGCGAGCTCGATCACTTGGCGCTGTGGTGCCGGAAGGTCCGCGAGCGAGCGGCGGACGATCGCGCTCGTCTCGGTCAGCTCTGCGTTCCGGTCCGCCGGCTGGAGCGATGGCGCGAGCACCAGTGCTTCGCCTTCATCCGTCACGACGGCGGCTGCCTCGAGCACGCGCGCGCGGCGGCGACGGGAGCGGACGAGGTCCAGCGCTCGGGTACGCGCGATGGTCGCGACCCAGGCAGCGACGCTTCCTCGAGCGGGATCGAACCCGGCGGCGGATCGCCAGATCTGCGCGAACGCGTCGGCGACGACTTCTTCGGCATCAGCGTGCTCGCCGACGATCGCACAGGCGAGCGAGAACGCCATGCCGCCGTACCGGTCGTACAGCTCGCCGAGGGCGCGTTCGTCGCCACTCGCGGCCCGCGCGACGAGGTCAGAGTCAGGGGAATCGACCCCCGCCGGGTGAGTCGGCATATCCTCCGGAAGATGGCAGCACAGCAAGCACCGTGGGTCAAGTTGCTGTGCCGATGGAGCGGGCGCAAACGCACCGAGCCGTGGGGAGTCCGAGTGGACTGCCCTGTCAGCATCGAGCAACGGTGTCTGCGGCATGAGGTCGTCAGCATGCTCCGTCGGTCAGCGGCGGAGTCCCGTCCGGGATACGCCTCTCTGTGATTACACCTCTCCTTGATACCCCTTTCCGTGATACGCCGCGTCAGGCCTGGTTGGATTGGCCCCGTACGCATCCGACGCGCGGCTAGGCGAACTGCTCGCCACGCTCCGGCTCCGGCGACGGGCGCCCGTCGAGGGCTTCGCGCACCTGTCTCGCCAGCGTCTCCGCGGTGAACGGCTTGGCGAGCACCCCGTCACCGAGGTCGCCGCCGGTTCCGGCGAGCTCGCCCTCCTCGTTGTAGCCGGACATGAAAAGAATCGGCAGCCCCGGGCGCGTGGTGGCGAGAGAGCGCGCAAGCTCGCGCCCGCCCATGCCGGGCATGATGACATCGCTCAGCACGAGGTCGATGGCGTCGCCGCGCTGGGCAGCGACGCGCATGGCATCGTTGCCGTCACGGGCCTCGAGGATCGCGTATCCCTGCGCCTCGAGCACGCGCCTAACGATCAGCCGTACCGCTTCCTCGTCCTCGACGACGAGCACGGTCTCGGTGCCCCGCGGCAACGCCGTACCGATGGACAGCTCGGCTCTGGCCGGCACCGGCGCCGCCACCTGCGGAAGGATGATGTCGAACGCCGTGCCGCGGCCCGGCGCGCTGCGCACGTCGACGTGGCCGCCGCTCTGCCTGACGATGCCGTACACGGTCGACAGGCCGAGACCGGTGCCCTTTCCCTTCGGTTTGGTCGTGAAGAACGGCTCGAAGATGCGCTGCTGCGTCGCCGCGTCCATGCCTACGCCCGTGTCACGCACCGAGAAGACGACGTGGCGGCCAGCGTTCACACCGGCGTGACGGCGCGCATAGGCGGCATCGAGATGAATGACGCGCGTCGAGATCGCGAGCACGCCGCCGCTCGGCATCGCGTCGCGCGCGTTCACGACGAGGTTCATCACGACCTGCTCGATCTGGCCGCGATCCGCGCGCACCGCGCCGATCCCGCTTCCGAACTGGGTCACTAGCGAGATGTCCTCGCTGATCACGCGGCGGAGCAGCCGCTCCATGTCGCCGATGACTTCGTTGAGGTCGAGCACCTGCGGCTGCAGCACCTGCCGGCGGGAGAATGCCAGGAGCTGTCGGGTGAGCGACGCGGCGCGCGCCGCCGCCTGCGTGATCTGCTGCGCGTCCGAGCGCCGCGGGTCCTGCTCGGGCAGGGCGTTCAACAGGAACTGCCCGTAGCTCGTGATGACGGTCAGCAGGTTGTTGAAGTCGTGCGCGACACCGCCCGCCAGCTGGCCGACGGCGTCCATCTTCTGGGCCTGGCGCAGCTGTTCCTCCACGAGCCGACGCTCGGTGACGTCGGCCATGACCCAGACCGTGCCCTGCGCGCCGCCGATGCCGCGCAGCACCGCCGTGGATACGTACACGTCGACGAGCGTCCCATCCTTCCGGGCGCAGCGCGTTTCGTAGCCGGTGAAGGCGTGCTCGCCGGAAAGCGTCAGGCGGCGCATGTCGTCCTCGAGCTGCTCCACGGGCACGATCGGGATCGGGCGACCCAGCACATCGCCGGCGAACCAGCCGAACATTCGCTCGGCGGCGACGTTCCATTCGCTGACGGTCCCGTCGATGTCGGTCGTCACGATCGCCAGCGGCGATGCCTGAATCAGCGTCTGCAGCGTGTCGTTCGTCTCGCGCAGCTCGCGCTCGGCTTTTTTCTTTTCGGTGACGTCGTGCGCCAGCGTCAGGCGTGCCGGCCGGTCGAGCACCGTCAGCGCGTGCGTGACCACTTCGACGAGAATCGCCTCGCCGTTCTTCTTGCGATGTCGCCACACACCGCCGTCGTACTCCGCGGACTCCGGTGCGCGCGCCGCCGCGAGCACCTTCGGCACCTCATCCGCCGGCCGGATGTCGACGATGCTCATCGAGAGGAACTCGGCGCGGGAGTAGCCGTAGTGTGCCACGGCGGCGTCGTTGACGGCGAGAAACGCGAGCGTCTCGATGTCGTACACCCACATCGGAAGCGGATTCGCATCGAACAGCAGGCGATACCACTCCTCGGACGCACGCAAGCGCTCCTCGGAGCGCTTCTGCTCCGTGATGTCGCGGGCGACGCCGTAGACGATCCCCTGGTCGCGAGCGGCGGACTGCACGGTCCATCCGAGCCACTTGTAGCTGCCGTCCTTGCACCGCAGCCGATTCTCGTACCGTTGCGAGACGTTGCCCTCGGCCAGGGTACGCGCGTCCTCCACGGCCGCCGCGCGGTCATCGGAATGGATGAGGTCGAGCAACGGCCTGGCTATCAACTCGTCGGGCTCGTAGCCGAGGACGGTGCCGAACGTGGGGTTCACCCGAACGAGGTCGCCGGCGAACGACGCAATGCAGAACATGTCGGCGGACAACGAGAAGAAGCGGTCACGCTCGCGCTCGGCTGCCCGCCGGTCCGTGAGGTTGAGCATCGAGCCGATCACGCGGCGCGGCGTCCCGTCGCTATCGCGCAGCAGGTAGCCGCGGTCGAGCACCTCGGCGTACGTGCCGTCGCCGCAGCGGAATCGGTACTCGGCCGTCCAGATCTCCGCGTCGGAGTCCAATGCGTCCGTCAGGCTCGCGAGCGTTTGATCGTGGTCGTCGGGGTGGAGTCGCGTCGACCACCATTCGATCGACTTGCCAAGCTCCGGCGTCGGCATACGGAATGCGCCGCCGGCGCTCTCGCTCCACTCGACCGTGCTGGCGCGAACGTCCCAGTCCCAGATGACGTCGTTGGTCGCCCGCGCCGCGAGACGATGCCGCTCTTCGCTTCGGGCCAGCGCCGTCGTCCGCGCCTGCAGCGCGGCAGCCATCTGATTGAACGTGGCCGCGAGCGTGCCGATCTCGCGCGGGGCCTGCACGTCCGTTCGCGCCGCCAGGTCACCCGCGCCGAACCGGGCCGCATCCGCGGTGAGCCTGCGGACTGGATCGCCGATCCGCGACGCGACCAGCGCGGCGAGGAACAGCGCGCCGCCGAGGCCTAACGCGCCGAAGAGGACGAGGAATCGCCATTCGCGCTCGTTTGCCGCGAACGATTGGCCTTCGGCCGCGAGTCCAACGAACAGGACCCACGGGGCCTGCGATACGCGGCGATACGTCACCTGCCTGCCAAGCCTCGCGTCGAGCGAATCGATCGGTCCCGCGTCGGGCCCCGCACGCAGCGTGTGAAGCGTGGCCGCGTCCGTGATGTCGGTCCCGATGTCGATCGGGCGACCGCCGGCGCGCGCCAGCACGACACCGGCGTCGTCGACCAGCGTGATGACCGTTCCCGGATTGGCGCCGCCACCGACCGACAGGAACCGGGCGAGACTATCGAGTCGCGTGGTCATGGACACGACACCGAGCAGCGCCCCGCCGCGGCGAATGCGCCGCGCCATCGTTAGGCTCCAGCGCCCCGCTGCCTGGCTCTTGATGGGGCGCCCGACGGTCAGCGTCGCCGACCCGAGCGCGTCGCGGAAGAAGCGGTGGTTGGCGACTTCCATCCCGCGGGCGGTGGCCGTGTCGCTGCTCGATGTACCGAGGCTTCGTCCGTCCCTGCCCCAGAGGGCGATGTTATCGACCTCGAGGGGCATCTCGGCGGTGAGGCGTCGGAGCAGCGAGTCGTTCGCCGCGATGGCTGACGGCTCCCTGACTGCCGACTGCGCCACCGCGAGCAGAATGCCGTCGATGGTGCCGAGCTGGGCGTCGACGCGCGCACCGACCTGCGTGGCGAGATTGCTCAGTCCCGCGACCGTGTCGCGGTGCAGGTCGCGCTCATAGCTCGCGTAGGTCGAGGCGAACAGCGCGATCCACGGGACGAGCATCGCGAGGACGAGGAGCACCAGCCGCTCGCGAATTCCGAGCGACGCCAGCCGCGACCGAACGCTCGTGACGACCCGAGTCACAAGGCGGCCAGGCGCGCCATCGGAGCACGACGAGACCGAGGGCGTCGGATGCGAGGCGGATACATAACTGTAGGGGACGGCACGTTAGTGCTAAACGTAACGCTGGCGCCGGGCATCTCACACCCAACCGGAAGCGCGGACATGCGCGCGCTTCGGTGCTCGATCACACTCGCATTCCCGGAGAGCTCTCATGCCGTCCATGACTTCCTCGATCGCCCGTGCCGCCGCCATCGTGGCGTGCGGCTTCACCCTCGTCGCGGCCGCGCCGTCCTTCGGTCCGCCCTGGATCTCCATCGAGACGCCGCCCAACCCGTTCGACGCCGCATCGCGCGGCGCGGCGCTCATCGTCCACACGTTCCATCACGGAGAGCTCGTGGCGTCGGGGGTGACGGGAACGGCCGAAGGCATCGTCGCCGGTGCCCGGCGCTCGATCGCGCTCGCGTTCGACACGACATCGCGCAAGGGCAGCTACGCGCTGCGCAAGCAGTGGCCGAACGACGGCGTCTGGATGCTCGTGATCAATACCGGCGGGCAGGCGCAGGGGATTACGGCCCTTGTCGACATCGACGCGGGCGAGGTCGGGCGCGTGCGCGTGCCGACACGACGGAGCGGCCAGTGGGATCTGCCGCAGCAGGTGACCGCGCGTGACGTCACCGCGGCGCTGGAGGCGCGCGCCGGGTCCGCGCATTCCGCGTCCCGGTAGCCCGAGGCGCCGGCCGGGACACCCGGCTGCTCCAGGCACGCTTCACGCGCGGCTCCACACTTGCAAACGACGAGGTGTGACAACGGCGGCACCGAATCACGCGCACCGCGTGATTCGGTGCGAGCCGATGGTACGTTCTCGCGCCCCGGAGGCATTGCAGGTGCACGTGTTTCTCTACGCGCTCGGTGGGGCGGGCGGTCTGCTGCTGCTCGTGCTGGCGCTGATTGGCCTTCGCTATGTCACGCGGGGGACGCCCGTTGCCAGTGTGAGCGGCGTGGACGGCAACCGCGAGCTTCCGCAAACCGACGACGATCTCTTTCGCTGCTCCATCGAGCTCCTGACGGGGACATCGTTCTCCGACGGGAATCACGCGGAGCTCTGCCTCAATGGCGACGGCACCTACGACCGCCTGTTCGCAGATCTCGCCGCGGCGCGGGACACGATCACGCTGCAGATGTACTACTGTCAGCCCGGCAAGGTCGCCGATCGGTTCGGGGAGGTCATGCGCGACCGGGCGAGGGCCGGGGTTCGCGTGCTCTTCCTGCTCGATGCGTTCGGCTCGGCCAAGCTCACCAAGGAGTATCTCGCGTCGCTGACCGCGGCTGGCGTGGAGGTGGCGAAGTTCCGGCCGGTGAACTGGTACGCGCTCGAGAAGGCATACGCACGGTCGCACATCCGCGTCGTCGTGGTCGACGGATGCATCGGCTACACGGGCGGCTTCGGCATGGACGACAAGTGGCTCGGCAACGGGTCAAGCGAGGACGCGTGGCGCGATACGAACGTCCGCTTCGAGGGTCCCGCGGTGCG
>Ga0070669_100003429_pt1 | contig 11419 bp, 14 predicted proteins | sample KBSS53metaG_FD_64680 | JGI IMG/M metagenome (GOLD analysis project Ga0070669, IMG submission 64680) | Switchgrass rhizosphere microbial communities from Kellogg Biological Station, Michigan, USA - KBS S5-3 metaG | ecosystem: Host-associated > Plants > Roots > Rhizosphere > Soil ... | reverse complement strand
GGCTCATGCGCCGCAGCCTATTCGTCGGCGGCCGGTGGGCGTCGCGCTTGCTTGCGCACGGAGCGCTGCTGCTTCGCCTCGGCGCGCCGTCTTTTTGACGCGGCGGTCGGGCGCGTGGGCCGGCGCGCTCTCGGCCGCGCGAGCGCGGCGGCGAGTCGCGCGGCCAACCGCTCCAATGCCAGCTCGCGATTGCGCGCCTGGCTGCGCGCGTCCTGCGCGATTGCCGTCACGCGCGGCCCAGCGCGCTCGATCACACGCGCCTTCTGGGCGGGGCTGAGCGCGCTCGAGGCCGCCACGTCGAAGACTGCCTCCACACGCGAGGCAGTCACGTTCGCGTGCTGTCCGCCTGGGCCCGAGGAGCGGCTCGTGCGCAGCACGATCTCCTCCAGCGGCAACGCGATCCCGGGTGCGATCTCGAGCGGATCCTCCATGCCGTTGGATGATGGCGGTAGGCTCGGGCGGCCCCGATCGACTTCAAGGAGGCGCGATGGCCGTCAAGCTGCACCGCTGTTCGATCATGTGGATCAGAGGTCCGCATCCGTGCTGGAGAGTCCAGAAGGCGCTGCAGGACGCGGGCGTCGAGCACGAGGTCGTGCAGCATCCGCCGCGCCGCGGCAAGCGCGACGCGCTCGAGGCCAAGAGCGGCCAGCGCAAGCTGCCGGTGATCGAGTTCGAGGACGGCACCACGCTGCGCGAGGAGTCGAAGGACCTCGCCGCGAGAATCCGCGCGGGCCAGCTGAGCGGGCCCGGCGCATAGCCGGCTACGCCGCCGCCGGCGTGCGCGCGGCGAGCCACGTGCGCAGCTCAGGGACGAACGCGGGGTCGATCGTGTGGCCCATGCCGGGCGTCTCGCGGTAGAGCAGCTCGACGCCGGCGGCGAGCAGTCGTTCGCGCGCGTGATGCGCGAAGTCGACCGGGATGACCGGGTCGGCCGCGCCGTGCCCGAGCGCGACGAAAAAACCCTCGCGGTTCTCGAGCACCGGTTCGTAGCCCGGAACGGACGGGAGGAAGCCGCTCAACGCGAAGATCCCCGCGGGCGCCGGGCGCGGGCCGTCTGAACCCGGGCCGAGCCCGAGCGCGAACGACATCGCCGCCCCCTGCGAGAAGCCGCCGAGCACGGTGCGCTCCCACGGCACGCCGAGTGCCTGGGGCAGTGCGTCGAGCCAGGCGGCCAAACGCGCGTAGGTGACGGTGAACGTCTGCTCGTCGGGGAAGCCGACGCGGCGCACGCGGTACCAGTGAGCGCCCGGTTGGCCCGGGAACGTCCATGGTCCGCGCGGGGTGAGCGCGACGAGCCGGCGCTCCGGATCGAGCGCGTCGGCGAGCGGCAGCAGGTCGCGCTCGTCGGTCCCTCTGCCGTGCAGCAGCACCAGCGCGCCATGCGGCGCAGCGGCCGCCGGTCGGGTGAGGTGCGTGAGCAGCTCGAGCCCGCCGCCATCGGTCGACATCGCAGTCAGCGCGAGCGCCGGCCGCGGCGTCCGAGATAGGCGCCGATCAGCCCGCCGATCAACAGGCACGCCGCGATCACGATCACCAGCGGCATCGTCACGCTGCCGAACAGCAGGTCGACCTTCACGTCCTCGAAGTTGAGGACCGCGAACAGCAGCGCGACCGCCGCGAGGATCGCGATCGCGATCCGCCGCGAGCGCTCCTTGCGCGAGCGCTCCGTCGCGCCGTCGCCCTGCGCCGGGTGGCTGCTCATGCGGCGCATGATGCCCGATCAGCCGGCGGTCCCGAACCCGCCCGCGCGGTACGGTGCGGACAGATGACGCGCCTCGACCCACAGGCGCTCGTGACGCACCTCGACCGCCTCTATCGGGTGGCGTGGGCGTTGTGCGGCTCGCGCGAGGACGCGGAGGACCTCGTGCAGGAGACGGCTGCGCGCGTGCTCGCCAAGCCACGCCGCCTGCACGGGCAGGACGAGCTCGCCTACCTCGTGCGCGCGCTGCGCAACACGTTCCTGCTCTCGCGGCGGACGAGATCGCGGCGTCCGCAGGAGGTCGCGACGCTCGATCAGGTGGAGCCGGCGGAGCGGCGGGGCGCCGGCATGCCGGAGGTTGCGCTGGAGGCACGCGAGCTGTTCACCGCGATCGCCGCGCTGCCCGACGATTTCCGCCACGCGCTCGTGGCCGTCGACGTGGCGGGGCTGTCGTATCGCGAGGCGGCCGATCTGCTCGGCACGCGTGAGGCGACGATTGCGTCGCGCGTCTACCGTGGGCGCGAGCGGGTCGTCGAGGCGCTCAGGTCCGGGGGCGGACGCAAGCAAGCCGGCGGGGAAGCCAGCATGCCCGCGCGGAGTCTCAGATGATGGACGAGCAGATGGCCACCGAGGACGACATCCGAGCAATCGACCCGCCTGAGGCGCTGCATGTGCTCGACGACGTCGTCGCGCCCGACCGCCTGCGAATGGCGGTCGCGGAGCGCGTGGCGGACGTCCGGCGCGCCCAAGGCGGCGAACGCCGCCTGCGCGGGCGGCTGGGCGGGGTGCTGGCGGGGGCGGGCGCCATTGCCGCCGTCTTCGTCGTGTTGGGCCTGTTCGCGAACGGCATCATCACGGACCAGACCGCTGCGCCGAGTGCGCGCGCAGTGGCGCCGGTCGCGTTGCGCGCGGCGACCGCTCCGGCGCCCGCCGTGCGGCCCGGTGGCGAGCTGCTCGTCGCGCAGGCCGGGCCGATCGCCTTTCCGACCTGGACGCGCGCGGGCTGGCGCGCGGTCGGCGCGCGCAGCGACATGGTGCGCGGCCACGACGTGCGCACGGTCTTCTACGCCAACGGCGCCGGGCGGCGGATCGGCTATGCGATCGCCGACGCGCAGCTCCCGGTCGCCGGCGGTGAGCTGGTGACGCGCCGTGGCACACAGTTGCGCGTACTGGCGCGCGGCACGACATCGATCGTCACGTGGCGGCGTGCCGGTCGCACATGCATCCTCGCCGGCCGCGGCGTGCCGCTCGAGCGGCTGCTCACGCTCGCCAGCTACGCGGCCTGAGGGGTGCCGGAGGCGGCCACGTGGCCGCCGGAGGCGGGCCCCCCGAGGCGATCGGCCTCAGCCGCGCTGTCTCGACGGACGCACGAGCAGCTCGTTGATGCCCACGTGCGGCGGCTGGCCGAGCGCGAACACGATCGCGTTCGCGATGTCCGCCGACGTCAGCCGCTCGATGTCGCCGAAGCGTCTGTGCAGCTGTTCCAGGATCTCGGGGCGGTTGTGGCTCGGCAGCTCCGTCTCGACCGCGCCTGGCTCGACGATCGTCACGCGGATCCCGGCGCCGGCGCACTCCTGTCGCAGCGCCTCCGAGAACGCGTTCACGCCCCACTTCGTGAGGTTGTAGACGCCGGAGCCCGCACGCGCCACGCGCCCCGCGACCGAGCTGACGTTGACGACGTGCCCCGAGCCCTGCGCGCGCATCAACGGCAGCGCCGCGTGCGTGCAGTACAGAACACCGAAGAGATTGACGTGGATCATCCGCCGCCACTCGTCTGTCGGCGCGCCGTCGATCGGGCCGAGCAGCATCACGCCGGCGTTGTTGACGAGCGCGTCGAGGCGGCCCAGCTCGGCGTGCGTGCGCTCGACGAACGCACGCGCCTGCGCCTCGTCGCCGACGTCCGTCGTCAGCGCCAGCGCGCGCACGCCGTGCTCTGCCTCGATCCGCTGTGCGAGTGCCTCGATGCGGTCACTGCGGCGCGCCGCCAGCGCCACGCTCGCGCCGGCTTGCGCGCACGCCAGCGCGGTCGCCTCGCCGATCCCCGACGAGGCGCCGGTGATCGCGACGACGCGGGCGGTGAGGGGGTGGGTGGGCGGGACCGACATCTCGATCTCCACGGCGCTCACCCTCGCAGATCGCGGCTCGTCGGACGGCGATAGTCTCCGGCGCCATGCCCGCGTTCGAGAACCCCTACACGTTCTACGGCGCCTTCCGCGTGCGCGAGCCGGGAGGCGGCGTCGACGCGGACGTGGGCGAGGCCGAGGCGGCGCTCACGGACGGCGGCGTAACGCTGCGGGGCGCCTACTCGCTCGCCGGCTTCCGCGCCGACGCCGATCTGTTGCTGTGGCTCGTCGGGCCAAGCGCGGATGCGCTGCAGGACGCGGTCGTCGCGTTCCGTCGCACGTCGCTCGGGCGCCAGCTCGATGCCGTCTGGACGAACATCGGCGTGCATCGCGACGCCGAGTTCAACAAGGCGCACGTGCCAGCGTTTCTTGAAGGCGAAGCGCCGAAGAAGTACGTCTGCGTTTACCCCTTCGTGCGCTCGTACGAGTGGTACCTGCTGCCGCCGCAGGAGCGCTCGGACATGCTGCGCGAGCACGGCATGATGGCGCGCGACTACGCGGACGTGCGTGCGAACACGACGAGTGCGTTCGCGCTCAACGACTACGAGTGGCTGCTCGCGTTCGAGGCCGATGAGCTGACGCGCATCGTCGACCTGATGCGCCACCTGCGCGGCGCGGCCGCGCGCCGCCACACGCGTGACGAGCTGCCGTTCTACACAGGCATCCGCAAGCCGCTCGCGGACGTCGTCGCGGACCTTCCCTAGCGACCGAGCAGCCCGCGAAGCCCTCTGCGCCGTCTCCAGCTTGGCGCTGGCGGCAGCGGCTCGCCAGCGAGGATCGCCGCAGGCGCCTCCTGCGTGAGCAACGGCACGAGCTCGCCGAGCCCGGCCGCGCGCAGCGGCTCGGCGAGTCCGGGCGGCCGGCGCAATGCGTCGTGTGCGTCGGAGGCGACGCTGTGGACCAGCCCTGCCTCCAGCATCCGCTCGGCGTACTCGCGCACCGTGCGGCCAAAGCTGCCAGCGAACGAAGCGGCTGTGATCTGCGTCGCCGCGCCGGCGCGCACGAGGTCGCGCAAGGTCTCGGGATCGCGCTGCAGCACGGGCGAGCGCTCGGGATGCGCGATCAGCACGCCGTGGCCGCGCTCGAGCAGTGCGTAGGCGACAGGTGCAAAGCCGACGCCCGGACGCAGCGGCGCCTCCAGCAGCAGCCACGGCCCGCCGCCAAGCGCGAGCGCGCGCAGCTGTTCGTTGGTCAGCTTCACCGCCTGGTGGACGTCGATCTCGGCGCCGCGCACGACGCGCAGCGGGATCTCGGCCGCGCTGAGCGCCGCCTGCACGTCCGCGAGCCGCAGGTCGATCGTCTCCGGCTCGTTCGGCATGTCCCACGCCACGTGTGGGGTGGCGGCGACAACCTCGACGCCGGCCTTCACGTGCTGCTGCGCCATCGCCAGCACGCCGCCGAGATCGGCCGGGCCGTCGTCGATCCCCGGCAGCAGATGGCAGTGCAGGTCGATCACGCTGCTCGCATGATCCCGCGCACGGGCGCGGAACGGGTTTCGCCGCCATGGTGGGCAGACTGATGACGACCGGCACGGCGGCGACGAAGGAGCGGCGATGCAACTCGGGATGATCGGCCTCGGGCGGATGGGCGCGAACATGGTGCGCCGGCTGATGCGCCATGGCCACGACGCGGTCGTTTTCGACATGAGCCCGGACGCGGTCGCGCAGCTCGCGCACGAAGGCGCCACTGGCGGCGACTCGCTCGAGGGCTTCGTCGCGAAGCTGTCGAGGCCGCGCGCCGTATGGCTGATGGTCCCCGCTGCTGTCGTTGACCAGACGCTCGACCGGCTGCTGCCGCTGCTCGACGCCGACGACGTCGTGATCGATGGCGGCAACTCGAACTACCGCGACGACCAACGGCGCGCCAAGCGGACGGCCGAGCTGGGGATCCACTACGTCGACTGCGGGACGAGCGGCGGCGTCTGGGGGCTCGAGCGTGGCTACGCGCAGATGATCGGCGGCGACGAGGCTGCCGTGCGGCGGCTCGCGCCGATCTTCAGCGCGCTCGCGCCGGGCGTCGAGGCGGCCGAGCGCACCCCTGGGCGGGAGGGCGACCTGCAGGCCGGTGAGGAAGGTTGGCTGCACTGCGGGCCGGCCGGTGCGGGCCACTTCGTGAAGATGATCCACAACGGGATCGAGTACGGGATGATGGCCGCCTACGCCGAGGGCTTGAACATCCTCAAGCACGCGAACGCCGGCGCGGTGGCGCGCGAGGCGGACGCCGAGACGGCGCCGCTCGGCGATCCCGAGGCGTACAGGTACGAGCTCGACCTGCCCGCCGTGGCGGAGGTGTGGCGGCGCGGCAGTGTGATCGCCTCGTGGCTGCTCGACCTGACGGCCGCGGCGCTTGTGGCCTCACCCCAGCTCGACGAGTTCTCCGGGCGCGTGTCCGACTCCGGCGAGGGCCGCTGGACCGCGCTCGCCGCGATTGAGGAGGGCGTGCCGGCGCCGATCCTCACCGGCGCGCTGTTCGAGCGCTTCGAGTCGCAAGGTGCCGATCAGTTCGCGAACAAGCTGATGTCGGCGATGCGCGCGCAGTTCGGCGGGCACGCGGAGAAGACGCGGTGACGTCGCCGGGAGCTCGGCGCTTGCGATGAGCGGACGGCGAAACATCGATTCCGACGCGCTCGTCTTCTTTGGCGCCACTGGCGACCTCGCCTACAAGCAGATCTTCCCGGCGCTACAGGCGCTGGTCAGACACGGCAAGCTCGACGTGCCGGTCGTCGGCGTCGCGAAGTCCGGCTGGAGCGTCGACGACCTGCGCGAGCGGGCACGCAGATCGCTGGAGGAGCACAGCAGCGTCGACGAGGACGCGTTCGCACAGCTCGTGCGGCAGCTGCACTACATCGACGGCGACTACGGTGACCCGGCGACGTTCGACCGGCTGCGGGGCGAGCTCGGCGACGCGAGACGCCCGCTGCACTACCTCGCGATCCCGCCGAGCCTGTTCGCGGCGGTCGTCGAGCAGCTCGGCCGCTCCGGCAGTGCCGACGGCGCGCGCGTCGTCGTCGAGAAGCCATTCGGGCGCGATCTCGCCTCGGCGCGCGCGTTGAACGCCACGCTCGGCTCCGTCTTCCCCGAGCAGTCGATCTTCCGCATCGACCACTACCTCGGCAAGGAGGCGGTCGAGAACCTCATCTACTTCCGCTTCGCCAACTCGTTCCTCGAGCCGGTCTGGAACCGCCAGCACGTCAAGCGGGTGCAGATCACGATGGCGGAGGCATTCGGTGTTGCCGGACGCGGGAAGTTCTATGACGAAGCCGGCGCGGTACGCGACGTGATCCAGAACCACATGCTGCAAGTGCTCGCGCTGCTGGCGATGGATGCGCCGGTGGAGCGCTCGCCGGAGGCGCTGCGCGACGAGAAGGTGCGCCTGCTGAAGTCGATCGTCCCGCTCGCGCCGGCCAGCGTCGTGCGCGGGCAGTTCGAGGGGTATCACGACGAGCAGGGCGTCGCGCCCAACTCGACGGTCGAGACGTTCGCGGCGGTGAAGCTGCACGTCGACAGCTGGCGCTGGGCGGACGTGCCATTCCTGATCCGCGCCGGCAAATGCCTGCCGACGACGGCGACCGAGGTGGTGGTCGAGCTGCACCATCCGCCGCAGGCCGTCTTCGACACGCCCGACGACAGCGCGCCCAACTCGTTCCGCTTCTTGCTCGGGCCGGCGGTGCAGCTCGCGCTGCGGGCGCGCGCGAAGTCGCCTGGCGAGGAGATGGTCGGCGAGCAGGTCGAGCTGCTCGCCCAGCATCACCATCCCGGTGAGATGCCGCCGTACGAGCGACTGCTCGGGGACGCAATGCGCGGTGACCCGACGCTGTTCGCGCGCGAGGACGGCGTCGAGGCGGCATGGCGCGTCGTCGAGCCGATCCTCGGCGATGTCGTGCCGCTTCACCGCTACCGACCGGGTACGTGGGGACCGCCGGAGGCCGATCGGCTGATCGACGATGGCGGCGCGTGGCACGCGCCGAGGGGCATCGGCGGGACTGCTCCAGCGTAGGCGCATCGCCGTCCAAAGCCCCCTTTTCACACGAATTCACCAAAAGAAGGTCTGTACGCGAACTGGCCGCGTGCGCATGCGAACATCAGAGCTCGCTTTGGACCGTCGGTCGCGGGTTATCCTCCGGCAATGCCCAATCGCGCAACCGGTCTGCCTTGGGATCGCGTCGGCCCCGCCGTGCGTGGGGAGGACGACGACGGTCCGCGCACCTCGCGCTCCAGACTGAGCACGCAGGCGATCGTCGAAACGGCGATCGCGATCGCGGACATTGACGGGCTCGACGCGGTGTCGATCCGTCGCGTTGCCGCGATCCTCGAGGTGCGGCCAATGAGTCTCTACACGCACATCGTCAGCAAGGACGAGCTGCTCGCGCTGATGGCGAACGAGCTCGTCGGAACGTTGATCGTCGAGCAGCCGCTGCCGGACGACTGGCGCGAGGCACTGACCGTGACCTCCCGCAAGATGTTCCGCACGTTCGTCATGCATCCGTGGCTCCTCACGCTGTTCACGCGTCGTCCGCGCCACGGGCCCAACGCCGCACGACAGGCGAAGCAGTCTGCGCGCGCCGTTCAGAGCTTGAGACTGCCACCCGAGCAGATGTGGCGCATGCTCGGCATCGTCAACGACTACGTCATCGGCAATGCGCTGCGCGTCGCGACGAGCCCCTCGGCGGGAGACATGTTCAAAGTGCTCAGCGAGGCGGAGAGAGCCGCGCAGCCGGAGCTCGCGGTGCTGCTCAGATTCGAGGAGGGGCGACTCCTCGCTGAGGGCTTCGAGATCGGGCTCCAAGTGGTGCTCGACGGGATCGAGCAGCGCTTCGTCACGGACAGGCACTGAGCGCATGCGCGCGAGCTGCGGCGGGCGCCGCGGGCTCTGAGTAGAACTGACCCGCCCATCGGCGGAACTCGGGCAGGGGGCCGTCGCCCTTCGCCAGCCGCGGGCGGTCGAGGTAGATCTTGTGCTGCCAGATCGGGAAGTCGCGCTCCATGTCGCGCCTGAAGGCCGGGCCGAGGGCGCGTGTGAGCACACGTGAGGCCAGCAGCCGCGCTCGCTCGCTCGCTGATCCGTCGCCCACGCGCAGGGCGACGCTGTAGCGCAACTCGATGCGGCAGGGATCGATCGGCGTCGCCATCGCCTGGAACGTCGCGGCGGTGTGCAGACGCGGGATCGTCGCGTCGACCCACAGATGCCCGAGGCCGTGCACCACGATGTCGAACTCGATGTCAAGCGGACCGCCCAACGGCATCCGTCGCTCACCGGCGGCGGCGATCGTGAACGACGGTCCGTCCGGCGTGAACCGCCGTCGCAGGCGCACGTTGCGATAGCCGTGAACCGGGCCGATGTGACCGAGGTCGACGGCGTTCTCGACCACGTCCTGCGGATGATCGACGAGCGTGGACACCTGCCGGAAGGGGGGCGGGAACTCGTCGACGGCCTGCGGCGAGACCTCCCACGCGGGCGGCGCGCCGCCGGCGTGGTGCCACACGAGCAGCGCGCCGTTGACCTCCCGCACCTCGCGCGTCACGAGCCGCGCGGCCGGCGGTCTCGTGCCGTAGCCGGTGCGCACGCACGCGCCGTCGGTATCGAACGCGAAGTGGTGGAAGGGACAGATGATCTGCTCGCCGTCGATCCACCCACCGTGGCCGAGGTGCGCACCGAGGTGCGGGCAGTACGGCTCGACGACGCGCACGACGCCCCTGCGCGTCCGGTAGATGACGAGCTCCTCCCCCATCAGCCGGCGGCGCAGCACGCGCCCCGGCGCCAGCTCTTCTGCGAACGCGACGGCGAACCAGCCGTCAGGGTAGGGCCGGCGCGGTTGCAGCTCCGCCGATGGCGCTTGCTCCAGCGGCCGGCGGTCGCGCAGCAGTCGCGCGAGCTCGTGCGTGTGGATCACGTCAACTCCTCCCACCACCAGGCGATTGAGGGATACGGAAGCGGGGCGAGGCTGACGTCGGTCAGCTGGTCGGCCCAGCCAGGGAACGTCTGCAGCAGCGGCGCGTCCGGGTCGCCGCCGGTCGCATAGCGCGGCGTGCGAAAGCCCCACTCGAGGATTCCGCGCCACGTGTGGCCCAGGCTCGCGAGGAACTGGACCATCACGTCGTCGTCGCGTCGCTGCGCCTGGGTCAGCAGCTGCGCGTGCAGGGCGAGGAAGAGCGTCGCGATGCGGTCGGTGAGCGTCTGCGCGGCGCGCGTCGCCTCGCGCGGCGTGCAGCCCTGCTCGTGCGCGATGATCGCGACGACGTTGCTGCTGTTGTCGCCGTTGTGCGCCTCCTTCGCGAATGACATGAGGTCGTTCAGCAGCAGGCAGAAGGTGGACCACGCCTCGATCAGCGCGCGCATCGGTCCGACGGCCGCTTGCGCGGGCGGCAGGTCGATCCCGTTTGCGATGTTGAGCGTCGTCAGCCAGCTGAAGAAGCCGCCGGTGTGCATGCGCATCGCGAGGTAGTCGTTGAGCGAGGGTCGGACGCCGCGCTCGGCGTTGGCAACGTCCCACGCCATCGCGAAGAACCACACGCGCGCCGTGTGGACCCATTCGATTCGCTGTGCCGGCGTGGCATGGCGCAGGATCGCGCGCGTCAGGTCACGCAGCGCGGCGTTGTACGGCAGTTCCCACGCGAACGCGGCGCGCGGCTCGTCACACAGGCGCACGAGCGGGGCGCAGAGCACGAGGAAGTCGGCAGCCCGCCTGCTCGTCGGTCCGTTGTCGTAATAGAGGTCGTCGGTCGCGAAACCCCAATAGAGCCATTTCGCAACGTCGGCGACACGCTCGGGGTCGGCCGTCGGCAGCGCGCGGGCGTAGACCTCCGCCGCGCGCGTGCAGATCAGCCGCTCGCGCTGCCGTGCACTGCCGTAGAGCTCGAAGCGGTCGATCCACTCGATGCAGTGCCGCTCAATCGCGTCCGCCTCAGGATGAATCGTCGCCGGGAACGGGCAATGGAAGGGCAGCAGCTTGACGGTGGGGGCTACCGCGGACGACATGCGATCCGCACAGGTCGAGAGGGACGCATGGTGGTCAGCTGCAACGTCGGGTAGTCGGCGTCGAGCGACTCAAGTCGGCAGCGCTCCAGCAGCGCACGGACGAGGATGCTCGACTCCAGCAGCGTGAAATGTCTGCCGATGCACGCGCGCGGACCGACACCGAAGGGGAACCACGCCTCTTGTGACCGGTCGCGCTCGCTGACGAAGCGCCACGGGTCGAACAGCTCCGGCTCGCTCCAGAAGCGCGGATGCCGGTGGGTGATCCACGGTGAGACGAGCACGTCCGTGCCGGGCGGCAGCGAGTAGCCCGCAACCTCGGCGCCGGTCGCGCCGACGCGGCGGCCGAGCATGTACGCGGGCGGCTGCAAACGCAGCGCCTCTCGCACAGTTGCGCGCGCCAGCCGCTCTCCGCCGGCTGCGACCTGCTCCTGGACGTCCGGATGGCGTCCGAGCAGGTAGAGCGTTGAGCAGAGTGCGTTTGCGGTTGTCGTGTGCCCCGCGATCAGGAAGATCAACGCCTGGTCGCGGATCTCCTGCGCCGACAGCGGTCGCCCGTCTTCGGGATCGCGCGCGGCGCGCAGCTTGCGCAGCAGGTCGGCATCGTCACGGACGTCCCGAATCG
>Ga0070669_100003408_pt1 | contig 11442 bp, 10 predicted proteins | sample KBSS53metaG_FD_64680 | JGI IMG/M metagenome (GOLD analysis project Ga0070669, IMG submission 64680) | Switchgrass rhizosphere microbial communities from Kellogg Biological Station, Michigan, USA - KBS S5-3 metaG | ecosystem: Host-associated > Plants > Roots > Rhizosphere > Soil ... | reverse complement strand
TGGCGGTGCTCAAGGACAAATTTACTGACACGCTGTTTCACATCGGCAACGGCATCACGCTCAGCGGCGATGACATTGTCGCAGCAGTGCGCAAGGCTTATCCAGGGTCGAACATCGAGCTCGTCAAAGAAAAGAATCCCATGCCCTATCCCGATTCCCGACTTGCCAGCGATTTTTCTCGCGCGAAAGACCAGCTAGGTTACGAGCCCGATTATTCCATCGACAAGGCGGTCCTGGATTACGGCGCAACACTGAAGCGATTGGAGCGTCTTTAAAAGCTTCGTCTTCGGAAGTGAAGTTCTCTCTGCCGAGTACGTCTAAAGTCTAGGATGTTGAACGCCCGCAACTCGAGTCGCTGCGACGCGAAACAGGGGGTAATCATGCGACTTAGGCTGTTCTCGTTTTCGACGTTGATATTCTCACTGGGCTTTATCGCCATAGGGTTGGCAGCTCAGGTACCAAAGGCGAGCTACGATGAAAAGGCAGTCGCGAACTTTTACCGCGGCAAGTCGATACGGATTATCGTCGGCTTTACCGCAGGCGGCGGCTACGATCAGTATTCGCGGCTGATCGGCCGGCACATTTCCAAATTCATCCCCGGCAATCCGAACGTCATCGTCGACAATATGGCAGGGGCGGGAAGCATTATCGCCGCCAATCATATGTTCAATGCCGCCCCGAAGGATGGCACGGTCATCGGCAATATCTCGGGACCGATTATTTTAGAGCAATTGTTTGGCAACCCGGCCGTTCAGTTCGACATGGGCAAGTTCCGTTATCTCGCGGTGCCCGTGAGCGAAACCTACGTGTTCATTGTGACGCGCAAACCCGGCGTCACTAAATTCGAGGAGCTTCTGGGGCCGAACGGCAAGCAGATTACCGTTGGCGGTATCCCGGGCTCAACCGTGGAACACGCACCGGTGCTCGCCCGCGATGTGCTCGGCGCGAACTTGAAAGTCGTGCTGGGTTACAAAGGCACGGCGGACGTGCGCATGGCGATCGATTCGGGAGAGGTGGACGGATTCTTTAATTCGTATACCTCGGTCAAGATCACTTCCTTCGACAAAGTAAAAACTGGCGAGTGGCTCGTATTGGCGCAATTTTCCGAAAAGCCGATCAAGGACCTGATCGTGCCGAATGTGCCGACGATCCCGCAGATTGCCAAAACCGATGAGCAGCGCCTTTTGTTGAAATTCGGCACGAGCACGCCGAACGACTTCGGCAAAGTCTACGTGGTGCCGCCTGGAACGCCCGTGGATCGGGCCGCGGCGCTCGAATCAGCATTCGAGAAGGTGTTTGCCGACAAAGAGCTGCAGGCGGACGCGGCCAAAGGCAAGCTCGAAATCGATCCGACCTTCGGCGAAGAGATTCACAAGCTGGTGACGGAATTTTTGGGCATGAGTTCCGATCTCAAGAACAAATTACAAACCGCGCTGAAGAGCAAAAAATAGCGCGTGCGAGGTGAGCCATGACTTACAAGACGAGTGCTGCCGGATTGATCGCCGTCTTTTTATTTTCCGTAATCACCGCCTCTGCGCTGGCCCAGAGCGAAAGTCTCGACGAGATTTATAAGAGGGCACAGAAGGAAGGCGGGACGCTCAACTGCTACTGCTCGCTGGCGCAGATCAATGCCGAGAAAATCTATCCGGTGTTCGAGAAGCGCTTCCCCGGCCTTCGCATCAACCACGTCGATGCTACTTCAGATAAGCTTTCCGCGCGAGCGATTACCGAAGCGCGCGGTGGCAAAACGCTTGCGGACGTCGTGGAGTTTGGGCTGGAAGACATCAACAAGATCCATGAGCAAGGATTGCTGCTGGACAAGGCGCCGCCTGAGGCCGCCGCGTATCCGGCAGATCTGAAAGGCTCCTACTGGGTGGCGAACAATTTGATTTTCTTTGTCGGCGCCTGGAACACGGACAAGGTTAAAAAGGACGAAGAACCGAAATTCCTTGACGACTTCGGCGATCCGCGCTGGAAAGGACGGTTGATTGCGGAACCGCGCGATTACGAGATCCTGGTGGCGCTCACCCACAAGCATAAAAGCCTGGAGAAAGCGCGTGCCATCCTCGCGCGCATTGCGGCAAACGACGTCGAATTTCACAAAGGGCATTCCCAACTCGCGGAGCTTCTAGTCGCCGGACAAGCTGCGGCTTGTTTCACCTGCTATTCCCATCATTATCCCGAGCGAAAACGGAAAGGTGCTCCAGTCGATTACATGTTGAGCGAAGGAGCTGCCGGAATTATCGCAGTCGCGGTCTTGAAGAATGCGCCCCATCCGAATACCGCCTGGCTATTTAGCCGCTGGGCGGCGTCGGAAGAGGGGCAGGCGGTTTACTCGAAGGGTGGGAGAACCCCGGCCCATCCGAAAGTTGAGCCCACGGAGAAAATTCGACCCAAGGTGATTTATGCGGTGGGAGTCGAGGACCTCAAGCAATATTCGAAATACGAAAAGGTCTGGAAGGAAGTTTTCAAATTGAGATAGTCGGGCGTAAATCGCGCAACAAAACGATGGAGGTACGATGTTCAAAATAAACCGTAATGGATTCGCGACGGTTTTTAGTGTGGCTCTGGGGATGATGCTCGCCGCAATTGCGACGCCAGCGCGAGCGCAATCCCAATCTCTGGACGAGCTTCACAAGGCGGCCTTGAAGGAAGGCGGCACAATCAACTTTTACGGGACCTTGGCGCAGATCAATGCGGAGAAGATATTACCGGTATTTGAAAAACGCTTTCCCGGGATGAAAGTCAACCACGTCGATGCGACTGCCGACAAACTTGCCGCACGGGCGATTACCGAAGCGCGCGGCGGGAGAGTTCTCGCCGATGTGTTTCAAATGGCGCTCGAAAATGTGCTGCAAGTAGCCGATCAAAAGCTGCTGGTGGATCGGCTTCCGCCTGAAGCTGCGGCCTATCCGGCCAATTTCAAGGGAACCAATTGGTTGGCGGCCGACTTGGTCATCATCATCGGTGCATGGAACACGAATTTGGTAAAAAAAGAGGATGAACCAAAGGTGTTCGATGATTTCGCGGATCCGAAATGGAAGGGAAAACTGATTGCGGAGCCGCGTGATGTGGAATTGCTGATCGGCCTTGCACGGCACAAATTTAAGAATGACGAAAAAGCGTTCGACTATCTGCGCAAGCTCGCCGCCAATAACATCGAGTTTCATCAGGGTCATTCCGAGCTAGCGGAATTCCTCGTTGCCGGGCAGGCGGCCGCCTGCGTGACCTGCTACGCGCACCATTATCCGCCACGGATCAAAAAAGGCGCGCCCCTGGGTTACATGCGGGCCGAGGGGATTGCTACGATCACGGCCGATGCCATTGCTAAAGATGCGCCGCATCCAAATTCCGCCTGGCTTTTTTACCGTTGGTCCGCCAGCGAAGAAGGGCAGAAAGCTTATGCTGCGGGCGGACGGCTGCCGCCCCATCCGAAGGTCGAGCCGGTGGAAAAGATTCGTCCTGAGACGCTTTACCCCATCGGAACGCAAGAAATAAAGGATTGGCGCCAATACGAGAAGACCTGGAAGGAGATTTTTAAGCTTCGCTGAGCAGCGTCGTCGGTCTTTCCGATTTCCCGAGTAGAGCGGAGTCGTATCTCGAGAGATACGGCGCGGAGCGGCGTATTGACTCGAACTTCCAAGTTGGTATCAAGCTTACGTGTTTGGCTCTGGGTTGGAGGTGCTTGATGGGGCGTATCGTGCGAATAATCATAGCGGGTTTCATGCTCGTCGGACTGGCGTCTGGCTCATCTGTCTGGGCGCAGTCGTTGGATGAGCTGCACAAAGCCGCTGCGAAGGAGGGGGCGCTGAACTTCTACGCCACCTTGGCGCAGATCAATGCCGAGATTGTCCTACCGACGTTCGAGAAACGATTTCCCGGTATTAAGATCAATCATGTGGACGCCACTTCCGACAAGTTGGTGGCGCGTGCGGTCAGTGAAGCACGCGGCGGCAAAACCCTCGCGGATGTTCTCCAGGTGCCGCTTGAAAATGTGCTTCAGGTTCACGCCCAGGGCTTATTGCTCGATGCGAATTTTCCGGAAGCGGCTGCCTATCCGGAAGGACTGAAGGGTTCGTTTTGGGTCGCTTCGGACCTGCAATACTTCATTGCAGCCTGGAACACGAGCTTGGTCAAAAAAGAGGAGGAGCCCAAGTCGTACGATGATTTCACCCATCCGCGTTGGAAGAATCGGCTGATTGCGGAGCCGCGTGATCTCGAGATGTTGCTGGCGTTCGCAAAATACCGCTTCAAGAGCGATGAAAAGGCGATCGAGTACTGGAAAAAAGTCGCGGCAAACAACGTCGAATTTCACAAAGGACACTCTCAGCTGGCGGAGCTCCTGGTTGCCGGCCAGGCGGCCGCCTGTCTCACCTGCTATTCACATCACTATCCGATCCGTGTCAAAAAGGGCGCGCCGGTGAATTACTTGCTGAGCGAAGGCGTGGCATCGATCAACGGCACAGCGATCTTCAAGAACTCGCCGCATCCCAACGCCGCATTGCTATACGCCCGCTGGGTTGCAAGCCAGGAAGGACAGAAAGCGATGGCGCAAGGAGGACGCAATCCTGCGCACCCGAAAGTCGACCCGACTGACAAAACCAAGACCGAGAAAACCTATTTTATCACGGCGGCCGATTTGAAAGAGTTCCCCAAGTACGAGAAGATCTGGAAGGAGATCTTCAGGCTGCGCTAAAGATCGTCAGGTTTCGAAGCTGCTTATACAAAGGTGAAGTATGGCGACACTTGCAATCCCTCGAGGCACCGGCGCCACTCTGCCGTCGTTTCGTGATCCCGCGCTATTCGTACCGCTGGTCGGCGCGGGCATTCTGATTTACTTAGCCGTTTTGCCGCTACTGATGCTGCTCATTGGGAGCTTTCAAGCGGAAGTCGCGCCGCGGGAATTTGTTTACACCTTAAAAAATTATCAAGCCGCATATGCCAGCGAATATACCTACTCGACGTTCAAAAATTCTCTCATCTTCGCCTCGGGCTCGGCAGCGCTTACTTTTGTCCTGGGGACTTTGCTCGCCTGGTTAACCGAACGCACGAATACGCCGTTGCGCGGCATCTTTGTGCCGCTCGCGGTGGTGCCCTTGATTTTGCCAGGCGTGCTCGAATCGATCGCCTGGATTTTTCTTCTGAGTCCGAAGTTCGGCTATATCAATGTCTGGTTAAAGAGCCTCTTTGGCCTCGCATCGCCGCCGTTCAATGTTTTCTCCTTGCCCGGTATGATTTGGGTGCATTCGGTCGGGCAGGTGCCGTTGGCCTTTCTGATGATGACGGCGGCGTTCAAATCTATGGATCCATCCCTCGAGGAATCCGCCATGATGTCCGGCGCCGGCGCGTGGCAAACCTTCAAGCGGGTGACATTGCGGCTGCTGGTTCCTGCTGCGGGATCTGTTCTGCTGATCCTTTTCGTCCGCACCCTGGAGTCCTTCGAGACACCGGCGTTAATCGGCATTCCGGCGCGGATTTACGTTTATACCAGCGAAATCTTTCTCGCCTTCAATGAATACCCGCCGGATTACGGCCGCGGCGGAGCGCTGGCTGTTGGCCTACTGATTCTGAGCGCGGTCGGTGTGTGGCTGTACAGCCGCGCGACCAAAGAAGGAAAAAAGTTTCAAACCGTTACAGGCAAAGCCTTCAGGCCGCGGCAGTTCGATCTCGGCCGTTGGCGTTGGGTGGGCTTCGGATTTCTGGCGAGCTATTTTGCATTCGTGGTTCTTTTGCCGTTTCTGGTGCTTTTCTGGGCATCGTTCTTGCCGTTCTTCGCCGCCCCGAGTTGGGATGCCGTGCAGAAGTTAAGTCTCGACAATTACCGTTACTTGAATGGCTTTCGGCCCTTTTGGGACGCATTGCAAAACAGCATAGTGCTCGCGACGTTGACGGCAACGCTGGCGATGCTGCTGACCTCGCTGGTGGCATGGATCGTTTATAAAAGCCGCTTACCCGGTTCCTGGATTTTGGACTTTCTGGCTTTTGTGCCGATTACGATCCCCGGTATTGTCATGGGTATGGCATTGATCTTGTTGTACGTTGCTTTTCCGATTCCGATCTATGGCACGATCTGGGTATTGCTCATCGCTTACTTAACTCGGTTTATTCCCTACGGTATGCGGGCCGCCTCCGGCTCTATACTGCAAATTCACTCTGAGCTGGAAGAAGCGGCCGCGGCGTCCGGCGCTTCCTGGTGGGAAACTTTTCGGCGCGTGACGTTGCCGCTGCTGCGGCCGGGCTTGGTGGCCGGCTGGATCTATATCTGCATCGTGTCCTTCCGTGAGTTTTCCACTTCGGTGCTGTTGGCGACCGGTGAAAGCCGCGTCTTATCGATTCTGCTGTTCACTATGTTCGAGCAGGGCCAAGTGACCGTTGTCGCGGCCATCGGAATATTGATGATCGCGACCCTGCTAGCCATTGTGGCGGTGTTCTACAAACTGACAGGCCGGGTGGGAATACAAACGCAGTAAAAGTTCAAGACGTACAAATCGTTCGAACGGAGCAACGACTCAACAGCTCGAACCAAGTCAGCAATGATCGAAGTCAAGTCTCTCACAAAGATTTACGCCGACGGCGATAATGCCGGGGTCAAGGCAGTGGACGGTATTTCGTTCACGGTCGAAGAGGGGCGATTTTATACCTTGCTAGGGCCTTCCGGCTGCGGCAAGACCACAACCTTGCGCTGCATCGCGGGATTGGAAAAGGCGAACGGTGGCGAGATCGTTGTTGCCGGAAAAAAAGTTTATGCCGCTGGCGATCACACATTTGTCCCAGCTTATCGCCGGCCCATCGGCATGGTGTTTCAAAGCTATGCGATTTGGCCGCACTTGACGGTGTTTGAAAATGTTGCGTTTCCTTTGCGGGTTGGAAAGCAGCGTTTTAGCAGCGCTGATATCCGGAAGAAAGTGGGCAGTGCGCTGGCTCAGGTGGAACTCGGCGACTATGAAGAGCGCATGGCGACGCAGCTTTCCGGTGGCCAGCAACAGCGGCTCGCGTTGGCTCGCGCGCTGGTGCGCGAACCGCAGGTATTGCTGCTCGATGAGCCTTTGAGCAATTTGGACGCGAAACTCCGCGAGCGCATGCGCTTCGAGCTTCGGGAGTTGCAGCGCCGCTTGCGCATCACCACTCTGTACGTCACCCATGATCAGATCGAAGCCCTCTCGATGTCGAACGTGATCGCGGTCATGAACTCCGGCGTGATCATTCAGGAAGGCGGGCCGCGCGACATCTATCTACAGCCGAAGAGCAAGTTTGTTGCGAATTTTATCGGTTCGACGAATCAGCTTAGCGGACACGTCGCCCGACTCGAAGGCAACGGCACCGGTGCGGTAAAAACTGAGAACGGTGAAATTTCGTGCCAGGTTCTCGATGGCCTAGGCGTCGGCAGCCATGTCGTTGTTGTGGTTCGCCCCGAAAGTATCAACCTTCACATTGACCACCCACAGTCGAGTCTGAACGTCATCGAGGGTAAAATCGGCGCAGCCATGTTTTTGGGCGAATACGTTGATTGTGCCGTCGAACTGGGCAATCAGATGTTGCAAACGCACCAGCGCTACACTTTCCAAGTTCGGCGCGGCGATCCGGTTTGGGTTGAGCTTCCCGTCGCCGAATGTATGGCGCTACCTGCCGAGTGATCGCGAGATCAAGCCAAATTTCCCAGCACCCTTTCAACTCGGGAGGCGCGTTTAGACTAGGAATAAGGAGTCAAAGGAATGATCCGTCGTATAGTTATTTTTGTGTTACTAGTCGGCGCCTGTGGTCCGAGCGGTGCTCAAGCGCAGGAGCGCCTCAAAATCGCGTATAGCTCGGCGGATGCCTCGAATACCGTCTGGTTCACAGCGCTCGATGCCGGCATTTATAAAAAATACAGTTTGGACGTGGAGTTGATCTTCATCCAAAGCTCGACGATGAGCGTCTCCACAGTGGTCTCGGGCGATATTCAGGTCGCGAATGCTTCCGGCGGTGCGGTGGCGAGCGCAGCAGTGAGTGGCGCGAACCTGGTGATGACCGCCTGCTATATCAATACGCTGCCGTATGAATTAATCGTCCAGGAGTCGGTCAAGTCGCCGGAGGATTTGAAAGGGAAAAGCATCGGCATCAGCCGCGTTGGCAGCGCCTCGGATGTCGCTGCCCGGGTGCTGATCAAAGGCTTGGGATTGGAGCCGGTCCGCGATGTCCCTATTCTTCAGGTGGGTGGCCCGACGGAACGCGCGGCGGCGTTTCGCACCGGAAGGATCGTCGGCTTTCCCTCGCCACCGGGCACGATTTACCTCGCCAAAGGCATGCCCCATCGAATTATGATCAGCACAGCGGATTTTCAAAAGCGTTATGAGTTTCCCTACATCTGCTCGACCACGACAAAGAATTATCTAGCGAGTCACCGCGATACCATTCGCCGGCTCACGATGGCGCTCATCGAGTCGACTCATTTCCTCAAAACCCACAAGGAAGAGACAAAAAAATATATCGCCAAATACACGCGCCAAGACAATCCGCAATACTTGGAAGCTTCCTATGCTGCCAATGTAAAGCTGCACGACCGGGTGCCGTTGGTCACGCGCGATGGCACTGAAGTGCAGATCAAGGAAGCGCTGGCGCGAAAACCGGGTGCGTCATTGCGGGTCGAGGACATTGTCGACGATAGTATTGTGCGGGAGCTGGAAAAAAGCGGTTTCATCGACAAGGTCTATAATACTCGGTGAGTTGCCGGCTGAAATGCCGATAGTCATGGCCGAATTGTTGTGCTGCAAAGAAATCCTCCTTAATGCCTCTTTGCCAAAGGCGGAGAGGTTTCAAAAAACTCGTCGCCTGTTTGAAAAAGCTCGCCTTGAGTCCGTTGACTGCGCTCACGATAGACTCTCCGGACGGAAATACGCTGAAGAGGCTTGCGCTTATATTTGGCAGGGTCAGTCATGATTGTCGCCGTGGTTCTCTCCGCCGGCGAGTCGAGCCGCATGGGACGGCCCAAAGCGCTTCTGCCCATCGATGGCCAGACCTTCATTGAGAGGATTGTTGCTGCTCTGAAGCAGACGACGGTCGGCAAAATTATCGTGATTCTCGGACACAATGCCCGCGAACTTGAAGCAAAAATTTCTCATTTGCCGGTCCAAATTCTGATCAACACCGATTACAGACAGGGACAACTGTCATCGTTGCAACTGGCAGTCCGGGACTTGCAAGCCGATGCCGATTGCGACGGCATGCTGGTGCATCTCGTCGATCATCCTTATCTTGCGCCGGCCTTGGTGCAGGAGATGATTCGGCGTTTTTACGAAACCAAAAAGCGGATCATCGTGCCAAGATATCATGGCAAACGAGGTCATCCGGTGATTTTTTCCAATACTCTGTTTGGTGAATTACTCAGCGCGCCGATGGCTGAGGGCGCCAAGGCCGTGGTCAATGCGCATCGCGCCGAGACTCTCGAAATCGACACGCAGGAAGAGGGAATCGCAGTGGATATCGACACCCCCGAGCTATACCAACAACATGTGCGGAGAGTCTAAATGTCAAAAATGCAGTTGACCTTGGCCTGCGGCGACTATGATTTTCTCAGGCCGCTGATCAATGGTGAAATCCAGCCTCAGGGCATCGATCTCAACGTTTTGACGATGCCATCGCCTGAACGCCACGGGCGAATGCTGCGCCACGAAGAATTCGATATTTGCGAATTATCGTTAGTCGGTTATCTGGTCTCGCGGGACAAAGGTTGCAGCTATAACGCGATCCCGGTTTTTCCGCATCGCCGTTTTCGCCATCAGTATATGGTGAAAAGAACCGGTTGCGGCATCGAGAAACCGTCGGATTTGAACGGACGGAGAGTCGGCCTGGACACACTGCAAAACTCCGCGGGACTCTGGATGCGCGGTATTTTACAAGATCATTATGACGTGGACCTCAAAACGATCGAGTGGTGGTGTCAGGAAGAGGAGGACATTCCATTCGAACCGGCGAAGTGGATGAACGTGAAACGGGTGCCGCACGGTAAAAACGTCGATCAGATGTTGCTCGATGGCGAACTCGAAGCGGCGCTTTACCCCGAGACTCTGCCATCGGTTCGCGGCGGCGACGACAGAGTAGCTTTGCTGTTTCAGAATCCCAAGCAGGCGGAGATCGAGTATTACAAAAACGGCGGCTTCTTTCCGATCATGCACACCGTGGTCATCAAGAACGCGGTTCTGGAGAAACATCCGTGGACGGCGATTAGCTTGGTGCGAGCGTTTCAAAGGGCAAAAGAGATTTGCTACGCACGCAACAGCGACCCGCGAAGCTTCGCTTTGGTGTGGGTGCAGGACTTACTGCGCGAGCAACGCGAGATCTTCGGCCCGGATCCGTGGCCCTACAACCTGGAGGACAATCGCAACGCTTTGGAAGCGGTGATCCGTTATGAGTATGAGCAGGGCATGATCAAAAAAAGACCGCAACCTGAGGAGTTATTTTTTCCACCGAGCCTGCAAACCATTCAGCAGTACGTTTGATGCACCGGCTGATCTCTAACGTCGTCGCCGGTCAATACAATCCCGGGATCAGCTGGTAACGTACCCGCGCGACATACTCGCGATAGCTCGGCTCCTGAGCGAGCAGGCGTTCTTCGAATTTGATCCGCCAAAGAATCAGCAGAATACCCGCGAGCGCGACGGCGCCGTTGTAAATGCTTGGATGGCGAATAACTATTCCCAGCGCGGTGACAAGATATGAGAGATAGATGGGATGGCGCACGAAGCGGTACGAGCCAGAGGTTTGAATCGGCCGCAGCGAGGGCAGAACGGCAAAGCTACGGCCCAACGAGTGTACCGAGATCAATGTCAGAAAGGCTCCCGCGGTGCATATCACGCCGCCAAGCGGCGCCCATGCCGAGGAAGCGATCGGTATTGGCTGGAAGGCAAAGATATAATTCAGCGAGACGAGAGTTACACCGAGTTCCAAGGGATCGCGGGTTGTAAGCTGCGCCGGATGGCGTAACGCAAACAAAACGGCACACTGAATATTGAGCGCAACATAGAGCCAGATCGGCGTGTAAGCCTCGCGCACCGCGTAATGCCACGTGAAGAGCGCGAGTCCGATGGAGATCGCCACCCAAAGGAGATCCAATTTTCGGTTTACGACGGTCGGCCAAATAGATGATAAAGAAGCGTCAGGAACGGCAAACTGAGGACAGGTGCGCCGCAAATCGGCGGTACCGACAGCTTGCTCTAAAGGCGTTGCAACCAAACCGCTGCCGGGAAGCGCGCCGATCGCCGGTTGTGCTAGAGATGTGGGCGGGAGGGAGGGTTGCCTGAAGTCGTAAAGAAAAAGTTGAGTTCGCATCGGCTTTTCCCGAGCAGGTCGCAATGGCGTGGCAAATAAGTTAGGTCTGTCCGGACCTTGCGAGACCGACTGCTTTTTGAATCTTCGCTACAACTTCCGGGCAGTAATGCGCCGCGGTTTCCTGCAAACCGCGAGCTG
>Ga0070669_100003407_pt1 | contig 11443 bp, 16 predicted proteins | sample KBSS53metaG_FD_64680 | JGI IMG/M metagenome (GOLD analysis project Ga0070669, IMG submission 64680) | Switchgrass rhizosphere microbial communities from Kellogg Biological Station, Michigan, USA - KBS S5-3 metaG | ecosystem: Host-associated > Plants > Roots > Rhizosphere > Soil ... | reverse complement strand
ACTCAACTATTACTAAATTTTTTGCCATAACTGTTTTGAGTAAATCGTAAATCGTGAATAGTAAATAGTGGGTCGACTTTAGGCTGTCCTGATTCACTCACCTGTTCGCGACTCACTGTTTACCGTTTTTTCCATTCAATAATTTGAGGTCGGCAGTTCAGAGTTCAGCCTTTAGGCTGCGCGCTTCGCAGTCGTCGAACAACGCAAGCTAAAGCTTGAACTCTGAACTGCATGCGCTTTCACCATTTACCATTTACTGTTTTCTACTACATCTTTCGCACAAAACATTTCCCCGGCAGCGCCCGCACCAGGTCGCGCATCTCGAGGGTAAGCAGCGCCGATGTTAGATCGGGAATCGTGAGCCGGCTTTGATTGACGAGCACATCAATGTGCGCCGGATGGTCTGCCGAAAGCAACTTGAAAACCGATTGCTCGAATCCGGTCAACCCCTGAGGGACCATTGCCAGTTGATCCGAAAGCGACTTCCGCTTCTCCTTCTTTAGCGGTGGCGGCAACAGCCTCGCGGCGATTTGCGGCGGCAGCTCAGCGGCCACGTCCTGCCACTGCTGCACCAGCTTCGCGCCTGCGCCCTTGATCAGGTAGTTCGTACCAAACGAGTTGCGCGAGGTGATGTTCCCCGGCACCGCAAACACTTCGCGGTTCTGCTCGATCGCCAATCGCGCCGTTATCAATGAGCCGGAGTTTTCGGCGGCCTCAACCACGATGACGCCGAGACTCAAACCGCTAATGATGCGGTTGCGGTAAGGAAAGTTTTCCGAGACGGGTGGAGTGGCGAGGGGAAACTGCGAAACCAGCGCGCCGCCGGCGTCCAAAATTTCTTCCGCTAACTTTTTATGATCGCGCGGATAAACCTGATCGATGCCGGTGCCCAGGACCGCAATGGTCCGGCCTCCGCCTTCGATCGCCGCCCGGTGCGCCGCCGCATCAATGCCGCGAGCAAATCCTGAGACAATCGTCACCCCTCGTTGGGCCAAATCCCTTGCGATCATCGACGCTGAGTTTTGTCCGTAGGTCGAGCATCTACGCGAACCCACGATCGCCACGCACGGCTGCTCCCAACATTCCGCCCACGCGCCCTTCACATAGAGCGTCACCGGCGGATCAAATATCTCTCTCAGGAGCGGCGGGTAGACCCCGTCATCAAGGATCAGGATATCGCCGCCGAGTTTTCTGACAGCTTCGAGTTCGCCCTCAGCTTTCTCGTGCAGATCGCGAGCGATGATGCTGTCGACTGCTTCCGGCAGCAGGCGAAGTTTTTCCAGCTCGGCCCGGGTGGCGCGATAGACGGCCTCCGGCGAACCAAATCGCTCGAGCAGTTTGGCAGCGGCTCGAGGTCCGATACCCGGCGTCATGTTCAGCGCGATCCACTCTCTCATACGATCTCGGAATGCGGAATTCGGATTGCGGAATTAGCTACGCCGCCATTTCTCGCAGTCCTTATTGACGAAACTACGATGGATAAGATCTCGTCTGCTTCTTTCAGCAAGTCGGAAACTTTTTTCGCGCTTGATGAGATCAGCGTCAATTAATAGCTCGATCCAATAACTACTTTCGTCGGCTTCCTCTTCTACAATGCCCATCTTGGCAATAAAGTCTCGTCGAGACTTCGCTCGACAAGCGGCTCGATAGTTCGCATCTACTGATGGACCGCAACGAAGCATTTGATTCCTAATGGCAATAGCCGTAGGCGTTTTTGGCAAACTTTCGGCTAGCCGAATAATGCGCAAAGCGAACGCTCGTGTTCGTTTCTTCATGTGGTCGGCGTTCGTAGCAGGAATCCGCAATCCCCTATCCGCAATCCACAATTCTTTTTGGCGGAGGCGTGTAGGAATCGAACCTACCTGAGCCTGTTCTCACAGTCTCACTAACGGTTTTGAAGACCGCGCCATTCACCAGAACAGATTCGCCTCCATATTTCTCAAATCTTAAATTTCAAATCTCAAATACCGATGACCAATGCAGAGCGAGTCAATAAGTTTCTATCCGCTTTAACTACGCAACTCGTCCTCATCGGTGCGAAACCCTACGCGCCAAACTGCGAGACTGTCAAGCAACACCCTTGAACCCCCCTGATCAAAAGAATGCCAAAATTCTCGCTAGCCTAATGTAACTAGGCAGATCGGGAGGGAAAGTGGGACATGGTGGGACATGATGGTTTAGTGAGGGCTCAACTGTAAGGAAATGCGTGAGTTAGGGAAATAAAATTTCGCTGGCAGTTTGTTTGCAGATCAAAACGAAAATTGTGGGCAGGTTTTAAGACGATTTGCAGATCAGTATATAAAGGAGAGTGGGGTTAGGGTTTGAAAGCCTTGCGCTGCTGCTCTTCTTCTTTCTTTTGTCGCCTGAGAAGCTCGGCTTTGATACCGATTTCACCGATTGTCATCGTTCCGCCACCGCGCGAGGTCCTAACGGTTGCTTTGATCGCGCCGTTTCCACATTGAATCTGAAGCGTACCGGCATCAACTTTTGACCAGTTTTCAGCTACGGGAAGCGACAACGGAACTGATAATGCCTGGACAAACTCATTGATGTCGCCCCACTCGGTTTTGTAAGAGACAACCAGCGTCACAAGCCTGCCGTCGAGAAAAGCGATATCGAAGCCGGCCAGACCACTTACGTCCAAACCCTCCAGCGGGTCCACAACTTTGACAGGATCGCTGCTGTAGCTCTCGTATCTTCCTCGCTCGAGGGTGAAGTCTCGCCGGATCTCAGCGTAGCCATAGCGATTGGCCTTTGGCATTGTGAACTTAGGGTAGTGCTGACGGATGTCGGCGATGGTCATTCCAACGGCAAGCCCACGAACCTCCGGCAGTTTGCACACCGGTGATGATTGAGCGCGCAAATTCCCCGACACCACCACCAGCATGATCAAGGCGTTGAGGTAGCTGGCTCTCATCTCTTTATTTATGCTGCGCCTTGGTCTTCTCACCATAACGCCGGCTCAAAACTTCCATAAAATCTAAAGCTTCATTTTGCCTGTCATCGGGCAGGCGATCAAAGAACCCAATCAATTGAACATGCCTTGCCGCAGTCTTTGCCATCGTCAATCCGCGGGCTGCGGCGAACACTTCATCTTCCGGTATATTGAGCCCCCGCGCTAGCCCAACTAACCGCCCCGGCGAAACTCCCTGCCCCAAAACAGAGCGATTCTCAATTTGGCTAACATAGCCATGCGAGATTAAACCGCCGGACGCTTTAGCAACGTCCCTGGTCGAAAGACGCGCCTCGGTTCGCTTGCGCCTCACGAAATCCGCAAAATCTTCGACTGGTTGATCCACTGACCAATCAGCATAGGATTCTGAGCGCGCGGAATATCGCGCAAAGTGTAAAGAATATTTGACAGGCGATCCGAGGGTGGTTAGTATTCCGCGCATTGTGGAAGCCACGCTAAACAAAAGGTCCTATCGATTCGATCTCCTGATAGCAGCACGGGACCGGATCGGAACCAACAACTCAGCAATTGCTCGTGAGACAGGCCTATCTCGCCCAACGGTGATTGCCGTTTTCAAGGGCGAGAGTGACAGCGCCTTCGCGATCGGCGCCGTTGCCGAAGCCGTTGGTCTTTCGCTCAGCGAGGTCTTTGCGGAAGCGGCGTGAGGGTATCGGCAAATCTGAGGTCAAACAACTGCAAAGAAGGTTGCAAAAATGAACCTAGCCCCTCTTTTTAATTTGGAAATCCTGCGAATAGCCAAGCTCGAAAACAAAACAGAGGAAGCGCAAATCAAGGCGCTGATGGAGGAGTTGGCGCAGCTCTGTGGCGTCAGCGTACGGTCTCTCTATCACTGGCGCAGTGGGCGCCATCCTCTTCCCGGCGAGCTTGTGCCGATTCTTTGCCAGCGATTTAGCTCACGGGCACTGCTTGATGAATTGAACCGGGAGGCCGAACAAACACCAATCGAAGTTCCCGATCAATATGACCTGGCGCGGCTGGCGTCGCAGGCCGTGCGCGAGGACCTGGCCGTTTATGAGCGCTTTCTTTCAGACTTTGAAAGCGACGGCATTCAGCCAGGGGAATTGACAGACCTGCGCGAGCTGGGCGCGCGGATCCATCGCAACGTTCATCAGCTACTGCAAATCGCCGAGGCCGATTGCACGCGCCGCCTTTCGACTGACCTACCTCAGCGGAAGGGTGATTTGAGAAGCCAACGACGCAACGAGGGGATCACTGGATCAAGCCATCCAGTGATCCCTTCCAGTGATCCCCTTTCCAAAGGGATCACTGGATCGCTTTCGACTCGGAAAAAAGCAGTCTGAAGTGAGTTCAACCAATCCTTATGACGGCTGTTAATCCAGTGATCCCCTTACCGCGCGAGTTTTGCCGATCCAGTGATCCCTTCGGCGCGGTTTGGCTGTCGGTTGATGAGTTGGTGGCGCTCGGCCGCGGCCGGCGAAAAGTGCTACTAAAAATCACGTCAGGCGTCTGGACATCGCGGAAGGTGGGTAATGGCAGAAATGGAAAAGCCGTCTACGAGGTAGCTCTCGATAGTCTCCCCGAGGATATTCAGCGCCGCTGGCTCCAATCGCAGCGAAGCGTAGAAAGCGAAAGCGACGGGACCGAATCGCAGATTCCAGATTCCAAACAGGACCTCGACGTACTCAAAGGCGAGCAGCGATTGCTAGCCGCCCTGCAGCGGTTTTCGCCGGAAGAGCGCGAGGCGTTTCTGGATGAAGCGCGCCGGCGCATGAACATTGTCGAGCGTTACCTTGCCCTGCCTCAAAAACGAACCCGATCGCAAATTCCAGATTTGAAAACTCAGAGCTACGAATTCACACCCGATGTTCTTGCCCTCTGCCAAGAAGCGCGCTGCACCAACGAAGTCATCATCAACTACTACAAGACGCGGCAACACTCGGTGCGGAAGAACACAGAGCCACTCATCGCTCGCGAGATTAGCCCCATCACTCTCGATCACTGGTCCCGGCGAATCAAGTCAGACGGGCTATTGATGTTTTTGCCGCCGCCGCCAAACCGAGCAGCGCTGATGCGTAGCGAAGGACTCGACAAGCGCCTGGCAAATGTCTCCCAGGGCGCCATCGATTGGATCAATAGGAACTATCGCTCGAAACCGCACGCACGCGCGCTCTATCAGGACCTCAAAAAAGCCGCGCGCAGGCACGGCTGGAAAATTCCGAGCGAGTCCTGGGTCTACCGAAAGTGGAAGCAGCTGCCGAAGATCATCAGCGAGTCGCTGCGCAGCAAGAAAGCCTACGTCGACAAGTTTGCTCCTTATTACCCGCGCGACCATCGCGACGTCGAAGCGCTGCAGATTCTTTGCGGCGATCATTCGGAGCGCGATGTCCTGGTGCGCTTGCCGGACGGCACGCTGACGCGCCCGTGGCTTACGACCTGGCAGTGCGTGAGCACCGGATTGATCTGGGGGTGGTATCTCGATCTTGTGCCTTCATCTCGCACGATCGGATTGGCCTATGCAAACGGCGTAAAGACATTCGGCGCGCAGCCAACCGCGCGACCCGACGAGGGGTTTTACTCGTACCTCTACACTGACCAGGGCCGGGACTATAAGTCTCACGCCATTACCGGAAAAACTCTGACGTTCAAGCGCGCGGCCGCTATCGAAGGTGGGTTGGCGTTTCTTTGTGCCCAGCGCGGAACCCAACCGTTGGACGCAAGTGACGAACGACATGTCGGCCTAATTAAGGAGCTGGGTCTGAAATGGATAGAAGCGCGCGGTTACAACGCCCGCGAGAAGCCGGTCGAGCGTTTCCACCGCGATATCTCTGGTTGGGAATCCAAAACGTTCGAGGCTGAATACTGCGGACCAGACCCGAAGAGCCGGCCAGACGCGTGCAGAGAAGCAGAGGCGCGCCACGAGCGGCTGGTAAAGAAGGTCCAGCGCACCGGCAACACTCCGTGGCTGGACGACTCGCCTTTCATGACGTTGGACGATTATCGCGAAGCCCTCGCCGGCTATTTCTTTGAATACAACCACGACGTTCATGAGCGCACCACGCTCGGCGGCGCCAAAGTTGTGCCAATCGAAGAGTACCAGCGGCTCTACACCACGCATTACGAAATCTCCGAACAGACTTTGGCGCTGGTTTTAATGAAGGCTGAAAAGCGCATCCCGCGCAAAAACGGCGTCAGTATCAACGGCTTCGAATACCTGCACGAGCAGCTCGCTTATTACAAGGGCCTCGAAGTCGAAGTTCGCTACTCAGACGACGACTTTCGGCGCGTCTTTATTGTTCCACCTCCGACTGACGCGATTCCTAATCCAGACATTATTGAAGCCGAGGCTGTTATTCGCGGCGGGGTGCTGAAACCAAATCGTGAGACGCAAAAGCAGGTCGCCCGACAACGCAATTTCGAAGAGAAGGTCAGGCGCGATCACAATTTCATAACCCAATCAATTATTCGCGGCGAGTCGGTGCAAGACCGCGTCGCTGCACAGATCGAGCCGGAAGAAGAAGTTGAATTCAGGATAGCCGTTAGCGGCGGTGATGGGCGTGGGCGTGTTTTTGAGGGAACGCACGCCTCGTCCGACCTGACTTCAACCTCTGGGGGGCCGGCTCGAGTCCACCAGCTCACCAGGCTGGATCGCAAGCATGTCGGTCGTGCTGCGATCCGGCCGGTGACGGTGGACGAAGTTGTTGAGACAGAAGTTGACGAGTCGATCTTTGAAGAACTGTTCGACGCGGAACGGGTAAACGGCAACGGGAAAGTGCGGATGTGGGATGCGGAGGAAGAAGAGTGACGCAAGTAACAGTCACAACAAAAGACTTGAGACTCGAATTTGACGCGGCCACGGGGCAGGAAGCCGTGCAAATGTTTTTCGACGACGTGAAATCCGGCAAGGTCGACATACACGACCTGGGCTTCATAGGAACGTGGACGGACGGCAAAGAAGATCATCCCTTCCGGATAGGTCCCGCGCTGTTCAAGTGTGGGCTGCTAAGCGAAGAGGATCTAAAGGCCAGTTTCGCGGCCGCAGAATTGGAATTCGATTCTGCGCAGATCGAGGCAATGGCCAACGCAGACGCTTGGATGGTGCGGCAGTGACTGAAGAAGAAATTTCAAAAGCGATTGACGATATCGCACGAGACCTACACGGTCAGGGCATGACGCCAATGCAGGTAAAGCTGCTTCTGATAGCGGAAGCAGAACGCGTGAGACTCGAATTGTTGAACGAAGCGGACGATTTTTCGATCTGAGACTTAAAGATGAAAAAGACCCCGACAAAAAAAACAGAAATCATTACGCCCGAGCAGTGGGTTGCGTTGTCGCGCAAGTTTGCACGACACGCTCGTGCCGGCTTCAGCTCTGAGCAGCGCAGCGCGATCGACGGGTTCATCGAATTCGTCGCGCATGACACGAAGACGCGGAAGATCCTCGGCATCAATCGCCACAAGAGCAAGCAGGACCATCCCACGCCCTGGGAATTTATCTCGGCCGTCGAAAACCGCTTTGCCCCGATCGCGATTGACCTGGCAGCGACAAAGCGGAACGCCAAAGCCGGTGATTTCATCACTCCTCGGCAAAACTCCCTCAAGTGTGATTGGGACAAGATGCTTGCAGGTCGCTTCGGTTATCTCAATCCTCCGTTTGATCCAATTGGACCGTGGGCTGACAAAGTTATCGAGGAAGCGAAGAAGGGCGCGCGGTTTGGAATGCTGACACAGGCGTCGATCGACTCCGTGTGGTTCTGGAAAATCTTTCCTTATTGCACCACCTACGCGCTGCGCTCACGGATTACTTTCATTGGGTCAACCCAGGGATTTCCCAAGCCGCTCATCTTCAGCTCGTTTAACTGTGTGCGCATTGGGGCGGAATCAGGACCTTGCGGGCGGCTGCATGAGTGGGACTGGAAAAAAGACATTGGCGACGGGCGGTACACGATAGCTGAGTGAAGAAATGATGAGCGCGCAACACAGCAGGCTTCTGGAGCGTCCGCGATATCACGGAACGAAGCGGCCGCGGACCAGTTATCGAGTGTCGCGCTTTTGCGCTGTGTGCGGCGCAGCGAATTCCTTCAGTCGTATTGGCGGCTGGGATTGGCTGGGCAATTTTCTAATCGCGCTGGCCCGGAAGCGCTTTCACAAACGGAAGGATGGCTCGTGCATGACAGCAGCTCGAGACTACGCAACCAGGTTGGCAAAACTGCCGGATCGTCTTGCCGCGATCCTGGCAAAGTCAGTCGCCGTCAAAGGCGATGCGTTCGACCTGGATGATGCCGAGGCATTGATCATGATCCTGGACATCATTAACGAACTCGATCCGACGCTGATCGAACGCAACAAGGACAAAAGGCTAAGTCGAACCCGACGATCGAGCTAGCGCGGAGGAGACGGCGCCGGGGCCGGCTTTGGAACGGGAACCGTTTCGACGCGGCCTTTGGAATCAACGCAAATTCTTTCACTGAGGACACCGCACGATGAAATCAACCTCGAAACTACAAGTCGTCGCCGACAAGGCGACCTGGGATGAGAACCTTCGGCTTTGGCTCGAACAGCACATTAAGGAGACGGGGTTTACCACGACAGAATTAGCGCGCCATGTGGGCGGCTCGCGCACGCTCTGGGACTCCTATTTGAAGTGCACCTACTTCGGTGTCCCTGACCCTAAGAACGGCAACAAAATCAGGACTACGGAGAACTCCAAACTTGAGCCGATGTTGCGCGCCTATCGAGCGCGGGTCGATGGCCCGAACCTCGACAGCGGCTGCGAGTTTGTTAAGACCATTGCCTGGCATCAAATTCGTACCGCGATCCAAACGGCGATTGAAGAGAATTCGATAACGCTAGCCTATGGCGGCTACGGCAAGGGAAAGACCCGATGCAAAAACGAATTCGTAAACAAGAAGCTGAAGACGCCGGCCGTCGTTATCCTCTGCTCGCCCAACATCACCACTCGATACTTTCTGCAAAAGATCGCGAGCCAGTTAAAGCTGCCGGAGTCGTACACCATTCCTCAGCTTGAAGATGAGATCGTCACTTTCCTGAAAAACCATCCACGAGTCCTGGTTATCGATCAGGCGAATTATCTGCCGCCAAAGGCGCTCGGTTCGATCGCTTACATCTGGGAAGAGTCCCGCGCGCCGGTGACGCTCATCGGCACCAAAACTCTGCACGACAATTTCTTCTCGCGAAAAATGACTGACGACGAACGCGGCCAGCTGGCCTCTCGCGTGGCGATGCAATATCCGCTCTCGGGGCTGGACCTTGGCACCGTGAAAGGAATCTGCGAGCGGCTCCTGGGCAAGGAAACCGCGACGCCTGCGCTCGTGAAAACCATCTGGGAGAAGGTCGGCGGCAAGTTCGTTGAAGAAGGTGACGCTAATACGGCCAACTTTCGCGCGCTGGAGTTTCGCCTGCGCCGGCTGGTGAAGCTAATCAAGCTCAATCCTGACAAATCAATCGCAGAACTAATGGACGAGGCCGACAAGATGCTGCTGGTGGCGTAGGGAGCAACCCGATGAGTAGTTCACCTTTTGAGTTTCATAGAGCGATGTCGAAGCGGTTGCGTGAAGGCACAGGCGAAGAAGCGCTGCGCTCTATGCTCAATGAATTGCTGGAGCAGTTTTTCATCCACGCGCCGGAGAATCTGCGACGTGGCCAGGCAACCTCCGAAGCAGCTGTCTTTCCAGCCGGCCCGCGTGAGTACTACGCAGTAGTCATGATCGGGCCGTGCGAAAACCTTGGAAACAGTCGACAAGGCAATAGTCGCGACGGCGAAAGAGGATGGTTCCGAACGCGAGGAGGTTAGGAATCAAGTGAATCGCAAGCGTGCCAGATTTGACGTGGTCGACATCGAGGTCATGGTGCGTTGCCCGCACTGTGAGTCGCCCGCGCTCTCACCCCTGAACAGCCAAAGCTTCGTCTGGAACGCCGCCGCTGTGCAGCACCAGGGCAGCAAAGACGTGAAGTGCAGGCGTTGCCAGCGTTGGTTCAGGACTTCATACGAACTCAGAAAACTTCTGCAGCCTTCGAGCGAGCCCGTGCGCCACGACCAGCAGGTAAAACAAGGCGCGCTGGAAATCATCTGCGGCAACTGCGCCGGTGAGGCAACAGAACCGGTCAAGACACTGCTGGCCAGCAACCGCCGCTGCGCATCCTGTGGCGGCGACAACTACACATTGGCAGCGCAGCTTCAACCAAAATCACATTCCAACGGAAAGGAAATTTCAGAATGAGTCAGCAACTACCCACACGAACAAAACAACAGCAAGCGATCGCCGAGGACCTGGCGCGCCGGCTGCAAATCGACGGCGAACGAATCCTCTTTCTCAATTCGCGAGACAAAGAGGAGCCGTGGCTGCCGCCGGAAGCATTGACGACGATCGCGCGCCTATCGGACCGGTTCAAACACCTTGATGAAGGCTTTCAGGAATTCATCCCGCCGTTGAACCAAGTGGTGCATCACGCCACCTTTATCGATTGCGAAGGCAACACGTTTGGCCGCTCGGGAGTGGCGACCGTTGGCGCATTCGCCGATCTCGACGCGCACATCATCGCGGCCGGCCGCGCCATCAGCGCCGCGCTCACTTCGGGCGGCATCAATCCGTTGCGACCTGGTTCAGTGGTAACGCTCTCCACGGAGAAAGGTGGACCGAATTTCATCAGTCCCGAACTGGCGGCAACCGAGTCAAGCCGGAGCGACTTAGCGCGCATTCATATTCTGGCAAAAGAAAAAGGACTGATCGTCGGTAAAGACTATTCCGGCTATCGAAACTTCTTGCGTCAGAAATACGACGGCGCCGTCAGCGTCGCCGGCTTCGACCAGCTTCAGCGCAAGAGTGTCATTGAGGCATTGGAACGATTTGACCCGGCCGTGTCTGATGTGCCGGATGAATTTGCCGGCCTCGACGAAGGAGCACTGCACTGATGGCGGCGCGAACTATCGACCCAGAGACGCTCGAAAAACTTGCGGGCGACCCGACCCTGAAACCTAAAGACATCGCCGCCGGCTGTGGGTTCGGCAAGTCATATTTCTTCATGATGCTCGGTCAGAATCAGCGCCTAACCGACATCTACGAGACAGCACGCGCGGGCGCCGGCGTGCCGGTCTTCAAGGCCGGTCTCAGGACTTCGAAGCGGGAGAAGCGCGCATCCCTTGATGAAGCTGAGTTGAGCATCCTCGACGCGATCCGGGGCGGCTGCCGCACCATGAGCGCCATCCGGACCGCGGTCATCAGCACGGGCCACGCGCCCGCACCCTTCGCCGCCAAACTCTACAACCTAGAAAACGAGCGTCACGAAATCTGGACCATGCAAGTCGGCTGTCAGACGCATTACTTCCTGCGCTGCGAGGCGGCTGCGCAGCAAACAGCAAACAGTAAACAGCATTCAGAATGCGGCTATGAGGTCAGTACCACCACGCGGTAGCAACTGTGTTGGAAGTCAAGCTGAAACTAGTGCCTCGTTGTTTTTCCAGCAAGCGTTATCACGCACCATGACGTTGATG
>Ga0070669_100003404_pt1 | contig 11448 bp, 8 predicted proteins | sample KBSS53metaG_FD_64680 | JGI IMG/M metagenome (GOLD analysis project Ga0070669, IMG submission 64680) | Switchgrass rhizosphere microbial communities from Kellogg Biological Station, Michigan, USA - KBS S5-3 metaG | ecosystem: Host-associated > Plants > Roots > Rhizosphere > Soil ... | reverse complement strand
CGGTGCACCTGATGCGCACCCACCGCGGTGTGGCCTCCGGCCGCGATGGCAGCCCGCAGCCTTTCGCCGACGCCTTCCTGCCGCAGGCCCAGGCGCTGGCGCCCCGCCTGATCTTCGCCATGGGGCCGCTCGCCGCGCAGACCCTGCTGCAGAGCGCGGAGCCGCTGGGCAAGCTGCGCGGCCGCGTCGCCCGCCTCGAGGCGCTGGGCGGCACGCCGGTCGTGGTGAGCTACCACCCGGCCTACCTGCTGCGCAATCCGGCCGACAAGGCCCGCGCCTGGGTCGATCTCTGCCTGGCGGCCGACGCGCTGGCCGCCGTCCGCTAGCGCCGTGCGGCCGGGTGCATGGCCCGGCACCTAAAATTCGGCATGACTTTCATCGACCAGCTGCGCGCCGCCGAGCGGCAGAACCGCTCCCTCCTGTGCGTCGGCCTCGATCCGGAACCCACCCGGTTCCCGGCGCGCCTGAAGGGCGACGCCAACAAGATCTACGACTTCTGCGCACGCATCGTTGACGCCACGGCCGACCTGGTGATCGCCTTCAAGCCGCAGATCGCCTACTTTGCCGCGCACCGCGCCGAGGGCCAGCTGGAGCGCCTGATGGAGCACATCCGCCGCGTTGCGCCGCAGGTGCCGATCATCCTGGACGCCAAGCGCGGCGACATCGGCTCGACCGCCGATCAGTACGCGATCGAAGCCTTCGAGCGCTATGGCGCGGACGCGGTCACGCTGTCGCCCTTCATGGGCTTCGACTCGGTTGCGCCCTACCTCAAGTACCCCGAGAAGGGCGCTTTCCTGCTGTGCCGCACGAGCAATCCGGGCGGCGCCGACCTGCAGGGTCAGCGCCTGGCCAGCGTCGACGGCCAGCCTTTGTTGTATGAACATGTAGCCCGCCTCGCCCAGGGCCCCTGGAACCTGAACGGGCAACTGGGGCTGGTCGTGGGCGCTACCTACCCGGCCGAAATCGAGCGCGTGCGGGCGCTCGCGCCGACGGTTCCGCTGCTGATCCCGGGCGTCGGCGCGCAGGGCGGCGATGCCGTCGCCACGGTGCGCGCCGGGTGGCGGGCGGATGCGCCGATCGTCGTGAACTCCTCGCGCGCGATCTGCTACGCGTCCGACGGCGACGACTTTGCGGACGCCGCGCGCCGCGAGGCGCTGCGCACCCGCGACGGCCTCGAAGCGGCCAAGCCCTGACCGACATTTCGTGTCACTTCAAGCCCCTGGTTGTGTCCAGGAGACGGAAAAAGTCACGTTTATTAACAGCGCTTGTCTGACAGACGGCGCTTAGAGTCCTTGCAGCCCGGTGAACGCCGGGCATGGCGTTTGCCTTGAAAGGCATAGGGCGCATCGCGCCGAGGAGCGGGGACTCATGGTGGAAGAAATGGTGACGGGCCGCGTCGGCGTGCCCGGGGAAGGCGTGCGCGAGGACGAACGGCCCGGTGCGGCGGACGCGACGTCGGGCGCGGCGGCACTGCCGCTGGCGGCGACCCTGGCTGCCGCGGCGGCGCTCGCGGCCTGCGGGGGCGGCAGCGGTGGTGGTGGCAGCGGCAGCACCGGTTCGGCCAGCACGGGCGACGGGGCGGGATCGCTGTCGGCACTGGCGACCACGGCGACCGCCCAGACCTACGTCTACACCAAGCCGCAGAACGACGCCGAAGCGGCGCGCTTCCTGCTGCAGGCGCAGCTCTCCGCGTCCGAGGCGGACATCGCCGACGTGAGCGCCAAGGGCTACCTCCCGTGGCTGGGCGAACAGTTCGACGCGGCGCCCACCCTCACCGGCTGGGCCTGGATCGCCAGCAAGGCCTACAACGCGGTCGACACCGACGGCATGATCTGGCAGCAGCTCATGACCTCGCGCGACAGCCTGCGCAAGCGCATGGCGCTCGCGCTGACGGAGATCTTCGTGGTGTCGGCCAACGACATCGGCTCCAACTGGCCGCAGTACATGATGGCCCAGTACTGGGACATGCTGGTGGCCGGTGTCACCGGCAACTTCCGCACGCTGCTGGAGAACGTCACGCTGAACCCGGCGATGGGCTACTACCTGAACACGCGCGGCAACCAGAAAGAGAACTCGAGCGGCCGGCAGCCCGACGAGAACTACGCCCGCGAGGTCATGCAGCTGATGACCATCGGGCTGTACCAGCTCAACCCCGACGGCACGGTCAAGCGCGGCGCCGACGGCACGCCGCTCGACAGCTATACGCTCGACGACGTCACCAACCTGGCACGCGTCTTCACCGGCTACGACCTCGACATCGCCACCGCCGACAAGGGGGCCTTCACGCCGCCGGGCGCCACCTACACGATCGAGAGCAACGCCTGGACCACACGGCCGATGGCGCTCACCGCCAGCCGGCATTCGACGCTGGCCGCCACGTTCCTCGGCACCACGGTGGCCGCGGGGACGGAAGGCAAGGCCGCGCTCAAGACGGCGCTCGACACGCTCTGCAACCACCCGAACGTCGGGCCCTTCATCGGCAAGCAGCTGATCCAGCGGCTGGTCACGAGCAACCCGAGCGCGGCCTACGTGGCACGCGTCTCGGCGGTGTTCGCGAACAACGGTGCGGGCGTGCGCGGCGACATGAAGAGCGTGATGGCCGCGGTGCTGCTCGACAACGAGGCGCGCAGCCCGGCTGGCCTCACGGATCCCGGCTTCGGCCGGCTGCGCGAGCCCATGCTGCGCTTCGTACAGTGGGGCCGCACCTTCGGCATCGGCTCCACGCTCGACACCTGGAAGATCGGCAACCTCTCGGGCACCGCCAACCAGCTCGGCCAGAGCCCGCTGCGCTCGCCGTCGGTCTTCAACTTCTTCCGGCCCGGTTACGTGCCGCCCGGCACTGCGCTGGTCGAAGGCGGGCAGGTCGCGCCGGAGTTCCAGCTGGTCAACGAGACCACGGTGGGCGGCTACCTCAACTTCATGCAGGGCGCCATCCAGAACGGCTTCAGCAGCAAGGACGTGATCCCGACCTACGCGGCCGAGAAGGCGCTGGTGCTCGAGCCCGCGAAGCTGGTGCAGCGGCTGAACCTGCTGATGACGGCCAACCAGCTGCCGGCCGACACGCTCAAGCTCATCACCGATGCGCTCGCGCAGCCGGCGGTCACCGCGACGAGCACCGATGCCGTCAAGGCCAACCGGGTCTACGCGGCCGTGCTCATGGTCATGGCCTCGGCCGAATACCTCATCCAGAAGTAAGAAACCCCGGAAGCCAAGGCCATGCACTTCATCGATCCCCAGGGCCACACGCGCCGCGCCTTCCTGCGCCGTTCGGGCCAGCTCGCGATGGCCGGCACGGCGCTGCCCTTCGCACTCAATCTCGCCGCCATGGGCGAGGCCGCCGCGCAGAGCGCCACCGACTACAAGGCGCTGGTCTGCGTCTTCCTGTATGGCGGCAACGACTACGCCAACACCGTCGTGACGTACGACGACCCGAGCTACCTGGCCTACAGCCAGATCCGTGGCGGCAACGGACTGGCCGGCGGCGGCGTCGCCATCCCCAAGGCGGCCCTCACGCCCACGCTGCTCAGCCCGACGACCGCGCTGCCCGATGGCCGGCAGTACGCGCTGCACCCTGCCATGACGCAGCTGGCCAACCTGTACAACACCGACGGCAAGGTGGCGGTGCAGCTGAACGTCGGCCCGCTGGTGGTGCCGCTCACGCGGGCGCAGTACCAGGGCAGCGACCGCCGCAACTACCCCGTGCCGCCGAAGCTCTTCTCGCACAACGACCAGCAGTCGACCTGGCAGTCGTCGTCGCCCGAGGGCTCGACCGTCGGCTGGGGTGGCAACATCGGCGACCTGGCGATGACGCAGAACGGCAACTCGCTGTTCACCTGCATCTCTGTGTCGGGCAACGCGGTCTTCCTGTCGGGCGACAACGCGCTGCAGTACCAGGTGAGCACCGACGGCGCCATCGCCATCAACAGCCTGAAGAACAACGTGTACGGCTCCTCGACGGTGAAGGCGGCGATGACCCAGCTGGTGCAGCAGACCCGCGGCCACACGCTGGAGAACGAATACAACCGCATCACCGTGCGGGCGGTGCAGGCCGAGGGGCAGATCAACGGCGCCAGGGGGGCTGCCTATCCCGGCGGCGAGCCCGGCGTCGCGGGCACCTTCCCGTACACCGTGACCACCGGCGGCGTGCCCTACAACGGCAACGGCCTGGCGTCGCAGCTGGCCATGGTGGCGCGGCTCATCCGCGGACGCAGCACGCTCGGCGCCAAGCGCCAGGTGTTCTTCGTGTCGATGGGCGGTTTCGACCTGCACGACAACCTGATCGCCAACCAGCCCGGCCTGATGGCGCGCCTGAGCGACGCGATGGCGGCCTTCCACAAGGAGATGGTCGCGCTCGGCCTGGGCAACAACGTGACCAGCTTCACCGCCTCCGACTTCGGCCGCACGCTGGCGAGCAACGGCGACGGCTCCGACCACGGCTGGGGCGGCCATCACTTCGTCGTCGGCGGGGCCGTCAAGGGCAAGGACAAGCTCTACGGCAAGGCGCCGGTGGTGAGCATCAACAACGATTCGAAGCTGCCCGGCTACGAAGGCCACGTCGGGCAGGGGCGCCTGATCCCCGGCACCTCGGTCGACCAGTACGCGGGCACGCTCGCCAAGTGGTTCGGCGTGCCGGCGGCCGACCTGGGCAGCATCCTGCCGAACCTCAAGAACTTCGGCAGCGCGGACTACCCGACCGACCTGGGCTTCATGGCGTAGCCGCACGGCCTGCTGCGTAACGGGGGGCACAATGCGCGGGCCGGCGCACCTGCCGGTCGAAGGAGGACCCACACCATGAACGCAACCCGCATCGTCGGCATCCTGCTGATCGTCGCCGGCGTCGCCGGCCTGTCGATCGGCGGCTTCAGCTTCACCAAGGAAACCCACCAGGCCAAGCTCGGCCCGCTGGAGTTGTCGGTGAAGGAGCGCGAGAACGTCAACATTCCCACCTGGGCCGGCGTCGCGGCCATCGTGGTGGGCGGCCTGCTGCTGGTGGTGGGCGGCAAGAAGGGCTGAAGCCCTGACGGCCGCGCAAGGCGTGCCAGTCATCACCACCCCCGATACCTGACGCTGTCGCCCGCCGCCGCGGGCAAGAACCCGGACGCGCTGGAACAAGAAGCGCGCCCCCGATCCGCGTAGCCTTTCTCTGCAGGCCGGCCGTCCTGGCCGGTATTTCCTTGCCTCACAGAGAAGACGCGAATCCATGACCTACATCGCCGCCGCCGAGCGCTACCAGCAGATGCAATACCGGCACACCGGCCGCAGCGGGCTCAAGCTGCCCGTGCTGTCGCTGGGCCTCTGGCACAACTTCGGCGACACCACCCCCCTCGAACGCCAGCGCGACATGCTGCGCACCGCCTTCGACCTGGGCATCACGCACTTCGACCTGGCCAACAACTACGGCCCGCCCTTCGGCAGCGCCGAGCGAAACTTCGGCCGCCACCTGAAGGACGACTTCAAGACGCACCGCGACGAACTGGTGATCTCCACCAAGGCCGGCTGGAGCATGTGGCAGGGCCCGTACGGGCGTGGCGGCGGTTCGCGCAAGCACATCCTCGCGAGCCTCGACCAGTCGCTCGGCCGCCTGGGGCTGGACTACGTCGACATCTTCTATTCGCATCGCTTCGACGCCGACACGCCGCTGGAGGAAACCGCCGCGGCCTACGCCAGCGCGGTGCAGCAGGGCAAGGCGCTGTATGTCGGCATCTCCTCGTACTCGGCCCACAAGACGCGCGAGTTCGCACGCCTGCTGGCCGAGCACCGCGTGCCGCTGCTGATCCACCAGCCGGCCTACAACATGCTCAACCGCTGGATCGAGTCGGAGCTGACCGGCACCCTCGAGACGCTGGGCGCCGGCTGCATCGCCTTCACGCCGCTGGCACAGGGCCTCTTGACCGACAAGTACCTCAACGGCATCCCGGCCGATGCACGGATCAATCAGCCGGGCGGCGATTCGCTGCCGGCCTCGCACCTGAGCGAGCGCAACCTGGCGGCGGTGCGCATGCTCAACGAGCTGGCGCAGGGCCGCGGCCAGACGCTCGCGCAGATGGCGGTGGCGTGGATCCTGCGGGACCCGCGCATGACGTCCGTGCTCATCGGCGCCAGCAGTGCCCGGCAGATCCGAGAAAACGTCAAGGCGCTGGAGCGCCTGGATTTCACCGCCGAGGAATTGGCCGAGATCGATCGCCACCTGATCGATGGCGGTGTGAACCTCTGGGAAAAGCCCTCGACGGACCAGCGGGTCTGAATCCTGGCGACATGTCGCCCAGCGGCAGGACTTGATCGCAAATGAACCGGGAACCGCCAAAAGACGCCAATGCGGTTATCTGCAAGTTCCTGAACATTCTCGAACAAGAAGGAGTGCAGTGCTCTGAAATAACCTGAAAGAACTGATGCGGCATATCGGAGGAGGAATTCCAAGTGCCTGTCGGAGCTGCGTTTTTCCAATGTTGAAAACGCAAGGTTCTTCATCTCGGAACACTGAAGGTATTGAAATGATCAAGCGTTGTCTTTGGGGTGCGATGGCCGCCTTGTCCTTGTCGGCCCATGCGCAGAGTTCGGTCACCATCTACGGCATCATCGATGCAGGTATTACCTACATCGACAATCAGGGTGGCGGAACGCAATACAAATTCGCCGACGGGGTCAATTACGGAAATCGTCTGGGATTTCGAGGCACCGAAGACCTGGGTGGCGGCCTGCGCGCGCTGTTCAACCTCGAAATGGGCTTCAATCTGCGCAATGGAACCCTGGGCCAGGGCGGTCGCGCCTTCGGCCGGCAATCGTGGGTCGGGCTGGAAAGCGCCTCGCTCGGCGCCGTGACCCTGGGCCGCCAGTACGACTTCGTGCGGGACTATCTCACCCAGTTCAACTACGGCGGCTTCGCCAGCGTCTACGCCGGCCACCAGGGCGACTACGACCGCATTTCCGGCAAGCAGATGGACAACACCATCAAGTACGTGACGCCCAGTGTCGGCGGCTTCACGGCAGGCGCCATGTTCGCGTTCGGCGAGCAGATCGACGCCTTCAACACCAAGACGGCCTTCAGCCTGGGCAGTGGCTACAAGAACGGTCCGCTGAGCGTCGGCGCTGCCTATGTGCGGCTCAACGACACCAACGTCTATCCGTACGCGCAGACCGGTGTGTTCTCGTTCATGGGGGTTCCCGTGGCGGTCGCCGATCCCGCCACGAACACCGTGACCGATCTCTACGGGACGACGGGTTCGGGCTTCCTCGTGGACAAGCAGGAAATCGCCGGCATCGGCATCAGCTACAACTTCGAGAAGTTCCTGCTCGCGGCCAACACCACGGCCACCAAGTTCACCAAGGGCGACAACAGCACGACACAGCACGTGTACGAGCTCGGCGGGATGTACTTCCTCGGCGGCCCGTGGGCACTCGTCGGCGGCTACCAGCACGTGACCATGGCCGACGACAAGTGGGACCAGTACACCGGGGGGGTGCGCTACAGCCTGTCCAAGCGCACAACCATCTACGCATCGGCTTCCTATCTGCATGCATCGTCGAATGTCGATGCCTCGCAAGGCGCCGGCTTCTACACGCTGCCCTCGAACGACAACTCGCAGACGACCTACCGCGTCGCGCTGGTCCATACCTTCTGACGACGGGGAGGGGCGCGCGCATGAACCCGTCGATGCCGCTGCGCTACTGGTGGCTGTGTCTGTTCCGAGCGGCCGAGCATGTTCCGCCTGGCCGGCATGTGACTTGCAGCCCCGTCGGTGCAGCTCGCCGCCGGACGCCTTCTTTTTCTGAACGAATGCCCGAAAGAACCCCATGACCATCGCAGAGACCCTTTCCATCCGCAAACTCAAGGACAACTACGGCGCCGAAGTGCTCGGCGTCGACGTGTCCGCCGGCGACGCCGACACGCTGCAGGAGGTCGTGAACACCTTCAACCTGCATGGCGCGGTGCTGCTGCGCGGCCAGTCGCTCACCCCCGAGCAGCTGGTGTACTTCGCGCGCGCCTTCGGCCAGCCCGAAGGCCACACCATCAAGGAGCACACGATGCCGGGCTTTCCGGAGATCTACATGCTCTCCAACCGCGAAGTCAACGGCAAGCCGATCGGCAGCCACCGTGACGGCGTGGGCTGGCACACCGACTACTCCTACAAGGAAGAGCCGGTGATGTGCACGATGCTCTACGCGGTCGAGGTGCCGGCCGAGGGCGGCGACACGCTGCTGGCCGACATGTGCGCGGCCTACGACGCGCTGCCGGAGGACAAGCGCGCCGAGCTCGACGGCCTGAAGGTGCATCACAGCTACGAGCACTTGATGACCACGCGGCTCTACGCCAAGCGCGAACTCTCGCCCGAGCTCAAGGCCGAGAACCCCGACGTGATCCACCCGCTGATCCGCACGCACCCGGCCAACGGGCGCAAGGCGCTGTGGCCCAGCAGCGGCACCGTCAAGGGCGTGATCGGCATGGACAACCCCGCAGGCGTCGACCTGGTCGATTCGCTGGTCGCGTACGGCACGCAGGAGCAGTTCGTCTACCGCCACAAGTGGCAGGTCGGCGACCTGCTGGTCTGGGACAACCGCTGCTCGCTGCACACCGGCTCGCTGTTCGACGACAAGAAGTACATCCGCGAGGCGCATCGCCTCTGGGTCAAGGGCGACAGGCCTTTCTGACCGGCTTCACCGCAACCTCCGCCGCGCTCGCCGCGCCGGAGGTTTTTCCTTCCCGCTGAGGACCCGCCATGATCAATCGCCGCAATTTCACGCAGTCCGTTCCCGCCGGCATCGCCGGCCTGCTGCTCGCGCAATGGGGCATCGACGCCAACGCCGCGACAGAGCAGGTGCGCATCGCCTACCCGATCGACGTGCCGAGCTGGGACCCGAGCAAGAGCGCCGCGCCCAACCCGACCGCGCTCTTCAAATGCGTGTTCGACCAGCCGCTCGAATACACGCCCGACTCGAAGCTGCAACCCGGCGTGGTCCAGGCCTACGAATGGCTCGACAAGGAGGGCCTGGTGCTGCAGGTCGACCTGCGCGATGACGTGTTCTTTCACAACGGCGACAAGCTCACGTCGGAAGATTTCAAGTTCACCTTCTTCGACCGCCTGCGCGCCGAGAAGGGGCTGCAGCTGAGTTTCATCTGGGGCGGCATCACGGCCATCGAGACGCCGTCGCCCACGCGTGCGGTCATCCGTTTCGGCAAGCCGATGGTCACGGCGCCGCAGTTCCTCGGCTACAGCGCGGCCTTCATCCTGCCCAAGGCCTATTACGAGAAGGTCGGGCTCGACGGCTTCCTCGCCAAGCCCGTCGGCTCGGGCCCGTACAGGCTGGTCGACTACCAGCGCGACTCGAGCATCACGCTCGAGGCCTTCGACAAATACTGGCGCGGCCCGGCGAAGATTCGCAGGATCGTGTTCCAGGTCGTGAAGGACCCGACCACGCGCGTCTCGGCCGTGCAGTCCGGCCAGGTGCAGCTGGCCGCGGCGCTGCCGATGCGCGAGGCGCTGCGCCTGGGCCAGAGCCCGGGCCTGGCTAACAGCCTCACGCCCACGGTCGACACCTACCTCGTGCAGATGGTCAACACTGGCCCGCTGGTCGACAGGAACGTGCGGCTCGCGATGCACCACGCGATCGACAAGCAGGCCCTCTCCAAGGCCTTCTTCAACAGCATCGCGGCGCCGCTCTCGACCGCGGCGGCGCCCGGCACCCCGGCCTATGCACCCGACTACACCTTCGCCTTCGACCCGGCCCGCTCGCAGGCGCTGCTGAAGGAATCCGGCTACGGCCCCGGCAAGCCCGTGCAGTTCCGCTTCTTCGCCACCAACGGCATCTACCCCAACGATTTCGAGATGGCCCGCGCCCTCGTGCAGATGTGGAAGAAGGTCGGCATCGACGCGGCGCTGGAGGTGATCGAGCCGGCCCAGTACTACACCAAGGTGCAGGCCGGCAAGCTCGAGGGCCCGACGCTCTGGTTCTGGACCAACGCCACCGGCGACCCGGAACTGTCGGCCGGCTACTACCTGGACCCGAAGAAAAGCTTCTCGGTCTGGCGCAGCCCCGATGTCTCGACGCATCTCGATCCGCTGCTGGTCGAACTCAATCTGGAGAAGCGCATCGAGGGCTACAAGAAGTTCCACGTCTGGGCGGTAGAGCAAGGCTACTCGCTGCCGCTGGTGCAGGGCGTGTCCACCGTGGCCTATGCCAAGGCCGAGGCCGGCTACAAGCCGTTCCGGAACGGGTGGATCCTGCCGTACTACTGGAGCGCGTGAGCACGGGATCGATCTGAACGTCCGGCGCAAGGCCGCGGCGCCGGTGCATGCCGGACCGCGGCCTTGTCGCATCCGCGCGCGCCGATGGCGCGGTTCTCGCTACGAGGTCGGACCTCATGTTTTTGCTGCTTTTGCGTTCGATCGCCCACGGCCCAAGATGGTGCGCCCCCAGGCCATTGGCCGTGCGCCTGATGGCAAGACCCACCCGGGGACGGCTCCTAAGATCGTTCGCACTCCAGGCCTTTTCGGGGAACGAGACTCCCGCGAAAAGAATTCATCTCGAAGGCGCAGCAATGACTTTTTCTCCCACGGACCAATTCTTTGAAGAACTCGACAGCTCGGTCTTGTCCGTTCAAAAGGCGCAGGCACTCCCCCCGGTTTGCTATACGGATCGCAATTTCTACGAGTTCGAAAAAGAGGCGGTCTTCAACCACGAATGGCTGTGCGTCGGCCGCGAGTCGTGGGTGGCCCGGCCCGGCGATTACTTCACCACGAAGATCATCGGCGAGCCGCTCGTCATCGCGCGCAACCGCGCCGGCGAGATCAAGGCGATGTCGTCGGTGTGCCAGCACCGCGCCATGCTGGTGGCCGAGGGCCACGGCAACACCAACGCCTTTCTCTGCCCGTACCACCACTGGGCCTACTCGCTCGACGGCGACCTGATCGGCGCGCCCGCCATGGAGCAGACCCTGGGCTTCGACAAGAAGGCCTTCTGCCTGCCGACGCTGAAGGTCGAGGTCTGGCAGGGCTTCGTCTTCGTGAACTTCGATCCCATGGCCGAGCCGCTGGCACCGCGCCTGGCCGAGGTGACCGAAGCGCTGGCCAACTTCGACCTGGCCCATCTCGACGGCCCGCGGCCCGACAAGCCGGCTCACTTCGCGTGGAACTGGAAGGTCATGTTCGAGAACAACAACGACGGCTACCACGCCAACCGGCTGCACCACGGCCCGCTGCACGACTTCGTGCCGAGCGCGATGGCGAGCTTTCCGGACCTGCCCGAGACCACCGCCGGCTACTACCGCTTCAACGGCACGCTGCACCAGGACGCGAGCTTCAACGCGACGCAGAAGGCCATCCTGCCGGTGTTCCCCAAGCTCAACACCGAAGAGCGCAACCGCATGATGTTCGCCAACATCCCGCCCACGCTGTCGCTGGTGATGATGAGCGACATGGTCATCTACATGATCCTGCGCGCCGACGGCCCCGA
>Ga0070669_100003399_pt1 | contig 11455 bp, 10 predicted proteins | sample KBSS53metaG_FD_64680 | JGI IMG/M metagenome (GOLD analysis project Ga0070669, IMG submission 64680) | Switchgrass rhizosphere microbial communities from Kellogg Biological Station, Michigan, USA - KBS S5-3 metaG | ecosystem: Host-associated > Plants > Roots > Rhizosphere > Soil ... | reverse complement strand
GGGTTGAGACGGCGGGCGGTGCCCGCCTCTAAACGAATCATGCATGATCCGCGTTTATCCGCGGCTAATTTTCTTCGGCTTACTTTTCTTCGCAGCTTTGCGTTTCGCCGGTAGCTTTTTCCGGCTGGGCCGGCGCGCGCGGCCCATATCTTCCAGCAGCTCTGAGAAGTTAAATCCAAACAATTCTTTTATCTTTACGTTCAACGCCGGCATGACGATGCCCTGCCCTACTGATGACAACTCGTCAACCATGCTGTCCGCGAAAGCGGTCAACGCCGATTGCTTGCCGTGCTTGCTGTTCTTGTGCGCGTACCCAAGCGTGTAGCCCAGCGCAAAACCCGCCGACAACGCGCCCAGACTCCAAACCAACGGCTCTTCCTTGAACTGCTCGCGGTAATCGAGCACGCCGGTTACGGTTTGTTTTGCCGAAGCGTATTCCTGTTCGACCGTATCTTTGATCTCGCCGATGGTTTCGGCGAGCGACTCTCGCGTGCGCTGCATCTGTCGCTCAAGCTCACGCTTCGACGGCTGACCGGCAGCGGCCGGACGTTTTTCGTTAGTCATATTTCTATGCTCCTGGGCCATGAAACGTTAGCCGCGGCATGAGGTCAGTACCACTGCCCGGTAGCGCGTGGGTCGGTATCTGAGCTGCTAAGCATCGTTACCCATGCGCTACCGCGCTATGGTACTGACCTCATCCTTATGTAGGGGCGGACCTGCGTGTCCGCCCTGGGGCGCACACATAGGTGCGCCCCTACAATTTTAATCTTTGCGCTGCGGCGCTTTTTCTCCCTTGCTCTTCGCGGCCGGCGCGCCCTGCGCGGCAGCCGCTGCCTCAATGTCGGAATTCACTTCGCCGCCGATCAGAATCGCCAGTCCGGTAAAATAAAACCACAGCATCAGAATGATGACTGCGCCGAGCGAGCCGTAGGTTTTGCTGTACGAATTGAAGAAGTGCAGGTAGATGCGGAAGGCCAGCGACACCGCGAGCCAGAGAACCACCGCGATTACCGAACCAGGCGTGATCCAACGCCAGTTTTGATCACGCAGATCAGGCGCCCAGTAATAAATCGAAGCAAAGCCGAGCAGCAGAAACCCGAGCACGATGGGCCACTGGATAATCTTCCACGCCAGCGCGAACTCAGGACCATAGCCGAAAGTCAGCGCCAGATAATCAGCAATCTTCCCGCCGGACAACACCAGCACGAGCGCCGAAATGATCAGGATCGAAAGCAGTATTGTAAGACCGATCGCCGTCAGGCGCTGTTTCCACCAGGCGCGGGTTTCCTTGACGTGGTAGGCGACATTCAGTGATTCGCTGATCGCGCCCATTCCCGCTGAGGCGGCCCAGAGTGCGGCGACGATGCCGAAAGAAATCTTGCCGCCGCCACTCGAGGTGCTGACCTCGAGCATCGTCGTGCTCACCAGTTCAGACGCCGAAGACGGCAACACCTTGGCGAGATAATTAAACAAGCTGTGGCGCAGTCCGGTTCCTGAACCAAGCAGGACGCCGATTACGGAGGTGAGAAACAACAGGAGGGGAAACAGCGCCAGCAGAAAGTAATAGGACAACTGAGCTGCGCGGCCGAAGATGTCGTCTTTGCTGATGTCGGCCCAAACGTGTTTGCCTAATTGCGGCCACGTCTGTCCACCTAGTTTCCAAAGTGATGCCATATTTTTGGAGTGCCTGGACATTAGCCGCGGAGTTACGCGGATAAGCGCGGATCAGATCAACATCGATCACGAGCAGTTGAAAAACGCTGATCCCTATCCCTTTGTCTTCTGAATCTGCGTTCATCCGCGTAGATCCGCGGCTAGATCTCCTGCCGGCGCAACTCAGCCTTTTCCCGCCAGGCTCTTCTTCAGCACAGCCATCAGATCGATAACCTTGCCCTTGCCTTCCTCGCGCTGCTCCGTTTCGACTTCCACCACGTTCTTCCGTTGCGCGCTCTTCTTCTTAACCAGCTTCAGCAGCCGCTCCGTCTGCTCGTCTTCCAATTTACGTTCCGACAACTGCTTCTTCGATTTGTTGCTGATCAGTTTTTCAAACTTTCGCACCATCGCCGGCGGAACCTTCGGTTTCTTCGGCAGATCCACGTCGGCGGGCGAACGCAATTCGTCCGGAAAACGCATCGTCTCGGCTCGCAGAATGCCGTGCTCGGCAAAAATCGAGACCAGGTATTCCTTGCCTCGCATGACGAAGGTAGCGAGTCCGGCCTTACCGTCGTCTTCCATTGTTTGTGCCAGAAGCTTGTAAGCTTTTTCAGACCCGGCGTCAGGCGTTAGGAAATAGCCGCGCTCGAAATAGACCGGAGGAATCGACTCCTGCGGCACGAAGCGCTTCAGATCGATGTCGCGAGTTTTTTCAGGAGCCAGGCGCTCCAGCTCTTCGTCCGTGATAACCACATACTTGCCTTTGTCGATCTCAAACCCGCGGACCATCTGATCGGCGTCGAGATCGCGTTCAGTCTTCTCGGAAAAATATTTGCGCGCGAGCGGCTCGCCTTCGGAGCTGAGCATGCGCAAAGGCGCGCGGCTGGTCTTGTTCGCCGGGAAAAGATTTACCGGCACACTGACCAGACCGAACGTCAGTGTTCCCGACCAGAACGGTCGCGGCGTTCCCTCGCCCTCTTCCAGTTCCTCGGGGCGGCTTCGTTTGGTAGTTCGTTTAGGCAGCGCGCTTCTCCTTCTTCAGCCTCTGTAAACTCTTTTCGAGCACGCTATCAAGCGACGAAGTCTTGCGTTTTGTTTTCACGGCGTGCAGGCGTGGTGCTTTGCCCTTCGCCTTCTTCTCGATGAACTCCATCACGCGCTCGCGGTATTCGTCTTTGTAATCCGACGGATTGAATTCGTCTTCCAGCATGCCAATGAGTTGCTTCGCCATGTTTAATTCTTTTTGCGTCGGCGCGCGACCGGCAGGCTTGGGCAGATCCTTCGCGGATATTACTTCTTCAGCGTTGCGCAGAGTGACCAACACGAGGTAGTCGCCTTCCGCTCTCAGCGCCCCGACGTAATATTTTTTGCGCATCACCCAATGCGCCACGCCCTCACGGTCGCGGTTCTGCAGCGCCTCCGCGAGTGCGAAGTAAGCCTTCGCGTCGCCGTCGGGCGCCAGGTAGTAAGGACGTTCATACCACTGCTGACTGATCGCCGCGGGCGGCACAAACTCCGCGATTTCGATTTCACGCGACGGCTCGGGCTCGAGTGCTGCGAGTTCCTCCTGCGTGACGATCACAAACCGGCCCGGTTCGATCTCGTAACCTTTCTGGATTTCTTCGGTTGCCACCTCGTCGCCCGAGTCAGGACTGACCATGTGTTGCTTCACCCGCATCAGGTGTTTTTCGTCGAGGATATGAAAATGGACGGTGCGATCGACGACGGCCGAAAACAGTTTCACCGGAATCTTCGTCGTGCCGACTTTCAATTCACCCTTCCAGATTGCGCGCGCAGCCATCGACTAAATCCTTTCGCCCGGCCATCCCGCCGGTTGTTCATCCGGGGACTGATGAGACTCCGGCAAACAATCCGGACACGAGAATTCGAGGGTCGTGGTCACCTGCACACAGATCGGGCAGAGTGGTCCGTCGCAATCGAGACAACGGGTTTCCGTGTGATATGCGTACGCCTGACTGCATGCAGGACACGTCTCAGTCGCGTCGCGAAGCCACCAGGGCAACGTTCGCGGGTTTTTTCGGGGCTTGGGCATAGACGTGAGGAAGGTAAGGCAGTTTCAGTTCCACGAATGCTTGCGGCTGTGCCGCCGCACAGTGCGGTAAGGCTTCGCCTTACCGGCTGACTCCAAAAATCGATATGAGGCTACGCCTCAGCTGCTTCGCCACCTGATGCGATCCAAGTCCATCAGGGCTGGTTCATCCTCCAGCAGCTTTCCAGTCCAACAACGCACACTCGAATAGCGGTAGTCCTGACCGCATTCCACCAACCCGGCTCGAACAGGATTCTCATGTACGTAACGCACTCGCTCAAGCAGCATATTTTCAGTAAGCAACAGACGCACATTCGGGTGATGATCCCAAAGCGAATGACGGTACTGTCTCCGCTTGGTTTCTTGTTGCAATTTCCGTAATGAGCTTTCGTAGCCCCGCTCTTTTAGATATGCAATTACACGATGGCCCGTGATTCCATTAATGAAGCGAAGCGTATCGGCAGATGACCGCGACGAATCGGTAATCACATGAAGATGATCCGGCATGAACACGTAGGCGTATAGAGCAAACTTTCCGGATTTGCGTGCTTCATCAAGAGCTTTGCTGCAGATGTTTTTTATCTCGTCAGTTCGAAATACCCGCAGACGGTCTTTGGCAACTGAAGTCAAAAGATAGCAAGGGTAGTCTCTGGAGATGACGTGCACGAGCGGGAGTTTAAGAAGGTTCGCGAAGGAAGGCTAAGACAGACGCAAGAGGGGCATAAACCAATCGATGCAAAATTTCTGGTGAGGAGTTGGAGGCGTAGCCTCAAAACAAAATAGAGGCCGCCGGAAAGGCGAAGCCTTTCCGCACTGTGCGGCGGCAAAGCCGCAAGGTGGGCTTGCCCCGCTTCACTCAGCACTCATTACTACTACCATTCATCCCTCATCCTTCATCCCTTTCCCTTACTCGTAGCGCAGTGCTTCGATCGGGTCGAGCGCGGCGGCTTTGCGTGCGGGGTAGTAGCCGAAGAAGATTCCCACGGCGGCTGAGAAAATTACTGAACCAATAATCGCGAGGCTCGACACCAGCGTCGGCCAACCCAGCAGTCTGGGAATCGACACTGACACGATAATTCCCAGCACAATACCAATGAACCCGCCGGTCAAACTCAACACAATCGACTCAATCAGAAACTGATAACGCACCGCCGAAGAACGCGCGCCGATCGCCATGCGAATGCCAATCTCCCGCGTACGCTCAGTCACCGAAACCAGCATGATGTTCATGATGCCGATACCGCCGACCAGGAGCGAAACACTCGCGATACAAGCCAGCAGGATCGTCATCGTGTTGTTTGTTTCGTTGGCCGCTTCCGCGATGTCTGTCATGTTGCGCACGGTGAAGTCGTTAGGCTCATTCGCGCCGAGTTTGTGTCGCTGCCGCAGCAAGTCTGTGATCTGTTCCTGCGCCGTATAAGTCGCATCTTGGGAGACAGCCGAAGCATAGGCGATCTGCAGTCGCGGACTGCCAAGCACTTTCTTCTGCACCGTGGTGTATGGAGCGAACGCCGTGTCGTCCTGATCTCGCCCCTGCTGATCCTGACCCTTCCGGGCCATGACGCCCGTCACCTTGAACGGCAGATTTGCTACTCGCAGCGTTTGCCCAATCGGATCCATTCCAGGAAAAAGATTGTCGGCGATTGTCTGGCCCACCACGATAACTCGCGCCGCGGTACGAACGTCTGCATCTGTAAAAAAGCTTCCACTCTGCACCATCCATTTGCGCACGTCTGGATACTGTTCACTGACGCCCTGGACCGAGGTGTTCCAGTTCATGTTGCCGGCGACGAGCTGGGTTCGGGAATTCACGGTCGGCGTTACCATCGCCACGCTTGGCACCTCACGTTTTATCGCGTCGAGGTCTTCGACGGTAAGCGTGTTGGTCCCGCTGTCTCCGGTGCCGCTGCGCACGCCGCCGACATTCTGTGCCCCCGCGCTGACGAAGAGAAGATTCGTGCCGATGCTTTCGATCTGGGCCTGGACGGAAGCCTGCGCACCCTGCCCGATGCTGACCATGGCGATTACCGCAGACACGCCAATGATGATGCCCAGCATCGTCAGAATGGCCCGCATCTTGTTACGGACAAGCGCGCGAAAAGCGACTCGAATGATCATTGCTAAGTTCATAATTTCATACCGCCTATCCGCAGACTTCGCAGATTACACAGATGAGTAGTACGGCTGAAAAGCGTCTGCCTTGATACCCCTTGTAACCCAAACACTCTTCTGCCCTATCTGTGTAATCTGCGAAATCTGTAGACTTCCAATCTTCATCGTCATCATCCTCGACTGGCAAACTTCACAGATTACACAGACGCCTGCGCAGCTCTTACTACCCCCCTGGAAGCGCGTCTGTTATTCCTTGCAGTCTACAGACGCGGTTGCTGCTGTCAGCATCTGTGTAATCAGCGAAATCTGCGGGTCGCTAGTCATCCTCGTCGTCGTCCTCAATTACCGGCGGCAGATTTCTCACTTCTTCCGCCGCATCGCGCGGATTCTCGATCTGATAATCCTTCTTGATTTTTCCGTCTTTGAATACCACTACGCGGCCGGCGTATTCAGCGATGTCGTGCTCGTGCGTTACCAAAACCAGCGTGATGCCGCGCTCGCGGTTGAGCCGTTGAAAAATTTCCATCACTTCAACTGACGTACGCGAGTCGAGGTTGCCGGTTGGCTCGTCAGCCAGAATCAGCGCCGGATTGTTGACCAGGGCCCGGGCCACTGCCACACGCTGCTGCTGTCCTCCCGACAACTGGTTCGGATGATTTTGTTCGCGCCCACTCAGCCCAACTGCCGCGAGTGCGTCCATCGCGCGCTGTTTGCGCTCCGTGGTTTCGATGCCGGCGTACAGCATTGGCAGCTCCACGTTTTCCAGCGCCGACGTGCGCGAAAGCAAGTTGAACCCCTGAAATACAAAGCCAAGTTTTTGACAACGAATGTCGGCCCGCTCATCTTTCGACATCTCGGAGACGTCCTGGCCGTCGAGGATGTAACGTCCGCGCGTAGGCCGATCGAGACAGCCGATGATGTTCATGGTGGTTGACTTGCCGGAGCCTGACGCGCCCATGATGGCTACGAATTCTCCTTCACGAATGGTCAGCGAAACTCCGCGCAACGCATGAACGTCGACGTCACCCATCGTGTAGGTCTTATGGATGTGGTCCAGCTCGATCACCGCGCGCGCTTCGGGCTGCGCCGCTACGGTGGCCGCGACGAGCGCTGGAGCTTCGGGTTCGAGTAACAGGGTTGCTGACATTTGGATCCTCTGATTGAAACGCGATCGCTTGAGCCGGGAGCGCAGACATCTTATCTGCAACGGTTTTTCGCGCTCTGCGCTCATTGCAGGCAAGATGCCTGCGCTCCCAGCTACCCAGCGATTAGTTCCTTCGGCCGCCACCGGGGGCGCCGGTTCGTTGGCCGCCAAAGCCTGGCGCGGCGTTCGTAGTCGTCGACTTGGTGGCGCTGGTTAGGGTTTGTCCGGTTACGACCATTTCACCTTCCTGCAAATTACCTTCAACTACTTCCGTCGAGGCGCCGTCAGTTAAGCCGACTTTGATCCGGCGCGATTGGAGTTTGCCGTCCTGGCCCATCACCCATACGACGCGCGTCTGGCCTTCAAGCACCGGCGCGCTCGCGGGAGCAAAGTTTCGTTGGCCGCCGCCCTGCTGTTGTCCGGCTTGCTCTTGTCCGCCTTGAGCAGCTGCGGCATTAGTATTGTCGCTCTGTTGCGCACTTTGCCCGCGTTGTCGCTGGCCACCGCCAGCATTGCCACCGCCGTTGCTATTGCGGCCCAGGCGCTGCCCCGAAGCGTCAGTCGGAGTAAACCGCAGCGCGGCATTCGGCACTTTCAAGACATTGTTCCGTTCGTCAATCGTAATTGTCAGATTGGCGGTCATGCCCGGTTTTAGTTTCTGTTCCGGATTGCTGACGTCGATGACCACGTTATAAGTAACAACGTTCTGCACGTTTTGTGGGTTGAGCCGCATCTGTTGAATCGTGCCATCGAAATCCTTGCCGGGAAATGCGTCGACTGAAAACTTCACAGACTTCGCTTGTTCCACCAGACCAATGTCAGCTTGATCGATGTTGGCGATCACCTGCATCTGCGTCAGATCTTTCGCAATCGTGAAAAGCGTCGGCGCCGACAAACTCGCAGCCACCGTCTGGCCCACGTTAACGTCGCGCGACACGACGATGCCGTCGATTGGAGACGTGATAGTCGTGTGCGCCAGATTCACTTCTGCCAGACGCAGCGCCGCTTCGGCCTGCTGCACCTGCGCCTGGGCCTGCTGCACCTGCGCCTGTGATTGCTGTACCTGCGCCTGCGATTGCTGAATCTGTGCGGCTGATTGCGCCACTCCCGAGCTCGCTGAAGACTGTTGACTAAGGACTGCCTGGTTCAACTGCGCCGCTGCCTGGTTGTAACGCGCCTCGGCAGTCTTGTAAGCCGTGTTGGCCAGATCGTAATCGCGTTGGGCGATCACGCCGCTCTTCATCAGGTAATCCTGTTGTTTGAGAAATGCGAGGGCGTCGTCAAGTTGAGCTTTGAGCACCGCCACGTTGGCCTGCGCGCTCGACACGCCGGACGTATTGTTCTGCACGGTAGATTTTGCTGCCTGCATTTTTGCCTGCGCATCGGTTACGCCCGCACGCGACCCGGTAACACTCGCGATTGACTGCTGCAAACTTGCACGCGCCTGTTGCAAGTTCGCGCGCGCCTGATCAACTTGAGCTTTGGACACCGAAGGATCGAGCTGGGCGATGACCTGCCCCTGCTTCACCGGAGAATTGAAATCGACGTTGAGCGCTGAGATTGTTCCCGAAGCCTGGCTGCCAACCTGCACCGTGGTCACGGCCTGCAGAGTGCCGGTCGCGGTCACTGTGTTGCGCAGGCTGCCGCGTTCGACGCGGGCCGTCATGTAGGTCGGCGCGCTCGTTTGGTTACTCCAAAAATAGAAGCCGGCCAGCGCGACTGCTACTACCGCGACACCGCCAATAATCAGGTGCTTTTTGCTATTCAGCAGCTTTTTCCAGGTGGAAGAAATCCAGCTGGTTACGCCCGTAACACGGACACTGTTGCCGCGTACGCCGCTGCCTGGAACAATAACCGGGAGACGCTCTTTTATTGTTTGACTCGACATTAATTGCACCTTCGATTGTTCAATATCAGTACTACTTGCGTGCCAATAAGCTAGACACCGCAAGCGGCGTTCCGGTTACCAAAATTAAGCCGCGGATTTACGCGGATAAACGCGAATCAGAACAAACACAGAACAAGCACAATTGCCTGGAAGACGGTTTAATGATGGACCAGTTTCTGAATCCGCGTTCATCCGCGAAATCCGCGGCCAATAATTCACGAAAGCCGGTGAGATGGACTGCCGATGTGGATGTGTGGGCCAGTGGCCACGGCGGGAATGGCGCCGCGAAAAGCCAGGAACGGAATTCCCTGGGCTTGCAGATAACTGATCAGCGCCTGCCCCTCGGAACTGTCCGGATGGATAGCGACGTCGACCGCATTGCGATGATCGTAGCCGAGGCGGTTGTGGGTCGCGGATTGGCCCACCGCGCTGGTGGGTAACGCATGTCCAAACTTCCCGGCAAAGAATGCCTGCACGTTGCCCAAATTCGCGAGCGACCAGCCGGACAAGCCGTTGTAACGAAGCATCGTCGCGGTGCTGCTAAATGTCCCGTATTGTTTGGCCACCAGCTTAACCGGAGTGGCCGCGCGCTTTTTCGCCGGCTCGGCTTCGGCGGTAATCTCCGCAATCATGTGGTCGGAATCCGCAATCTGCTTTTGCGTGGCCTCGACCTTTGCGCGCAATGCGGCCAGTTTCTGTTCTTCTTCTGCAAACGAAGCTTTCGCCAACAGACCTTCGGCTACCAGCGGGCGGAGATCTTCCAGTTTCGCCGCTGCTTTAGTCACTTCAGTTTCCTGAAGCGCGAGCAACTCAGCGCTGCTAACTTTGTAGTCCTGAGTGGCCTTGATCAGATCCGTAGAAGGTTTGATTACGGGAGACACGGCAACAGCTTGCGCGTTTGCCTGTGCGTTTATTGCGACGGCGCTGACGAATAAAGTGATGACAAATGTCAGCGCCGCCGGTATGAAAGTTTTTAGTAATCGTTTCACTCTTAACCAGACACGAAACGGGCCGAACCGGTTACAGAAAATTAGCCGCAGATTTACGCAGATGAACGCAGATCTGATCCGCGTTTACCCGCGCAAATCCGCGGCCGATTATCTGCTCTGTCTTGCGCCTCTGTAACCGAGCCTGCGATTTCGGTGTCTTATTGTCGGGAGGCTAATAACGGCCCTCCATGCAGAAAACTAAAAGAACCAGGAGTAAGGAATACAAATGAAAAAATTAGGAAAGATTAAGACGCTGACTATCGCCTCCCTGTCGGCCGTTGCTTTAGCCGCGCCTATTGCGTTCGCGCAAACCGCCGGCACCACTACTACTCAGGACACGCAGCAAGCGACTGGCGCACGCCATGGCGGTCATGGCAAAGGCTGGGGCCAGCGTGGCGATCGTGAAGGCCGGGAAGGCCGTGGTGGCTGGGGCAAAGGCGGCGGCATGCGCGGCATGATGTTCGGAGGGGTTAGTTTAACCGACGATCAGAAAGCCAAGATGAAGCAAATCGGGGAGAGTTTTCGTGAACGCACGCAGTCGTTGCATCAGCAGCTTCGCGCCAAGCGGCAGGAGTTGCGTCAGGCCAGCGAAGGCGGTACGTTCAATGAAGCTTTAGCCACACAGAAACTGCAAGAGTCAGCCAGCCTCCAGGCGAAGCTGATGGGCGAGCAGTTTAGAATGCGTCAGGAAATGCTTGCGGTGCTGACGCCGGAACAAAAAACACAGCTGGAACAGAAGCGCGCTGAGTTCAAGGCAAAGAGAGCCAATCACGGCGAGCGGAAAGTTCAGTAAAGCTGGAGCAGGGCTGGGAGCGCAGTAGAGTTGGCAGCGCAGACATCTTGTCTGCAACCGGTGTTCGCGCTAGGCGCTCATTGCAGACAGGATGTCTGCGCTCCCAGCTTCAGCGCTGCCAGCTTACCAGCAAAACTTTTCGACGAGGGCGGCAGCCTGTCGCACAGTTACGAACAGGACTCTGACTTGGACCTGGCGCGGTCGGCGCGTGAAGGAGATGAGTCTGCCTTCGAGGAGATCATGCGGCGGTACAGTCCGCGGGTATTCAGATTTGCGAGTAAGTTCTTTCGACAACGAAGTCTGGTTGAAGAGGCAGCGCAGGAGGTTTTTTTGAAGGCGTTTACCGAGCTTGGCAGTTACGAAGGACGCGGCTCGATGGAAGGATGGTTGACCCGCATTACCACCAACACCTGCCTTAACCTGCTGCGCAGTTCGAAGCGGCGCCCCGAGTTGACATTGTCTGACCTGACTGAGGATGAAACTCATTGGCTCGACAACAATCTTACTGACGCCGCCGCCGCGCAGCATCAATCGACCGAGCGCAGCTTCGTGGCTGCCGATCTGGCCGGACGCGTGCTGCATACGCTGCCCGCCGATGACCAGTTGGTTTTGACAATGATCGACGGTGAAGACGCTTCAGTTAAAGACGTGGTCCAGTTGACCGGCTGGTCTGAATCGAAAGTAAAGGTGCAGGCGTTTCGGGCGCGACGCAAGATGCGCCAGGCAGTTGAAAAATTGTTGGCGGGCAGAAAAGGTGGAAGCCTGGCGAAGAGCTGACAGGAGTTTTACGATGAAAGACGAACACATCATTAACCTAATTGAGAAC
>Ga0070669_100003397_pt1 | contig 11456 bp, 14 predicted proteins | sample KBSS53metaG_FD_64680 | JGI IMG/M metagenome (GOLD analysis project Ga0070669, IMG submission 64680) | Switchgrass rhizosphere microbial communities from Kellogg Biological Station, Michigan, USA - KBS S5-3 metaG | ecosystem: Host-associated > Plants > Roots > Rhizosphere > Soil ... | reverse complement strand
GTTCGGGTCCGGCGTTCGCCTGGCTGACGAACTCATCCGACGGCGGGTAAACGGACTGGACCTCTGGGTGCGTTTCCGACATACGTGTGAGCGTAGTCACCCAGCGCTGCACGGACGTTGGGATATCGTGTGCCGTGCCTTCACCCGATCCGCTCGCGCCCCTGATGGAGCTGCCAGGGGTGACCGACGCCAGCGAAGAGGCGCGCGAGGCGCTCGGGCGGGCCCACCGGCATCGCGCCAATCGCCGCGGCTGGCCTGCCAACGCCGCCGAATCGATGGTGCGCGGCGCGCGGGCGTCGTCGGTGTTGGACGGGGGATCGCTGTCGATCCCAGATGGCGGCACCGCGGACCCCGTGTTGGCCGGTGCGCTCAGGGTCGGGGAGGCGCTCGAAGGCGGAGCGACGTCGCTGATCGGCGTGTGGCAGCATGCCCCGCTTCAGGCGATCGCCCGACTGCATGCGTTGGCCGCGGCCGACCAGACGGACGACGAGCACCTCGGAAGGCCGCGCCCCGACGCCGACGTGGGCCGCCGTCTCGAGCTGCTCGGCGACATCGTCGCGGGCGGCTCGAGAGTGCCCGCGCCGGTGCTGGCCGCCGTCGCGCACGGCGAGCTACTCACCCTGGCGCCGTTCGGTGTCGCCGACGGGTTGGTGGCACGCGCAGTGTCGCGTCTGATCACGATCGCGAGTGGTCTGGATCCGCACGGCCTCGGAGTTCCGGAGGTCTTCTGGATGCGACAGTCGGGCGACTACCGTGCCGCCGCGCGTGGGTTTGCCTCTGGCACACCCAACGGTCTCGCGGTGTGGTTGATAACCAGTTGCCGGGCGCTTGCGGCAGGAGCGGAGGAGGCACTGTCGATTGCCGACGGTGTCTCTTCTAGTCCTCAGCAAAATGAAGCGGGCGGCGCCCCGAAATGATTCGGCTCGCCGCCCGCTAGCACGGACTCCCGGTTACCAAGCGTGCTCGGATGGGTTGCGTGGGTGGCCTCGGCGTTTTTTGCGATGCGCTTCAAGTGCAACCCCACCCAAGGGGCTGGCATATTTGTCCGCTTCTCTCAATTACGCAGGCCCGCAACACTTTTGCCATATCGCGGCATGTGCTCCGCGTGGGTGCCAAGGTCCGTGCTGGGTCGCCTGACGCGGGAGGACTGGCCTTCTCTTCCGGCTCGTCCTTGGCCTTGCCAAGCTTCCGTGTCTCCTTTGTACTCCGTGACCGCGGTCACATCAAGGGGCAATTCGCACGTGTCGCCGGATCGTGATCGGTGCGTGTCAGCTACCAGCCCGAGGAACTCAGTACGCGGAATCGTCGTAGTACCGAATACGTCAGTGCGCCCGCCGCTAGCGCGCTCGCGCCGACGGCGATCGTCGTCGCGACGGCTGCACCCGACGGCGCGGGAATGCGGTCGCGAAGCGACACCGGGCGCGAGAACGTCAGAACGGGCCAGCCGCGAGCCGTGGCTTCCTTGCGCAAGCTGCGGTCGGGATTCACCACGGCGGGGTGGCCCACGATGTCGAGCATCGGAAGGTCGGTAACCGAGTCGGAGTAGGCGTAGCAGTGCTCCAGCGGATAGCCCTCGCGTTCGGCGAGTTCTCGGATCGCCTCGACCTTGCCTTCGCCGTAGCAGTAGAACGCAACTTCGCCGGTGTACTTGCCGTCCTCGACGACCATCCTGGTGGCCATCGCGTGCGTCGCTCCGAGGGCGGCGGCGATCGGAGCGACGATCTCCTCGCCGGATGCCGAGACCACGACGACGTCGCGTCCGCACAGCTTGTGGTCTGCGATCAGATTCTTGGCTTCCGCGAACACCAGCGGATCGACGATGTCGTGCAGCGTTTCGCCGACGATGGACTTCACCTGTTCGACGTTCCAGCCCGTGCACATGTTGGTGATGTAGGACCGCATCCGGTCCATCTGTTCGTGGTCGGCGCCCGACATGAGAAATAGGAATTGCGCGTAGGCAGACTTCAAGACGGTCTGCCGATTGATCAGACCTTGGTCGAAGAAGGGTTTGCTGAAAGCCAGGGTGCTCGACTTCGCAATGACCGTCTTGTCGAGATCGAAGAATGCTGCGGTGCGCACGGGACGAGGTGGCGCGGCTCCAGGGCGCGACGGGGTCGAGCCGCCCGCGGCGGATGAAGTCACGGGGTTCAGCATAGGGCGCGGAAGTGCCGAAAGGTCCGGTTGGCGAGGTTAAATGACAGTCACAGACACATGTCTGAGACTGCAATTTTCAAGGTCAACGCGATCGTTCAAAACATGAACGAGGACTTGCGCCCTTCGCAGTTCGCGCGTGTATAGTGGCCATCACTCGGCTTATGCCGGGTGTGCATCAGCCCGACCCCCCGGGGCTGATACACGACGACCTCCGCCTCCTCCCCCCCTGGCGGGGGTCGTCCCTTTTCTGGGGTAAGTTCCCGAGCTTCGTCGTCGCGGTTGCTAGACGGCTACCCGTGCGTCGCGACGGTTCCGTCCACAGTTCCGCGTTCATCCACAGGCCGGGCGATCGGTGCTAGCGCCGTGTCCCCGAGTGCGACGACAGTGTCGCCATGAGCACGAGTGGCGGGATCCTTTCCCTGGTGTCCGACGAGACACTGCGCAACGACGTGGAGCGCGTAGCCGCCGCGGTGGGCGTACGCGTCGTCCATGCCGCCGAACCGTCGAGCCGCAAGGTCTGGGCCGCCGCCTCCGCGGTCGTGCTCGACGTCGAAACCGTCTGCCGAAGTGCCGAACTCGGGCTCAATCGACGGGATCGCGTGTTCCTGATCTGCCGCTCGGAACCTGCTGACGCGCAGTGGGAGGCAGCTATTTCAGTTGGTGTGCAACGCGTTTTCACCCTCCCGTCACAAGAGGCTGCACTGGTTACGGAGCTGGCCGAGGGGATGGATGCTCCGCGCGCCGATCGGGCGGGTGGAGTGCTCGCCGTCATCGGAGGAAGAGGCGGTGCGGGGGCGTCGGTCTTCGCGACGGCTCTTGCGCTGGCCGCACGTGACGCACTGCTGGTCGACGTCGACCCGTGGGGCGGCGGAATCGACTTGGCCTTGGGGAGCGAAGGCGACGCCGGCCTGCGCTGGCCCGACCTGGCATTGCAGGGTGGCCGGGTCGGTTATTCGGCACTGCGCGAGGCGCTGCCCGCGCGTCGGGGCATCACGGTGCTTTCGGCGGGAAGGACGTGGCGCGAGGTCGACGAGGGTGCCCTTCGGTCGGTCGTCGACGCAGGGTGTCGCGGCGGTGCGACGGTCATCTGCGACGTACCGCGTCGAGCCACGCCTGCGGCGGAGGCAGCCCTCGACGCAGCCGATCTGGTAGTCCTCGTCACCACGGCCGACGTGCGGTCGTGCGCCGCAACCGCGGCGCTTGGCCAGTGGCTGGCGGCGACGAACCCCAACGCCGGCCTCGTCGTCCGAGGGCCCGCGCCCGGCGGCCTTACGTCGGCGGACGTCTCGAACATCGTCGGCCTACCGTTGCTCGCCGCGATGCGTCCACAGCCACGGCTGGCAGCAGCACTGGAGCACGGCGGGCTGAGCTTGGGACGGCGCACCCCTCTGTCGTCGGCCGCGCGTCGCGTGCTTGCGGTGCTCCGCACGCAACCCCGCGCGACCGTCGCATCGGGGTCGTCATGAGTGGAACGCTGATCGAACGCGTAAGGGAGCGGCTAGCGGGAGAGTCGTCGTCGCTGCGCCCGAACGTCGTCGCCGACGCCATCCGCGCGGAGTCCGGCGGTCTGCTCGGCGACACCGAGGTCCTGACCAATCTGCGGGCACTGCAGACAGAACTCACCGGCGTCGGCATCCTGGAGCCGTTGTTGCGCGCTGCCGGGACCACCGACGTCTTGGTCACCGCCCCCGACGCGGTGTGGGTCGACGACGGGACCGGATTGCGACGCACCTCGGTACGCTTCGCCGACGACGCCGCCGTCCGTCGGCTGGCTCAACGACTGGCCCTGTCCGCGGGCAGACGTCTCGACGAAGCCCAGCCGTGGGTCGACGGGCAGCTCGCCGTCGCGGGCATGGGCGACCTCACCATCCGATTGCACGTGGTGTTGCCTCCGATCGCCACCGCCGGAACGTGCCTGTCGCTGCGGGTTCTGCGACCAGCCTCGCAGGGTCTCGACGCACTCATCGCGTCAGGCGCGATCGCGGACGAGGCAGCGGATCTGCTCTCCCGGATCATCAGTGCTCGCCTTGCCTTCCTGGTGTCTGGTGGCACCGGTGCCGGGAAGACGACGCTCCTCGCAGCTGCGCTGGGCGCCGTCGCCGAGGACGAGCGAATCGTGTGCGTCGAGGATGCCCCCGAGTTGGCTCCTCGACACCCGCACCTCGTCAAGCTCGTCGCACGCTGTGCCAACGTCGAAGGCGTCGGCGAGGTCACCGTGCGAGACCTCGTGCGGCAGGCGCTGCGGATGCGGCCGGACAGGCTCGTCGTCGGCGAGGTGCGCGGCGGCGAGGTCGTCGATCTACTCGCAGCGCTCAACACTGGCCACGACGGCGGCGCGGGCACCGTGCACGCGAACTCCCCGGCCGAGGTGCCCGCGCGACTGGAGGCACTGGCGGCGCTCGGTGGGCTGGACCGCTCGGCGTTGCACAGCCAGCTAGCCGCCGCAGTGCAAGTCGTGCTCCACGTGGGCCGCGATCGCTGCGGGAGGCGCAGGCTCGTGGAGGTGGCGACGCTGCAGCGCAGGGCCGACGGACTGGTGGCTTCCACGACCGTATGGCATGCAGACCGCGGATCCGATTGCGGGATGGCACGTTTGACCGAAATGCTGGCGGCACGGACATGACCGTCGCAGCGGTGCTCCTGGCGATGGCGGTGCTGATCGCACCATCTGCCCCCGCGGCCCGGCTAGGGGTCGGTGGACGGCGGTTGCCCTCGAAGAGGGTCTCGGCCATCGGGATCGCGTTCGCGTGCGCTGTGGCAGTGGCAATCGTCGTTCCGTTCTCGGCGACGGTTGCGGCGGCGATCGTCGCCGCGACCTTCGCCGCGCGCCTTCGCGGACAACGCATCCGCGCGCGGCGCGCAGAAGAGTCGGCCGCGATGCAGGGGGCACTCGCCATTCTCGTCGGCGAACTGCGGGTCGGCGCACACCCGGTCACCGCCGTCGAAGCCGCGGCTGCCGAAGCGACGGGAACCGTGGCGACCTCACTGCGCATGGTGGCCGCACGGGCGCGACTGGGAGCCGATGTCGCAGAGGGCCTTCGCGACGTGGCGCTCGAATCGACGCTGCCCGCGCATTGGGAGCGGCTCGCGGCGTGTTGGAACTTGGCGCTATCCCAGGGGATCTCGATCGCAGCGTTGATGCATGCCGCGCATCGCGACATCGTCGAGCGATCCCGCTTCGAGTCGCGGGTAGCCGCCGGGATGGCCGGCGCGCGAGCGACGGCAGGGGTTCTTGCGGGGCTGCCGTTCCTGGGGATTGGCCTCGGACAGTTGATCGGGGCCGATCCTCTGCGCTTCCTGCTGTCCGGCGGAGTCGGCGGTTGGCTGCTCGTCGTCGGATCGACGTTGGCGTGCTGCGGCTTGCTGTGGTCCGACAGCATCACCAATCGGGTGATCACATGAGTTGGGCCGCCTTGCTATTGGCGGCAGCGCTGCTGGTGGGCGCCAGTCCTGCGGGAGTGGCGCGGTTATCGCGGAGGTCGGCGTCGGCGAATGCACGGTCGTCGCCTGCTCCATCGGGGGATCTGCTCGCCGTGGCGTCGAGCCTGGACGTGCTGGCCGCGTGCCTGTCCTCAGGGATGGCGGTGGCGACGGCCGCGGCGGCTGCGGGTGCGACGGCGCCTCGGCCGCTGGCCGACGTGCTGATCCGTGCGGCAAGCCTGCTCGCGTTGGGCGCGGATTCCGCGACGGCGTGGTCCGAGTCCGGGAGCCAGCACTCGACGAATCGCGATACGCGGATGGCGGCGTTGCAACGGCTCGCGCGTCGATCGGCGTCGTCGGGAGCCGCACTCGCTGGGGGAGTCGCCGACCTCGCCGACGAGGCTCGGCTCGACGCCGGTGACGAGGCCAAGGCGGCAGCCGAACGGGCCTCGGTGTTGATCGCAGGGCCGCTAGGGCTGTGTTACCTGCCCGCCTTCGTCTGTCTGGGCATCGTGCCGGTCATCGCCGGCTTGGCGACCGACGTCATGAAGTCAGGTGTGTTGTGAGATGAATAGGGAGGAAACATGTTGAAAACGAATCACTTTCGCCAGCTGAGGGCTCGCATGACTCTGCTGGTGGTCGACGAGTCAGGAATGAGCACGGTCGAATATTCGATCGTCGAGCTTTACACCCGCAAGAGTCGGTCACCGCCTCGGTTGCGGGTCCGTCGTCGCATCGAGAAACTGTCTCTCGTCAAACGACTCCACCACCGCCGTGAGGTCGCGGAGTCCACTTTCGACCCTGCCCCAAGTTAGTGCCGTGTCGAGGCCCGCACGCTCACCTACGGCCTTCGCGGCCAAATCTAGATCTAGCCCCCAAAGATTGGCAAGGCTAGTTGTCGCCGATACAACGCACCGGGTCGAGAACATCGCGTTCCGCATCAGAAAAATCCGGGCCACTGCAGTTTCTTTCTGCTCAGAAATTACCGCAATAGCCAACCAGGTTGCGTTGCCGTGCGTCGGCCTACTCAGTTCTTCGTAGCTAATAGCGCCATCGCTGAAATACCGCTCGAGGAGATGCGTTGCAGTTCCGTGTGCCTGTTTCGGCATATTTTTGAAGTCCTTTGAGGTCCGCGCCCTCCAGCGTTCCCAGCGTTTGATCAATTGAGTCGCACCGGCGTCATGCGATGACTTGTATTCTCGAAGCGACGCAGCAATCAAGGTGCTAATTCGAAGCATCCTAGCGCGATAATCAATACTTGAGTCTGACAGGAAGAGAGAACGGGATGCATGCTCGGCTGCTGCACGTGCTAACGCAGATGAGCCCACCAAGCTGGGATAATCAACCTCTAACAACTTGGACATTGAGTTGAGGCAATCGCCGGCTGATATCAGATAGAACTTGGCGAATTTGTGAGCCGTCAATAGCGGGTCTTCTACATCTGACGCCGATCCCAACAGATCGTCAACGTCTGAGATTGATTGGCCAGGCTCCCGGTAGTGCGGCGTCCAAGTGGCCGCGGCGAGTGCGCATTGAGCGGCCAAGCCCGATACGTACCCAACCGCTTCAACGTATCCCGCGACTGTGGCGTTCGCTTCATCCTTCATGCGGTGGACCGTATCTTTTCAATGTTGCTCACCTCGCCGTAGGGTTCAGTCGTGGACATCGTAGGACCGCTGGTCGGCGCGACGGCTAATGCCATCGCAGACAAAGTCGTGAAGCGTCCGAGTAAGCGGATCAGCGTCAACTCAGACCGTGACACGTTCGGAATGTCAGGTAGGCCGCACTCGGTGTTCATTCCGGTGCAGTCGGTCGAAGACCTCGTCCCACTACCAGATCTGGGCGGTCGCACCTATTTCAGCAAGCCCTTTCAGTGGGTCGAACAACAGCATGGGTGTGACATCATGCGAACTTCATTTCAGTTTGTCGTTCACGCACACAACGCAACCGTGGACATCGTCGGAGCCGAAACGATAGTTGAAGCCGCAACCGTGCGACCCGGTATTGCTCTTGTAAGGCCGCCAGCCGGAGGCCCGATGGAAATCCGCCATTTGTCAGTCAATCTGGACGAAGCGACAGCAGAGCATCGAAGTCTCGGCGAAGGCGTCGAAGTGCGAGAACTCGGCCAGCCGACTCAGCCCGTGTCAGCACTTGCGGAGACGTTGCAGCCGGGAGAATCCACGCTCGTTCACGTGGAGGCCTATGCGCTAAAAGCGACGTACAAGTGGGCACTGAACCTCCACCTGCTGGTGAACGGCAAAAAGCAAACGGAAATGCTTCTACACAACGGCGAACGCCCCTTCGTCACCGTATGGGAAAATGATCCCGCAATAACCGGCAGGTACTTGTTCGATGGGGGTCAGTGGGTGCTCCAGCCGTAGCGTTCCCTCGGGCCGCTTACCTGACCTAGAGAGTCATGTGCTTTTGAACGTTCGTGTCCTCGGGACGACCAGCGGTTAGTTACTTGTGTGACACCACGGTTGCTACACTGACGTGGCCGCGGAATGGCGCTACGACTCGTAGCGGTCTCGCCGCCCCGGGTGGTTCTTCCTCTTCTTCTCCTTCTTGGCGCCACGGCGCGCGGATGCTCGTCGCTGGTTCGCCTCGACCGTGACTCGCGTGTGGCACGCCTCGCAGATCGCCATGAGGTTGTGCGGGTCGTCGCCACCGCCGTCAGCCCGCTCGACGACGTGATGAACCTGGGTGGCTTCCCCGAGGCATCCGTCCAACCGCGCCTGGCATCGGCCGTCGAGGTCACGGCGATTGCGGTCCAGCGCTTCTCGTCGGATACGGCTCCATTCCCAGCCGCGACTGTCGTTGGTCTTCATCGTCACGCGACTGTACGAGTACCAATCTCCTGCCGTCGCATTCCGCCACGTCAAACTCGCTGTCAATAGCGAGGAGTTCTTCCGGAATATGATGTGCCGGAAGGTGTTTCGGAAGTCGAAAGGATATGTGAGCTATGCCGCCACCAAAGAAAGGCCAACCGGGATATGAGAAATATCGAGAGCGATACAACGCTCGACGGCGCAAGCGGAAAGAAGACCCGGAGTACGCCGCACGATACGCCGCACGACGGAAAGCCCAAGCGGCTCGACACAGAGATGAGAACGACGATGTCAAGGAGGGCTGAACCGCTCGTCATTGATTTCGGTCAGTGTGGAGATTGGGGACACCGGGTGTTCGTCGATTCCTTGCCCCGCCCACCCGAACCAACGGTGACCAGCGATCGCCCACGTGTGTGGAAAGCAACGGAACTCGAATCGTCCAAACCGAAGACATGGCTTGCCAAGCAACGCATTCCGCGAGCGGGTGTGACGGTACTCGTCGGCGACGAAGGCATTGGGAAGTCTCTGCTGTGGGTATGGATCGTCGGCGCAGTCACAACGGGAAAGCCACTGCCCGAGTTCGGTATTCCGGCCCGTGATCCGCTCCATGTGCGTCTGATCCTCACCGAGGACGACTGGTCGACTGAAGTGCGCCCGCGTCTGGAACTGGTGGGAGCCGACCTCGACTACATCAGCGTGATTGCGACGGCGAAGGACGGGTCGGGTACGCCGGTGTTTCCGTCCGACGACATGCACCTCCTTTACGAGGATCCACGCCCCGCACTGGTGATCGTCGACGCGTGGTTGGACACGGTGCCGGGGTCGCTCAACGTGCAGACGCCACAGGACGCCCGACTGGCTCTGCATCCGTGGAAAGACGTCGCTGTCCACACCGGGGCAGCCGTCGTGCTGATGACGCACACGAACCGCGCCAAGGGCACAGCCCGCGAGAAGTACGGCATCACAGGCGAATTGCGCAAGAAGGCCCGCATGGCGTTGTACGCGCAGCGGGACACGCAAGGGCGCCTCCTGGTGGGTCCTGAGAAGGCCAACGGCACCGCCATCGTGTCATCGTCAATGTTCACCATCGAGGTCGTACAAGTACGCCCAGCGACCGATGACGACGACGGCACCGTGGCGCGTGTTCGGTATCTGGGTGACTCCAATCAGACAGCGGGCGAACTGGCCGACTCGAATGCTGAAAGCCCCGAAAAGGCTTGGTTGCAAGATCATCTGGCAGACGGTGAACCGCACAAGAACGTTGTGCAGTCGGCGTTCGAGGAAGGTTTCAAACGGTACAAGGTTCGTGAGGCGGCGAAGGAACTCGGCGTCATCATCACTCGGGTTGGGTTTCCGGCCGTGTCCGAATGGTCGTTGCCGTCGTGAGCGCGTCGTTTCGTCGTGCCACTGGAACGACTGGCACTGACGTGCGGAAAGGGCATTGGATGACTGGTGCACGACTGGTGAACCTGTGTTGCACCACTGGGACGCAGTCGTTTAACAGTCGTCCGCCAGTGGTTCGACAGTCGTTCAATGCGTTCTCGCACGTCAACACAGTTGTTCTAGTCGTTCAAAAAATGTGTTCACGTCACGCGCGTAACGCCGTGGCCGGTTTGGAAAGGCAGGGAAATGGACAAGTGCATTAGCGGTCGGCATAACTACGAGCACCTTGGGACCTCATGCGACGACATGGACGAGCAGCTGCGCGTCATGCGTGAGGTTGCGTTGGGCAGGAGCAGCATCGTCAGCGACGTTGGGCCTACCTCGGTGTGGGACGAGAACAGGGATCCCGTGCTGGACGCAGTCATTCCCGATGGCATCGACGCACTTGGATCGGGTGTGTACGCATCGGGGTTCATCGGCACCGCGCACGATGACGACACGAACGACGATTAGAAGGACCTCAGCGTGATTCTGCGCGACCTTTGAGCGTGTGACGTGACAATCGTTGTAGGGCAATGCAAGACATGCTCAGCGGCGCGTACAAGTCGCTATTGAACCTCGAATTTTCGGGGATTACATTGTCGATACGCCCACCGGCGCGGTAAGCCGGGGTCTTCATCGGGACGTGAACTTGATGGACCTGACGAGGTTCGTACGGCAACCGAATTACCAAGCGTCCGAACATGCGACGCCGCCCCACCGAGATGCGCCCGGTGTGTGGGCAACACAAACATTCGATGAGTACGCGAAGCGTGCTCTCACTCAAAGGAATACATCCATGTCCAAAGTATTAACCCCTACTAGTCCCGAAGCCTTCGCGCTCGATGTTCTTGGTCTCGCACCAGAACAGACGATTCCGAACTCGGTCCTCGTTGCAGCGACGACGAAGGCCGCGGATATCGAAGGCGACGACGTCTTCGTTCGAGTGCCGGCGATCAACCTGGATGACTCGACGGGCTTCGTTCCTGAGGGCGACGATATTCCCGAGGCCGACCCGGACCTTTCCGAGGTGGTCATCGCAACGGGCAAGATCGCTGTCCTCGTTCGGATTTCACGAGAGCAGCTGGCACAGCCAGCCGTGCAGGACATCGTCAGCGCCGAGATCAAGCGTGCCGTACAGAAGAAGGTGAACTGGGCATTGCTCCAGCAGCCCGCTCCTGTGGGACCCGCTGTGTTCCCGCCTGCAGGTCTGATCAGTCATGCCGTCGCAGCGGACGACGAGATCGAAGACGACCTAGATCCGGTGGTCGACGTCGTGGCCTCGATTGAAGCACTGGGTGGATCGTGCACGAATCTCATCGCGGCACCCGATGCTTGGGCGTCCGTGGCGAAGCTGAAGACGGCGGACACGTCGAATCAGTCGCTGATCGGTGCGGGTGTGGAATCGGCACAGCGCACGCTGCTGTCCATTCCGGTGCTCGTGACGTCGGCGATGCCTGCGGGCAAGATCCTCGCGGTCGACAAGTCGAAGACGCTGTCCGCGTACGGAGCGATCAAGGTGTCTCGGAGTGAGCACCTGTACTTCAGGTCCGATTCGCTCGCGTTGCGTGCCACCCTCCGATTCGGCGCTGGGTTCACCGAGGCAGGTGCGGGAGTGCTGCTCACCGTCGC
>Ga0070669_100003395_pt1 | contig 11459 bp, 8 predicted proteins | sample KBSS53metaG_FD_64680 | JGI IMG/M metagenome (GOLD analysis project Ga0070669, IMG submission 64680) | Switchgrass rhizosphere microbial communities from Kellogg Biological Station, Michigan, USA - KBS S5-3 metaG | ecosystem: Host-associated > Plants > Roots > Rhizosphere > Soil ... | reverse complement strand
GCGTTCGTTGCCGTGGTGTTCAAAGACGTGCTTTAATTGGTGGTCAATCGGAGCATACGACACCGTGATCCGCTCCGCTTAACGGAGGACCGAGCCATGAAGCGTTGTCTCTCCCACTCACTGCTCCTCCTGCTAGTGCTTGTCGTCGGCTGCGCTTCTGGCCCACCGTTCATTGACCAGATGCAACCGGAAGCAGTCAGCATGGCCGTGCGTCGCGGACAATTCGAGATGAATTGCCCAGCCGCCACCGGCGAGATGCTGTCGCGGGAAACATTGCAACCGCTGGTGCAGACGTTTCGATATTCTGGCCCCCAGCGCGCCGAGTATACGGTTGGTGTTTCCGGTTGCGGGCAGCGCGCCACGTATGTGGTGATCTGTCCGGACAACGGCTCGTTGAGCTGTTACGCGGGCGGCTCGCGAAACGTCATCCGGCAGTAGAAGGCCGCTTGAGTCCGGAGTACCAACGGGCGCGTCCAGGCCGAGAGGACGCGCTCGATTCCTGTCGCTTCGTGAAGTCGATCGCGCCCGCGACATCGACCATTCGGTGGGCCCGGCTGGACTCGAACCAGCGACCAAGGGATTATGAGTCCCCTGCTCTAACCAACTGAGCTACGGGCCCGGAGAGTCTGCGAAGGCCGAATTCTCGCACGGAGACGGCGTTACCTTCCGGATTCGCCGCGCTTGCATTGACCACCGCGGCGCATTCTACAGCGTGTGCCATTGGCCAGAGGAAGCGCGTTGCGCCCCGGCTATCGGGGACGTGCACGGTCAAGTAGACTCGGACGGAATCGTCAGTTCCTCCACGGAAAAATCGTGCAGCACTATCTCCACCCGTTGCTGATGCCGAAGTCCGTCGCGCTGGTGGGCGCGTCCGATCGACCGGGGTCGCTGGGACGCAGCGTATTCGAGAACCTTCGCGGTGGTGGATTCAACGGCGACATCTACGCGGTCAATCCGCGTCACCGCCGGGTGTCGGGACAGCGCTCCTATGCGAGCGTTTCGGCGATCGGCAAGCCGGTCGATCTTGTCGTGATCACTGCCCCTGCGGGAGCCATCCCGCAACTCATGGGAGCGATGACCGCCCAGGTGCGCGCCGCCGTTGTCATGTCCACGCCGGACGCGACCGACGTTGCGGGCGCACGTGCGTGGCGGCGCGACGTTTCGGCAGCAGCCCTGAAAAGGAACATCCGGGTGGTGGGTCCGGGCGCGTTCGGCATCATTCGCACCGACATCGGACTCAACGCGACGTTTGGCACGACCCCGACGCGCGCCGGGCGCCTGGCGCTGGTGTCGCAGTCCGGCGCGGTATGCACGGCGATGCTCGACTTCGCGGCGCCCATGCACATCGGCTTCTCGTCGGTGCTTTCGTTGGGCGGTGCCGTCGATGTCAGCTTCGGCGAACTTCTCGATGCGCTGGTGCAGGATGCCGCCACCGATGGCATCCTCCTCTACGTGGAATCGGTCGGCAACGCACGCACTTTCATGTCTGCGTTGCGCGCCGCGGCCCGCATCAAGCCGGTGGTGGTGCTGAAGGCGGGACGCTCGCGCGAGGCGACGCGTGACCGGGAGAACGTCGACGACATCGCGCCGGTGCCGGATACAGTGTTCGACGCCGCGCTGCAGCGAGCCGGCACGGTGCGTGTGCGCACGTACACGCAATTGTTCGCCGCCGCGCGCATCCTGGCGATGGGCAAGATTCCCGGCGGCAACCGTCTCGCCATTGTTTCCAACGGGCACGGGCCGGGCCTGCTGGCCGCGGACAGCGCCTTGGCGTCCGGTGTCGCGCTCGCCAACCTGAATCCCGAAACCGTCCAGGCGCTCGATGCCGTTCTGCCCAAGGAAATCGTGCGCGCCAATCCAGTCGACGTGCGCGCTGACGCACCGCCATCGCGACTCGCGGCCGCGGTCGCGGCCACGCTGTCGGATCCACAGGTCGACGCGGTGCTCGCGTTGCACGTGACGCGCCCCATCACGCCTGCACTCGATGCCGCGCACGCCGTGGCGGCGGTCGCGCGCGGATCCTCCAAGCCCGTATTGGGCTCCTGGCTCGGCGCGCCGGACCGGCAGGACGTCCACGACGCGCTGGAGGCCGGAGGCATCGCCAACTTCTACACGCCGGAAAACGCGGTGGAGGCGTTGTCTTTTCTCGCCGCCTATCGCCGGAACCAGGAATGGTTGCTCGAGGTGCCTCCTCCGCAGGCCGATCCGGAGTCCCCCGACCCTGCGATCATAGACCGCATCCTGGCGCGGGCCACGCCGCATGGCCGCAGGTCGCTGCCGCTGATGGATACGCACGCGCTGCTCGCCGCGTTCGGCATCACGCTGCCGCCGCTGGCGGCCGTCGACACGTTGGCTGAAGCCCACGCCGCGGCTCGCAAGTTGCGCTATCCGGTTCGATTGGCGCTGGACTTCGTCGGCCCCGCGCTGCCGGCGTCGCGCGGCGGCATTCGCAGCGGACGCGCGTTGGCGCGTGTCTACGGCGAATTGAGCCATGCGATTTCGGCGAAGCAGCGTGCCAACTGGAGTGGTGGCGTGGTTGTGCAGCACGACCTCACGACCTACGACGGCATCCAGACCGCCATCGCGGTATCGACGGATCCGGTATTCGGACCAGTCATCACGTTCGGTGCCAGCGAACGCATGGCGGTCGCGCAGGACGCGCGCGCGGTGATGCTTCCACCGCTCAACTACCGCCTCGCGCGCGATTTCATCAACGCGGCGTCGCTGCGACACGTGCCGCCGATCGATTCGTTGATCGACCTGATGTTGCGGGTCTCGACGCTGGTATGTGCATTGCCGTGGGTGTGCGAACTGGCGCTCGACCCGATCATCATCATCGAAGGGCGCGCACAAATCGTCGGCGCACGGCTGGTCGTCGATCCAAAGCGCAAGGCCGGTTCCGGATTCCGACACATGGCGATCCATCCTTATCCGACCGCCATTGGCTTCGAATGGGTCGCCAAGGATGGCACCAGGATCGATGTGCGCGCGGTGCGTCCCGAGGACGCGGAAATGGAGCGCGATTTCGTGGCGTCGCTGTCGGAACAGACGCGCTACTTCCGGTTCTTCTACCGGCTGCATCAGTTGACTCCGGCCATGCTGGCGCGCTTCACGCAGGTCGACTACGACCGCGAGATGGCGCTGCTCGCGCTCACCGCGGACCCTGGATCGCCAACCGGACAGAAAATCGTTGGCGTCTCGCGCTACATCGCCAACTACGACGGCGAAAGCGCGGAGTTCGCGGTCGTCGTCACCGACAGCTGGCAGGGTCGCGGCATCGGCCGGATGCTGATGGAGCGGCTCATCGCCTGCGCCAAACGGCGCGGATTGAAGCGCCTGGAGGGCGCCGTGCTGCGCGCGAACCGGGGAATGCTGAAATTCTGCGAGCAACTCGGTTTCGAGGTCCACGAAAATGCGGATGATTCGGAACAGGTGACCGTCGTGCTGCCGCTTTCCTGACATTCCTGCGTGCGATCCGCCGACAAAGCACCGCGATTGCCTCGGTCGCCGGAATAATCTAGATTGCGCCTGTGTTAGAAGGTAGTCGCCACGAACCGCGGATTGACGGTGAGGGCGCGTCATCGGAGGAATGCAATGAACGTTCGATTCTCAGCAAGCATGGCGTCCGCAGCGATACTTGCCATGGCGTTGGCCGGTTGCGCGACGAGCACGCCGCAGAGCGGGGCCAGTTTTTTCGTAACCAGCCAGGGCGGCGGCAAGGGTGCGGATTTCGGCGGCCTCGCGGGCGCAGATGCTCATTGCCAGGCGCTCGCCGCGGCGGCGGGGCTGGGCAACAAGTCGTGGCGTGCCTACCTGAGCACATCGGCGGCGGGCTCCACGCCGGCCGTCAACGCGAAAGACCGGATCGGCACCGGGCCGTGGCGGAACGTGAAAGGCGTCATTGTCGCCACCAGCGTTGACGAGCTGCACGCCGACAACAACCTCACGAAGCAGACGTCGTTGACCGAAAAGGGGGCCGTGGTGAACGGACGCGGCGATACACCCAACAAGCACGACGTACTGACCGGAACGCAGCCGAACGGCACGGCTTTCCCTGGCACCGATGACAAGACCTGCGGCAACTGGACCAAGAGCGGCGACGGCTCCGCCATCGTCGGCCACATCGACCGCGATGGACTTCCCACGGACCCTGTCGCCGTACGCACGTCGTGGAATTCGTCGCATGCGACCAAGGGGTGCAGCGACCAGGCGCTGGTCAGTACCGGTGGCGCGGGATTGATCTACTGTTTCGCTGCGAAATAGCCGTTACGTCGCCCAAAACAAAACGCCCCGGATTTCCGGGGCGTTTTGCATTTCGGAGGCCCTCCTCGCCGGCTGCTCGCGTCGCTACTCGCCTTCGAGAAAGCTCCGCAGCTTTTCGGAGCGCGACGGATGCCGCAGCTTGCGCAGCGCCTTGGCCTCGATCTGGCGAATCCGCTCGCGCGTGACGTCGAACTGCTTGCCGACCTCTTCCAGCGTGTGGTCGGTATTCATCTCGATGCCGAAGCGCATCCGCAGCACCTTCGCCTCGCGCGGCGTCAGCGTGTCGAGGATGTCCTTGCAGACATCGCGCAACGATGCGTTGACCGCGGCATCGGAAGGCGCCACTGTCGACTGGTCCTCGATGAAGTCGCCGAGGTGGCTGTCGTCGTCGTCGCCGATCGGCGTCTCCATCGAGATCGGCTCCTTGCTGATCTTGAGGATCTTGCGGATCTTTTCTTCCGGCATCTCCATCTTCTCGGCGAGCGTTGCCGGATCGGGCTCCTGCCCCGTTTCCTGCAGGATCTGCCGCGAGATGCGGTTCATCTTGTTGATCGTCTCGATCATGTGCACCGGGATGCGGATGGTGCGCGCCTGGTCGGCGATCGAACGCGTGATCGCCTGCCGGATCCACCACGTGGCATACGTCGAGAACTTGTAGCCGCGGCGATATTCGAACTTGTCCACGGCCTTCATCAGGCCGATGTTGCCTTCCTGGATCAGGTCGAGGAACTGCAGGCCGCGGTTCGTGTACTTCTTGGCGATCGAGATCACGAGGCGCAGGTTGGCCTCGGTCATCTCTCGCTTGGCCTTGCGCGCCTTGGCCTCGCCCGTGGACATCTGCTTGTTGATGTCCTTCAGGTCCTTCAACGGAATCATCACTCGCACCTGCAGGTCGAGGAGCTTCTGCTGCTGCTCGACGATCGCCTGCCGGTACCGCGCGAGCTGCTCGCTGTAGCTGTGATGCGCCGCGACTTCGCGGTCGATCCAGCGCAGGCTGGTCTCGTTGGCGGGGAACGCCTTGATGAAGTCCGGGCGCGGCATGCCGCCCTTGTGCACGACCAGGTCCTGGATCTTGCGCTCGATCTGGCGGATGTTGTCGACCTCGGTACGCACGGAGTCGCACAGCTTCTCGACCATCCGCGCCGCGAAGCGGATCTGCATCAGCTCCGCCGAGATCTTCTTCTGGTGCTCGAAATACTTGGGCGCCTTGTGGCCGTCCTTGGTGAGCACCACCAGCATCCGCGCGAAGTGCTTGCGGATGGCCAGGAATTTTTCCATCGACGCGACCTTGAGCCGCTCGAGGTTCTCGCTGGCGAGCTTGCCGGCGTCGGCTTCGTCTTCTTCGGTTTCCTCGTCGTCGTTCTCGTTGACCGGCGCGAGTTCTTCCTTGAAATCCATCAGGCCGTCGACCAGGTCGTCGATCTTGAGTTCGTCCTTCTCGATCTTGCCGGCGAGGTCGAGGATCTGCGCGACCGTCATCGGGCACGCGCTGATCGCCATGATCATGTGCTTCAGGCCTTCCTCGATGCGCTTGGCGATTTCGATTTCGCCCTCGCGCGTGAGGAGTTCGACCGAGCCCATCTCGCGCATGTACATGCGCACGGGGTCGGTGGTGCGGCCAAATTCGGAGTCGAGCGTCGAGGCCGCGGCTTCGGCTTCCTCCTCGACGTCTTCCGCCGGAACCGTGGCCGGCGCCTCGGACATCAGCAGCGTTTCGGCGTCGGGGGCTTCGTCGTAGACCAGGATGCCCATGTCGCCGATCATCGAGATCACACCCTCGATCTGCTCGGCATCCAGGATGTCATCTGGAAGGTGGTCGTTGATTTCCGCGTAGGTCAGGTACCCGCGCTCCTTGCCCAGGACGATCAGCGTCTTCAGGCGGCGCTTGCGCGCTTCGACGTCGGCAGCCGTGAGAACGCGCGGTGCGATTTCGGCGTGGCGGCCGCCGTTCTTGCCTTTCTTCGTCGCGGCATCTTCCGCGCGCTTGCCGGCGAGCTTCGCGGCGATTTCGCCCGGTGTCGGCTTGTGGGCCGGCGCAGCAGGGCCTTTGCCGGCGGCGACCGGCGCACCCTTACCGGCGGCGACCGGCGTAGCTTTGCCAGCGGCGACCGGCGCACCCTTGCCAGCGGCGACAGGCGTAGCTTTGCCAGCGGCGACCGGCGCACCCTTGCCAGCGGCGACAGGCACTCCTTTACCGGCGACGACAGGCGCCGCCTTGCCAGGGGTAACTGGCGCGCCTTTCGCGTTTGCCGGGGCGCCTTTGATCGCGCCTTGTTGTTTGTGCGTGGCCTTTACGGCGATGGGCAGCTTGCCGACGAGTTTGCCCGTCGGCTTGGCCGCCGTCTTGGCGACCTTTGCGGCGACCTTCGGCGCCGGCTTGCCCTTGGCGGCAGTCTTGGCCGCGACCTTGAGTTTGGGCGCTGCCTTCTTGCCGACCTTGGCAACCGGCTTGCGCGCAGGCTTCTTCGGGGTGGCCTTCCGGCTGGCGGAATGCGAAACCTTCTTTGCGGCCGGCTTGGCCTTGGACGTCTTGTGGGTACCGGACTTGGCCGACGGCTTACCCTTCGGCTTGGCGGTCTTTTTCGCGGCCGGCTTGGCAAGGCGCGGCTTGGACTTGGGCTGCACCTTTGATTTTGCGGGCGTCTTGCGGGTAGGCTTGGCGGGCTTCTTGACCATGGTCATCCTTGATTGAATCGGGAGCCGGCGGGGCGTGGGCGGTCACGCATCCGCGCTTCCCGGACTCGGCGTGTCCTACAGATGGGGCCGGATCGGGAAAACCTCAAATAATACCACGAGTTGAAGCCTTCGGACGGGCTAAAACGTATCCTCGGACGGGTTCGTTCCCGGCCCCCGTCCGGCAGTCTGCCGGACATAGTCCAGTTGGCGCAGGCGCTGGACCTCCTCGGCGGTCTGGTCGCCTGCGGCGGCTGCGGGGGCGGCGATCCCGCTGCGGCGTGCCTGCTGCCACCAGTTATCAAGGCCTTTGCGCACGTTTGCTTCGGTCATTTCCAGCGTAAGGGCGTGATCTTCGGCCTTCGCAAGGACGCTCGCCAGGATCGCCTCGTGCGGCGAACCCGCAAAGTGTTGGAGGACCCCCGCCGCGGATAGTTCGCCTGCGGCCATCGCGCAATAATCGACCAGCGCGACCAGCGCCGCGCTGTCCGGGCTGCCGTCGTCGGGCCTGGGAAATTCAAGCGAACGCGCGAGGATGGGCTGCAACAGCAAACCCTGGATCAGTTCGCGCGTCAGCGACGGCGGGCGCCGCACGTTCGACCGGAAACTGGTGCCGCGCGGTGCCTGCCGGGTGTCGTTGCGTGCCGCACTAGGCGCTTGGCCGGACGTTCCCGCGGGAGCGGGCAGGTTGAGCAATCCTCGCAATTCCGCATCCGGCAGGCCCGAGAGTTCGGACAAGCGCCGGCGCAGGATCGCGGCCAGCACCGGCGCGTTGATCTCCGCGAAATGAGGGCGCGCTGCCGCCACCAGCGCGGCCCGCCCCTCGGCGGACGTCGGCGGATGCCGCGCCGACAGTTCGGCAAGCAGGAATTCGGACAACGGCACGGCCGACTCCTGCGCCTTCTCGAACGCCGCGCGGCCGCGCTTGCGCACGTAATCGTCAGGGTCCTCGCCGTCGGGCAGGAACAGGAACACGGCATTCTTGCCGTCCGCCAGAACGGGCAATGCGTTCTCCAGTGCGCGCCACGCCGCCTTGCGTCCCGCGTTGTCGCCATCGAAGCAGAACACAACGGTGTCGGTCAGGCGGAACAGCTTCTGTACGTGGATCGGCGTGGTGGCGGTGCCGAGCGTCGCGACGGCGTACTCGATGCCGTGCTGCGCCAACGCCACGACATCCATGTAGCCTTCGACGACGACCACGCGGCCGGCATCGCGGATGGCGTTGCGGGCAAGGTAGAGTCCGTAGAGTTCGCGACCCTTGGAGAACACCGGCGTTTCCGGCGAATTGAGGTATTTCGGTTCGCCGTTGCCCATCACGCGGCCGCCGAAGCCGATCACGCGGCCGCGACTGTCGTGGATGGGGAACATCACGCGATCGCGAAAGCGGTCATAGCGCTTGCCGCCGTCGCCGTTGATCACAAGCCCGGCGGCGTCTAACTCCGGCGCGTCGTATTTGGGAAACACCGCTTCGAGGCCCTGCCACGCGTCGGGCGAATAACCGATGCCGAAACGCGCCGCGACTTCGCCGGTAAGTCCGCGGCTCTTGAGGTAGTCGATCGCGCGGGGCGCGTCCTTCAACTGCGAGCGATAGAACTTGGCCGCCGCGAGCAGGATTTCATTCAGGTCCTGCGCCTCGTCGCGCTTCTCGCGCTCGCCCGGACGCTCGACGCGCGGTACTTCCATGCCGGCATCGCGCGCGAGTTCCTCGACGGCATCGGGAAACGGCTTGCCGCCGTATTCCATCAGGAAGCCGACGGCGGTGCCGTGCGCACCGCAGCCGAAGCAATGGTAGAACTGCTTGCCCGGGCTGACCGAGAACGATGGCGTTTTCTCGTTGTGGAAGGGGCAGCACGCGACGTAGTTCGCGCCCGCTTTCTTCAGCGGCACATAGCGGTCGATGACCTCGACGATGTCCACCCGCGACAGCAGCGTCTGGATGAAATCGGTGGGGATCATTGATCAGGGGAAATGCGCGGGAACCTGTCGATTATAGGCGCGCGAAATCGCCGCAATGTCGTCAACTATGCCTAGACGAGCTTCGCCTTCACCTTGGCCGAAACCGCGGTCATGTCGGCGCGGCCGGCGAGCTTCGGCTTCAGCTCCGCCATCACCTTGCCCATGCCGGCAGGTCCGGCCGGGCCACCTTTGGCCATTGTGGCAGCAATCGCGGCGTCGATCTCCGCGTCAATTTCCACATCCGACAACTGCTGCGGCATGTACGCCTGCAGAACCGTCACTTCGGCTCTCTCCAGCTCCGCCAGGTCCTGGCGCTTGCCCGCTTCGAACTGCGTGATCGAATCGCGCCGCTGCTTCACCATCTTGTCGATGATGACCGCTACATCGGAGTCGGTCATGTCACGGCGCTCGTCGACCTCGCGCTGCTTGATCGCCGCCAGCAGCAGACGGACCGTCGACAGACGCGCCGTGTCCTTCGCGCGCATCGCGATCTTCATGTCCTCGGTGATCCGGGCCTTGAGCGTCATTTCGGGGGCTCCAATGCAAAAGGGGCGAATCGCTTCGCCCCTGCTGCGCCAATCAACGGATGCGACGCCTAGAACAGCTTGGGCGGCAGCTGCTGGCTGCGGATGCGCTTGTAGTGGCGCTTTACGGCGGCGGCCTTCTTGCGCTTGCGCTCGGCCGTGGGCTTTTCGTAGAACTCGCGGGCGCGCAGTTCCGTAAGCAGTCCCGTCTTCTCGATGGTGCGCTTGAAACGGCGAAGCGCTGCCTCGAAGGGCTCGTTGTCGCGGACGCGTACGCTGGGCATGGCTGGTGAATCCCTGAGTTTCGTTGAAAAAGGTGTCGGACAAATCGGTAGCCCATGACTATAGCTGATCGCTGGTAAATCTGCAACCCCCTGTATGATTTCACATTTCCTTCGCATTCACCCCCAATGCGCGTCCTCGGCATCGAGACCTCCTGCGACGAGACCGGCGTGGCCGTGTATGACACGGAACGTGGGCTACTCGCGCAAACGCTGCACTCGCAGGTGGCGATGCACGAGGCTTATGGCGGGGTCGTGCCCGAATTGGCGTCGCGCGACCACATCCGGCGGGTGGTCCCGTTGGCGAAACAAGCGCTCGACGCGGCCGGGCTGGCGCTGACCGATCTGGATGGAATCGCCTATACACGCGGGCCGGGGCTCGCCGGTGCGTTGCTGGTGGGTGCCAGCGTCGCCCGGGCGCTGGCCTATGCGCTGGACAAGCCGGCGATAGGCGTCCACCACTTGGAAGGACACCTGCTGTCGCCCCTGCTGTCCGACCCGAGACCGGACTTCCCCTTCGTTGCGTTGCTGGTTTCCGGCGGCCACAGCCAATTGTTCGAGGTCAACGGCGTGGGACGCTACCGGCTCTTGGGCGATACGCAGGACGACGCGGCAGGCGAAGCCTTCGACAAGACCGCGAAGCTGCTCGGCTTGCCCTATCCCGGCGGCCCGGCATTGGCGGCACTGGCTGAGAAGGGCACGCCCGGCGCGGTCAAGTTGCCGCGGCCGATGCAGCATTCCGACGATCTCGATTTCAGCTTTTCCGGCCTCAAGACCGCCGTGCTCACGCTGGCGCGCCGGGAGGCGGGCGACGCGCCGCCCTCGACGCTTGCCGAATCGCGCAAGGCCGACATTGCGCGCGAGTTCCAGGCCGCCGTTGTCGATGTTCTGGCAACCAAAGCTGTCGCTGCGCTTGACGCGACCGGCCTGCGCACGCTGGTGGTGGCCGGAGGTGTCGGTGCGAACCGGGAACTGCGCGCGCGCCTCGGACGTGAAACAAAGGCGAGGGGCGGCGACGTGTATTTTCCGGAACTCGTCTATTGCACGGACAACGGCGCAATGATCGCGCTGGTCGGCGCCCTTAGGTTGGCCGCCGCGCAGGACGAAGATCTCGGTTTCTCGATCAGACCGCGCTGGGAATTGGCGTCATTGGCGGCGCCATGACGCAATGTAAATCGCGCTAACGGCCGATAGGCTTTTCGCTGCCTTGCATCAGCAGGCGGATGTTGGCGCGGTGGCGCCAGAACAGAAGTGCGGCAATCGGAACCAGAACCCACGCCGTCAGCGAGTTGCCGAAGAAATAGAAACCGCCCAGAGGCATCAGCGCTGCGGCAGTGAGTGCCGCGAGCGATGAAATCCTGAAGCCGATGGCCATTGCCGACCAGATCACCATCAGCGCCAGACCCAGCGGCCAGTGCAGCGCATACACGATGCCGGCTGCGGTGGACACGCCTTTGCCTCCGGCGAAGTGGTGGAACACCGGATACAGGTGTCCGAGGAACACGGCCAGTGCCGCGGCGGGAACGACCCACGTCGGGACATCGTAGTTGCTCGCGGCTATGCCGGCCAGGAACACGGCAAGCCATCCCTTGCCGCCGTCGCCGACGACGGTGAGCAGCGCGGCGGCCTTGTTACCGGTGCGTAGAACATTGGTGGCGCCGGGGTTGCCGGAGCCGTACTCGTGCGGATCGGGAAGCTTGAATGCGCGGCTCACGACCACGGCAAAGGAAATCGACCCCAGCAGGTACGCGGCGACGACGAT
>Ga0070669_100003394_pt1 | contig 11461 bp, 11 predicted proteins | sample KBSS53metaG_FD_64680 | JGI IMG/M metagenome (GOLD analysis project Ga0070669, IMG submission 64680) | Switchgrass rhizosphere microbial communities from Kellogg Biological Station, Michigan, USA - KBS S5-3 metaG | ecosystem: Host-associated > Plants > Roots > Rhizosphere > Soil ... | reverse complement strand
GGATCGTCGTCGGCGGCACCGGTGATGAGGCCGGGGCCGAGCTTCGCCACGAACGAATCGTCCGACGCGAGCTTCCGCGATGATGCGGTCGCGGCTTTCGGTGACAATGCTGGCGCAGCCTTTGGAAACGACTCGTGCGGGGAGCGCTATGCAGGACTGACGCGCCAGATCGTATTGCCCACGTCGTCGGCGACGAGCACCGCCCCGGCCCTATCGACTGCAACGCCGACCGGCCGCCCCAGCGCGTCTCCGCTGCCGGTGACGAAACCCGTGAGGATGTCTTCCGGCAATCCCCGCGGTTTGCCGTCGGCGAACGGCACGAAGACGACTTTGTAGCCGCTGAACGGGCGACGATTCCACGAGCCGTGCTCGCCGACGAACGCGCCGCCCGCAAAGCGCTGCGGCAACAGCTTGCCGTCGTAGAACACCATGCCGAGCGCGGCGACGTGCGCGCCGAGCGCGTAATCGGGCGGGATGGCGCTCGCCACCAGGTCGGGGCGTTGCGGCTTCACGCGATCGTCGACGTGCGAGCCGTAATAACTGTACGGCCAGCCATAGAAAGCGCCCTCTTTAACCGACGTGAGGTAATCGGGAACGAGGTCGCTGCCGAGCTCGTCGCGCTCGTTGACGACGGTCCAGAGCGTCCCGGTCTGCGGCTGCCAGCCCATGCCGTTCGGATTGCGCAAACCGGAGGCGAAGACACGGGAGCGGCGCGTGACGAGGTCGACCTCGAGGATGGCCGCGCGGCTTTCCTCGGCTGCGAGCCCGTTCTCGGCGACATTGCTGTTGGAGCCGACGGTGACGTACAAGCGCGAACCATCCGGGCTCGCGATCACGTTCTTCGTCCAATGATGGTTGATCGTGCCGGCGGGCAGGTCGACGATCTTCTCGCCAGGGGCGGTGATCTCCGTCGCGCCGGGCGTGTAGGGAAAGCGCAGGATGGAGTCGGTACAGGCGACGTAAAGGCCGTTGCCGACGAGCACCATTCCGAACGGCGAATTGAGGTTCCGCAGGAACACGGTTCGCGTGTCGGCGACGCCGTTGCCTTTGCTGTCGCGCAGCAGCGTGATTCGATTGGCACTCGGCACGCCCGCCCCTGCCTTTTTCATGAAGAGCTTCATCATCGGGCCCTTGAAGCCCTTTCCATCGTCGGGTTTCGGCGGCGCGTCGGTCTCCGCGACGAGGACGTCGCCGTTCGGCAGCACGTAGACCCACCGCGGATGATCGAGTCCCTTGGCGAACGCGTTCACGGCAAGGCCCGGCGCCGCTTGCGGCGCTGCGCCGTCCGGCCAGCCTTTGGCGGACGCGACGTTGACCGTCGGAATCAGCGTGCTCTTGGGCGCCGCGAGCGTGGGCGTCGGACCCTGCACGGACTGCTCGGCGAGCGTGGCGTGCTCGCATCCCGAGAGACCGAGGGCGACAACCGTCACCGCGGCGGCGATGCCGATTGCGACGAGCTTGGCGATGGTGTCGCGCGAGCGAATGCGTCGACTGGTATCCATGGGAGACCGCCCACATGCCGTGGGTGTGATGGCGTTGCGTGAAAAAACGCTGCTTAACGAATCCAGCCACGCCGGGTCGTTCGCCGCCATCACCTGCCACCTATCGTACGGTGGGAGGATGCGTGCGTCTGTTCGCGAACGAACGGAAGCTATTGCGGAATAACGCGGCTGTGCCCGACTACTTTGACCGTGGGCGCTTGAGGTCGGCATCGGCCGGCCGCAGCTCGCCCGCGCGGATTGCCCTTACGACTCCCGCGACTGCGAGCGACGTCGCGGTCGAGCCGGCTCATGCCACCGGCTCGATGAACGCCGCGCAGCCAGGTTCCGGATCGGCTTCCACCGCGCGCGCTACGATCCCGACGGCGCGCGCTACGATGTGCGGTGCGCATCGGTTGACGCACGTCAATGCGCAGCGAGCACCCGTGGAGTTCAATTGTTTCACTGTCTGGAAGGAGAACTCCATGTTCAAGCGAATCCTCGTCGCCGTCGACGGCAGTCCCGCTTCGGCGTCGGGCTTCAAAGCGGCGCTCGACCTGGCCGTGGATCAGGAGGCCGCGCTGGCCGCCGTGCATGTCGTCGACGACTCGATGCCGCACAGCAATTTTGAAGACGTCGTCTATCCGAAGACCTACTTCGAAACGTATCTTGCGGCGAGCGAGAAGCACGGCCGCAAGCTCATGGAGCAGGCCGCGGCTGCGGCCCGCAACAGCGGCGTCCGGTTCGAGCCGGTGGTATTGCGTGCGCAGGGGCACTCGGTCGCCGAGGTGATCGTCGCGCACGCGCGCAAGCAGAAGGTGGACGTCATCGTGCTCGGCACGCATGGGCGCCGTGGAATCAAGCGTGTGCTGATGGGAAGCGATGCCGAGCAAGTGGTTCGGTCGGCACACGTTCCCGTGATGCTTGTCCGGGACAATTATCGCTCGGCACGCCTGATGAAGGGCGCTGACGTGGGTAAGCGTAAGGGCGCGGGGTCCGGCGAGCGCGCGGCGCTGGTGCGCGCGCCGGCTTAGACGTCGCAGCCACCAGGCGCGCGAAAGCGAAGGGCTCGCATCTCTGCGAGCCCTTCATCTTGATTGGTAGGCCGTGCAGGGATCGAACCTGCGACCAACGGATTAAGAGTCCGCTGCTCTACCAGCTGAGCTAACGACCCGATGCGACTACGGTGATTTCATTTGCCCGCGCATTTGCCAGAACTGGTAGGCCGTACTGGATTCGAACCAGTGACCAACGGATTAAAAGTCCGCTGCTCTACCAGGCTGAGCTAACGACCCGCCGCAAAGCGCGACATTATAGCGGCAGCGAGAGGCCATCTCAACCTGCAGTTAAGTCACCGCATCGGCGCTCAGTGCGGCTCGCGCGTGAGGAACGGCGGCAGCGCCGCGAAGTCGATGCCTTCTTCGCGCAGCGCGTCCGCATCGTGCTTCGATGCCTGGCCACGAATAGACCGCGGCGGCACTTCCTCGTAATGGATCTTGCGCGCTTCCTCGGGAAAGCGGCGACCGACGTTCTCGGTGTTGCGGACGATCTCCCGCAGCTTGTTCACGAGCTCGACCGGGAGGCCCATCGCCGCTTCGGTGTCGGTGTCCTTCGACTTGTGTTCGTCGTCCGCCGCGCGCGGCGCGTCCTCCGTCGCGCGACCCACGTGCACTTTTGCGGAGGGCACGCGCACGATGCTCGCGTCATCGCACACGGGGCAGCGCACCAGCACCGCCTTCGACTGCTGCTCGAAATCGTCGGCCGACGCGAACCAGCCTTCGAAGCGATGGCCGTGCCCGCACGTCAAGTCGAAGATGATCATGGGTGGCCGTTCAAGCGCGATCCAGCCGCCACATCTGGTACTTGAGCGCCGCGACGCAGCCGACGACGATTGCACCGACGGCGAGGAACGAACCGAGCGCGAGCGTCGAGATTCCGGACAGTCCCTGCCCGATCGTGCAGCCCAGCGCCGTCACGCCGCCGAAGCCCATCATGACCCCCCCGGCGACATGATTGGCGAGATCCTCGGTCGTCGTGAAGCCCTCCCAGCGGAACGTCTGCGTCGCGAGCGCCATGGCCGCGGAGCCGACCAGCATGCCGAGCACGCCCGCGATGCCGAACGTCAGCACGCGCGACTGGTCGGTCCAGTAGATGAGAAGCTCGAGCAGATAGGCGAGCGGCGCCGTGTAGCTGAATGATTCGGCGCGTCCGGAGTTGGTGGCGACGAACTTTTCCTCCAGCGTGGCCGGATCCTCGGGGAGGTAGCCGATATGTCCGGACACATACCAGCCGCCCACGATGACGGCGCCGATTACGATGCCACCGATTACCATTTCGCGCGTCGCACGGAAATCGCTGTCGGCCAGCACCCACACGACGATTGCCGCCGCGAATGCGAACGGAAACCACAGCTTGATCGCGTCGCCGGCGCCGAGCGCGGCGAGGATCGTCGGCACGTCTGAGGTCTTCGCGCCGATCGAACCGACGTCGAAGCGCAGCGGATCAAGGCCAACCGTGCGCCATACGGCGAAGAGGCCCTTCAACGTCATGTACGCGGAGATGGCGAAGAACACGAGGACGATGAGCGATTTCAGGTTGCCGCCGCCGACCCGGATCAGCGACTTGCTGCCGCAGCCGGACGCGAGCGTCATCCCGAAGCCGAACAGGAAGCCGCCGACGGCGAGCGACAGCCAGCTCACGCGATTGCCCGTGTAGAGCGTCTTCGAAAGGTCCACCATGCCGGTGATCTGCAGCGCCGCAGCGCCCGCGATGGCCACCGCGATCGCCAGCAGCCACATGCGAAGGCGGCGCTTGTCGCCGAAGTTCACGGCATCGCTGATCGCACCCATGGTGCAAAAGTTGACGCGCGTGGCGACGGCGCCGAAGACGGCAGCGAGCAAGAAGGCGAGGCCCGTGACGAGCGCCGGCAAATGACTGGCATCCTGCATATACAAATTATCTCACGCAGGCGCGGTCGGCCTCGGGCCTCGGCGTCCGCCGCGCTTCCGCGCTTAACCCCGTTGGCCGTGTTCCTCCGTTCATAGGGTCATGGCGGCGCATGGGAACGCTGCCCAACCGACGGAGTCCACGATGGAATCGAAGCGGCACCTTGCGCAACAAGAATCCCGTAGCCCACAACGCGAATCCCGTACCCCACAACTCGCAGCCGCACCCTTCGCGCGCAGCGCCGCCGCTGCAGCGCTCGCGATCGCGTGCGCCGCCGGAAGCTCCCTTGCGGCAGCTGCCATGGGCGGCATGGAGATCATTTCTCGCGCGGAAGGCCGCACGCTTCCCGTGTACAAACAGGACGGGCGCCAGTGGATCGTCGGCACGCCGGGCGAGGAGTACGGCATCCGCGTGTGCAATACGACGGGTGAGCGCGTGCTTGCGGTGATGAGCGTCGACGGCGTCAACATCGTCTCCGGTGAGAGCGCGTCGCCATCGCAATCGGGCTACGTGCTGAGCGCAAACGAGTGCTACGAGATCAACGGGTGGCGCAAGAGCAACTCGACCACGGCAGCGTTTTACTTCACCGAGCTGCACGACGCGTATGCGACGCGCACCGGCCGCCCCGACAATGTCGGCGTGATCGGCGTTGCGTTCTTCCGGGAGAAGCCTCAGCGCGCCGTCTGGAAGGAGCCGCAGAAGATTGCGGCCGTCCCGCCCCCCGAGCCCCTGGCACGTCAGGACGCGTCCGCGCCTGCCGCGCCTGCCGCCCGCGCCTCGGCGCCCGAAGCTCAGGCCCACGACACGACGCGCCCGCGCGGAGAGGCGGCCGCAGCGTCCGCGCCAGCTCCCGTTCCTGCACCGGCGCTGACGGCGAAGATAGGGACGGGCCACGGCCGCTACGAGCAGTCGTACGTGCAGAACACCCGGTTCGAGCGTGAAAGCGCGACGCCGAACCTTACGCTTGCGATCAACTATGACCGCCTCGAGAATCTCGTCGCGATGGGAGTCCTGCCGCCCTCCTGGGCGTCGCGGAACGTCAATCCGTTTCCCGCGTGGCCCGGCCGATTCGTGCCGGATCTCCCGACACGCTGAGCTTGTGGACCGTCAGCCCATTCGACTCGCTCGCCTGGGTTCGACTTGCCCGCATTTGCGCTTATTTGCGCGCTCATTTGCGCTCATTTGCCTTCCAGCGCGGGGCGCTCGCATACTTCCAGGCGATGCCCGTGCCCGCCATCGCCGCCGCAGAACGCGACGAGGACCTGATGCTTGCCTACGCGGCTGGCGATGCCGCGGCGTTCGAAACGCTCTATTCCCGCCACAAAGGCGGCGTCTATCGCTACGTGCTGCGGCAATGCGCGAACGCCGGCGTCGCCGAAGAGCTTTTTCAGGATGTGTGGATGAATGTGCTTCGCGCCCGCGCTTCCTACGTGCCGACCGCGAAGTTCACGACCTGGCTGTATCGCATCGCGTACAACCGGCTCATCGATCATTGGCGCACGATCGGGCAGGTCGAGCTCGTCACCGCGGGAGCCGACGACGAAGGCGACGATCCGCTGGCGTCGGTTCCGGCTGCGCGCGAGGGTGAGCCCGATGTGCAGGCCTTGGCCCGCGAGCGCTCCGAGCGATTGCGCGCCGCCTGCGCCGCATTGCCGGCGATGCAGCGGGAAGCCTTCCTTCTGCATCAGGAAGGCGGGCTCGAGCTCGCCGCGATCGCCGAGCTTACCGGCGCGGGCCTGGAGACGGTGAAGAGCCGCATCCGCTACGCGGTCGCGAAGCTGCGACTCGAGCTCGAGGATTTGCGATGACGCCAAAACCGGATGACCGCTCGACACTCGTCGATCCGCGCGTCGGGGACGCGTGGCGCGAAGCATCGAGCGAGGAACCGTCGGCATCGGTCGACGACGCGATCCTCGCTGCGGCGCGACGGGAAGTGAGCGCGCGGCCGGAGACATTGGCGGCGTGGGAAGCGCGCGAAGTGCGCGCCTCGCGCCGCCGCTGGTGGCCGCTCGCCGCCGCGGCGACGGTTGCTGCGATCGCCGTTGGAGTGCTCCAGCTGACACCGCCCGACAAGGTCGCGAACCCGGTCACGGAGACGACCACCGTAACAGACGTGCCATCGCCTTCGGCGAAACCCGATACCGTTACCGCAGCGTCAGTGTCGGAACCAGCGGCTCCCGCATCGCCGCCGAGCGCATCGCCGCCTTCCGCGCCAAAACCGCCCGCCGCGCCCGCACTCGCGTTGACGCCTGATCCATTTCCCGCCGCAACGAGACCTGAAGCGGAAAGTGTCGCGCGGGGCGCGCAGGTCGCGGCGTCGCCGCCGATCCCTGCGCAGCGAGCGCCGACGGCATCTCCCGCACCGGCGCCGCCGCTCGCGAAGATGGCGGCCGCTTCCGCAGCGGACAGCGCCTCCGCCGAAGCGCGCACAAAGGATCGAAAACCGCTGCCGGTCGCCGACTGGATCGTGCTGATCCGCCGGCTGCGTGCCGAGGGCAAGACGGATGAGGCGGCCAAGGAGCTCGCCGCATTTCGCGTGGCGTATCCCGACCATGAGAAGCTGCTGCCGCCGGATCTGCGCGACTGGCGCGAGAAATAAGGGCCCACACGCTCACTACGTTCGCTGCCCCGGGCGGGGGCGCACGGTTGCGCCGCAGTTGTGTCCCAGCGGCCGTGCGCGCACCAGGAGAAGTAGCTACAGGCTCGCGAGCAACCTCCGGATAGGTGCCGGCAACGCGGCCGCGAGTGCATCCTCGCGCGTCAGCCAAAGCATCCCGGGGGCTTCGGCACGCGAAGGCCACGTCCGCACGGTGACGCGCTGCGGATGCATCGTCAGCTGGTAATGCGTGAAGCCGTGCTCGATCGAATCGAGCGCGTCGCCCACGACCACATTCGCCGCATAGCGCGCCTTGCAATGACGCGCGATGTCGGCGGCGGGATCCAGTTCAGGAAGACTCCACAGCCCGGCCCAGATGCCGAGCGCGGGACGCTTCTCGAGCAGCACCGTCCCCGCACGCTCCATCAGCAGCACCCGGATCGCGCGCTTCGGGCGTTCTTTCGCCGGCCGCGGCGACGGCAGGAGAGCCACGCGATCGGAGGCAAGCGCGACACAGTCGGTGGCGACGGGACACGCGCCACAACGCGGCGCCGACCGCGTGCACACCGTCGCGCCGAGATCCATCAGCGCCTGTGTATAAGCGCCGACGTCTTTCGAAGGCAGCAGCGACTCGGCGATCGACCACAGCTTCGCCTCCACTTTCGGCGCGCCGGGGTACCCGTCGATCCCGCGATGGCGGGCGAGCACGCGCTTCACATTGCCTTCGAGAATCGCGCTCCGTTGCCCGAACGCGAACGCGGCAATCGCCGCCGCCGTCGAGCGCCCGACGCCGGGCAGCGCGGCGATGGCTTCGGCACCGCGCGGAAACTGCCCGCCGTGCTGTGCGACGATCGCGCAGGCGGCCTCGTGCAAATGGTGCGCGCGCCGGTAATAGCCGAGGCCGCTCCAAAGCTCGAGCACGCGATCCACAGGCGCCGCCGCCAACGCGCTCACGTCCGGAAATTCCGCTAGGAATCGCTCGTAATAGGGGATGACCGTCGAGACCTGCGTCTGCTGCAGCATGATCTCGGACAGCCAGATCCGGTACGCATCGCGCGTTCGCTGCCAGGGAAGATCGTGGCGGCCGTACGTTTTCTGCCACGCGACGAGGCGCGGGGCGAACGATGGCATCGTCAGCGGATGGCGAGGCGCTGCTTCGCCTTCACCGCGGCGTCGGACTGCGGAAACTTCGAAATGAGCTCTTCGAGCGTGCGGCGCGATGCGGCGGCGTCGTTCATCTCGAACTGGCTGGTCGCGATGTTGAGCAGCGCGTCCGGTACTTTCGGATTTCCCGGGAACTGACTCACGAGCTGGCGCTGCGTCGCGATCGCCCCGCGATAGTCACGCTGCGCGAACTGCGCGTTGCCCAGCCAGTAGTACGCCGACGGCGCCAGCAGTCCCTTGGGATTGGCCTTGATCACCGCGTTGAAGCCGGAGACCGCAGCCGGATAGTTGCCGGCCTTGAAATGATCGAGCGCGGCATCGTACGCGCGCTGCTCGGTGGAGGTGTCCGGCCCCGCGGCACCGCTCGCGGCGGGCGGCACGCTGGCCACCGACGTAGGCGGCGGCGCGGCAGCGGGAGGCGCGGCTACGGGCGCCACGGGTGCAGCGCTTCCCGTGACTGCCGGCGTTCCGGCGCCCGGTGCGCTTTCGATCCGGCGCAGCCTCGAGTCGAGATCGATGTAGAGATCGCGCTGGCGCTTCTGCTGCTGCTCCTGCTCGTAAAGGAGCACTTCGATCTGTCCGCGCAGCTTGGCGAAGTCGCCTTTCAGCTGCTCGACCTGCGTGAAGAGATCCACCACCCCCTGGTTCTTAATCTGCTGCTCGATGGCCGCGAGGCGGTCCTCGAGCTGCTTCTGGACGTTCGTTATGCGGATCTGCGTGTCCGCGATGCGGCGCCGCGCCTCGTCGTCGTCGAAAAGAGCGGCGCGCGCCGGGAGGGAAACGAGTGTGATCAATAACGCGGCCCAAGCCGCGTGCCGCAATTGGCCCAATATTCCCGGTTGTTCGCTCACTCGCTGCCTCCGCTCGCTACGCTCGCGCGCCGAACTCACTCCCCAGAATGCACGATGTCGACGCGCCGATTCTCCGCCCACGACGTCTCGTCGTGACCTTCGCGGCGCGGCTTCTCCTTGCCGAAGCTCACCGTCTCGATCTGGACCTCGGTGGCGCCGTACAGCAGCATCATGTTCTTCACGGCGTCGGCGCGCTTCTGGCCGAGCGCGATGTTGTATTCGCGCGCGCCGCGCTCGTCGGTATTGCCCTGCAGGATTACGCGGGCGCTGCGATTCGCCTGCAGGTATTTGGCGTGCGCCTCGACGAGCGGCCGGAATTCCTCCTTGACGGTAAACTGGTCGTAGTCGAAGTAGACGTTGCGCCTCGACAGGATGTTGCGCGGATCCTTGAGCGCGCTCGAAGGGATGCCGCCTCCGGCTTGCGCGCCGGTGACGCCGCTGCCGGTGACGCCGGATGTCGTCGCTCCGCCGGTCGTCGCGCCGCCCGTCGTCGCCGGCGGCGTCGTGGCCGCTCCGGTGTCTTCCGCCGGTTTCTCTTCGGTGCTCGAGCAGCCTGCCATGGCGGCAAACATCAATGCTGCGATGATCCACTTGCGCATGAATGGGTCTCCTGTTGGGGAAGGGTCACCGCGGCAGCGGACCCCAGGCGGGCTCGCGAACGTCGGCCGCCGGTGAGACGAGCCGCTGTTTGATGCGACCGTCGGAGGATACGCCGGCCAGAATACCACGCGGTCCCTGCTGCGCCGCGTAGATGATGAGCTTCGAATTCGGCGCGATGCTCGGGCTCTCGTCGAGCGGGCCCGACGTCAGCACCTGGACCTGTCGCGTCGCGTAATCCTGGATCGCGATCAGGAATCGTCCGCCGTCGCGGCGCACGAAGACGAAGCCCTTGCCGTCCGGCGTGGCGTTCGGCGACACGTTGTAAGAGCCGTCGAAAGTCATTCGCTCGACCGCACCGGACGCGATCGTCAAGCGATAGATCTGTGGGCTGCCGCCGCGATCCGACGAGAACAGGATCGCGCGACCGTCCGGTGTGAACGAAGGCTCGGTGTCGATGCCGCCCGACGAGAGCAATCGCTGGACGCCCGAGCCGTCGGCGTTGATCAGAAAAAGCTGCGACCCGCCGTCCTTCGTCAGCGTGACCGCGAGACGGCGCCCGTCCGGCGCCCACGCAGGCGCACTGTTGCTGCCGCGGAAGTTCGCGAGCACCTGCCGCTGTCCCGTCGCCATCGACTGCACGTAGACGACGGGCTTCTTGCTTTCGAGCGAGACGTAAGCAATCCGGCTGCCGTCGGGCGACCACGCGGGCGACAGGAGCGGCTCGTTCGAGCCGACGATCGCCTGCGGATTGCCGCCGTCGGCATCGGCGACGACCAGCTCGAAGCGATTGCCCTGCTTCGTGATGTACGCGATCCGCGTCGAAAACACGCCGAGGTCGCCGGTAAGTTTTTCATAGATGACGTCGGCGATCTTGTGCCCCGTCGCGCGGAATTGCGCCTGCGTCACGATGTACGACACCGAAGCGAGCTGGACCTGCTTCACTGCATCGAGCAGCGTGAAGCGGACATCGACGCGTCCGTCTGCCATGGGGCGCATCGACCCGACGACGACGGCGTCGGCGCCGCGGGCGCGGAAATCGCCGAGGCGAACGTCTTCAGCACGGGTGGGCGGCGGAACGATGCCGGCGTCGCTCACCTGCCGGAAGAGGCCGCTGCGCGTCAAGTCACCCGCCACGATGCCCGTGATGCCTAGCGGCCACGTGCCCTCGTTCTCGAAGGGGACGATCGCGATGGGGATGGTGCTGCCGGCGCCGCCGACGATTTCGATGGTGAGCTGTCCGTGCGCGGGCGCGACGGCCAGGATCATAAAGGCGAGGGCAGCGAGAAACAGGCGGGGCAATTCGATCCTTTGCCTGGAGGCGTGCGGATTATAACGGACGGATTTCGCCGAACGGTTAACGCGCGAGGCGGCTGCCAAGGCCGTTAACGCAAGAACCGTTAACGCAAGAACGACTGAGGCCGATGACAGAGCGCTTCAATGGACAGCGATCGTGGAAGCCATTCCCAAGGCGTCGCGCAGGCGATCGGCCAGGCGTCTTGCGTCGTCACGTGCCGGATACGGGCCGATGTACACGCGAAAAAGCCCATTGACCTGCCGAACGCCCGGTTCGACTCCCAGCGGCGCGATTAGGTTCGAAACATGGGCGATGAAGTTCTGGGCATTGGCGTAGCTCGCGAAGGCCCCGAGTTGCACGACGTAGCCGCCGTCGAGGCTCGCGACCGGCACCGTCGGCGTGGCTTCGCTGGGAGCGGACGAAGATGGATTCGATGCCGTCGGTGCCACAGTGCCGGGCGGCACCACCGGCGGCAGAGGTGCACTGGCGACGACCGTCGGCGTGGACGCCGGCAGGATCGCCTCCACCTCCA
>Ga0070669_100003389_pt1 | contig 11466 bp, 16 predicted proteins | sample KBSS53metaG_FD_64680 | JGI IMG/M metagenome (GOLD analysis project Ga0070669, IMG submission 64680) | Switchgrass rhizosphere microbial communities from Kellogg Biological Station, Michigan, USA - KBS S5-3 metaG | ecosystem: Host-associated > Plants > Roots > Rhizosphere > Soil ... | reverse complement strand
CGAGCTCGGGCGGGAGCATTCCTTCGGGCGACGGCGCATCGATCGGGAAAGCACTGCCGTCGGGACGGCGAATGAATCCCGGCGCACCGGGTTCCCGTGCGCACCACTTCCAGTCGGCTGTCGGAGTGGCGAGGTCGCATTCGGCGACGATCCGCGTCACGCCCGAGTATTCGTCGACGATTTCGGCAATGAGCGATCGCGCGACGATGGCGACGCGCACCCGGCCGTCGCGACCCTGCGCGGAAGCTGCGACGTGATGGGCGGTGTTGGGACCGGCGAGCTGGTCCTCGAGTGCAAACGCAGCGGCGCCGGCGACGCGCGATGCGGGCATCGGCGGCAGCACGACGCTCGCGAGTCGCGCCTGGGGCGCAGCGAGCACGACTTCAATCCGATCGGCGGCCGGCCGGGCGGCCCTGCGGTCCCGGCCCTTCTTCACACAGGCGCCGGCGGGATCGAAGAGCGCCCACGTTTCGGCGCAGTCCGGCGCGGGCATCGCGTCGACCCGAATGCGCAGCACATTCATGCGGAGTGTCCGTTGCGCGCGCGCATCGACGTAGTTTACTCGACGCCTTGCATCCGGCCGATCACTCGACGACCTGCCAGACGATCGTGGAGCTCGTCGCGCCGCCGCGGCGCACCAGAGCGCGCGCCCGCGAATGCGCCGCTCCCTGGCGTGCGTCTATGGTGATCAGGAAATAGCGGCTCGCGACCGCCAGCGCGGCGTCGCTTGCGAGGGTTGCACCGTCCGGGAGGCGTGCTCGGAACTCTGCAATGGTCGTGAAGGGTTTTCGCACGCGCTCGGCGAGCAATTTCTCCAGGCGCTCGGCATCGAGATTTTCAACGATCGCCGCCAACACTTCCGGCGGTGCAGTGTTCACGTTGACGGGCGTCCCCGTCGGCAACGCCGAGAGAAACGGCAAGAGCGCGGCGACGGCCCGCGGCGTCATGTCCTTGGCGGCGCCGATCTCTGCGACCCGAAGCAGCGGCGCGTTGGGAGCGAGGCGAGGCGCGCGCTGCGCGAGATAGAACGCGTCTTCGGCGCCCGATTCGCGGGTCGCGCTGTCCCCGTCGATCCAGTCTGCAACGATGTCCGCCGCCGCCGGCGGCGCGCCGCTCGCTGCGAAGAGCGCAGCAAGCCGCGTGCGCTCGGGTGAAGCCGCTTCGGCGAGCCCGAGCACGTTGACGTTGAGCCTGCCTTGGGCGTCGACGATGGCTCCACGGATTTCGCCGTCTTCCATCGGAATGGGCGGCAGCGTCAGCGCCCACGGCTCGCCAAGATGATCGATCTCCGGACGGCGGCCGTCTTCTTCGAGTATCTGTCGCGCCCACTGCACGCCGGCCATCGCGAGCGCCTGAGCCTGGACCTGGTCACGGCGGTGCAGCACGGTGCGGCTCCAGCGCTGCTGCTCGGCGAGCACCGTAGCCGCCACGGCAGCGGCCAGCGCGGCGATCAGCATCGCGAGGATGATCGCCGCTCCGCGCATCCGGCTCATCGCAGCGCGACCCATCGTTCGATCACTTCGCCGTTGCCGAGCGTAAGCGCGACCCGGATCGCACGCGGGATCGCCGGCTCGCCCAGTGCGGGCCACCGATCGCGCCAGTGGCCGAGCGCGTCGAGATAAGTGACGCGAAACCGCGTGATCCCCAGGACCAGCGCGTAGGGTTGCGGAATCAGGGTTGCCGGCTGATCGAGATAGGGCCAATACATGACTTCGACGGCACCGTTGCGCAGCCGGTAGCCGATGCGTTGCCCGGCACTTCCGGTTTCGGCGGAGAATTCCGGTCCGGCGCGTGAAAAGCGCAGCTCTGCGTCTCCCGATTCGGCCACGCCGCCGACCCATGGGGGCTCCACGCGCGCGCCGGTGCGCACCTCGCGCGGAACGGCGGCGCGGGCGTCAGCCTCGAGGCGCGCGAAAAAGGCATCGAGATTTCGCCAGTGGACGCCTTCCGCGGCAAGCTGCGCTTCGCTGTCGGTGAGCGACGCGACCGCGCGATAGCCGAGCGTGGCGACGAGCGCCAGGATGGCGAGCGCGATCAGAAGCTCGATCAGCGTGAAGCCGGCGCGCCGATCCATCATCGCGCTGCCGTCTGCCCGAGGAATCCCGTCAATCGGGCGAGAACGTAGCCCGGCTCCGCGACATCGGCGACGACGATTTCGATCCTGCGAAATGCGGGGTTCGGGGTGCCCGACACAGTCTCGCGCCATGCGAACCTCGCGCCCGCCTGCACGGCATCGCCGTTGCGCTCCCCTGGCGCGGGCCACGGCAATTCGAGCTGCGCCGCCGCGAGCCGGTTCTGGGCAACCCAGAGCGCCAGCGTGCGCTGCTTCAAGAGCGTCGCCGCGTCCGCCGACTGCGCGACCGCGCGCATGCCCGCGGTGAGCGCGACCGCGAGCACGGCGAGAGCGACCAGTATTTCGACTAGCGTGAAGCCGCTTGCGCCGCGAAATAAACGCGGTTCAGCGGATCGCCGGCGACGATCACGGACCATGCGGGATTGGCAAGCAGAAGCGAATAGGGCTCGTTGCGGCCGCTGGGACGGAAGGGAAGGATGGCATCTTCCGTGACCGGAGCCCCTGCGTAGGAGGCGGGCCGAACGGTGAAATCGGCGGGCAGCGCGCGCGCTTCGAGCACCGCATCGTCGCCGATCGGCGCCCAGCGGTCGTCGGCGCCGCGGCGCCAGAATCGATAGTAGCCGCCTTCCGCCGAAACACCGAGCGTCTCCCCGTTCCACTGCGCAAGGGACGCCGCGTGCTCGAGCGCGCCGGCGAGCCGCTTGGCCTCGCGCTCGGTCCTGCCGCGATCGTCGCCGTCGAGATTGGCAAGCACGATTCCCGAAGCGATGGCGATGATGACGACTACGACCAGGACCTCGATGAGCGTGAATCCGAGGCTCGCGCGCCTCCGCATCAGGGGTCCCACGATCCGATGTCGGCGTCGTTCCCCGCGCCTCCCGGCTGGCCGTCGGCGCCGAAGCTGAAGATGTCGATTTCCGCGTGCAGGCCCGGGTTGAGATATTGATAGGGCTGTCCCCATGGATCCTTCGGCAGCCGGTCGAGGTAACCGCTGGGCTTCCAATTGGGCGGTAGCGGCGGCGCCGTCGGGCGCGTCGTCAGCGCCTCGAGCCCCTGCTCGGACGTGGGATAGCGCTGATTGTCGAGGCGATACAGCTTGAGCGCGGCCAGGATCGCAGCGATGTCGCTGCGCGCGGCAACCACCCGCGCTTGATCGGGCCGCTCCAGGACGCGAGGCACGACCAGCGCGGCGAGGATCCCGAGGATCACGATGACCACGAGCACTTCGATCAGCGTGAAGCCGAAGTGGCTCGCCGCGCGACCCGAGGGGCGTTTCATTCGCCGATTATAATCCGCGGACCCTTCACCTCCCCCACCGCGCCGTCCCGTCTCCGATCGTTGCCTGCCTTGTCTCGAACGCTTCGCTTCGTCGTCCGTGTCGTAGCCCTGCTCCTCATCGTCGGGGGGGCGACGACCGTGGCGCTCGGCTGGTGGCTCTCGCGACCGCTGCCGCTGCCGTCTTCGCCCTACACGTTCGAAGTGAGGACGGGCGTGAGCTTGAAGTCGGTCGCGCAGGAACTGGTCCGCGGCGGTGTCCTCCGATGGGATTTGCCCCTGGTCGCGCTCGCCAGGCTGAAGCGGGCGGACCGATCGATCAAGGCAGGCAACTACGAAATTGCCGCAGGGGTCACGCTGCCGCGACTGCTCGACAAGCTGACCCAGGGTGATGTCACGCAAGCGGCGTTGACGGTCGTCGAAGGCGGCACGTTCGCCGAGTTCGCCGCGGCGCTCGCGGGCAATCCCGCGATCGTGAAGACGGTGCTTCGGCTCCCCGAGGCGGAGCTGGCGCAGAAGATCGGAGTATCGACGCCGAGTCTCGAGGGATGGTTTTTTCCCGACACGTATTTTTTCGCCGTGGGTTCGCCCGACCTCGGGCTCCTCATCCGCGCGCACCGGCTGATGCGGCAGCGGCTCGACGCCGCGTGGGCCCGGCGCGCCGGCGATTCGCTGCTCAAGGATCCCTATGCGGCGCTGATCCTCGCCTCGATCGTCGAAAAGGAAACGGGGCGCGCGGCCGATCGCCCGCTGATCGCGTCCGTGTTCATCAACCGGCTGCGGATCGGCATGCGGCTCCAGTCCGATCCCACGGTGATCTATGGTCTCGGCGCGAGCTTCGACGGCAATTTGCGCAAGCGCGACCTCGAAGCGGACACTCCGTACAACACGTACACGCGAGACGGACTGCCTCCGACGCCGATCGCCCTGCCGGGGCAGGCGTCGCTCGACGCCGTCGTCAATCCCCCGAAGACCGATTTCCTCTACTTCGTCTCTCGCGGCGATGGCAGCAGCGAGTTTTCGACGAACCTTTCCGATCACAATCGCGCCGTGGCAAGATTCCAGGCCGCGCGGCGTTGACGCGCCATTGACCGCGACTGCTGCGATTCGATGACTCCGTACCCTGGCCGCTTCATCACGCTCGAAGGCATCGATGGTGCGGGCAAGAGCACGCACGCCGCCTTTGTCGCCCAGCATATCCGGACGCGCGGACGCAATGTCGTCTCCACGCGCGAGCCTGGAGGCACGGCGCTGGGCGAAACGCTGCGCCTCCTGTTGCTGAACGAGTCGATGACGCGCGACACGGAGGCGCTCCTGATGTTCGCCGCCCGGCGGGAGCACCTCGATCTCGTGATTCGGCCGGCCCTGGAACGCGGCGACTGGGTCGTGTGCGACCGCTTTACGGATGCGACCTACGCCTATCAGGGCGGCGGCCATGGCATGCCGGCCCCGCGCATTCACGCGCTCGAAGAATGGACGCACGCGGATTGCCACCCTGATCTCACGCTCCTCTTCGACGTGCCGGCCGGCGTGTCAAGGGCAAGGCTCGACTCGGCCGAACTGGCCGGTCGCGCGCTCGACAAGTTCGAGCGGGAAGCGGCGCCGTTCTTCACCAGGGTGAGGAACGCGTACCTCGAGCGTGCGGCGGAGTTGCCGCAGCGAATTCGTGTCATCGACAGCACGCGAGACGTGGCAGTCGTGCGCGCGGAAGTCGTGTCGCACTTGACTGCGCTGGGCTTGCCCGCATGACCTCCGATCCGGCTCCGGAAGCGGCGCGCCTTCCGTGGTCGCCGCTACTGCCCTGGCAGGTCGACGCGGCACGCTCGACGCTCGGCCAACGCGCGAGCTTTCCTCATGCGCTGCTCATTCACGGCCCGCGTGGCATCGGCAAGCATGCGCTGGCCCTTAATTTCGCGCAGGCGTTGCTGTGCGAGACTCCGCGCGCCGACGGACTCGCCTGCGGTGCGTGCGCAGGGTGCCGATATGCGGTCGCGGGACAGCACCCGGACCTGATGCGCCTGGAACTCCTGGTGATCGATCCGGAGGAGGACACGCTCGAAGTCACGGAGGTCATCGGCATCGATCGCGTCCGGGCGCTCACCGAATTCGTGCAGCTCACTAGCCACCGCCAGCGAGCGAAGGTCGCCGTCATTGCACCGGCGGAACGGATGAATGCGGCCGCGGCCAACGCATTGCTGAAGACGCTCGAGGAGCCGCCGCCCGGGACCTATCTCATCCTCGTTTCGGACGAGCCGCAAAGGATGCCCGCGACGCTGCGCTCGCGTTGTCGCAAGCTCGCGGCGCCGCTGCCGGACAGCGCTGAGGCGCGGGCTTGGCTTGCTGCGCAGGGAGTGGCCAGGCCCGACGTTGCGCTTGCCCAGGCGGCGGGCGCGCCGCTGCGCGCGCTCGCCATCGCCGATCCGGCCGTGCAGGAAGAGCGCCGCGCCTGGCTCACGGCGCTCAGCGCGCCGGAGCGCCTTTCCGCACCGGGCCTTGCGGCACGCATCGACGCGGGCGGCAAGGACGAGCGACGTGCGCGGCTTGCGCACGCGCTCGAATGGTTGATCGCCTGGACCGCGGATCTTGCGCGCATTGTCGCCGGCGACACCGCACGCCAGAACCCCGATGCCGCTGCGCCCCTCGGGCGCCTCGCAACGCGGGTGGCGCCCCTCGCGTTGTTTCGCTATCATCGGTCGTTGCTGCAGCAGCGCGCGATGTTGTCGCATCCGCTGCAGCCGCGTCTCGTCGCCGAAGCGATGCTGCTGGATTACCGGGCCCTGTTCTGAACATGGCGGACACCAAACCGATCAGTGCCGTGCCGGGCGCCGCGATGGCGGGGGCAGGCGCGCGCCCGGGAGTCCTTTCGCTCAACATTCGCGAGCGCGCCGCGTTGTATGCCGCCTACATGCCGTTCCTGAAGGGCGGCGGCATCTTCATCCCCACGTCGCGCCAATACCAGCTCGGCGAGGAAGTGTTCATGCTGCTCTCGCTGATGGACGATCCGAATCGAATTGCGGTGCAAGGCAAGGTGGTCTGGATCACTCCTGAAGGCGTCCAGGGCAATCGGACACAAGGCATCGGAGTCCAATTCACGCAGGACGAAACCGGCGCCAACGCGCGATCGACCATCGAGCAGATCCTGGGCGAGACGCTGGCGTCCGTGCGCCCGACCCATACGATGTAGCGGCCACGCCGCGCCTTTGGCGGCCGGTGCGGATTGCCTCGATCTGCCACGAGGCGTCGCCGGCGCATCTAACCCGTTCGAGACACCCGATGTACGTCGATTCCCATTGTCATCTCGATTTCCCCGAATTCGCCGCGGAGTTGCCGGGGCTGCTCGACGCGATGGCGGTGGCGAGAGTGACGCACGCTCTTTGCATCAGCGTGAACCTGCCCGACTGGCCGGCAGTGCACGCGCTCGCCGTGGCGCATCCCAATCTGTACGCGACCGTGGGCGTTCATCCCGACGCCGAGAACACGACCGAACCCACGGTCGATACGCTGGTCGACCTCGCGGCACGGCCGAAGGTCGTCGCCATCGGGGAGACGGGGCTCGACTACTATCGGCTCGAGGGCGACCTGGGCTGGCAGCGCGAGCGGTTCCGGGTGCACATCCGCGCCGCCTTGCGCGCCCGAATGCCGCTCGTGATCCACACGCGCGCCGCCAGTGCCGACACGATCGCGTTGATGCAGGAGGAGAACGCGCGCGATGCCGGCGGCGTGATGCATTGCTTCACCGAAACCTGGGACGTCGCCCGCGCGGCGCTCGACCTGGGCTTCCACATTTCGCTGTCGGGGATCGTCACATTCAAGAACGCGCATGACGTCAAGGACGTGGCCCGCCGCGTTCCGCTCGACCGCCTGTTGATCGAGACCGATGCACCGTATCTCGCTCCGGTGCCGTTCCGGGGCAAGCGCAACCAGCCGGCTTATGTGCCGCACGTCGCGGCGGAAATTGCGCAGCTGCGCGGCGTGCCGGCCGAGGACATCGCGCGCGCGACGACGGAGAACTTCTTCCGCCTGTTTCGAATCGACGCCGAGGGAGGCGCTCGTGCCCATTGACAGTCGACGCAGGGCGCTCGGCGTTGCCGCGGGCCTCGTCATCGCGGCATGCCTTGCAGCGCCGCTCGCACGCGCTCAATCCGTCGAAGAGGACTTCGCGATCGCCGTGGCCAACGATCGCGTCGCTGAGGTCAAGCGTTTTCTCGCGTCGGGTGCCAGTCCCGACCTGGCCGACAAGAACGGCGACCCGGTTATCGTGATCGCCGTTCGCGCCGGGAGCTTTGCATCGCTGGATCTCCTGCTCGGCGCGCGCGCGAACGTCAATGCGGCGACCAAATTCGGTGACAACGCGCTGATGGTGGCCGCGTTGGGTGGCCGCCTGGAAGTCGTCAAGAAGCTTCGGGCGCGAGGCGCCGATGTCAACCGACCGGGCTGGAACGCATTGATCTACGCCGCGACCGGGGGCCACGACGAGGTGGTTCGCTATCTTCTCACCGAGGGCGCCGAAGTGAATGCTGAATCGCCGAACGGGACAACGGCGCTGATGATGGCGGCGCGCGAGGGAAAAGCGTCTACGGTGGACTTGCTCATCGCGCGCGGCGCCGACGTCAATCATCGCAACCAGGCCGGCGCGAGTGCGCTCGACTGGGCGCGGCGCGGCAACGAAAAGACGATGATCGAACGCTTGCAGCGCGCTGGAGCGCGCTAGACCCGCCTAGCGATCGGCAGGAATTTCCCCGGCTTCCTGAACCGGAGGAGGGGTCTGCACGGTGAGGGGTGCTGCCGTTGCTTCGCTGACCAGCGCGGGGAGAAGGCCTGGGAGCATCCCGGCCATTCGCCGCGCGCCGTCGAATCGGCGCTGCCAGAAGCCCGAATCCAGTGTTGCGACCTCGACCTCGCGTCCGCGCCGCGGCGCATGGACGAACTGGTTGTTGCCGAGGTAGATGCCGACGTGCGAGAACGCGAAGCGCCGGGTGTTGAAGAACACGAGATCGCCGGGCTGCAGATCGGCAATCGCGACGTCGGTGCCGAGGCGGCTCATGTCCTTCGCGGTGCGGGGGAGCGTCACTCCGGTCACCTGCTGGAAGACGTAACGGACGAGGCCGCTGCAATCGAGGCCCGTCTCCGGTGTGTTGCCGCCCCATTTGTACCGGATGCCGATCAAATCGAGCGCGGTGGAGGCAAGTCCCTGCGCGGATTCGAGCGCGCTCGCGGCCGCGCTCCTGACCTTGGTCGCGGCGGCACCGCCGAACGACATGGCGGAAGGGGCGACCTTGTCCTGCGCGAGGACGGCGGGAGATGCGATCGAGAGGCCCGCGACGAGAAGGGCCATCGCGAACCGGCGAGGGAGGGGAGATAAAAGCACGCGGCATTGTCCAAGAATCGGGCTCCATCGGCAAGCTCCGCCGATCGGTAAAAGGCTACCGTTGCCCACGGGATGACTTGACAACCGCGGATTTGTTTCGGGCGCGGCGCGCCCGCGCGACCTTCGGATCGACGATGAGGGGCCCGACGATTTCGACGCGGTCGCCGTCCGCCAGGACCGCATTATCGTCGGCTCGTACGCCGGACAGCGCGTACCGGACGACAAGAGGGTCGAGCCCGTATTGCGTGATGAGGCCCGATGCTCGGACCGCATCGGCGAGTGTCGCGCCCGGCGCAATCTCGATGGGGACGACGTCCTGCACCTCCCGCGTTGCCCAGACCACGGTGACGATCACGACGCTCCCGGGTAGACGGCGTCCGCACGGCGGACGAAGGCTTCGACGAACGAATTGGCGATGTGATTGAACACCGGTCCGACGACACGCTCGAGCAGCGGGGTGGCGAACTCGTACGCGAGTGCCAGCGCAACCTTGCAGCCGTCGGGCGCGAGCTCCATGAAGTGCCACTCGCCGTGCAGGTGGCGGAACGGACCATCGCGCAGCGTGACGACGATGGACTCGCCCGCGCGATTCGTGTTGTCGGTCGTGAAGTGGGCGCGGACACCCGCGTAGTCGATGTCGATGCGCGCCGTCTTGCCTTCGGCGTGCGTCTCCAGCACCCGCGCGCCGGCGCACCACGGGAGGAATTCGGGGTACAGGTCTATTCGATCGACGAGCTCGAACATTTCCGCGGAGGAATGCGCCACCAGCACGGACTTCCTCACGCTCTGCATGGGGCCTTTGCAGGAACGCTGCGCGAAGGGGACCGGCAGAGCGGCGAGGCGCTATCGATTTGGCTGTTGCAGTCCACTAGAATGCACGTCCCGGAGCAACAGGCATTGGCATGAGCATCGTCGAGAACCGAAAAGCCTATCACGACTATTTCATCGAGGAAAAATTCGAGGCGGGAATGGCGCTCGACGGCTGGGAAGTGAAGGCGATACGCGCCGGGCGCGCGCAGATCAAGGAAGCCTACGTCATCGTCAAGGGCGGCGAGATCGTCCTCATCGGCGCGCACATCACTCCGCTCGTGTCCGCGTCGACGCACGTGTCGGCCGATCCCACTCGCACCCGGAAGCTCCTGCTGCACCGCCGTGAAATCAACCGCCTCGTCGGCCAGGTCGAGCGCGCCGGTTACACGCTCGTGCCGCTCAACCTGCACTACGCCAAGGGGCGCATCAAGCTCGACCTCGGGCTCGCCAAAGGCAAGAAGCAGTACGACAAGCGCGCGACGATCAAGGAGCGCGAGTGGAACCGCGAGCAGCAACGGCTCCTGCGCAGTCGGCGATGAGCGCATCGGCGGCGGCGACGCCGCTCCGGGTCGCGGCTTCGAGCGTCGCCGGAAATTCCGGGTCGACGTAGTCGCCGGCGAGATAGATCCCGCTCGCAACGCGCCCGCCTGCCGGACGCGCGAGCGCGGGCGTGCAGGCATACGTTGCCCGGCGCTCGGCGATGACTCGCGTAAACGTGACCGAAGGTAGATCAGGCGCGAGGCGCCGGAGCTGCGATTCGACGTTCAGGGCGAGCATTGCCTGGTCGAGCGCGTCGTGCGGTCCGCTTGCGCTGATGACCACTGCGATCAGGCCCTGCGTCCCCGGCGGCGCATCGCGTCCCAATGCGGCGCTGCGGTCGAATGCCCATTGACCGGGCGCATCGTCGAGCCGCAGCATCGGGGCCGCGAAGGCGACGCGATGCGTAAGCCCCAGATAGATCGTCGTGATCGATTCGTACGTGAATCGAGAGATTTGCGAGAGCGGGATACTCCATGCGTCCGCGAGCGCTCCGTCGCTGCCGACGGCAGTTGCGAGCTGATGCGGCCCGACGGCGACAACCGCGCCAGCGAAGGTCTCGACACCCCCACCCACCTTGAGCGTTACCGCGTCGCCGGCAATGGCGATGCCTCGCACGGCGACTCCGCACCGCACGCTTCCACTCCGCGCGGCGACGAATCGCGCGGCCGCATCGGGGAAGCACGCGGAAAGATCGACAGCGGGGACGAGGAGATCGCTGTCGCGCGTCGTGCCGCCGAACGCGGATCGCAACACGCGCGCGAAGGTCCGGGCGGACGCGCGCTCCGGCGGCGTATTGAGCGCCGAGAGGCAAAGCGGCTTCCAGACTTCGGCGAAGGCGCGCGCAGGCGAAGAGGCAAAACGCGCGGCCACCGATTCGTCCGCGCTTTCCGGAATTCCTGCGTTTTGGAGCCTGCGGAATCCGGCGATGAGGCTCCAGCGCTCACGCCACGATAGACCACGCGCCGAAAGCGCGCCGAGGGCGAGATTGAGCGGCGCCGGCGCATTCCACGCCGTCAGCTCGACCGAATCCTCGCGTGGCCCGCCGAACGGGCGAAGCGTCAGAGGCAGGCGATGAAAGAGTCCCGCAGCGTTCGCGGGGTCGTGGACGGCGTCTACGAGTGCCAGCGTCCGCGCGTAGGCACCAAGCAGCACATGCTGGCCGTTGTCGAGAGCGATGCCGTCCTGGACGATGCGCCGCGCCCGGCCGCCCAAGGTCTTCGCCTGCTCGAACACAGTGACCGGCACGCCCGCGGCTGCGAGCGTGACAGCGGCCGCGCACCCGGCCCAGCCGCCGCCGATGACGGCGACGCGTGCCGTTGCTGCATCAGCCACGGCGGGCGGTCGTCCAGGCAATCCAGAGCTTGCGCAGCGGCGTCAGGGCGATCCGATGGTCGAGCAC
>Ga0070669_100003384_pt1 | contig 11471 bp, 7 predicted proteins | sample KBSS53metaG_FD_64680 | JGI IMG/M metagenome (GOLD analysis project Ga0070669, IMG submission 64680) | Switchgrass rhizosphere microbial communities from Kellogg Biological Station, Michigan, USA - KBS S5-3 metaG | ecosystem: Host-associated > Plants > Roots > Rhizosphere > Soil ... | reverse complement strand
TGCGCCCGCACATCGAACCAGCACCGTGAGCGGGATAGACTTCTGTTTCATCTGCGAGCGTGAGCAGTTTGTTGTGCAGGCTGTCGTAAAGCATTCCCGCCATATCTGCTGCTGAATATCCCTTTGATCCTACAAGATCGGGCCGACCGACATCTCCGATAAACAATGTGTCACCGGTGAGAACCAGTTTTGGCGAGGGTGAAGCTGCACCGTCGACGACGAGGATCGAGATGCTCTCGGGCGTGTGACCAGGGGTTTCGAGAAATTTGAGCGTAATTTTTCCCAGATTCAGTTCATCTCCATCTGCAACAGCGTGAAAGGTGAACTCAACCGGCGCTTTTCGTCCAAACACAATCTGCGCCCCGGTTCGTGATGCAATTTCACGATGTCCACTTACGAAATCCGCATGGAGATGCGTCTCGATCACATACTTGATTCTCAAGCCTTGTTCTTCAGCTTCGCGTATGTACTGATCGACATCGCGTTGGGGATCAACGACAGCAGCCTCACCTTCGGAGCCTATGAGGTAAGACGCGTGAGCCAGACAACCCAGGTAGAATTGTTTAAAAAACATCGGTCACCTCGAGTACTAGTTGAGGTTACTATATCGCTATGTCAGGTTCTGAGAAATGCCAGGACTGCGGAAAGGCCGGGGCAGAGCGGTATGTATTCTGGCTCTTTCAAGGCCCTGGGGAGCCCGCCAATCAGAACAGAAAGACTTTATGTCATGACTGCCGCAAGTCAGTCATGGCCCACGAAAACGAAATCCGAGACGCCGACCGGATGAGATTCCTCTCCTCGCTCGATGAGTTTTTCCAACAGAGTGGTGTGCTTGAGATTTGCGCTCGATGTCACGAGCAAGGAACCGGATGCTGTCCATCGAGTTGCAGGCGGTTGACGGCTGAGGGGTGCAGTCAGAAGGTCGTCTGGTGCGGAACATTCTTGTGCAGCGCTCTTCTTGGCGCCCTCAGAGAGTGCTCACCAGAGGGCGCGCGAATGTTTACCTGGCTCAAGAAAGAAATCGGCGCCGGCGAATGGCGTCTGTTTGAACTGGTATCCAGAATGCCCGCCGCAGAACGTAACGCCGAACATCATATTGCACTTTCGACCCAATATCCGGCTCTTGATGTGCTGAACAACGCAGTGGCAATCAGGCCAAAGCTGGTGGCACTTACCGACGAAATCCTGGAACTTCGGAAGGCCCAGAACTCATCAGAGTTTCCCACGGTGGCTTCAAAAAAGGGTGGAAATTGTTTTTGACACAGGCTTTGAAATTTATGCTAGAGTTTTATGCTTAATGAGTCTTGCCGTGGTGCTCAGGATGTGACTCAAGGTCCAGAAATCCTGAATGAACTCAAGTAGCACCCGAGTCAGAGATGTCGTACAGCGCTTACGCGCCCACGCCGCCTATCTCGTAACTATCTGGGGAGGTTTACGTACAAGATAAGATGAAATCGGCTATCGACGAGATTGCCCAGACATATGGAATCGAAAACTGGGGCGCAGGCTATTTCAGTATCAATAATTTAGGTCATCTCGCTGTCCATCCATCTGACGGAGACACTCGCAGCGTCGACGTCAAAAAGATTGTTGATGACCTCGTGAGCCGCAAGGTCAAGTTTCCTCTCCTCCTTAGATTTCCTCAACTACTTGCCGGACAGGTACGGAAAATGAATCAATCTTTTCGTGCCGCGATGAAGGAATTCGAGTACGCCGGCGAACATCGGGCAGTCTTCCCGATGAAGGTCAACCAGCGGCGTCAGGTTATCGAGGCCTACCTCGAGGAAGCATCAAAATACAATTACGGTCTCGAAGTCGGCAGCAAAGCAGAACTGTACGCGGCGATCGCTCTCGAGCAATCGCAGGATTCTCTCCTCGTCTGCAATGGTTTTAAGGATGACGCATTCATCGACCTGGCTTTCGTCGGTTGTCGCCTTGGCAAGAACGTAGTCATCGTCGTCGAGAAGTTCAACGAGCTTGGGAAAATAATTGATCGTGCCATCGAAACCGGCGTGCGGCCGATGATCGGATTGCGTGTTCGGCTCTACTCGCGAGGTTCAGGTCGCTGGGAAAAATCAGGCGGAGAGCAATCAAAGTTTGGTTTGACGACGTGGGAGCTCTTGCAGGCGATAAAAACACTTCGTGAAGCGGGGCTATCCGATTCACTGCGAGTTCTTCATTTCCATATTGGATCGCAAATCACCCAGATCAAACGAGTGAAAGCGGGTGTCAAAGAGGCGGCGCGGGTATATGCGAAGATTCGGAAAATGGGCGTTGATGTTGATCATCTGAATGTCGGCGGAGGTGCGGGCGTTGATTACGATGGAAGCAAAACGAGCTTCGAGTCGTCAGCCAATTACACGCTTCAGGAGTTCGCCAATGACGTCGTCTACATGATCAAGTCGGTCTGTCACGAAGAGAATGTGCCCGAGCCGAATATCATCACAGAGTCCGGGCGAGTGCTTGTTGCATACCACGCGATCCTCATTACCAACATCATCGACGAAATCGAAACCGTACAAGGCCTCAACAACATAACCCTGACAGACGATGGGCCACAGGTGATTGTTGAGCTTTTTGACCTCTACAAGAGCATGAACTCGAAGAATTTTCTCGAGTACTACCACGATGCTCTCGAGCACAAGGAAGAGTTGTTCACGCTTTTCGACCTCGGGTTTGTCAATCTCGAAGAGCGCGCGAAAGGCGAGGTCCTGTTCTGGGAGGTCTGTGGCAAGGCAAACAACTTTGCCATGCAAGCAAAGTACGAATCTGAAGAATTCGACGAACTGCGCAAGCTGTTATCGGCGAAATATCTGTGCAACTTCTCGGTGTTCAGGTCCGTTCCGGACCACTGGGCGATTGATCAGTTGTTCCCGATCATGCCCATACATCGCTTGAACGAGGTCCCAACCGACACCGCGACGTTGGTAGACATCACTTGCGATTCGGACGGAGTAGTTGACAAGTTTGTTGATCTTCACGATGTGAAAGAAGTTCTTGAAGTTCACGATCTGAAGGACCGCAACGAGCCGTATTATCTGGCATTGCTTCTCATCGGCGCTTACCAGGAAGTCATGGGAAACTTCCACAATCTTTTCGGAACAACCAACGAAGCAACGGTCATAATCGACAGGAATGGGAACTATCACATCCCAAAAATTCTGCTGGGTTCGCAAGTTGGCGACATGCTGTCATACGCGCGCTATGAGAAGGAGTTCCTCGCGGAAGGATTCCGAACATCAATGGATAGACAAATCAAGAAAGGAAAGCTGACTCTCGACGAGGGAACCCGCCTGATGTCCGAATACGAAAGCCATTACGTGGGATATACCTACCTCGATTCGAACGGACAGAAGATATAGTCCGGAGGTCCAGGCCAAAGAGAGAAAGCCAGTTGATCTTGCAATGATAAGAAGACTGAAAGGTGCAAAATACCTCACCAAGCCCACACACCCGCTTCAGATTGATCGCGACCGAAGTGTTCCCGGCCTTCTCGATAAGATGGAGAACATTTCATTTCAGGGTCGCAACCTCGCAGTTGCTCACCAGATCTGGCTTCAAATGCTCCAGGAAAACGCCGTCGTAATAATGGGTTTGAGCGGCGCCCTTGTGCCGGCCGGAATGCGACGGCTTGTAGCCTATCTGTTAAAGAACCGATGCATCGACGCTCTGGTGGCTACAGGTGCAAATATTTTTCACGATCTTCATGAGACGCTTGGAAGATTTCATTATATCGGGGACTCGCGAACTGATGATGGGCAGCTTCAGGAACAATCCGTCGATCGCATTTATGACACTTATGCATCTGAAGAAGAGTTTCGTGAAGCCAACGAATGGATTGGGGGCTTCGCTTCCCAGCTTGATCACTCACACCCCTATTCGACCCGCGAATTCCTGCACCTTCTGGGCCGCGAGTTGAGTGAAATCGCGACTGAAGACGGGATTCTTACTTCAGCGTTCAAATCCCGCGTGCCCATTTTCTGTCCCGCAATCACCGATAGCGCTTTTGGAGTTGCAATCGGTATCAGCAGAATCGAAAAGAAGAACCCGTTCCAGTTCGATACGATTCAGGACGTTGTCGAGATGGCACAGGTCGTTGCGAAGTCTCGATCAACAGGCGTCGTCTACTTTGGTGGCGGGACTCCCAAGACCTTTGTTCAGCAAAGCGAAACCACTGCCGGAATGCTTCACGCCACCTCTCGCGGGCACAAGTACGCCATCCAGGTTGTCACAGACGTACCTTATTACGGTGGCTATTCCGGTGCGGAATTTGATCAGGCCCAGGCATTTGGCAGGCTTGCAAAGAACGCTCGGTCAGTGACGGTACGATGTGACGCTACGATTGCGATGCCTATGCTCGTTACGGCACTCTCTCAGACAGCATCAAAGGCCATGAGAACCAGAAAACGAATTCAGTTTTCTTTTGGCCGCGATCTGACGATCCACGTTCCCTAAACAGCATCAAGTCAAAAGCAAAATCAAAAGGCTCCAGCGAGTTAGTCGCTGGAGCCTTTTGTTTTTAGGACAAAACTGACTTTGTAAACAAGGTCACGGAAGTTTCAATGACTGGCCGACCTTTATCTTGTCGGGATCACTGAGTTGACCTTTGTTGGCCTCGAAGATTTTGTTATAGGCATCCGCATCGCCGTAGAACCGTTTGGCGATCGATGAAAGCGTATCGCCCGACTTTACCTGATATTCGAGCCCCGACTGCACATTTATGTCCGCGATAAGCTCCGTCATGTTTGGATCAACACTTTTGATCGCATCCCACAGAGCATTCTTTGCGAAAGCTGACGGTACAACTCCCCGGAGCAGTAGCTTGTCGCCATCCTGGTTAAGGTTCTGAACAGTAAGTCCGACTTCGTGGCCTTTGTCCAGGACTGATTTGTACTTGGATTGTAGTTCTTCAAAGCTGGCCATAGAGATGTCCTCCTTCAAAAAAGTATTACTTGAGCGGGCTGAGTGGCTTGCTCAACCTGGATGCAGGGTCTAGTATTCCCGCTTCAGCCATCAAGCCTCCTCAGAAAACCCCGCCATCTCAGGAGGTCAAACATGACACAGAAGGGACTGTTAATTCTAGTGGTCGTCTGCTTTGCACTGGACGATTTAGACAATGTGCGAATCGAAGGGACCGTGCGGGATGAACTCGGCCGGCCCATTCCCAGTGCGTCGATCGAAGTTCGGTCTATCGCCACAGGCCTTGCGCGTTATGCGGTCACAAGTGACGAAGGATTCTATCGAATTTCCGCTCTTCCACCCTTTGAATACGAACTCAAAGTTGAAGCTGAGGGATTCCGCACTGCTACGATCAACAAGCTTAAGGGGACATCCGGAAGCACGCTGCGTTGTAACATTGTGCTTCAACTGGCACCAGTCGTGGCAGGCATTTCGATTTCGGCAAGTGCTGAGAGCCCCCGTCTCGATACGTCCCGAACTTTTAACGGCTCGACCATATCGAGCAACGAGATAAAGAGACTGCCGCTCGAAAGCCGCAATCCATTCGAATTGCTCTTTATCCTTGCAGGCATCGCGCCGCCAGCTTATGACACGAGACTGCTTGCCGACGGAGATTTGTCGGACAACTTCCTTGAGCCACCTGAGGAAGCAGGGACGGTATCGCTGCAAGGCGGCACGCCATACTCCAACAACTTCACTATCGATGGACTCGATAACAATGATGATCGAGCTGCTCGTGAACGATTTATTCCATCGATGGATTCAGTTGAAGAAGTGCAGGTCATAACAAACCAGTTTGCGGCTGAATACGGTCGAGCCTCAGGCGGTCGAATCAATATTCGGCTCCGTGGGGGCACGAACGATCATCGCGGAAGCGCGTCCTGGTTCGCGCGAAATGAGAAATTGAATAGTAATTCGTTTTTTCGAAATGCCGATCCACTACGAGGCTTTCGGCTGCCGTTGAACGAACAAGTTGCCAGTATTGCGATCGGAGGTCCCATTTCGATGGACCGCCTCTTCTATTTTGCTGCCTTCGAGCATGAATTTAGCGGCGACACGGCTTCAATTTCTGCGCTTGTCCCAGTTTTGACTAATCCGAAGTTTGCTTTGCCGTTACCAAATGGCACAAATCTCGGGCATCTGAAAACGAACTCGCAAGGGATCATGACCGTAAATGGAGGCGCAGACACAGGACTCTACGATCTGGATTTGTCGACTCCCAGGCGGTCGAATGCGATTCAGTCGCGACTGGACTTTCATCACAGCTCTGGGCATTCGTTGTTCACAAACCTTACTGCGGTCAGCCAGCGCGATGAGCGGTCGTTCCCGGGCGGACGCCGGACACCAGAGACAATCCGCTCCAGGGACAGGTCGAGTAATTCGATAGCTCTGGGAGATTCCTTTGCCGGAAGAGCGGTCACGAATGAAGCACGTTTTCAATTCTCGAATTTGATTCCTCACGACGGTCCTGTGTCGTCGCGGCCAGTCGTCATAATCGAAATTCAGGATCCGCGAGATTCGGGTGAAAGGACTGGACGCCTGCTTGCTGGCTCCAGTAACCTCGGCGCGAGCAGCAGACGCGAAAACCGTCTGCAAATACAGGACATTGCAACATTCCTCTTTGGAAAACATTCAGTTCGTTCTGGCGCAGACGTTCATCATATTCATTCCGTATTCGAAAACCTCGAAGACACTACCGGCACATATTACTTTTCAACTATTGCGGACTTCCTGTCTGGAACACCGGAGCGCTTCAGACAACGCTTCAACACGAAATCAATTCTGGACAACATTTATACTGGCGGATTCATTCAGACCGACTATCGGCTGGCACCATCATTGAATATTTCAGCAGGGATCAGGTGGGAGCGCGAGTCCATCGTCAAAGATAATAACAATGCAGGGTTACGTACTTCTCTTGTCTGGAGTCCTGGAACAGATGGATTAACCGTTGTCCGAACGGGTTTTGGCGTGTTTTTCAATCGGGCGCTGTTGAGGACTCTGGATGATTTCAAGCTGGCCACTCATTCTTTGCTGATCGACACAAACCTGCCCGCCCATTCTGACCTGCTCCCACACCTCAATTTTCCTTCGGTGTTGGAAGTCAATAATGGATTCGTGAAATCAAACGCGGTCAAAGAGACGGGCTTCATACGAAGGATCGATCAAGAGCTGAGGATTCCAGAAAGCTACCAGACTTCTCTTGGAGTCGAACGCCAGCTCCGCCGCGGTATGAAGGCTGAGTTGACCTGCGTATTCAATAGAGGCGCGCACCTGTGGCGAGAATCGAATGTAAATGCGCCCCGGCTTTCGCTTGCAAAGGCAAGGACATTGGCCGATTACCTGACCTCGGGAGATTTCGATAACCGCAGGGACACGGTGACGGGGCAGCGGCCGATTACCTCGACCGGCAACGCGGATGTCGTTCGTTTTGATCGAAGTGAAACGATCAGTCGAGTAGTTCAGGAGGCTGGTCAGCGAATTGTAGTATTTGGCCTGGCGAATTCCTCAACCAGCAACTCTACCAGCGCAATAAAGGCGGCGCTGGCTGCCGTAAGAGATCTGCGTCCCGATCCGGCACTTGAGCAAGTTGAAGAATTGCACTCAAACGGTTCGAGCTTTTACCACGGTGTTAGTTTTGAAATCACAGCCGATCTGGGAAAGCGCGGCAATTTGCGCGCGTCATACACGCATTCAAAATTGATCGACGATGGAGTGGTCAACACCTCATCTCCACTGATTCAGGGAAATCTACGAAACGAACGTGAGTTGAGCCTGCTTGATTCGCGGCATCGGTTTGCAGTCAGTGGCTACCTTATGATTTCTGGAGCCGGTCTTAGCTTCACGCTTCTGGCAAATTCGCCGAGACCATTCAACATCGGGATCAATGGAAACGATCGAAATCTTGATGATGTAAATAACGACAGACCAAACACCAGCGGCGGACTCCAGAAGCTGTCACTTCCAATCATAGGCACAAACGGAAATCTTCCCAGGAACGCAGGACGCGGACCCTGGCAGCACACTCTCAACGTGCGCCTCTTTCGTCAGTTTGTTGTAAGCGAAAGGGTGAGGTTCACTCCGCTGATCGAAGCCTTCAATCCGTTGAATATCACGGTGTTCAGTTACGGGGCTGAATATGTCGACTGGAATGATCTGTCACCGCGAAGAACGATCAAACCTCGAACATTACGTGTTGGAGTGAAATTCGAGTTCTGATTTGTGGAGTGCGGCGACAGTTGCCGCACTCCATTACTTTCGAACAAGGCGATTTAGCGCGGCAGGTATTTGCTCACTCGTTGTAACTATCGACTTTCCATCCAACGAGTACGAAATTGCTTCGCCCTGAGGCTCGAGTGGAAGATTGACTTGAACAGGTTCGGAATCGAAGACGGTTTCAAAACCCTTTCCCGGTGCTCGATAGAGCTCATAAGCCGTAAAGTACGTCCTTATCATTACCCGTGAGCCATCGGGCGAAGTCGCCGCTCCGGTTACCAATCTGAGGTTGGAGAGCTTAGCCATCGCATTTCCCTGAATGCGCTCAAGCGTCATGGCCGTGCCTGTTTTCAACGTGGATGGTGAACGGTACAAGCCAGGTGACTCCGACTTTGACTTTGTAATTATGTAAATACGTCCGGACCCCGGATCGACAATCAGCGCTTCCGCATCGTGTTTTCCATCAGGATAGACAAATTGAAACGGCTCGACCGGCTGTGTATCTGCAGCTGATCCTCCACTCTGTCCGACCTCAGGTTCCTTGACGCGATACACGACCACAAATTCGCGTTTCCGGTCATTATTGCCTGTGTCTGCAACATAGAGCGCAGGTGAGCCATCAGCGCCCGGTCCAGTGGCTATGTCTTCCCAATCCTCGTTCACAGCGCCTACGGCGCGGAACGTTCCAAGCAAATGGCCGCTACTGTCAATTGCATAAAGGCTCGCTGCATCGCCACTATCGTTATGTACCCACCAGTTATCTGCGTGCAGCCGGCTGTATGTGATGCCGGAAACTTCGCGCAGTTTGCGATCAATTATGAAACCCATCTTTTCGGCCGCACCATAGGGGCTTTCCGACGATCTGTAATTTCCGGAAACCTCCGACCATGAGCGCTCCGGGACACTATCATCATCGCCTCGAACGCCATGGAGAGTCAGGGACAAGCCGTGATAGCGAAGTGCTGCATAGATAACGCCGGCGGCTGCAGCGGCAAGGAGCAGGATAACGAGCATACGCGTGAGGCTACGCATCTCTTCGATAATCGCACTGGAAGCGACATTACTTCAACCGTTCGACCTGCGTGCTACAATTTCCCTGAAAATGAATCCACTGATTGGAAAAACAGAAGAAGACCTGATCGATTTTCTGACATCTCTTGACGAGGCTCCGTTTCGCGGCAAGCAGTTGTATCGAGCTATTTACGGCAACAGGATCTTGAACATCGACAGCATTACAGAGCTCAGCGCAAGTTTGAGAGAACGACTGGCCTCTGTCTGCCGTATTACCAATATCGAGATTACGCACGTCTTCAGATCAGAAGATGGAACTCGCCGCTATTTGCTCAGGCTGGAAGACGGAAAGGAAATCGAAGCGGTTTTTATTCCTGAGCAGCGACGGGACACGATTTGTATCAGTTGCCAGGTAGGCTGTGCGGTAGGATGCACATTCTGCATGACTGCTCAGCTTCCCGAACGGCGTAACATGACTGCAGGTGAAATCGTGGCGCAGGTCATGATTGTGCTGAATGAAGTGTATGGTGCCGGAAACTCACCGCCGCATGGCGTCAACCTCGTGTTCATGGGCATGGGAGAGAGTTTTCTAAATTATCGCGAGGTCATGAAGTCAGTGCGTTTGATGGCAGATTCCAAGGGACTTGCACTGAGCCCGAAAAGGATGACGCTGTCGACTTCGGGCATCATTCCGAAGATTGCAGATCTGGCTAAAGAAACCATACGGCCTCGTCTCGCGGTCTCGCTCTCAGCGACAACTGACGAGCTTCGAAACGAACTGATTCCGATCAACCGCAAATACCCGATTGAGGAGCTTCTCAAGGCATGTCGAGATTTCCCGCTAGGCGAGCGCGAAAGACTGACGTTTGAATACGTGATGCTCGATGGAATCAACGACAGCGATGCGGACGCTGTGCGGCTCGCAAAGCTGCTTCGAGGTATCAGAGCCAAAGTGAACCTCATACCGCACAATCCCGCTCCTGAACTTCCTTATCATTCGTCTCTTCCCGATCGCATCGCATCATTTCAACAAATACTCATCGCCAACGGAGTACCGACGTTCATTCGCAAGCCTCGTGGCCAGGATATTTCAGCGGCCTGCGGTCAGTTGGCGGCACGTCATTCCGATTAAGATTTCTTTCGAGTTTCATATGGATTCAGTTACCGACTTTATCGTGATTGGCAGCGGAGTTGCAGGGCTTCGCGCCGCAATTGAGCTCTCAGCAGGTGGCCGAGTTACAGTGTTAACAAAAGACCGCCTTGACGAGTCCAACACCGAATATGCACAGGGTGGAGTTGCTGTCGCGCTTTCTGACGATGATGAGATCGCACTTCACGCTGAGGATACTTTGAACGCAGGCGCTGAACTCTGCGACGAGTATGCGGTCCGCGCCCTGGTGCAGGAAGGTCCAAAGTACATTACTGAGCTAATAGAGTGGGGAGCTGAATTCGACCGCGAGAAAGGTGAACTCTCCTTCACACGCGAAGCTGCGCATTCCCGGAGGCGAATACTACATGCCCACGGAGATTCAACAGGACGGGAAATTGTAAGAACGCTGCTTGAACGCGCTCGACGGGAGTCACGGATCACGTTTCTGGCCCACGCAGCCACGCTGCAGCTGCTGACGGACGAAAACTGTTGCGTGGGTGTTGAGTTTATTGATCCGCACGAAAATCTCATGCGCACGATGTGCGCGCGGGCAATCGTCCTCGCAACCGGCGGAGCCGGACAGGTCTATTCACAGACTACAAACCCAAGTGTCGCGACGGGGGATGGCATGGCTATGGCCTTTGAAGCCGGTGCCGAGATGTCAGATCTCGAATTCGTCCAGTTTCATCCTACGGTGCTTTCGGCTCCGGGAGCGCCCAGATTCTTATTATCTGAGGCATTACGAGGCGAGGGCGGAAAGCTTCGCAACGAGGATGGAGAGCTCTTCATGAACCGCTACGATTCGAGATGCGAGCTCGCGCCCCGTGACGTGGTTTCGCGTTCAATCGTTTCTGAAATGAATCAAACGCGCAAGCACTGGGTTTATCTGGACCTCACTCATCTTGATGCGAAGTTCCTGCGAGAGAGATTTCCAAAAATAAACCTTACTTGTCTGCGGTATGGCATCGATATAACCCGCGATCTGATTCCGGTAAGTCCGGCGGCGCACTACATTATGGGCGGCGTTCGTACCGACACTTGTGGGCGTTCCTCAGTAAGTGGTCTTTACGCAGCCGGTGAAGTTGCGTGCACGGGAGTCCACGGAGCGAATCGGCTGGCAAGCAACTCGCTTCTC
>Ga0070669_100003375_pt1 | contig 11483 bp, 9 predicted proteins | sample KBSS53metaG_FD_64680 | JGI IMG/M metagenome (GOLD analysis project Ga0070669, IMG submission 64680) | Switchgrass rhizosphere microbial communities from Kellogg Biological Station, Michigan, USA - KBS S5-3 metaG | ecosystem: Host-associated > Plants > Roots > Rhizosphere > Soil ... | reverse complement strand
ACGAAGGCGACCCTCACCGACGCCGCGTCCGACGCCCACGACTACCTCGACGCGCGTTACGAAGAGGTCTTCGAGCCACCGTTCGACGCCAGCGCACGCTGGGCGTTGCCGGCGTCGAAAGAGCTGATTGCGGCTCTGCAGACGAATTTTGCCGATCCCAGCTCGTACCCGACGGACGCACGCGGACTGGCGTTCTGCTACGCCTATTTCAGCGCCAAGCATCTCGGCGAGGGCCAGTTCTATCTGATGACGATCAAGGACAAGGACGGCAACCGGCTCGACGCGGCGAAAACCTATCGGCTCCACGTGCCGCCGCACCCACCGGTCAGGCTGTACTGGTCGGCGACGGTCTACGACCGGGCGACCCACGCGCTGATTCGCGACATGAAATGGTCCAGCCGCTCCTCGAACACGCCGGGTCTGCAGAAGAACGACGACGGATCGAGCGACCTGTATTTCGGGCCCACGCCGCCCGCGGGGAAGGAATCGAACTGGGTGCCGACACATCCCAGCGGTGGGATTGAAGTGTTGTTTCGCCTCTACGGGCCCGAGCTGGCGTTCTTCGAGAAGAAATGGATCCTGCCGGATCTCGAGAGAATCGCGAACGTGTAGGCCAACCGTTCAGACCTCCTTGCGGAAGTCTGAACGGTCTCTTCCAAGACGATCAACGCTCCGTTTCAGCAGGCAATCCCTTCGATGCGTTCTTGACCAGGTAGGGATTTCCGCCCAGCGCGTTCGATATCGCAGTGATGGATTTCTGGGCCTTCACGCTGTTGCCGGCGTCGTCGAGCGGGGGCGCCACGACGGCGATGCCGAACTTGCCGGGGGACACCGCGATGATCCCGCCGCCGACGCCGCTCTTTCCAGGCAGTCCCGTGTGATACAGCCACTTCCCCGAATCGTCGTAGAGTCCGGCGGTCGCCATCACCGCGAGCACGCCAGGCACCTTCGATTCATCGAGCACCCGCTTGCCGGTGATCGGGTTCCGGCCGCCGGCGGCCAGCGTAGCGGCCATCATCGCGAGGTCTTTGGCGTTGACCCCGACGGCGCACTGTCGCGTATACAGATCGACCGCTTGCTGCCAGTCGCTCTTGATGTATCCGTAGGCGAACATCAGCGCCCCGATCGCTTGATTGCGCTGGTTCGTGTCCGCTTCGGACCGGTACACGTCCTCCAGCACCGTCAGCGGCCGCCCTGCATATTCGCTGTAGGTGCCGATGATCTTGTTCCACACCTCGTTCCGCGTTCCGCCCGTCACCATGCTGGTGGCGGTGATCGCACCGGGGTTCACGAGCGGATTCATTTCCGGCGAACCGGCACCGACGATGGTTTTCACGCTTTCGACCGCGATGATCGAATTGAATCGGGCGCCGGTGGCGTCGACGCCGATCCGTTTTTCGATCGACTCGAGCCCTTGTTCCTGGATGACCTGGGCCATCGTGAACACCTTGGAGATCGATTGAATCGAGACTTCCGATTTGATGTCGCCGGCGAAGTACGACTTGCCGTCTGTCGTCACCAGCGCGATGCCGAACAGATTGGGATCCACCTTCGCGAGGGCCGGAATGTAGTCGGCGTTCTTGCCTTCCTTGAGCCCCTTGAACTGCTCGAAGGCGCTGTTCACCGCGGACTGCGGGTTGCCGGCACGGTTTTGAGCCGACAGCGAGTAGACGCCGATTGCCGTAAGAATGACGGCGCCGGCGATCGAGATGCGCCAGAACGAGAGTTTCCTGTTCATTCCTACCCTCCGAGCTTGTATGAGAAGTTGTATTTGAACGAGAACTGGACGCGGTAGTCGTTGAAGGAGAACCCGTCCGAGAAGTTCTCCCGCTTGCCCCACTGGAACTCCCCGCCCATCAGCACGTTCTTGACCGGCGTGCACAGTAGATTGGCCGAGGCGTACTGACCGACCTTGAACGCGAGGGGCGCCTGGAGGTCGCTGTTCGTGATGTTGACCCGCGAATAGCCAATCGCCGACGTCCATTCGCTGTTCCACCGGTGATCGAGGTAGGCGGACATGCCGAAGTCTTTCAGCGCTTCGCCGGTGACCGGGGTGCGTGGGTTTCCGGGGTTGCGTTTAACGCCGACGTCTACGGGTGCGTCGTTGAAGTAGTTTTCGATGCCCCTCCCCCAAATGACCTGCAGGCGGAGCACGTCATTGTCAGTCGCGTTGACGTTGGAACTGACGCTGACCCCCCACCCCCACACATGCCCGGCCAGATCGAAGGGGTCGCTCGGGAGAAGATCGTCCCAGGCGATGTAGCGAAGCGCGCCGCCGAGCTGCAGGTATCCCCAGGGTTGGCCCCAGCGATAGTGGCCGGTGATGTCGGGCATCGGAAAACGCCCTCTGACGTTCTGAAGCTCGATGCGGTCTGACAGCACCCCCGAATCACCGCTCGCGCCCGGGTTCTCGATCGCGATCCGCGCGTTCGACATGCCATCGTTGAACGGCTCCCAGAACATCTGCGTGTTCCGGAAGAAGAGCATTCCGTTCGGGCCCCAGTACTCGAGAATGTTCGGGAAGACATCGCCGTCCATGAACTGGCTGTCTCTCAGGCCGCCGCCGACCTGCTTCCATTGGCCCCAGGCGTTGCGCAAGCGAATCGTCGTGAGCCCGGCGTCGCGGCCGACGCCGAACATGTCGAAGTCGAACGTCGCGGTGACGTCCCCCTCCTGGGTCGGCAGCACGCCCTTGACCCCGAAACGGCTCTGTCGCGGGCTCAAATAGAAATGGTGGTCGTCGCCGAATTCACCCGGGAACGATGGCAGCTTCGATGGCCGGTTGACGTCGTACCAATCAGGGTTGTTCCTCTTGAAGTCCACGATCGCATCCGCCTGGCCGAACCCGTAGATTTCGAGCGTCGGCGAACCGGTCGTCGTCGTCGTCGCCGTCGCGGCCGGCTGCGTGGCCGAGCCTGCGCTCGCTGCGGCAGCGTTCTGCGCGCGTGCGGTCGCTGGGCCGACGCCCAATGTCAGCACCGCCCACGCACCGGCGATCCCGATCATCTGGCGCCGTTTTCGATTCATCTTCATCTCCGCTGCTCCTTCTTGTGTGTGCTCAGCGCACGTTGACGCGTTCCCATTCGCGAACGCGCCGGCGCGCTTCGTCGAAGATCCGCTCGTAGTTCGCCTTTCGCACCTTGGCGCCGGTCTCGGGCGTGAGCAGCCGCCAGACCGGCTGCCACAGGTCGTAGACGCGGTAGTACGGCGCCGCTCCGGCCGGCGCCACCGTGTCGGTCCCAAACAGGAACCGATCAGGAAAGCGGTCGAGCAGGGCCGCCATCCGCGAGATGGTGTCCGGCGTCGCAACCGCATACTTGGCAACCTCGTCCCAGGAAATGTCGAAGTCGACGTGGCGAAGCGCAGGGTCGGTGAGGATGCCTTCGACGATGCCGATGTGGTTGGAGGACCGTACCGCGGCGCCGGCCGATACGCTGACAGGCTGGACGACTCGCCCCAGACCGGTGTGCGCCCAGACGATCGTCGCGTTCGGATGGCGCGCCAGCAGCGCCTTCATCTGAGACAAGTACACGGGCTCGGCACCTTGCGTTCCGAACGGCACGTCGATGTCGTTGTGAATCAGGACGACGAGCCCGACTTCCGCCGCGAAGTCGAGGATGCGGTCGAGTGCCGGGTTGGCGAGGCTGGCGGTTTCGCCGGCGATTTTTGCGGAGACGAACTCCTTGTGGATCGTGAACTCGCCGATGCCCGAGAAGACGCCCGGAAACGTCTGTAATACCCGGCGGATGTGATCGACGCCGTACATGTCGGCAGGATTGAAGCCGGTGATCATCGGATCGAAACGAGCGCGCTCGTCAGCCGACAGCGACCTGTAGGCGGTGGCGATGTAGGCGTCCGTGAACGAGTAGTAGTAGAGGGGCGCGTCGCTCTGGAGGTAATAGGTCGGTGCGAAGCTCTCGGAGTTGGCGAACGACCACTGCTGCTGCAGGGGAATGCCGAACAGCGTCGATCGCCGGACACGATTGCTCATGATCTGCAGGAACGTGCGAACGTCGATGCCCTGCTGGATGTAGTTGGTGAGGTGAAAGTGCGAGTCGTCGAACTCGCGGGCGTCGGGCGGCGGCGGTGGTTCGCGCCTCGCCACCGGAACGACAGCCAGCACCGCGACTGAGGCTGCCACAACGATCAGCAATGCAGCGGCGTTGCGGCTGGTTCTGATGGGAAGCACCGTCGTTCGTCCCCGGAATTGCTAGAAGTTCAACTCGACGTTGACGTGAAACAGGTTGCCGTTGCCGCCAACCGGATACGGAACGGCGGTGTAGCCAACCGGGCAGTCGTTCAGGTGAATCCACTCCAGGTTCACTCGCAGCCCACGCTCTCCGGTGAAGTACCAATTGCCGCCGGCGCGCAGCTCGGACGCGTTTCCATAGCGGCCAAAGATCTGCGAGCCGCTCAGGTACGCCTGGAGCTTCTTCTGCACGACCATGGCGGACGACTGCACTTGATACCCGTTGTCGGTGACGGGCGTGATCGACGCGGTGTTGGAACCGGTGAAATCGGTCAGCCATCGACGGTAGTACTCGGCCTCGAGCGATAAGCCGTGATACTTGATGCCGGCGTCGATGCTCATCATCTGGTAGTCGACAGAGTCGACAGTGATGCCTGGACCGAACAGATCCGGCGTAAAGACGATGCTGCCGTCGGTCAAACGGATCTGGGTGTTCTCGATCGCGTTCGTGCCTGGCTGCATCTGCCGGTCTTCGAGGCTGTGGGTGTAATGACCGGCCAGCCGGGTCGCGACGTTCTCGTGATCGTCGTAATCGCCGAAGGTCCCGTACAGGCCAAATTCTCCGGTCGTCGGAAACCAGGCCACCATGAACGACTGGGTGTCGAGCTTGTTATCGAGCTGCGTCGCGTTGACGCCGAGAATGCTCAAGTTGTTCGCGACCATGGCCATGTACTTGACCTTGGTGTTGAGCTCTCCTTTCAGCCAGACACCGTCCGTGTACGAGCCACGGAAGAACTCGTCAGCCGTCATGCGGTCGTCGACCCCGAGCCAGTACGGAAACTGCCCCTCCGTGCTTCGCACGGCCGGGAGCGACGTGATGCCCCCTCCAAGCGTCACGAATCGGTTGAAGGTGTAGCTCAGGTTTCCGGCGCCGACGACCTGCGCGGGATCGCCTTGCGAGGGGTTCGACGACCAGACATACAGGTAGTAGCGAAACTTCGGCGTGAGGAACCACCCGCTGAATGGCGCGAAGAATTTCTGCAGCTGGATGTCCTGACGGAGCTGCACGTTTCGCGTCGTGCCGAAGGCATCGACAAAGGTCGGATCGAGCGCCAGCTGATTCAAGTAGCGCGCGTAGCTGAAGAGCCGAAAGTAGATTTCGCCCTTCTCGCCCGAGTACAGGAGGAATCCCAGGTTCGGGATGTATTCGGGGCTCTTGTCCTTCGATTCCTCTTGCGAGGGCTTCGCGAGAAACTCGGCGCTGCAGCCGTCCGATACCCAGATCCCGGTGTCGTCGTATCCCCACGTCTTCCCCAGCAGGCATGGAGCCGTGCCGGTCGACTTCAGCAGCGCCACGCCGCTCGATGTGTCCGCCGCACAGCGTTGTCGCTTCCCCGCTTGTGACTGGCAGGACACGCGGTTCTCTTCCTTTTGTGCCGGATCATCCGCCGGGCTCGGGGCGACGGGCACCTGCGCGTCCGTCGCCTCGGCGGTTTCGACCGGCCGTGGGTTCTGGACGTCAGCCTGCAGCGACTGCGCATTTGCCGTCGCTGTCGCAAGCAGCGAGTACAGAGCGGCGCCGCACAACCACTGCGCGCCGCGCGGAACGACGGTCACCGGGATTTCCGCACCGCGGTACGCACGGGGCACGTTTGAGCACAGGCCGTACCGTGTTTTTGATCGCGCGATCAGCCGAGACCGTCAGGCAAGCGTGATCCTGGTCCGGGCGGGCTCACCAGATGTGGGGATGCAGTCACGACACGCTGAGAGGCGTGACGTGACTGCGGGCCTGCCGCTTATTCTTCCTGGACGGGCGTCCAGGACCTGTCGGGATTGAAACGCTCCATCTTGGCGAATTGCTCGCGCGTCGTGGGACCGAGGTCCTTTTGATACACCACGCCGTCGTTGCTGACGATGAACGTCTGCACGCCCGTGACACCGTACTCGGCGGGGGCGGCGACGAGCGCGAATCCGCCGATCATCACACCGTGCACGACGTAGTCCAGCTGTCCAAGCGGCGCAGCCGGCCCCTGGCCCGTAAGAATCTTGAAAAGATAGCCATGATACGGCTCGCCCTTGCTGTAACCCTGCGCGATCGCACGAGCGATCGGCTCGCCGATCGGCCCGGCCCACGTGCCGTCAGGATTTTGCCAGGCCAGCCCGTCCTGCTTGCCGGGCGTACTGATGATCTGCTGCGCGTATTGGTTCACACCGACGCGGTCGCGGCCTCGGAACGCGTAGTCCTCCTGTGCCTCGACGTAACCGCGACAAATCGTGATCGCATCCAGTTCATTGGCGCCGATGCGGCGGAAAAGGAGCTCCTGACGGCCGGCGGCTGCGTCGAACGACCACCGACCCGCTCGCTTCACGATTGGAACAGGAAACGGCCAGTCCTCGTTGCCGACGAGGAGGAACGCTCGGGCCTTGTTTTTCGGGTCCAGGGAGATGCTCTGCTTCTCGCGGACCTTCGCGACGAAGTCGCTGGCTCGCTGACGGCCCTGCGCGGGTTCGCCGGAAAGAATGATGTCGTCGATCGCGGGCCCGAAAAGCTCGGAGAGCGCACCGACGTCGAAGCGTTCGGCGGCGTCAATCAGGGCATCGGCAGCCTGCTGCGGAGTCGTAAAGCTCTTGATGGCTGCCGCCGGAGCACCGGTGGCGGTGGGCGTCGCGCCGCGGAGAACGGTGGTGCTCAGACATGCGAACGTCACAACGCCAAGTGCGACCCACGAACCGCCGAAGAAACTTCTGGGGATGAACGTCGGCCTCATCGGTCCTGCTCCTCTGTTACGTGTTGCGCGTTAGCGTTCATCGACGCCCGCCGCCGCCACGGCTGCCACCACCGCCACGGAAGCCGCCACCGCCGCCGCGACTGAAGCCGCCACCGCCGCCCCGGGAGCGCATGCTGGACGAGCCGCGGCTGCTGTGCGAGCGCGCGCTGGAACCGCTGAACCTGTCGGAACCGCCGCCGAAAGCGGATTCTCTTCCACCACTCCCGCGCGAGACATCACGCTGTCCGATGCGATCCCCTCCCGCTCCGGCAGCGCGGCTGCCGAAGTTGCCGGTGCTGGATCGGTCGCGGGCCGCAGCGCCTGCCTGACTGGCACGGTCACGGGCCGCAGCACCCGCCTGGCCGGCGCGGTCGCGTGCCGCAGCGCCTGCCTGGCCAGCAACGCCGGAAGTGCCAACAGGCTGCCGCGCACTCTGCCGAGCGCTCGCCTGGCGGTTGCTCAAAGATTCACCGCGCGCGGTGCCGCCATACCTGTTCGCGGTCGCCCGATCCCGGTACGGAGCGCCGCCGCGGTGTTGCGCCTGGTGCTGCCACCGGTTACTGCCGGTGACATTGCGGTTGATGTTCGCGTTGCGATTGAAGTTGTTGTTGTAGTTGACGTTGATGTCGTTGTGGCCCCAGCCGGCATTCCAGCCCCACCCGCCGCCCCACGCTGCACCCATCGCGACGCCGACGCCAAACGAGATGGCCGCGCCCGCCGCGTACGCGCCCACTGGCGGGTAATAGATCGGGGGATAGGGGTACACCGCCGGTCCGTACACCACGACCGGGTCGTACGAGGGGACGTACACCACCTGCGGGTTCGCCTGCTCAATCACGACGATGTTCCTGCTCTCAATCACCTCGGTCTTGACGACCTGCTCCGGCGTCGATTTCAAGGTGCCGGCGCTCTGCGCCTTGACGCGCATGCGCTGCACGGCCTGCATCACATCCGCTTCTTGCGCCAGAAACGCGTTGCCGAGCTCAGTCGTCCACTGGATGTCGTCTGCCAGGCGCTTGACGACGTCCGGGAGCGCGGCCATCGCTTGGATACTCGGATCCCAGGGCTGCTCGGCGACTTTCTTGACGATCTTCTTTTCCTTCTTGTCCGCGTTCTTCACGAGCCATTGCTGGAGCTGAACGATTTCGAGTGGATACGTCGATGCGGCCAAGGTCTGCGCCAGCAGCGGATCCGGATAGAGTGCAATCGGCGCAACGAGCGAATCGAGTTGGTCAGGCGAGTAGAGCGCCGCTTGCTCCGGGGGTGCGGCCGCCGGCGTCGCCGGCTGTTGCGCCGGTGTCGTTGGCTGTTGAACGGACATCAGCGCGACAGGATCGGCCGCGCCGATCGAGACGACACACAGCGTCACCAGCAGCGTCCGCCAGTTAGGAGCTCCGAGCATCCCTATCGTATTCATCCTCGTTTTCTCCACGACTTTTGAAAGAAGCCCGACTCTCTCGTTTTTCACCCTACAAGACCGGTGCCGCTGCGACTATGTCTATTCGGCATCTGCGACACATTCCGCTCACGGATAGTTGTGAGCTCTCAGCGTGTGAAACCGGATTTCGTGTGCGCTGTTGCTCGTCGCAACGTCACGCCGTGGGCACACGTTGTGCTGTCCGCCCTCGCATGTCAAAGACTGACCAGCCGAACATTCTGTTCGTCATGGCGGACGACATCGGGTGGTTCAATGTCAGCTGCTACAACCACGGCATCATGGGATACCGCACGCCCAACATCGATCGCATCGCGAGGGATGGCGCGATGTTCACCGACTTCTACGGTCAGCAGAGCTGTACCGCCGGCCGGGCCGCCTTCATCACTGGGCAGCAACCGATCCGCACAGGCCTCACCAAAGTCGGCATGCCCGGCGCCGGGCTAGGGATCAAAGCGGAGGATCCGACGATCGCGCAGGTCCTGAAAAGTCTCGGTTACACCACCGGCCAGTTCGGGAAGAACCACCTGGGCGATCGCAACGAGCACCTGCCGACGTCTTCACGCATCTGAAGCCGGAGTCCGCCGGTAAGACGGGACGTGGCCTCTATCCGGATGGGATGGTCGAGCTCGACGCTATGTCGGCCAGCTCTTGAAAAAGCTCGAGGACCTTGGCGCATCCCCAAGATCTTCGATCTGCGCGCGGATCCGTTCGAAGCCGGCGAGGACAGCATCAAGTACAACGACTGGTTCGTCGAGCACATCCCCTATCAATACGCCGCACAAGCGGTCGTCCAGCGGTGGCTCGACAGCTTCAAGGAGTTCCCGCCCCGACAGAAGGCGGCGAGCTTCACCGTGGACCAGATTATCGAGAAGTTGATGCCGAAGTCGTGAGGCGACGCTTCGGTTCCGCGAAGGCCTGCGCGATGTCCACCGCAACAGCAAACGTGTCGGCGTAGGAGGTGTTCGACACTACGGACACGACGAGCCCTCGCTGCGGGAACGTCATGAAGGACGCTACCATCCCGCCCAGCGAGTCCCCGTCGTGCCCGACCAGGCGCGTTTGTTCACCGGCGAGCGTGGCCGTCTCGAGGTCCCAGCCAAGACCGTAGCCGGTCTCTTCCCCCGAAGCCAGGCGCTGTGACGTCTGGAGTACTTGGACCGTGGCGGGCTGCAACAACTTGCCGCTGTTGATCGCCATCGCGAAGCGCACCAGGTCCGACGGGGTGGACAGGAATACGCTGGATCCCGCGTAGCAGGAATAGTCGATCTCGCGCATCAGATCCGGGCCGTAGCGGGGATCCCCTCCAAACCTCGGAAAGTAGGACGTCGCCCGATTCGCGATCGGCTGCGTCGCGGAATCGGCCACGGTGTCGTCCATGTTCAGCGGTTCGAAGATCCGCTTCCGCATGAACGTGAGCAGCGGCTCGTCCGCGGCGGCTTCGACCACCGCGCTCATCAGGATCCAGCCGTAGCTCGAATAGCGGTAGCGGGTTCCCGGCTCGAACAGCAGCGGATACTTCGCGAAGTCCTGGACGCCCTCGACCGGCCGCTCGCAGTGCTTCGAGAGCAGCGGACCCTCGTCACCGCCATCGTTTCTGACGCCCGCCACATGCCCCATCAACTGGCGCAGCGTCACCGGCCATTGTTTCTGAGGGTACGCCGGCACGTACGGCTGAATCTCGTCGTCGAGGTTCAGTTGTCCTTTCTCCAGCAGCAGGCCGACCGCAGCGGATGTGAGTGCCGTCGAGGCGGTGCCGATCCTGAACCGCGTTCCTGGCGCGACCTTCACCTTGTTCTCGAGATCGGCCCAGCCAAAGCCTTCCGCCCACACGATGTCGCCACCGATGCCGACCGCCACCGAAAGTCCCGGCAGGTTCTTCTCGGTGAGACGCGCACGGACGATCTGCCGGCCCCGCTCCACGGCGTCGCTCCACGTTGGCTGCGGGGCGGACCGTGTCACGGACGGCACGTCGCGCGCATCCGGGTGCAGCGGCGTCGCCGTGACGCTCACGTACACCCAGAGTCCCAGAATTGCCGCGGGTATCAGGCAGACCACCCCGACGATCAGTGCGACCCAGATCTCCGTCCGACGCTTCGACATCTTTCCTCTCAGCCCGAGAAGCAAACGCCGGCGTCAACTTTACTTTGAAAAGTTATTTGTGTCCAGGCTGGCGGAGTCTGACGGGCGTCGACACCCGTGCTGGCGCGGCGGGCTGGCGTGCGATCGCCGCCGCGCCTTGCTCTCGCAGTTGCTCCGCCGAAATCGTCCCAAACAGCGCGATCAGCCCGGCGACCAGCGCCGTCCACCCGGTTTGATGGCTGGCGCCGATCCCGGCGCCGTTGTCGCCGTGGAAGTACTCGTAGAACAGGACGAGATCCCGCCAATGCGGATCCTCCTGCAGCTTCCGGACGCCGCCGTGGACGGGGCGATGGCCGTTCGCGTCGGGTACGAAGATCGAGATCAGGCGGGCACTGATGTCGTCGGCGATCTGCAACAGCGTCATGAGGCGGCCTGACCCGGTCGGACATTCGACCTTGAAGTCGTCGCCGTAGAACGTGTAGGACTGCACCAGGGCACGGATGATCAGCGCGTTGACCGGCAGCCAGATCGGGCCGCGCCAGTTGGAATTGCCGCCGAACAACCCCGAGTCGGATTCCGCCGGCCGGTAGGTGACCGAGAAGCGCTCGCCCCCGCAAATGAACTCGTATGGCGCGTCCGCCAGACGACGAGACAGCGCACGAATGCCGAAATCGCTGAGGAACTCCGCCGGGTCGAGCAGCCGCGCCAGCACGCGCCGCAGCTTCGACTCGTCGAGGATCGACAGCATGAAACGCCCCTCGACACCGGTACGCTCGGGCAGGTTGATCGCACGCACGACGCCGGCGTGGTGCCGGTTGAAGGCGTGCACGTGGTCCATGAACCGCGGCAGCCTGTCGACGACGTCGTGCGGGTACACGGTGATGGCACAGAGCGGCAGCAGGCCGACCATCGATCGGACTTTGAGCGGCAAGCCGGTATCGTCCGGCAGCCGCAGCACGTCGTAAAAGAAGCCGTCCTCCTCGTTCCACATCCCGTCGCCGCCGCCGAC
>Ga0070669_100003374_pt1 | contig 11483 bp, 9 predicted proteins | sample KBSS53metaG_FD_64680 | JGI IMG/M metagenome (GOLD analysis project Ga0070669, IMG submission 64680) | Switchgrass rhizosphere microbial communities from Kellogg Biological Station, Michigan, USA - KBS S5-3 metaG | ecosystem: Host-associated > Plants > Roots > Rhizosphere > Soil ... | reverse complement strand
TCCGGCGCACGACCTTCTTGACCGGGCAGCCGAAGTTGATGTCGATGAACTCGGGCTGGAACACGTCGGAGACGAAGCGCGCCGCCTCCCCCATCGCCGACGGCTCGGCGCCGAAGATCTGCACCCCGATCGGCCGCTCATCGGGCCCGAAGGCGAGCTTGTGCAGCGTGGCCTCGTTCTCCCGGCGGATCCCTTCGGCCGACAGAAACTCCGTGACGACCACGTCGGCGCCGTGCTGCCGGCACAGCCGGCGGAACGGCGACTCCGACACGCCGGCCATGGGGGCCAGATAGAGCGGCACATCGGTCGCGAGGTCGAACGGGAAGCGCATCTTCGAAAGCTACCGAGCCTCGGAAGTGCAAGCAACGTCGACGTTTGACAATCGACGTCGTCGCGGGGTAGCTTCCTCGGCTCGAATAGACCGCCGCCCTCGATGGCCTCGTGCCATCGGCCCCAGTCACGGCCAGCACCGGATCCAGCCAGCATGGAACTGCGCGAGTTCTTCAGCGAAGACGCGATCAAGCTCGAGCTCGAAGGGGAGACGAAGGACGACATCCTCAAGGAGCTGATCGCCCTGCTCAAGCTGGACGACAAGTCGGAGGGGATGCTCTACAAGATGCTCAAGCGGCGCGAGAACCTGGGGTCGACCGGGATCGGCCGCGGCATCGCCATCCCGCACTGCCGGTCGCTCGTCGTGAGCAAGCTGCGCGTGGCGTTCGGCCGGAAGCCGCGCGGCGTCGACTTCAGGGCGATCGACGAGAAGCCGGTGAACTTCTTCTTCCTCATCGTCGCACCGCCGCTCGAGGTATCGAACCAGTACCTGCCGGTGCTCGGCAAGATCGCCCAGTTCTCCAAGGAGCCCGACGTGCCACAGCGGCTCCTCGGCCTCACCGAGCCGGTGCAGTTCCTCGATCTGCTGAAGGAGAAGGGCGTCTAAGGCTAGCGGCGCCCTTCCGCTCGTCACTTCACTCCCACTCGATCGTGGCGGGCGGCTTGGAGCTCACGTCGTACACGACGCGATTCACGCCGTCCACCTCGCGAATGATCCGATCCGAGATCCGGGCCATCACGTCGGGCGGAAATGGAAACCAGTCCGCCGTCATGCCGTCGGTGCTCGTCACCGCGCGCAGCGCCACGACGTTGTCGTACGTCCTCTCGTCGCCCATCACGCCGACGCTGCGCACGGGCAGCAGCACGGCGAACGCCTGCCAGATCTCGTCGTAGAGATTTGCCGAGCGGATCTCCTCGAGATAGATCGAGTCCGCCTGCCGCAACACGCCGAGCGCGGGCTCGGTCACCGCACCGAGGATGCGAATGGCGAGGCCCGGTCCGGGGAATGGATGGCGTCCCACCATCTCCTCGGGGAGGCCGAGCTCGCGACCGACGTTCCGCACCTCGTCCTTGAACAGCTCGCGCAGCGGCTCGATGAGCGCGAACTGCATCCCCGGCTTGAGACCGCCGACGTTGTGGTGCGTCTTGATCGTCACCGATGGGCCGCCGGTCGGCGACGAGCTCTCGATCACGTCGGGATACAGCGTTCCCTGCACGAGAAACTTCGCGTTGGAGCCGGCGCTCGTCGTGGCTTCCTCGAACACGTCGATGAACGTGTGTCCGATCGCCCGTCGCTTCGCCTCCGGATCCTCGATGCCGCGCAGCGCGTCGAGAAATCGCTTCGACGCGTCGACCGTGACGAGCTTGATCCCCATGTGCGTGCGCATCGTGCGCTCCACCTGCTCGCGCTCGTGCAGCCGCAGCAGCCCGTGGTCCACGAACACGCAGGTGAGCTGGTCGCCGATCGCCCGGTGCACGAGCGCTGCGGCGACGGACGAGTCCACACCGCCGGACAGGCCGCAGATGACCTGCGCATCGCCGACGAGCGTGCGGATCTTCGCCACCTCGTCCTCGATGAACGTGCCCGCCGTCCAGCTCGGCGTGGCCCCGCAAACCTTGAACAGGAAGTTCGCCAGCAGCTCCCGACCGCGAGGCGTGTGCGCGACCTCGGGATGGAACTGTACGCCGTAGATCGGCTTCGATTCGTGCTCGAACGCCGCGAGCGGGTTCCCCTCGCTGACGGCCGTGACGCGGAATCCCGGCGGCGCGGACTCGATGTGATCGCCGTGACTCATCCACACGGTCGCCGTCTCCTGCGGGTCGAACCCCTCGAACAGCATGCTGGCGACGGTCGGCCGGATCTCGGCTCGTCCGTACTCGCGCCGTCCACCGCGCTTCACCTCGGCGCCGAGCACGTGCGCCATGAGCTGCATGCCGTAGCACACCCCCAACACGGGGGCGACGTCGAACAGAACGGGATCCGCCGTCGGCGCGTTGTCGCCGTAGACGGAGTTCGGTCCACCGCTGAGGATGATCCCCGTCGGCTTCCATTCGCGGATCCACTCGATCGTGCGCGTCGGCGGGTGGATCTCGGAATACACGCGCGCCTCACGGACGCGGCGAGCGATGAGCTGGGTGTACTGAGACCCGTAGTCGATGATGAGGATCCGGCTGGCAGCCGTCATGTCGTCCAGTGCGATGGGTCGAGCGAGAGGAACTCCACCTGCTTCGTGTCGAGGTCGAGGATCGCGGCCTTGGGCGTGCCGTAGAGCCAGCCGCACGCTTCGCCCGGGTTCACGATCAGCGTGTCGCCGCGGTGCTTCATCTCCTGCTGATGCGTGAAGCCGTGCACGACGATGCTGTGACCCTCGATGCTGCGCGGCTGGACGTCGCCGATGTCGTGGACGACGAGGATCCGCTGCTCGGACATCTCGAAGCTGTGCGGACCCTCGTACAGCTCGGCGCCGAATCCGGCCGTCGCCTTCGCGAGCAGCCCCTGCGTGTCCCCGTCGTTCCGCCCGAACACGCCGGCGAGCGACATGCTCGCCTCCTCGATCGGCCGGAGTGAGAACGGCGCGCAGTAGTCGCCGGCGTGGATGAGCATCGCGACGCCCGCCTCCTGCATGAGCCGGACGAACTCCGCGATCACCGGCACCCGGTCGTGCGTGTCCGCCATCAGTCCGACGCGCATCAGGTGGTCCTCCAGTCGGGGTCCGCTGTCTCGAGATGGACCAGGTCCTCGTAGCGCTCGCGCGCCGTGACGACCGCGTAGCGATCGCCGTCGACGAGGACTTCGGCGCCGCGGGGGCGCGTGTTGTAGTTCGACGCCATCACGTACCCATACGCGCCCACGTCGTGCACGGCGAGCAGGTCGCCCGCGACGGCGGCGTCCATCTCGCGGCCGAGCGCGAGGAAGTCGCCGCTCTCGCAGATCGGCCCCACCACGTCGGCCGTCATCGACGCGCCGTTCGGCTGCACCGACTCGATGCGATGATACGCGTCGTAGTGCGACGGGCGTATGAGCTCCGTCATGCCGGCGTCGCAGACCAGGAAGTCGCGTCCGCCGCTGTGCTTGCGATAGAGCACCCGCGTCAGCAGCATTCCCGCGTTGCCGACGATGAACCGTCCGGGCTCCATCAGCAGCGTGAGACCGGTCGGCTTGATGCGGCTCACGAGCGCGCGCGCGAATCGGCCCAGATCGGGACTGACCTCGTCGGAGTACGACACGCCGAGTCCGCCCCCGATGTCGAGATAGCGCAGCGTGTCGATCCCCTCGCCGCGCATGTCCGCGAGCAATCCGGTCAGCCGCTCCACGCCGTCGACGTATGGGTCGACCCGGAAGAGCTGCGAGCCGATGTGCATGTCGAGCCCGGCCAGATCGACGTGCGTGAGCGCGGCGCACACGCGCGCCACGTCGAGCACCTCGTCGAACGGAATGCCGAACTTCGCCCCGCGCTCCCCGGTCTTGATGTAGCGATGCGAGCTGTCGACGGTCACTTCGGGATTGACGCGCAGCCCCACGCGCGCCGTCGTGCCCACCTCTGCGGCGATGCGGTCGATCGCGCGCAGCTCCGCCTCCGACTCGACGTTGATCAGCGACACTCCCGCCTCGAGCGCCTCGCGCAGCTCGCGCTCCGTCTTCCCCACCCCGCCGAACACGATGTCCTCGCCGCGAAAGCCGGCACGCAGGGCGCGATAGAGCTCACCACCGGACACGATGTCGACCCCCGCGCCGAGCTCGCGCAGCAGGCGGAGGATGCCGGCGTTCGAGTTCGCCTTGAGCGTGTAGTGGATGCGGTGAGGCAGCGCCGATACCGCCGAGTCGAGCCGCGTGTATCGATCCCGGATCATCGCGGCGCTGTAGACGTACGTCGGCGTCCCGACCGCGCGCGCGATCAGCTCGAGCGCGACGCCCTCGCAGGCGAGGGCGCCGTCGACGCGCGCGAAGCCGGACGTCAGTACGCCTTCGCCCATAGTGCCTCGACGGTGGACGGACGTCCGCACTTGAGGCACGTCGTCGGCGCCTCGGCGGAGCGAAACTCCTCGTCGGGAAGGCACCGGATCGTCGCCTTCGTGTCCTCCTTGACCTCCGCCTCGCACGCGCCGGAGCCGCACCAGCCGGCGTACACGAAGCCGCCCTCGCCGTCCATCAGCTCGCGGAAGCGGTCGTACGAGATGCGCTCGCGCACGCTGTGCGACTCGCGCCGGTCGAGGGCCGCCGCGAGCATGTCCCGCTGGATCAGCGAGAGCGTGTCGGCGAGATCCTCTCCGATCGTGCTGAGCGAGACGGGGCGCTTGGCGCGCGTGTCGCGCCGGACGAGCACGCCCTGATTGGCCGCGAGATCGCGAGGCCCGAGCTCGAGGCGCAGCGGTATGCCACGCAGCTCCCACTCGTAGTACTTGGCGCCGGGCTTGATGCCGTGTCGAGCGTCGACGTGAACGCGGATCCGCTCCGTGCCGCGACCCGCCCATTCCGCGAGCGACGCGACGATGCCCTGCGCCGCCTCGAGCACCTTGGCGCGCTCCTCGTCGCTGCGGTAGATCGGAACGATCACAACCTCGATGGGCGCCAGCAGCGGCGGCACGCGCAGCCCGAGATCGTCGCCGTGCGTCATCACGAGACCGCCGACCATCCGCGTCGACACACCCCAGCTGGTGTTCCACGCGAACTCGGTCGAGCCGCTCTCGGACTGGAAGCTCAACTCGAACGCCTTGGCGAAATTCTGGCCGAGGTTGTGCGAGGTGCCGGCCTGCAGGGCGCGGTTGTCCTGCATCATCGCCTCGCACGAGTACGTGCGCAGCGCGCCGGCGAACTTCTCGGCATCCGTCTTCTGCCCCGTCACGACGGGCATCGCGATGTGCCCTTCCATGAAGTCGCGGTAGACGCCGAGCATCCGGCGTGCTTCCTCCTCGGCCTCGTCGTGCGTGGTGTGCGCCGTGTGTCCCTCCTGCCAGAGGAACTCCGTCGTGCGGAGGAAGAGCCGCGTGCGCATCTCCCACCGCACGACGTTCGCCCACTGATTGATCAGCAGTGGGAGATCGCGATAGCTCTGCACCCACTTGGCGAACATCGAGTAGATGATCGTCTCCGACGTCGGCCGCACGACGAGCGGCTCCTCGAGCAACTTGCCTCCGCCGTGCGTCACGACGGCCGCCTCGGGGGCGAACCCTTCGACGTGCTCGGCTTCCTTGTGGAGGAACGATTCGGGGATGAAGAGCGGGAAGTACGCGTTCTGGTGACCCGTCGCCTTGAACATGTCGTCGAGGCGGCGCTGCATCCGCTCCCAGATGCCATAGCCGTTGGGCCGGATGACCATGCACCCGCGAACCGGCGAGTAGTCGGCGAGCTCGCTCCGCAGCACGACCTCGTTGTACCACGCGCTGAAATCTTCCGCGCGGGTCGTGAGCTTCTTGTCGTCAGCCATTCGTGCCGTCGTTCGAGAGAGTGACAAAGTTCTTCGCCCCACTTGCCTGCGCGGCCTTCTTCTGCTTGCTCAGCGACTGGGCGCGCAGCGCGAACTCCACGGCGTGGCCTTCGGCGCGCAGCCGTGCCGCCTCCTGCATGATCCGTTCGAGCGGAACGTCGTCCGTACCGGAGAGCCAGTAGTCCGCGCGCGGCTCCGCCGCGCGCATCAATCCCTTTGCGCGGAGCAGCTCGCCGAGCACGACGTCGCCCATGCCGAATCCGAGTGCGGGCAGGTCGGCGCCACCGAGCGACTGCAGCAGCGTGTCGTACCGCCCACCGCCGCAGATGGCGCGGAACTCCCCCGAGCGGTCGAACAGCTCGAACACGATGCCGGTGTAGTACGCCAGGCCGCGCACGATCGAGAGATCGACACGCAGCCACGACGCGTCGTTGCCGAGCAACGCCGGCACGTATCTCAGGAACGCGCCGAACTCCTCGACCGTCGCCGCCGACGCGGTGCCGCCGAGCCGCGCTGCGATCTCGTCGTAGCCGACGTCGGCGATCGTCACGATGCGCTCCAGAGCCTCGCTCGGCACACCGAGTGCCGTGAGCTTCTCCGCCGACACCTGCGCGGGCTGTCGCTCCAGCTTGTCGATCACGCCGTACACGTTCGCCACCGATTCCGCGGCCACGCCGAGCGACTCCAGGTACGCCTGCAGGAGCCGTCGGTCGGACACGCGCACGACGACGTCGCTCGACGTGAGCCCGAAGGCGCGCATGATGTCGACGGCGCACGCCACCAGCTCCGCATCGGCCGCGACCTCGGCGGCGCCGAAGATGTCGACGTTGAGCTGAAAGTGCTCGCGGAGCCGCCCCTTCTGCTGGCGCTCGTAGCGGAACAGCTGCGGCATCGAGAACCACCGCACCGGCTTGCGGAGGGCGTTGGCCCGCGCCGCCACCATGCGGGCCACCGTGGGAGTCATCTCGGGGCGCAGCGCGACCTCCCGCTCGCCCTTGTCCACGAAGTTGTAGAGCTGCGCGACGATCTCGTCGCCACTCTTGCGGGTGTACAGCTCGAGGGGCTCGAGAGGGGGCCCGTCGTACTCCACGAAGGCGTACCGGCGCGCGACGTCACGCCAGGTGGCCATGATGTGGGCGCGCTCGGCGAACTCCTGCGGATAGAAGTCACGGAAGCCGGGGAGGGCGCTCTTGAACATTCAACTAAGCTACCCGGAGAGCGGAGACACCTGCAAGCGCGCCATCGCGTCGCCGACGGTGTGAAACGACCCCGTGACGAGCGTGATCTCGTCGCGCGATGCCGCCTCGGCGAGCGCCGCGTCGAAATCGGGGACCTCCATCACCTCCGCGCCGAGCGCGGCGGCGTACTGCGCAGCATCTCGAACCGACCACCGCCGGTTGGCCGGCGCCGATGGCGCATCGGTGAGGATGAACCGCGCCGCGACGGGTTGGAGCGCCTCGATCATCGCGCGCCAGTCCTTGTCGGCCAGCACGCAGAGCAGCACGGCGACTCGCCGACCAGCGTGGACCGACGCCAGAGTCGTCGCGAGCGTGCGTGCGCCGTCGGGGTTGTGCGCGACGTCGAAGATCCAGCGTCCGACTCTCTGGAATCTGCCGGGCAGCGCGATCGACTCGGCGGCCCTCGCCGCGTCCGCGAGCGTCGTCGAATACGGAGCGCCGGCGGCATCGAGGAGCAGCAGAGTGAACGCGAAGTTCGCCGCCTGATGACGTCCGAGCAGCGGCGTCCGGATCGTCGCGCGCTCGCCAAGCGCCTCGAGCGTGAACGTGGTGTCCGGACCGTCCACCGCAAGCTCGCCGATGCGCGCTTCCTCGCGCACGAGTCGCACGGCACTCGATCCCGCTTCGCGCGCCGCGCCGGCCAGCCATGCCGCCACCTCGGCCGACTGCTCACCGATCACGGCGGGCGTACCCGGCTTGAAGATGCCCGCCTTCTCGCGCGCGATCGACTGCAACGTCGGGCCGAGGTACTCCATGTGGTCGAAGCCGATCGACGTGACGCCTGCCGCCAACGGGCGCACGACGTTCGTCGAGTCGAGCCGACCACCGAGTCCCGTCTCGACAAGCGCGACGTCGGCGCGCTCGTGAGCGAAGTGCAGAAACGCCATCGCGGTCGTCGCCTCGAAGAACGAGGCCTCGAGCCGCTCGATCGTCGGAGTCCAGCGGTCGATGAACTCCACGACCTGGCCAGCCGAGATCGGCGCGCCGGCCACCACGATGCGCTCGCGAAAGTCGACGAGGTGCGGAGACGTGTAGCGAGCGACGCGAAGTCCCTTCGCGCCGAGCAGCGCGTCCGCCGTCGCGACGGCGCTTCCCTTCCCGTTGGTGCCGGCGATGTGCAGCGTCGGAAGGGTGAGATGGGGATCACCCATCTCCGCCAGCAATGCTCGCGTGCGATCCAGGCCGAACTTGAACGCGCCGGTCGTGCGCGCGAACAGATAATCGAGTGCGGTGCGGTAGTCGCTCAGGGCGACGTCCACCCAGACGCCGCCGGCTTTCCGCTCATGTGCCGGAGCAGTTGGCTCACGGTCTGCTTGAGGTCGCGACGGTGCACGACCTGGTCGAGCATCCCGTGATCGAGCAGGAACTCCGCCGTCTGAAATCCCTCGGGGAGATCCTGACCAAGCGTCTGCTTGATCACGCGCGGGCCGGCGAAGCCGATCACGGCGCCAGGCTCGGCGAGGATCGCGTCGCCGAGCATCGCATAGCTCGCGCTCACGCCGCCGGTCGTGGGATTGGTCAGGATCGCGATGTAGGGGATGCGACGCTCGGCGAGCTGCGCGAGCATCGCGCTCACCTTCGCCATCTGCATCAGCGACAGCACCCCTTCCTGCATCCGCGCGCCGCCCGAGGCACAGACGACGAGCAGCGGATGCTTGCGCTCGAGCGAGCGCTGTCCCAGCCGCGCGATCTTCTCGCCGACCACGGAGCCCATCGAGCCGCCCATGAAGGCGAAGTCCATCACACCCAGGCTCACCGGCAGGTCGGCCATCGTCCCCGCCGCCGCGAGCAGCGCGTCGCCATCGCCGGCGTTCGCGGTCGCCTTCTTCAGACGCGCCGGATACTCCGGGAAGCCGAGCGGGTCCGTGGACCTGATGTCGAGCTCGAGCTCCTCGATCGTGCCCTCGTCGAGCAGCAGGTTGCAGTACTCGTTCGCGCGGTAGCGACGATGGTAGTCGCAGTTCGGGCAGACGTTGAAGTTGCGGACGAACTTCTCACGGATGTCCGTGTGTCCGCATGCCTCACACTTCTCCCAGACGTCCGGCGGAATCTCCAGCCGCTCCCGTCGAGGCTGCCGCGGCTTCTTCTCCTTACGGAACCAGGCCATACGGGTCAATGTGACCGAGGTCACCGGACGAGGCAAGGGATTGACGAGGCCGCGTTCGCGCGGCGCCGGACGCGATCAGACGGCGAACGGACCGGTGCGGCCGCCCCGGCCCTCGGCCGAGATGCGCACGAGAATCCCCACCGCGATCCAGCTGGCGAGCATGAAGCTCCCGCCATAGCTGAAGAAGGGGAGAGGGATTCCGGTGATCGGCATGAGGTTCAGCGTCATGCCCACGTTGACGAGCACGTGCACGAACCAGCTGGCGAGCAGCCCGAAGGCCACGAGGCTGCTGAACGAGTCGTTCGCGCGCTCGGCGATCTTCGTCACACGAAGGAAGAGCAGCAGGAAGAGCGTGAAGGCGAGGAGCACGCCGATGAAGCCGAGCTCTTCGCCCACCACGGCGAAGATGAAGTCGGTGTGCTGCGCCGGCAGGAAGGCGAGCCGCTTCTGCGGCCCCTGCGTGTAGCCTCGGCCGAACAGTCCGCCGGAGCCGATCGCGATCTGCGATTGCAGCACGTGATAGCCCGCCGCGCGACGGTCGATCTCGGGATTCAGGAACACCAGCAGTCGCTTCTGTTGATACGGCGCGAGCCGGTCCCAGATGATCGGCGCCAGCACACCGAACACGACGTTCGTGACCGCGAGGAAGATCCCTTCGTACAGGTACGGCTTGTACCACAGCACGAGCGCCAGGAGCAGCAGGAACCACGCGCCCCACACCTGCACGCTGAACGTGAGGATCAGACTCACCACCGGGCTCGCGACGAGCACGAGCAGCGGCCACGAGACACCGGACCAGAACAGCATCGCGAACGCGAAGCCGACGAACACGATGCCCGTGCCGAGATCGGGCTGCTTCATGATGAGCAGCCACGGGACGCCGACGACGAGCGCAGGCTTCCAGAGCTCGAGCAGCGACTTGGGCGGCTCCTTGAATGTCGAGAGCACCTTCGCCAGCGCGAGCACGACGGTGATCTTCGCCAGCTCGGACGGCTGTCCGATGCGGAAACCGCCGATGGCGAGCCAGCTCTTCGAGCTGGCCGCCGTCCCCGCACCCTTGCCGACGAACAGCAGCAGCACGAGCATCGCCACGCTCAGGAAGTACGCGGGCCACGTCAGCCAGTCGATGAGCCGAACCGAGCACCGCGACACGCCGTACGCGGCGAGGAGCGCGAGCCCGAACCATACGGTCTGCGTCTTCCACAGACGCGCGACCGCGGTCGGGATGTCCGTCTGGCCGGCCGAGTACACGATGGCGATGCCGTAGATCGACAGCAGCAGGGCCACGATCACGAGTGGCCAGTCGATGGGGAACCGCTTGGTGGCCATCAGCCTTCAGTGGTCAGATCGGAGGAGATCGGCGTGACCTTGAGATAGTTCGCGATGATCGCCGACGCGATCGCCGCCGCGCGTGTGCCGTGGCCGCCGAACTCGATCATGACGGCGACGACGATCTTCGCATCGTTGGCCGGCGCGAAGCCGACGAACCAGGCGTGATCGAGCTCCTTCCCGTTCGCGTCGAGCGTCCCGGATTGTGCCGTACCAGTCTTGCCGGCGAGCTGCACGCCCTTGATCGCCGACCGCGACGCGGTGCCGCCCTCGACGACGCCCACCAGCGCGCCGCGCACCTGATCCAGCAGCTCCGGGCTCAGCTTCACGACCGGCGAGCGATCGGGCTTCCCGCGTACGATCTCTGGCTTGGCCGCCGACCCGTCGGTCGCCAGCGCGGAGTAGAACCGCGCCATGTTGAGGATGGTCTGCGAATTGTCACCCTGGCCGATCGCCATGCTCAGCACGACCGACTGGCTCCAGTTCTTCCCGTACTTGCGATTGAAGTAGTCGAGGCTCTCGGGGAACCGGCCGCGCTTCTCGTCGGGCAGATCGATTCCGGCCCGGCTCTGGAAGCCGAGGTCGACGCCGCCCGCGACGAGGCGCGCGAGCCCGAGCTTGATTCCGAGCTGATAGAAGTAGACGTCGCACGATTTCGCGATGGCGCCCGAGAGCGCCAGGCTGCCGTGGCCGCGCTTGTCCCAGCACCGGAAGTAGCGGTTGCCGTACTGCATCCCGCCCGTGCATGGGATCGGCATGCGGTCGCTCATCGTCACGGCGCCCGTCTCGAGCCCGACCACCGTCGTCGCCAGCTTCCAGGTCGAGCCGGGCGGATACTGCCCCTGCAACGCCTTGTTGTAGAGCGGGCGGCGTGGATCGTTGCGCAGCGAGTCGAAGTACGCGGCGGGAACGCCGCCGATGAAGCGGTTGTAGTCCGGCGTCGGCGCACTGTACAGCGCGAGCACCGCGCCGGTCTTCGGATCCATCGCCACGGCGCCGCCGATCAGCGAGTCGCCGAAGATGCCCGCGACGAAGCGCTGGAGATCGAGATCG
>Ga0070669_100003373_pt1 | contig 11485 bp, 11 predicted proteins | sample KBSS53metaG_FD_64680 | JGI IMG/M metagenome (GOLD analysis project Ga0070669, IMG submission 64680) | Switchgrass rhizosphere microbial communities from Kellogg Biological Station, Michigan, USA - KBS S5-3 metaG | ecosystem: Host-associated > Plants > Roots > Rhizosphere > Soil ... | reverse complement strand
CGAACTAGTCGATACCCAAGAGGGTTTCGGAGTGGTTGGGCAAGCGCCGCTCCACCGCCGGGGGATTCGTGGGGGGAACCCGTTTTGTGGTCCAGTCGCTAATGCGGCTTGGGGTTGGTGGGTCTCGCAGCGGTCGAGCTTCAGTGCGCGTCGACTCTAGTTGCAAAAATATTGCCCGTTGAGCGCTGCTCTGCAATGTATTTCGATGTAACCCACCGATGACCTGATCAGTCACCACCTCAACTGCCGATAATTTTTGACGTTGCGTCAGACCCACTGGCTCAGTGGGTATCGGGTAGATGGCTGTCCATGTGCATCTATCGTGGTCGACTCAACTCATTAGATGAATCAATCAGTGCCGCGGATAATGTGACGGTTTAGGTGGTGTCCATCGCTGCGCGGGGCCTATAGTGCCGCTCCTCGCCGGGGGACGGAGGGCTAAGGCCGCTATTCGTGTTGGGTTGCCGAGTGTTGACGCAGCACTGGGATGAATTTTACTGCGTGCTCGTCGGGGGATGCATTCGGGCGCCGTCGTTGTCAATCGACGGAGCCCAGCGGGCCACCTGCCGGCGTCAGTCACCCACCTAGACCTGGCCAAGCGGCCGACAGGCGTTGGAAACCGGATTCCAGTACTCTCCGTCCCCGCAGTTCGGCGGCAGCGGCACCACCGGCGGCCTGCACACGTTGCCGACCGGATCCCACCAGTCGCCGTTCTGGCAGCCCAGCGGCGCCGGCGCCGCCGGCGGTTGACACACGTTGGCGACCGGATCCCACCACTCCCCGTTCTGGCAATCGAGCGGTTGCGCCGAGCCGGCTGCCGGGGTCACTAGCGACACGGCGGCGATTGGCGCAAGAGCAGCCGTCAGGATTGTCGAACAACGAATGAGCCTTCCCATGACCTCAGCCTGCCCCATCCAGGGGATTCTCAAACCGCAGAGATCGACTGGGCGAATCCCTGGGCTCTAGTGGGCGCCGCTCCCGACCGGGGCGCAATCGGGAACTGTCGCGGCTGCGGTTCCATGTCGAAAAGATTCAGACCGATAACGGGGCGGAATTCCCGTCCAGTTTTCACTGGCACGTTCTTGACCAGGGCATCGGCCACGTCTACATCCGGCCGGCCACACCTCGGCTCAACGGAAAAGTGGAGCGGTCCCACCGCATCGACGCCGAGGGGTTCTATCGGCTGCTCGACGGCGTCGTCGAAGACGATGCCGGCCCGTTGAACTTGAAACTCAAGGAATGGGAGGACTACTACAACTACCACCGGCCTCACCGCGGCCGTGGTGGCCAGACACCGTACGAAAGATTGCTACAAAAGACCCAGGCCAACCTGTCACCGGCCATCGGGTGACCACATGTTGGATTGGTGCCAGCGACAATGACATTGATCCACTGAACTGGCACCCGCATATGCCTAGGCAACGATTTTCGCCGCAGGAAGTATTCATCGACCAGCCGGCAACGGCAAGATTCGGGCGGAGCATCAGCACCACGTCAGTAGCGATCGAGCTCGATCAACCGCTCGTCGCTGATCCCGAAGTGATGCGCGATCTCGTGGAGCACGACGTGCCTGACCTCGCGGCGTAGCCGATCGGCGTCGCCGGCAGCGAGTCGGGTGATCGGCCCGCCGAAGATGCTGATCTTGTCGGGAAGCACTCCGCTGTAGGTGCTGCTTCTTCGCGGCAGCGGTACGCCGCGGTACAGGCCGAGCAGCGGCTGCCCGTCGGGAGGCTCGTCCTCGACGACGATCTCGACGTTGCTCATCGCCGCACGCAGATCTGCCGGCAGGGAGCTCAGTGCGTCGTCAATCGCCTCTTCGAACGGATCATTGAGACCCGGCTCCGAACGCGCATCCATCTGCGCAATGGTGCCAGAATCGGCGCTGGGATAGAGACGCTTCTTCTTGGTGTGGCGTCGGTCGCGGCACTTACAGAGTTGGCGGCACTGTGGCGACGTGGTCGTGGTCGACGATGTCCTGGCGCCGCCGAGCTTGCGCACGATCATCGACGAGCTTGGCTTCGCGTATTGGTGGCCGACCGAGATCGGCCGCCGGCAAGCGTCGGGAGCGTTCAAACGTGGCGTCAGCGTTGGTCGGCGGAGCGAGAGCACGAGCGAGGTCTGGTTCGGCGAAGAGCTTGGCAGCCGCAGCCGCTAACCGCCTGTAGCGGCGGGCGCACTGACATTTGCGCGCCAGCCGTGGCGATCTTCGGTAACCCACACCGCAACCGCTCCCCCAACGCACGAACTCGCACCTCCCTAACACACACCGCTACCAGCTGAATGCACTGTGTAGCAACGCAATTGACAGACAGATGAAGATGGATGTCCGATCCCGAAATGGTCACCATACCCTGCTGGCGCGGAGTTGCTGGCAGCGCGACGGTCTGGGTATAGGGGCTGAGGCTGAACGGCGCCTCCAACTTGACGAGCGCTATGTCGTTGACGAGAGGGTTCTGGGTGTACATCGGGTGGATAAAGACGCCCCGGTTGTTGGCAGGGCAAGCGTATGGGGAAGGAAGGTAGCTTTCTGCTGCCATCGCGCCCGTGTACGGGTCGGTCCGGTTGTACCAGAAGCCAGTTCCCCTCGGCACGACACAATGCCGCGCGCACCGGATGCAGCGCAGACCAGGCATTCTCCGCCATGGCCGATCTATCTCAGCGCCACAACATTAAGCTGCGCGATGTTGCCCACCAGCTACTCGAGAAGGATGACGAACGCCGGAGCGGCTAGAAGCACTCGGACATCTTGGCTGTTTCGTCACCGGGCGAGGTTTGGTAACGCGTGAGACGTTGAATCGCAGCCCGGTCGGACGTAGGGCAGCCGTTCTGAACCGCTGCCTAACAAGAGCATTCGCCCATGCCGACCACGCCTCGTGACGTTGGCATGTCGTAGATGGCCATCAATGGCCGCGCAACATCAGGTCAGCTTCCCCACTCGTCCCGGCAGCGCAGCTGCACTTGCCAATCGGAAACGAAGTCGAGCCGGCTACAAGAGGGGGCCCCTTGCAGTGGGCGGACGGCGGCTGAGGTCGGATGCCCATTGCACTGGCGATGAGGGCAGACCAGCCCTGGCGTTAAGCAGCTAGCGCCAACCCTCATCGCCTACCAACTCAACCCCGCTGGCTACGGGGCAAAGTGACGGCCACGCTCGCGGATCGTTCCTGCGGTGTGGGCCGGTGGCCATCCGGGGAAGGTAGCCCGTTCCACCGGCCCGCCGCAGTCTCAGGGACCGCTAGGCGCCCGTCGCGAGATTCAGCAGCCGGAACGCCTGCGGAACCCACAGCAGGGCGCCCCGCTGGCCGGTCGGCCGGCGGTTGCTTCCCACGAGGTGAGGCACCAGCTCGAGCGTGCTGCCTAAACGGTCGACGATGACAAGTTCTCGAACGCCAGATTTAGAAGCAGGTGGTTGTTCGCCGTCGCTGTCGCGTCGAATGTGCCGTCCATGTTGCTATTCTCGTACATGTGGCGACCGAGCAGCATCGGCGGATTGTCTTGCAGCCCAGGGAACTTCAGCGCGCCGTCGGTGGTCTCCAGCTTCCTCAAAGGGGTTGATGATGCTCGGGTTGGCGGTCCATGATGCGTTCGGCTGGAAAGGGCGGCGGGAGCGCTTCTGCTCCGCGAAGCATCCGCAGCGTGAGGGACTCGGCGACCGCGGCCGTGATCAACGGCACGGTGCCCGCGGAGGCAACCGGGCTGGTAATGATGCCCGTGGGCTGACCGCTGCCGCTGCCTGTGGTGCCAGCGCTGCCGGCGTTGATGCGAAATAGGGCGCAGTGGGGGGGTTTTGGACTACGATCGGCGCGCCGACGGTGAAATATCACGCCTGGGGCGACGGTTACCAGCGCAGTCGGCTGCTCGAACGCGACGATGGTTTTACGGTGTGGTACGAGGTCGACGGCAGGGCTGTCGGCGTCTTGCGTGCAACGCGGACGACGACTACGAGCTGGGCGCGCGCCTGATCGAGTCCGGTGAGCCGGTTCCAGTGCCGATGCCCCGGTGAGCGCCCGACGCTTCTGACTCAACGGGGGTGCGCGCTCGCCCTCGTCGGGGTTTGGCCGTCGGACAGGCCGAAGCCAGCACCGCGGGCTCCGGCCTCGTTTCGGTTGGCGCGACGTGAAGTCGGTGTGGGTAGACGCTGGCTACCCGAGGCCACGCACAGTGCGCCTATCACGCAGGGGTGCGCCCGCGGAATGCACCCTTAATTCGACATTCGTCGAAGCGTATTCGGGTAACCCTGTGATCATGACCATTCACCGACGAGCTCACCACGTCGATGGCGACCTCTTCCCCGAGTTCGAGCCGTTCGCCGAGGCGGTGCAACAACGCCGTCCCGACGCCGGGACATGGTGTGAAGCATGGACCGTGCGCGACGTCGTCGTTCACCAGACCGGGAACGCAGAAGAGCTTGCTCGGGTGCTGGAAGCACACTTGGTTGGAAGCCCGGTTGACACCCGCGGCTTCGAGGAACGTGAGGCACCGTTTCGCGCCATGAACAACGCCGACCTGTGGATGGCGTTCGTCGACAGGATGCAACGGCTGGGCGCCGTCGCCACGGCGGCTCGGGAACTTCCCGGCGACAGGGACGTGGCGTGGACGCGTCGCACCATGAAGATTCCATGGTTCGCCGAGCACATGCGCGAGGAGCTCGTGCTGCACGGTTGGGACATCACCGGTGACGATCCCGCCGCCCAGACCCGACTGGGGCAGTGGTGGATGACCGAGCACAGCGTCAAAGCTGTCGGCGCGCCGTTGCTCCAGCGTGGAGCCAAACAACTGGATCTGCGTGGGGATGAGTGCGTGCAGGCACGGCTGAGGGTGGCCGGCACCGACGACGTCGTAATTCGAGCCGATGCCGACTGCACGACGATCGAGCTGGAACCCGCTGACGGAGCCCCGACGCTGGAAACCGACAGCGCCGCAAGGGTGTTGTTGCTGTGGGGACGGCGACCGGCCGATCCTGCGCGCATCTGCAGTAGCGTCGGACCTCAGGCGCTTAGTCGGCTGCGCACGTTGCTCAGCGGTTACTGAATCGCTGGGTCCGCGTTGTCTGCATGATCACAGGCCACCGATGTCACAGCGGGCGATCGGCGCGCAGGTCGACTTGCATCACGCCACGGCCGGCCTGATCGGAGAGGCGGCAGCGGAGGTGCGGGGGGTGGCGGACGAAGCGCGTGTACGGACTGGTTTTGGGTGAGGTGAAGTACGACGTTCGAGGACAGGTAGCTGCTCATCTCCCGACCGCAGATTCGAATCCTGCCGGGGCACCTGCCGGGGGCACCACGTTTGACACTCACCTGTGGCTGGACGCCGACAGTGCCGCTGGCCGGGCGCTGGCCGAATCCGCGCAGATCACCGCGGCGGATCTGCGCGCGGTAATCACCGGCCACCAGGTGCTGCGCCGTGCCACCACGCGGTCCACCGTGCCGACGCTGCGTTATCAACACCGAGCGGCGGCGGGCTGACGGCAAAAAACTGGTAAGCGTTACACGACGACCGCACATAAGCGGGCTAAGAAACGCCTAAGTGTGTGGATCCTTTACCGCATCGTGTTGTAAATGTGACTTTTGTAAAGCACAGTTACCGAAGTTAATTGTGTGTCGTGAGTTGCACTTAAATTGGGGGCCCCCGATGCCCGCGCTGACCGTTCGGACCGATGGGTCACAACGCACCTTCGCGCCGGGCAACGACGTGGTCATCGGGCGGGATCTCCGTGCCGACGTCCGCGTGGCCCATCCGCTGGTGTCGCGCGCGCATATCGTGTTGCGCTTCGACCACGGCCGGTGGGTGGCGATCGACAACGGCAGCGAGAACGGAATCTTCGTTGACCGTCGACGGGTGCGGTCGGTAGACATCAGCGACGGGCAGAGCATCAACATCAGTAATCCTGACGGGCCGAGGCTGACGTTCGAGGTCGGGCGCCACATGGGTGCCGTCGGCGGGCAGCCGAGCGGTCCCCAGCCCGTCCGACCGCCGGCCGGCCCGCAGCCGGTGTCGCCCCTGGCACAACGGCAAGTTTCACAACCTGCGTCGCAATTCAACTATCCGACGCCGATAGAACTCAGGCCGTCAGCGAAGCCAAGTAGCGGCGACGGGTCGAACATCGCGACGAACATGATCAGGATCCTGCGCAGCCCTGCGCCCGCACCGCCGCCGGGCACCACCACTATTGGCCGCGCTACCGACAACGACATCGTGATCCCCGATGTGCTGGCATCACGTCATCATGCAACGTTGGTGCCCAGCTCCGAGGGCGTCAAGATCCTGGACGCGCGCAGCATCAACGGGACGTTCGTCAACGGCACCCGGGTGGATAAGGCGCTGCTGCGCGAGGGCGACGTGGTGACGATCGGCAACATCGACCTGATATTTCACAACGGCACCCTGGTTCGCCGCTCCGAAACCGAAGCCGCCACTCGCACAGGCGGTTTGGAGGTTCGCCACATCAGCCTGACGATCGAGCACGCGCGCACGCTATTGAAGAACGTATCGTTCTCCGCGCGGCCGGGCACGCTGACCGCGGTGATCGGCCCGTCGGGTGCCGGCAAATCGACGCTGGCGAAAGTCATTGTCGGCACGACGAATCCCACCCGCGGGAAAGTGTCGTTCGAGGGGCACGACATCCACGGCGAGTACGCCTCGTTGCGCAGTCGCATCGGCATGGTGCCTCAGGACGACGTGGTGCATAGGCAGCTCACCGTCGACCAGGCGTTGGGCTACGCGGCCGAGTTGCGGTTACCGCCGGACACCACCAAGCAAGATCGGCGCCAGGTGATGGCACAGGTGCTCGACGAACTCGAGATGACACCGCACGCGCAGACACGAGTGGACAGGCTCTCCGGGGGCCAGCGCAAACGGGCTTCGGTTGCGATGGAATTGCTGACCGGCCCGTCGCTGCTGATCCTCGACGAGCCCACGTCTGGCCTGGATCCCGCGCTGGACCGCCAGGTGATGACGATGTTGCGGCAGCTGGCCGATGCCGGCCGCGTGGTCGTGGTGGTGACACACTCGCTCACGTACCTTGACGTTTGCGATCAGGTGCTGCTGTTGGCTCCCGGTGGGAGGACGGCGTATTGCGGGCCGCCCAGCGGGATCGGCCGGGCGATGGGCACGACGAACTGGGCCGACATCTTCGCGAAGGTCGGCGCCGATCCCGATGCGGCGAATCGGCGGTTCCTGGAGCAGGCCAACCCGCCGCCGGCGCCGCCGGAGATGGAGAAGCCGTCCGACTTGGGCAAGCCTGTGCATACGAGCCTGTGGCGGCAGTTCTCCACAATCGGTCGCCGGCAGGTGCGGCTCGTCATGTCGGACCGCGGCTACTTCGTGTTCCAGGCGCTGCTGCCGTTCATCGTCGGTGTGCTGTCGCTCGCCGTGCCTGGGACCGTGGGCTTCGGTATACCCAACCCGATGGGCGACGCGCCCAGCGAGCCGGACCAGATTCTGGTGCTGCTGACTATGGGTGCGGTCTTCATGGGGACCGCGCTCACGATTCGGGACCTGATCGGCGAGCGGGCGATCTTCCACCGCGAGCAGGCGGTGGGGTTGTCGACGACGGCGTACCTGCTGGCCAAGATCTGGGTGTACTCCACCGCGGCGATCATCCAGTCGGCGATCCTGGTGGCGATCGTTGTGTACGGCAAAGGCGGCCCCACACAGGGCGATGTGGTGGTCGGCAACGCGAGCGTCGGCCTGTTCCTGAATGTCGCGGGAACCGCCGTCGCTGGGGCGATACTCGGGCTAGCGCTGTCTGCGCTGGCCCGGTCCAACGAGCAGATCATGCCAATGCTGGTGGTGTTGGTCATTTCGCAGCTGGTGTTTTGCGGCGGCATGATACCCGTGGCGCACCGGCTCGTGGTCGACGAGCTCTCCTGGTTCACGCCGGCTCGGTGGGGCTTTGCCGCGTCGGCCTCGACGGTGGACCTGATCAAGCTTGTCCCCAGGCCGCCGGCGTCCAACGATTCGTTCTGGAAACACACCCCGAAGCGGTGGATCTTCGACATGGGCATGCTTGGTGTGCTGTGCATCGGCTACGCCACGTTCGTCCGCTGGAAGATCCGGCTCAAGGGCGAGTAGATCGGCTATTGTGCGCCTCGCGCAGGTGTTTTTCGTAGCTGGCTTTGCGGCCCCATTGCTGCCAGTCGGCGAGTTTGTCGTCGTCTTCAGCTTCAATTCGGTGTCGGCGTTGGCGATGGTGCGTCGCTCTCTGTCTGATTCCCCCCCAGCGGCGACCGTTTAGCGCATCGTCACGAACGGGCTAACCCCAACTCGAGTTGGCCGTCCGACGAAGGCCACCGGGGAACCGCGGCCACCATCTGCAGTGCGCTCGGAATAGGTCGGACCACCTGGTCCGCTACCTCGCCGACGGCGACGAGAACTGACCAAACCGACGTCTCAGGCGATCATCAAAGGGATTGATGGCCGACGGCATGCGGGCGGGGATCGGGCGTATAGCATGCGCTTGAGTGGGCGAAGTCAATGTCGGCGACAATCTCGATCGAGGACTGGCCTACTCAGTCGGCACGGCTACCGCCGGTGCACGCTGGTCGGGTGGCCGATGAACCCAGAGCACGCGAGCAGGCGTTGCGTAGAATGCCGTTGCTGTACTCGCTGACGCTGAAACTGCGCGACGCCGCTGTGGCCCCGCAATGGTTAGCGAGTATCTCGATGTCGAGAAGCCTAGCTCGCTGCTACCGCGTTGCGGAGGCCAAACTCCATGCTGCACAGCGAAGCGTCGGTATCCCCCCCAGCGACCTAGTGACCGGGGTACGGCCAGAACGGGAAGCGTGACCCGCCGCCCGGCTCCCTGCTGCCCGGTACCGAGCCGTCTCGGCCCAAATCGGAGCTACCGGGTCCGTACTGCGGAGCCTGCTGTTGCGGCGCGCTTTGCGGCCACTGCTGCGATGGGTACTGGGGGTACTGCGGAATCTGTTGCGGCGGCGCGCTTTGCGGCCACTGTTGCTGCGGGTACTGGGGGTACTGCGGAATCTCTTGCGGCGGCGGGGTCTGCGGCCACTGTTGCTGCGGGTACTGGGGCTGCTGCTGCGGAATCTGTTGCGGCGGGCGGCTGTACACCCGCCCGAGCCGCGATAGCACCTGGAGGATCTGCGGCAAGATCACCGGTGGTGGTGCCGCCGGTGGTGGTGCAGCAGGTGGCGGCAGCACCGGTGGGGGTGCCGCCGGCACGTCCGTTGGTGCGGGCGGCGGCGCGGCCGGGGGCGGAGGCGGGGCCGCCGGTGCCAGTGCCTGGGGCCGGAGCGCAGCATCCTGGGTGAGCACGGTGCGCGGCGCGGCCTGCTGCGGAGCGAGCTGCGGCGCGAGCTGCGGCGCCTCCTGCACAACTGGCACAGGTTTTGGGATGGTCTCCGGCGGCGGCTGCGGGGCAGCTGGCGCCGGGCTGATCGGCTGCGCCTCCTGCACCGGCGGAGGTGCCGGCGCCGCGGTGCTCGGAAGATTGGCATTCAGGCCGAGGCTGGCGCTCCGATCGGCGGTCGGCTGGGCGCTGACGGCAATCGACATGACCAGGGCCACAACGCTTATCACGAAAATCGCCGCCACCAGACTGCCGACCGGTGTCGACGACTCACGGCCTTCCCAGGCGTCATTCGTCTTCGGGCCGCTGGAAGTCTCGTCGGTGTGCGCACGTGCGACCGGCGCCTGCTGCGTGTCCGCATCGCCGCTAACCGAGGCCGCGGTCACGGCCGTCTCACCGTCAGGGTCAAGGGAATAGGCCATGGCGCTGGTGGACGCCTCGACATGGGGCGCGTTGGCGGCGGTCAGCGCCGCACCACGGGCCAACGCCATTTCCTGGTCCTCTGGAACGATGACCGGCAACGTCACCCGCTTTTCCAAATGCGACTTCACCGCGCCGACGTCTACGCCGGAACCAACTACGAAAAGACCCTGCGGTTGCGACTCCCGGGCCTCCAGAGTCGCCACTATATCTGTCAGCACCGGCATCGCATCCGCGCTGTCCAGTCGTCGACCGAGCACCTTCACCATCGAGCCACCGGCGGTTTCAACGGCACACAGCGTCGCCGTCTCCTTGGTGATGAACAACAATGCCGTCGTGTCGTAGCCCACCGCCTGGCCGACGGCCTGGGCGAGCGCGGCCGCCGCGCGCAATTCCGGCACCAATGTGACGTCTTCGACGCCTTGTGCAGTCAGGCTTTCGCGCAACACGAGCGCCTCGTTGGGGTCACTCCACGTCACCCCGGTGACTATCACATGATGATCGCTGGCGAGCGCGCTCTGCTGAGTCCCCAGGATCGCGGCGCTCACTAATTCTGATGCGTTCGACGGTGGAGCACCGCCCTCAGCGGTGGTATCGAACACCTCGGATTCCAGGGTGAGACCGTCGGCCTTCACACCATTCACAAGAACCATGCGGACCGTTGTGCGTGTCATCGACACGCCTAACACGACGTCCATTTCCCCTCCAGAGGTACTTCTGTGTAGTTTTCGTCCTGGAGGGCGGCCGCGTAAGCGAACCGTCGACTCGCACGTCACCGACGTGCGCGTTAATTGGACCCTACTCGCTCGGACCGATTCGCACGCCCGATATCGCAAAGGGTCGGCGTGGGCGATGACAGTTCCGAAAGCGACGGCGATGCCGACGCCGCGCGGCGGCATCGCGACAAGTGTCTTTTCTCTTGCGGGGTGACACGATGCTGATGCTGACTCGAAAAGTCTCCCGAAGGCGCTATATCCGCGTCGGATGGCCTGCCAACCAATCTGGGGCAGTCCGCTAGCTGAGTTCAGTCGCGAAATGCGACCGAGGCGACGCCCGGTAACGGGCGCATCCGACCGCTACGCCAGGTGCCACCCCGTGCCCGATAAGGGCGCCGAGCAGCCCGGCGATCGGCGCGATCACCAGCGACAGCTCGTTGGCCAGCACCACGTAGCCGAATGCGTCGGTGTGGCGACGGGCGTAGCCAACGCTGATAGCGCCGTCGGCCTGCGAGTGTCGCGCCGGCGCCACCGAATCCGAGCGGCGCGGGCCTCTGTGTGATTGTTGCGCCGGCGCCACCGAGTGCAAGGAGTTTGGGCGGAAACGTGTGCAGAGCCCACCGCGGAGCCGCACCGCAAACGAGAGTGAAAGCTCAGCGTCGATTGCAACAGGCGGCAGAGGCACTGGTTCAGCGTTTGCTTTCATTCGCACTCGGCGGCAACGTCGCCGATCCCGTTGCACTGCAAGCGATCCGTGATGCTTTGGCCCGTGCGGGATTAAGTTCCGAAAACGGGCATCGAAGTCGAAGTGGCCTTGTAACCACGGGAACAGGTTTTGGAATCGCTACGGCCCAATCCAAAGCGGTTCGCGCGCTGAGCATCGCAAATCGATTGGCCGAATTGACGACTCCCTGGCGGATTCCCACACGCTGCCTGCGGCGAACTACGATCTTGTGGTCGACGCCGAGATCGTTGACGACGGCGACGAGCTGACCGCGACGATGCGCTCTCGCGCCCGTGTCGAGAGCGACGACGGCCTTTT
>Ga0070669_100003372_pt1 | contig 11487 bp, 16 predicted proteins | sample KBSS53metaG_FD_64680 | JGI IMG/M metagenome (GOLD analysis project Ga0070669, IMG submission 64680) | Switchgrass rhizosphere microbial communities from Kellogg Biological Station, Michigan, USA - KBS S5-3 metaG | ecosystem: Host-associated > Plants > Roots > Rhizosphere > Soil ... | reverse complement strand
TTGTAAACAGCAGCACCCAACCAAACCCACCATTCAGGATCACCAAAACCGGAGTGATAACCGCCGCCAGTCGATCACGCAGCAGCACCCACGCCCAGCGATGAAGGAGCCCTATAAATGCCATCCCCAGCATGATGTTCTCGACGAACATCGACTGCTCCAGGCTGGCGCCACAGCGAACAAACATCGCCGCGATGAAATCCGAGATGAAAGGATAAGTGAAACTAACGCCAGCATATGTCGGATCTTCTGGCGGGAAATTGTTGCCGAACGCGAATCCCGTTATCACGCTGAGATGAAATGGCAGGTCACCAAAATTGTTGTAGTCGCCCGTACTCATGCCGGTTGGATCAACCATCATCGCGCGACTGAAGACCTTCAAAAACACAATCAACACTGCCAGGTAAAAGATAACGTAAAGAATTGAGACTATGTCGGGAGAGTTAGAGAATCGTCGAAAGCTATTTGCTACGTCGTCTTGAACTTGCTTTCGCCAATTCGACGAAAGCAGGATAAGCAAAGGTGCCGTGGTCACCAGAAGAGAGATAACGACCGCAGTGCCCGTTAAGCCAATGAAAGAGGCGACGACGAAACCAACCAGGCCCAGTGCACCAAGTCCGAGGCAGACTCCGGAACAGAGGCGTGCGCCCAATGGCGCCTTGTCGTCGTATAGATAGGTAGCGACTGCGCCGCCAAGCGTGACGAGAAAAGCGATTGTGAGAGTGACTGTCATTCGTTTACTCGAACAGCCACCGCGCTTCTGCTTTCAATTATTGTCGTGACGATTCCCACGGTATTCAGAACAGACGCGGATTATACAGTACCGTTTGCAGTATCAAACCGTTATCGTGCAATGTAGACTTGTTCCACCAGGAGAAATCATCAACGCTAGTATTTAGACACAAGGTAGATTGAGATGTTACGCGCAGGTATCGTGGGACTTCCCAATGTCGGGAAGTCGACTTTGTTCAATGCCCTGACGGCACAATCCGCGGCACTCGCCGCAAACTATCCATTCGCTACTATTGAACCCAATGTTGGAGTGGTAGCTGTTCCGGACGATCGTCTCGAGCCGCTGGCCCAATTGGTTAAAACGCAGACGATTGTTCCTGCAACTGTAGAGTTTCTCGACATCGCGGGACTCGTGCGTGGTGCTTCAAAGGGCGAAGGATTGGGAAATCAGTTTCTTGCGAATATTCGCGAGACAGACACCGTTGTGCAAGTTGTTCGTTGCTTTGAAGACGACTCGGTGATCCACGTTGAAGGGAAGGTCGATCCAGTTCGCGATATCGAGACCATTCAAATCGAGTTGGCATTAGCCGATCTTGCAACAGCCGAACGTCGAAGGGAAAAAGCACAAAAGAATTTGAAGGGCGGCGACAAGCTGGCACGAGCTGAGTTGGAAGTTCTCGACAAGATCCAACCGGCGCTGGAAGCAGGCCGCGCCGCGCGCACAGTTTCGCTTACCGATGACGAACGTGCCATCGCTCGCTCGTTCTTCTTATTGACTCTAAAACCGACTATCTATGCAGCGAACGTCGATGAAACGACGCTGGCGTCGCCGGATGAGAATGCGATGGTCACTGAGGTGCGCAGAATTGCTGCTGCGGAGGCGGCAGAATGCGTGGTGATCTGCGCGCAACTGGAAGCTGAGCTTGTCGCGTTGCCCCCTCACGAACGACTCGACTACTTGAATAGTCTTGGCGTTTCGACAAGCGGAGTCGATCGGCTTATTAAAAGCGCTTACCATCTGCTCGGTCTGATGTCGTTTCTCACCGCCGGCGAGAAAGAAGTGCGCGCCTGGACAATTCCGCAGGGCACACGTGCGCAAACAGCAGCCGGCACAATTCATTCTGATATTGAACGAGGCTTCATTCGTGCTGAAGTGATCAGTTATGAAGATCTAATGGCAGCGGGTTCAACTGCAGTCGCAAGAGATAAGGGACTGCTTCGATTGGAAGGCAAAGACTACATCATGCAGGAAGGTGATGTGGTGCATTTCCGGTTCAATGTTTAACTCTCATTCGTTTGGACACGTAGGCGGTTGTGAACGATCTAAATAAAGTTTCTCGACGACCGCGAGCCAGGAATTCTTCGATTCTCTTTTCCGACTCGGTAAGAGTTCCGTTCTTCTTCCGCTGTCGATAGCGTTGGCGTTCACGCTTGTCTTCCTCTAGCCACCGCTCCATTTGACGTATTAATCGATCAAGAGAATCTGTGGCCATATTCTCTACCTTTCAAAACAGGAATAAGATCGAACTATCTCCGATCTAAGCAAGTGACTCACCGAGATCTTTACCGCGGATAGCATCTATTAAAGCTTGAAGTTTCGCGTCAGTGCGTTCTTGTGCAGCAATTAACCGATCAATTGCATGCTCTGTTCGCGTGAACCGCTCTTCGTTCCGGGCAAAACGCTCATTAAAAAGAGCTTCGTTCTTAATCTGGGCGTCGATGAGAATGTTAATCTTCGCATGCTGCTCACGGAGACTCTCCTGCTGCGCGGTGAGATTCTCGTGCTGCTCCCGGATGTTTTTCCGGGAACGTAGGCCGGCACGGACAAATAGCTTTGCAATACGTTCCAATCGATCGAGGCGTTCTTCTGGACTCATTTGATCTTACCTTCCATGTGAGGGTGGAACTGCTGAGCCGCATTTTCCAACGGTCAGCAAACCGAAGTCAAGATTATTGGATTGTCGAGCTAAGAAGTTGAAGTGGGAGGTCGGAAACTCCCACTTCATTTCTGAGAAGGGTAACTATCGGAGCAGGGCACGAACGCCTACGAGGATCAGATAACCAATGGCGAGCACGACCGCAACTTTGATCAGGAGCACCGCGAGACTAATTAAGGAACCTATGATTCCAAGGGTGACGCCAGCTAATGTCGCTATCAAAGGCACGCCCACCATGAATACGAATAATCCGAGGAGTATCATCCCCACGACTCTCAAAACATTCTTTGCATCCTTCATCGGCTAATCACCATCCTTTTCTGGCCCCCGAATCTCTAAGCTTATCTTCCCGCAGCCAGCTATACGAAGATTTCCGGAGTAGCGTTCCCTTGAAGATTCTGGATTTCGTGCCCAGTAAAATGGGTGCTGCCCGGGTGACACTCGAAACAGCCCCCGGTCGCGCGTTTCGATCTTTTGGGCGATAATTATCATACTTTCATGGACCGACCGCAAACAAGAAGTCTCTTCGGCGAGACCGACGAGCCTGGGACGTCCTCGGCCCCATTGACCGCCCCTCTCGCGGAGCGAATGCGTCCCCGTTCCCTGGCCGAGTTTGTTGGCCAAAGCCATCTAGTTGGCGAGGGCCGCATTTTGCGACGACTGCTCGAACGCGAGGGCGCCTTGCCATCGTTGATTCTTTGGGGCGCGCCCGGCACAGGTAAGACAACGCTCGCTAAACTATTGGCCGAAAAAAGCGGGATGAGATTCATTGCCCTATCGGCCGTGTTTTCCGGCGTCAAGGATCTGCGCGAAGCCATTCAACAGGCGCGCGCCGAACAACGTTTCGGTAAGCGTACCGTTTTATTCATCGACGAGATTCATCGCTTTAATAAAGGACAACAAGATGCACTGCTGCACGCAGTGGAGAGCGGCACGGTAACCCTGATCGGCGCAACGACAGAAAATCCTTCATTCGAAGTTACCGGTGCACTCCTGTCTCGTTCGCGCGTGCTCGTGCTGAATCAACTTTCCGAAGAGGAGATTAAAACAATCCTGCTTGCTGCGATCCATGATAGTGAACGGGGATTGGCGGAATACCAACCACAAATCTCCGACGAGCTGCTGTCGAGAATCGCGCACTCCGCCGCGGGCGATGCGCGCGTTGCGTTAACAGCTCTGGACGCAGCAGTGGAATCGACGACACCGGGTGAAAATGGGTTCAGACATGTCTCGGAGCAAACCATCATTGAAGCGTTAGGTCGCGCGCATTATGCCTACGACAAGGGCGGTGAAGAACACTATAACCTCGCCTCGGCACTGATAAAGTCGTTGCGAAATTCAAACGTGGATGCAGCGCTTTACTGGTTGGCACGAATGATTGAAGGCGGCGCCGATCCGGTTTTTATCGCGCGACGCTTATGTATCCTGGCATCGGAAGACGTCGGCCTCGCAGATCCTCAGGCGATGGTGCAAGCAGCTGCCGCGGCCGACATCGTTCAGCTAATCGGATTGCCTGAAGGTTTGTTCCCGCTGGCCCAGGCAACGATTTATCTTGCGCGTGCTCCGAAGTCCAATGCCGTGTTGAAGGCTTACAGTGCCGCCGCAGCTGATGCAATGGAGACCGCGCGGGAACCGGTGCCGCTGCATCTTAGAAACGCCCCAACGCCGTTGATGAAACACATTGGCTATGGCGAAGGTTACCGGTACGTACATAGCGATCCAGATGCGAAGGAACAGATGGAGTGTTTGCCGGCGCGGCTCAGCGGCCGGCGATATTTCAAGGCGGATGAGGAGCCGGAAGAAGAAAGAACGAATAAGGGTGCGGATGAATAGATGATTACTACCAAGTCAGACAAGGAACTGGCATTTCTTCACGATTTGTTTATTGCTACTGATTGGGGAGAGCGGTTTGCAGAGTTGATTGACGAGCACGTGAATCTTCCGAAGGAAGGTAAAGCACTATACCTTGCCGCTGGAACAGGGGGACATGCTATCTCGTTGCAGGAGCGCGCGGGCGACAAAGTGGAACTTCTTTGTCTCGACGAAAATGAGGAGTGCATCGAGATCGCACGAGCAAAGGCGACCACGGCAATTGGACCGGCGCGGTTCGCTCCAGGCAAACTGGATCAGATCGCGCTTGATGAGAATCAATTTGATCTTGTGATTGGGAACGCTTCTCTCGTCGCCCGAGATCGAGTGCGAAAAATGTTTTTAGAGATGGTTCGCGTTGCCGCTCCAGGCGCCACTGTCCTGCTCGCACTGCCAACTTTCTCGAGTTTTGGCGAGTTCTTTTCCATCTACTGGGAGGCACTACATAACACAGGTCTAACGGACCTCGAGTCAGGAGTCGAACATCTCATCACTGAACTACCTACTATTTCAGAGGCAGAAGCAATGGCTGAGGACGGAGGACTGGAAGCGATCGAGTCATGGACTCGGATTGAAGAGTTTGATTACGAATCAGGCGAACAGTTCATCAACTCTCCGCTGGTGGCTGACTTCCTGATGAAAGACTGGCTAGCTTCGGTGCCGGAGGATTGGAGAACGGTAGTCGCGAAAGAGATCACGAGACTGATTAATGAGGAACGACATGAAGCGGAGTTTGCGCTCTCAGTAAAGGCGACTCTGTTATCGGGCCGTAAGTCTCACAGTCACTAATAATGAACGACGAGTTAACGAGCCACGCGCTCTTTTTCTTTTTCAGCGGCAGGAATCTCTTCTCTCGCTCCCTCATCCAATCCTTCCTTGAAAGCGCGTTTACTCTGTCCCAGTGCCTTTGCAAGTTGGGGTAGTTTGGCGCCGCCAAAAAGGAGGAGAACGGCAAGAAGAACGACTATCCATTCCCAACCACTCGGCATACCAAGTAATAAAATCATTACTGACTCCTTAAACTGACATTAAACACGGTGGTCCGCGTCATAAAAAAGATATTTGCGCCAGGTCTCATCGGCCCTGCCAAGATAACGCATGATCTGACGATTCACGTGCAGCGAAAAGCCACGCGGTCTTCTTAAGAGATGCATCCCCGATTCTTCGGGCGTGCGATTTCCCTTTTTGTGGTTACAACGTTTGCAGCATGCAACCAGATTATCCCACGCCGACTCACCACCACGCGATCGGGGCAGCACGTGATCCAGCGTCAACTCCGAGGGCGGGTATTGCTTGCCGCAATACTGGCACGTCGAATGGTCGCGCAACAAAATGTTCTTACGCGAAAGCGATCTGCGCTCAAACGGGATGTGAATGTATTCCGTGAGCCGGATCACGGAGGGCGCATGAATCGACAACTTTTGCGAATGAAGAATATGGCCGTTGTGCTCTTCCACACGCGCGACACCTTTAAAGATCATCACCACCGCGCGCCGCTCTGTGCACACGTTTATGGGTTCAAAAGAGGTGTTCAGCACTAAAACCCGGCCATTCATACTGAGCCTGATATTACGCGAGCGTGGAAGAGAGTGTCAAAATATGTGGCATTTAAGCCTAATTTCGATGAGCGACTGGCGCTGACGGTTTGCTAAGAGGCTGTTAACAGACCTAATGGAGCGGTTTCGACTCACCACTGAGCGCAGCCACATGCGTTCTTAATCGTTATCGGGCTGTGCGCGCAATGGTAAGCACAAACACTGCTTCCGCACCCGCCTCTGATAGCACGCCGGCACACATCGCAGCCGTTGCTCCAGTCGTCAACACATCATCAATCAGAAGTATCTTCTCGCCTGCAATCAATCGTGGGTGAACGACGGCAAATGCGCGCGACACCGTATCGGTCCTACCCTTCGCATCAAGGCCGGCTCGATACTTCTCGGTATGACTGGTCCGAATCAAACTAACTTCATTGATGGGAAGCCGCAGCGAAGTCGACACCGCGCGAGCAATCACTGAAGCCTGATTGAAGCCGCGCATTTGCAGTCGCTTCGGATGTAATGGCACCGGCACTATCGATGTGCTGTCGTTAAGCGGTTCGCGGGACGCCGTGTTCACTAGCAAGCGAGAGATCGTTTTAGACACATGTGGTTTTCGCTTAAGACTGAGAACTGTTTCGCGAAGGGCCTTCTCATACAAACCACACGCACGCGCAGCCGTGTAAGCATGATCATCGCAGCGGTGGCAACGTACGTCAGCTCGTCTGGACTTGTCGACGCTACCTGCCAACGGCGTCCCACATTTCCAACAAATCGTCTCGTCGCCAGTAAAAAGTAGTGTCGACTGCCAACACTCTTCACAAGCCACTCCGAAGGCACGTCGCTCAACACTTTGCTGACAAATCACACACGTTTGTGGATACAGAAGCGTGAGGAACGCATCACAGAGAAGTTTGACGTTAGCGGTGAGGTCCATAACGCATCCACGGACAAACAAGAAGGCCTTCCCAAACTGAGTTTGAGAAGGCCTTGATTGTGACACGGAACCGCGGCGGCGACTAGTCTTCGTCTTCTTCCAGTAGGCCGCGTTCCTGTAGATCCTGGCAACGGACGCAGTGACGAGCCCACGGCACGGCTTCGAGCCGCTTCTCTGGCAAAGCTTCACCGCAGTGAACGCATTTACCATAACCAGACGTCTCAATGCGTTCGAGAGCTTCGTCGATGAGATTTAACAATTGCCGATCGTTGTCAGACATCGAGACCAGAAGTTCTTTGGTGTAGGCATTCGCAGCCATGTCCGCAGGATCCTGGGTCGCTTCAGCATCGCGCTCGCGACTGTATAGCTCCGCGGCCTGCACTTGGCCAACCAACCCTTCGCGGCGGTCCAACAATTTATCTCGGAATGTTTTCGTTCGTCTCTTATCCATTATTAGCTTTAGTCCTCCACCCTACTTGAATGAATTGAAGTTACTTCTGGTACGGCAGATTATGAACAATCGTGTAAGCACGATATAACTGCTCGAATAACAGCACGCGGGCCATTTCGTGCGTCAACGTTAATCTTGAAAGCGACCAACGTTTGTCTGCACGCGAGCTCAGCTCTTCAGATAGCCCTCTCGGTCCGCCGATGATAAATGCGACCTCCTTGATCCCACTGTTCTCCCACTTCCGTACCTCATTAGCCAGCTCGGGGGATGTCCATTCAACGCCTGCCGGGTCTAACACTACCTTTACGGCGCCAGGACGAAGCGCGTCTGAGATGCGGGCGCTTTCTCTATCGATGCCCGCCTTGTCGCTGCGACTTTCGTCCCGCAATTCGACGACTTCGCACCGTACGAAATGGGACAAGCGATCCAAGTAATCGTCGATGAGTGCTTTTAACCTGGCATCCTTCGTTTTTCCTGCCCAGATTATTCGCAGACGCATTGCTTTCGACTCTCGACGGGCGTTTAGCCGCGCTCACTGCTTTCGCCCAGGCCGTAACGCGCAATCTTCTCGTAAAGGTTCTTCCGGCTTATGCCGAGCAACCTCGCGCATTCGGTCTTGTTACCCCTCGTTGCCTCCAGCATGTCAGCGATGTATGCCGCTTCCAGCTGAGCAAGCGTCAACGGTACTTCGCGATCCCTTTTCGCCTTCACAGCATCATTCACTGATGCCGGAAGATCGCTCGCCTCCAGTCGCGCACCACGAGCAACAATGACCGCGCGCTCAATAATGTTTGCGAGCTCTCGCGCATTGCCCGGAAACTCATAGACCTGCAACAGCTCCAGTGCCGCGGGCGAAACCTTTTGCAGTTGCCGGCCATGCTTAGAGGCATACAACTTCACGAAATGTTCGACCAGTTTTGAAAGATCTTCACCGCGTTCTCTCAGCGGTGGTACCTCAATCTGAAGCACATTCAAACGATAGTACAGGTCTTCTCGAAATCCGCCGCGTTTGACTGAGTCACTAAGATCAACGTTAGTCAGCGCAATCAAACGCGCATCGAGCTTGACTGTCGTGCGCCCGCCAAGGCGTTCAAACTCATGCGAATCGATCACTCGTAACAACTTGGCCTGCGCGCCGATCGAGAGATGCGCAATCTCGTCAAGTACGGCCGTCCCTTTTTGGGCCAACTCGAAGCGTCCTGGTTTTGCTTCTCCGGCTCCAGTGAAAGCACCCCGCTCGTAACCAAAAAGTTCCGCTTCGAGTAAATCGCCCGGCAACGTCGCGCAGTCGATCTTCACAAATGGTTCATTTGCTCGACCAGATTTCGCGTGGATAAAAGCGGCCAATGCATCTTTCCCACTACCGGATTCACCGGTTATCAAAACATTCGTGTCGGTCGCTGCAACTCGTTCCGCGAGACCAATCGCCTCGCGCATTCTTTTCGAGTGCGCAAATATCTCGATCACGATTCTCTTCTCAAAGAACCAGGGCCTTCGCCGGTCATCTCAGCCGGCAAAGCCACGCGCGTCGACTCGCGCCACAATCGTTCCAAGTCGTAAAAGCTCCGCGACTTCTGTTCGAAGACATGGACAATGAAATCGCCGTAGTCCAGCAGGATCCATTCCGCAGTCTTATAGCCCTCCACGCGCGCGGCGGTAGTGCCGGCCTTCTTCAAAGTCTCATAAACTTCGTCGGAAATCGCCTGCACCTGTCGTTCGTTGGTTCCACTCGTTATCACGAAATAATCTGTGAAGGTGGCAATCTCGCGAAGATCTAGAACGACGATATCGATCGCCTTCTTCTCCGCCGCTGCCTGGACGGCAGCGACGATTCGTTCATCCAGTTCGTCATGGCTGACGACCTGTTGATGAGACGAACGCGCAGTAGCCTGCGGATTCAAAGACTTTTCTTTAACTGTGGGGGTTTGCTTCATTCGACTTTCTGTAGATTCCATACTTCCCTATGTATTCAGCTACGGGCTCGGGCACCAGCTTCGTCAGTTCCTCATATCCGCCTTCGCTTGCCACGCGCCTCACTTCAGTTGCGGAAACATCTTTCATCACCGCGTCAGTAATAAAGATTTTTCCTGATCCACCCTCCAGGATTTGCTTGCTCACTAAGCGCTCCTGCTGTTTAGCGGAGCGAACATCAATTAATCGATCACGCAATCCTTCGTTCGGGATACCAATTTCGTAACCAGGGCGAGTAACCACGATGTGATTGGCCATGCCTAAAAGACGCTGCCAATCGCGCCAGGTTGAAATCTCCGCCCATGAGTCGGCTCCCATGATGAAAAACAGCTCACTCTCAGGCAGCGTTTTTCTAAAGTGGTCCAACGTATCCACCGTATATCCGGTTTCCGACGATTCGAGTTCAAACGTTGATACCAACAAACTCTTGTCGTGCTGCGTTGCCAGAGACAGCATCGCGTATCGATGTATCGCCGGTGTTACGTCGCGACCAACCTTGTGCGGCGCAACCTGCGCCGGCACAAACAAAACTTGATCGATTTCAAATAACTCGCAAACTCTGCGCGCTATAGCCAGGTGCCCTAAATGAACCGGATCAAACGTGCCACCGTAAAAAGCAATCCTGTTCCGTGCACACATTTTCTACAACGAGAGTTCAACAGCGTCGTTCTTGCTTTCCGATATCTTCAACTCATCCAGGCGAGCAGCCAGCGCATTTATTAACTCACTGATGCCTCGGTTCGTCGCTGAGGAAATTGCAAAGAACTGTTTGCCGTCAGCTTCAGCTTGCGCGCGCAATGACTCAAGCCGGTTTGGATCATCAAGTGCATCGATCTTTGTGGCCACTACGATCTGCGGTCGCGCCGCCAGGTCCGGATTGTAAGAAGCCAGTTCCCTATTCACCGTTTCGTAATCGCTTACCGTCTCTCTTCCCGATAGCGATGAAACATCGACCATATGCAATAGAAGTTTCGTCCGTTCGATATGTCGCAGAAACCTGTCACCCAGTCCTGCTCCTGCGTGCGCTCCCTCAATCAATCCAGGTATGTCGGCGATCACCATCGTTCGGAAGTCGCCGAGATCTACAACCCCGAGATGCGGCTCCAAAGTCGTGAACGGGTAGTCGGCAATCTTTGGACGCGCCGCTGAAACTGTCGATATGAACGTCGACTTGCCGGCATTTGGAAAACCAACTAGTCCGACATCCGCGAGCAGCTTTAGTTCCAGTTGCAACTCTCTCGCGTCGCCGTTGTTGCCGGTTTGGTGATACCGCGGCGCGCGATTAGTCGACGTAGCAAAATGGGCGTTGCCAAATCCTCCGCGTCCACCGCACGCTGCCAACCAGCGCTGACCATCCTGGTCCAAGTCGTAAACGAGCTCACCCGTTTCGGCGTCGACGACTTGAGTACCCACTGGAACTCGTACTTCAAGATCAGCCCCGGTTCGACCGGATCGGTTCGAGCCTTCACCATGCGCACCGCGCTCCGCAATGTGGCGCGGGTTGTAGCGCAAGTGCAGCAGCGTGTTGAGCGAACTGTCGGCTACGAGATAAACATTGCCGCCGCGTCCGCCGTCACCACCCGAAGGGCCACCGCGCGGAACAAACTTCTCACGTCGAAAAGCGGTGACACCGTTACCACCGTCGCCTCCCTGGACGTAAATCTTCGCGCGGTCGATGAACATTTAAATTGAAAACGACGCCCGGAGCACAGTCTCATTCTGGCTCAGGCGTCGTAGTAAACGGGGCGTAAATCTCTAAGCAGCAGATTGCTCCAGCGGATAAACGCTAACAAACTTGCCCGCGCGCCCCTTATCTTCAAACTTCACAACGCCATCGATCAAAGCAAAGAGCGTATCGTCCTTGCCGCGGCCAACATTATTACCTGGCTTCCATTTTGTGCCGCGCTGGCGAGCAATGATGTTGCCGCCCAGCACTTTTTCGCCGCCGAACTTCTTTAATCCCAACCGCTGAGACTGGGAATCGCGTCCATTTCTCGATGAACCAACACCTTTTTTGTGGGCCATAACTTTCTCCGCCGCTAACGTATAGGCCTA
>Ga0070669_100003371_pt1 | contig 11487 bp, 9 predicted proteins | sample KBSS53metaG_FD_64680 | JGI IMG/M metagenome (GOLD analysis project Ga0070669, IMG submission 64680) | Switchgrass rhizosphere microbial communities from Kellogg Biological Station, Michigan, USA - KBS S5-3 metaG | ecosystem: Host-associated > Plants > Roots > Rhizosphere > Soil ... | reverse complement strand
CCGTTCTTGTTGCAGGTGATGCCGGCGCGCTCGAGGCTCTCGTCGGCGTCCTTGCCGGTGAGGCCGAGCGGCCGAAGGTCGACCAGCGCGAGATGCGTGTCGGTGCCGCCGGCGACGAGGTCCGCGCCGCGCTCCTTGAGGCGGCCCGCCAGCATCTTCGCGTTGGCGATGACCGCTTTCGCATAATCCTTGAATTCGGGCTGGAGTGCCTCCCCAAACGCGACTGCCTTGGCGGCGATGACGTGCATCAGCGGCCCGCCCTGAAGACCCGGAAAGACGGCCGAGTTGATCTTCTTGGCGATATCTTCGTCGTCGGTCAGGACCATTCCGCCGCGCGGACCGCGCAAGGTCTTGTGGGTGGTGGTCGTGACGACGTGCGCATGACCGAACGGCGTCGGATGCTCGCCCGCAGCCACCAGTCCTGCGAAGTGCGCCATGTCGACGAACAGCAGAGCGCCGACCTCGTCGCAGATTGCCCGGAAGCGTGCGAAGTCAAAGTGCCGCGGGTAAGCCGACCCGCCGGCGATGATCATCTTCGGCTTATGAGCTTTCGCCAGCCGCTCGACCTCGTCGAAGTCGACGAGATGATCGTCCTGCCGGACGCCATATTGGACCGCGTTGAACCACTTGCCCGACTGCGCTGGCGGAGCGCCATGTGTAAGGTGGCCGCCCGCCGCGAGGCTGAGGCCCATGATCGTATCGCCGGGCTTCAGCAGGGCCATCATCACCGCGCCGTTGGCCTGAGCGCCCGAATGCGGCTGCACGTTGGCGAACTGACAGCCGAACAATTTCTTGGCTCGTTCGATCGCGAGTGTCTCGACCGTGTCGGACGGAGCGCAGCCCTGGTAATAACGCCGGCCCGGATAACCCTCGGCATATTTGTTCGTGAGGACCGATCCTTGCGCCTCGAGTACAGCCTTCGAAACGATATTTTCCGAAGCGATCAGTTCGATCTGCGTCTGCTCGCGCTTAAGCTCAGCGCGGATACCCTCCGCGACGGCAAAGTCCTGCTCGGACAGGCTGCTGGTGAAGAAGCCCTGCGGCACCCGGTATCCGGTTCGGTCGTCGAGCTCGGCGGCACTGGCCATCAGTCGGATTCCTCCAGAAGGTTGGAAAGTTCGTTGACGCGGCGCTGATGGCGCCCGCCGGCAAAATCGGTGTCGAGGAAGGCGAGGACGCAGGCTTTGGCCATATCGCTTCCGATCAGGCGCGCACCGAAGGCGAGGACATTGGCGTCGTTATGCTCGCGCGACAGCTGGGCCGAGAGAGGCTCGTCGACGCGCGCACAGCGGCACGCCGGCTCGCGGTTGACCGCGATGGAAATACCGATGCCCGACCCGCATATGGCGATTCCGCGGTCGGCGTTTCCGGCAGCGATGAACCGCGCGAGCTTTGCACCGAATTCGGGATAATCGACGCTTTCTGGCCCGTTAGTGCCGAGGTCGCTGACCTCATGGCCTTTCTCCCGAAGCCAGGCGGCGAGCTCGTCTTTCAAGAGGTATCCCGCATGATCGGCGGCGAGGGCGATGCGCATGGCCGATAACTAGGGCAGGCTCGAAAGATTCGCCAGTGTCACGCGGGCCCCGGCTTCGCTCCGCCGCCCCATCGCGCCGGAATGGCGCGCAGCCGCAGTGGCGGCAGCCAGGAACGTGCCTGAAAGGCGGAACGCAAAACGGAATCCCCCGACCGATTCGTCGCGTTAATTTACCAGCCAATTGCGCACGTCAAAGCGCTTAGCGTCAGGCGGCGATCCGGATTTCCTCGCGGCCGAAGATCTCGACCAGGGCATCCGTCAGCTCGTCCATCATTTTGGCGCTGTGGCATGGGCCAGGCGTGAAGCGCAGCCGCTCGGTGCCACGCGGGACGGTCGGGAAATTGATCGGCTGGACGTAGAGTCCGTACTCGGCGAGCAGGATGTCGCTGACCCGCTTGGCCTTGACCGGGCAGCCGACGAGCAGCGGCACGATGTGGGTCGAGCTCGGCATCAACGGCAGGCCGGCAGCCGTGAACTTGCCTTTGAGCATCGCCGCCGCCTGCTGCTGCGCGTCGCGCTCCTCGGACGATACCTTCAGGTGCCGCACGCTAGCCAGCGCTCCGGCGACCAGCACCGGCGACAGCGACGTGGTGAAGATGAAGCCAGGCGCGTAGCTGCGGATGCAGTCGACGATGGTCTTGTCGGCCGCGATGTAGCCGCCCATCACGCCGAACGCCTTGCCCAGCGTTCCCTCGATGATGGTGAGCCGGTCGGCGACCGCATCGCGCTCGGAAATGCCGCCGCCCGCCGCGCCGTACATGCCGACCGCGTGAACTTCGTCGAGGTAGGTCAGTGCATTATATTTGTCCGCGAGGTCGCAGATTGCTCCGATCGGGGCGATGTCGCCGTCCATCGAATAGACGCTTTCGAAGGCGATCAGCTTCGGCGTCTCGGGATCCTCGGCCGCGAGCAGTTCCTCGAGATGATCGAGGTCGTTGTGGCTGAACACGCGTTTGTCGCAGCCCGAATTCTTGATGCCGGCGATCATCGACGCGTGGTTGAGCTCGTCCGAAAAGATCACGCAGCCGGGAAGGAGCTTGCCGAGCGTCGACAGCGCCGCCTCATTCGAAACGTAGCCCGAGGTGAACAGGAGCGACGCTTCCTTGCCATGAAGGCCCGAAAGCTCGGCCTCTAACTCGGTATGATAATGGGTGTTGCCACTGATGTTGCGGGTGCCGCCCGATCCGGCGCCGACTTCGTGGAGGGCCTTCTCCATCGCCTCGACGACGACCGGGTGCTGGCCCATCCCGAGATAGTCGTTGGAGCACCAAACGGTGATTGGCTTCGGACCGTTGCCGCCGAAGCAGCGGGCGTTCGGGTACTGGCCGCGGGTGCGCAGGATATCGATGAATACGCGATAGCGGCCTTCGTCGTGAAGCCGCCCGATCGCCTCTTCGAATATGCGGTTATAGTCCAACGCGTTTACCTCGCTCGCCGGGCCTTTAGCCAGCGGCCCCCAGCAAGGCCATTGAGAACGACTCGCAAAAACCCTCAGAAATTCCGATCACAATATTCGGATTTCTCCCAGTCCGTAGCTCGCGAGCGCCCCAAGCAACGGATCGCGCGGCGGGGCGGTGAAGACCGCGAGGCCAGGCTGAGGCTCGGCCGGCCACGGCTGTTCACGGGTCAGCCAGGCAATTCGGCGGGCGATGCCGGGCCCGCCGTCGACATAAGCGACATCGGGGAAGGCAGCGCGAAGCTCGTCTTCGAGCAACGGAAAATGTGTGCAGGCGAGCACGACGGTGTCGATGCGCTCGCCGCCCGGTGCGTCGAACATCGGCTGAGCTGCGGCTCGGACGGCCGCGACGCCGACCGCCTCGCCGGCCAGCTTCGCTTCGGCCAACACGACCAGCTCGGGCGATCCGTGGCGGATGATCGTGCAGTCGCTCGCGAACTTCGCTGCGAGGTCGTCGACATAGGGCTGGCGTACGGTCGCCTCGGTTCCGAGCACTCCGATCACCCGCGTCTTCGACATTTCGGCGGCGGGTTTGATCGCCGGTACAGTGCCGACAACCGGCAAGTCGAGTGCCGACCGTACATGCTCAAGCGTGATGGTCGAGGCGGTGTTGCAGGCGATGACGACCAAACGTGGGTGGAAGCGCTCGACCATCCTCCCGAGCAGGGCAGGAACCCGGCTTGCAAGCTCCGCCTCCGTGCGCTTGCCGTAGGGGAAGCCGGCGCTGTCCGCGGTGTAGATGATCGGCGCGTTGGGGAGCAGTCTCAGCGTCGGCCCGAGCACCGACAGCCCGCCGACACCGGAATCGAAGAAGAGGAGCGGGGCGTTCGGGTCCACGGTGGCTCTGTGGCCTGACGGGCGTGCAGTCGCAAGTTGCGCCGCCGTTCCGGTTTGCTACCAATCGCGCATGACCCGCGAGCTGCTTCTGTCGCTTCTGATCGGCTACGGCTTCGGGTCGATCCCGTTTGGGCTGTTGCTGACGTGGGTTGCGGGCAAGGGCGACGTTCGAAAGATCGGCTCAGGCAACATCGGCGCGACCAATGTCCTGCGCACCGGGAGCAAGCCGCTAGCTGCCGCGACATTGATCCTCGACTGCCTCAAAGCAACCGCCGCGATCTTTCTCGCTCGTTACCTGTTCGGCGATCTCGACGACCTCGCCGCGCGTTACGCCGCAGGCGGCGCGATGCTGGGTCATCTCTATCCGGTCTGGCTGAAGTTCCGGGGCGGGAAGGGCGTCGCGACCTTCCTCGGCGTTCTCGTTGGCCTCATGTTCTGGCCCGCCGCTGCAATCTACGCCGCCATCTGGGTCGGCCTGCTTCTGACGCTCCGAATCTCGTCAGTTGCCGGAATGACCGCAGCGCTTAGCGCACCTTTATCGGCCGCCCTGCTACGACCATCACTTCTCCCTTTGCTGCTCGGTTTCGCTCTGCTCGTCCTGTGGAAGCATCGCGAAAATATCCTCCGTTTGCGGAAAGGAACCGAGCCACGCCTAAGGTGAATGTCGTGCCTCGCGAATCCAGCGGCTGGCGAGATATTTGATGCCGCTGGTAACCGGCAGTCCGGCATGCTCTGACAGCGGGTCCAGATTGCCATCACGGCCGATGTTGCGGAACAGGAGCGCGTCGCCGGCGCGCCCCCTTACCGTCAGGCCGGTTTTCACGAATCTGGTCTCTCCGCCCTCGTAATCATCGTTGAGGTAGATAAGTGCGGTGAGGATTCGGCGATTGGCCTCTCCCAGCCAGTCGTAGTGCGGATGATATTGCTGCCCCGGCCGGTAGCGAAGGATTTGCAGCGGCTCGCCTTGCTCGACCGCAGTGTGCGTCATTGCGGCCAGTCGGCGGTTGATCGCATGGGTAGCCGGGTCTTCGATCAGCCAGTGAATAGTCGAGCCGTCGGATGTTCGGATTGGGTCAGGAACGTCCTCGCCCTCCATCTTCACGAGCGAACGTTCGTAGGTCGGCTCGGCCAGTAGCTTCAGGAGTTCGCACTCGGGGTCGCTGAAGGCTCGTTCGAACAGCCAGACGCCGGGTTCCTCGCTCAGCTGTCTGAAGGGCGGAACGGTCAGCGGATCGCCGTTGGAGTCGATTGACATGGTTCGAATGACGGCGAGCATACGGGCGCGGAGGCCGTCGACGCGGCCTTCGTCTTCGAGCCGAGCCAGCGCCCGCGCCCAATCGCGCGGCCCGCCCATCCCGCTCGCAAGGAGGTTGGTATAGGCGCGCACCGCCATCGGGTGCTCAACGTCGGCGGCCTGTCCGAACAGGTCTCGTCCGCGAACGACGTCCTGGGCGACCCCGGCGCCCCGCCAATACATGTCGCCGAGCGTGAAAATGGCCTCCGGGTCGTTGGCGGCGGCGTGATGCTCGACGATCGTCAGTGCCTCAGCGGCGCGCCCTGCCTGGAACAGGCCAAATGCTTCGGCGAGAGGCGGGCTGCGTTGCTGCACGAGCAGACTATGGCAAGAGCGGGGGCGCGTTTCCATCTTTACACAGCTTGACGGCTGGAATCTTGGCCCGCCACCATCGCGCGTACGTACGTATAGGACTGCACACCACTTGAAACTCGTCGTCGTAGAATCGCCTGCCAAGGCGAAAACCATCGAGAAATATCTGGGAAGCGGGCACCGCGTGCTCGCGTCTTTCGGTCACGTTCGCGACCTTCCGCCCAAGGATGGCTCGGTCGATCCGGACGAAGGCTTCGCCATGGAGTGGCAGGTCTCGCCTGACCGCGCGAAGCAGCTGAAGGCGATCACTGATGAGGCGAAGAAGGCCGATGCACTGATCCTAGCGACCGATCCTGATCGCGAAGGCGAGGCGATTAGCTGGCACGTGCAGGAGGTGCTGCGTCAGAAGAAGGCGCTCCCGGCGCAGATCCAGCGCGTTACCTTCAACGCCATCACCAACTCGGCCGTGACCGAGGCGATGAAGAAGCCGCGCGAGCTCGATGAGGACCTTATCGATGCGTACCGGGCGCGGCGGGCGCTCGACTATCTTGTTGGCTTCACCCTCTCGCCGATCCTATGGCGCAAGCTTCCCGGCGCGAAGTCGGCCGGCCGCGTTCAGTCGGTTGCGCTCCGCCTGATTGTCGATCGCGAGCGCGAGATCGAGGTTTTTAAGCCCCAGGAATATTGGTCGATCAGTGCGACGTTCGAGAAAGACGGGCAGAGCTTCATCGGACGCCTCGTTCAGCTCGACGGCAAGAAGATCGAGCGGCTGACGATCGGCAACAAGGGCGAGGCCGATGCCGCCAAGGCCGTCGTCGAGGCCGGGCGCTTCACGGTTGAATCGGTCGAGACCAAGCCATTCTCGAAAAACCCGCCGCCACCGTTTACGACCTCGACGCTTCAGCAGGAGGCGTCGCGCAAACTCGGCTTCTCTGCCAGCCACACAATGCGCGTTGCCCAGGGCCTCTACGAGGACGGCCTTATTACTTATATGCGGACGGACGGCGTCGACATGGCGCCCGAGGCGATCAGCGGCGCCCGCCGCGCAATCGCGAGCCGCTATGATTCCGGCTACGTTCCGGACAAGCCGCGCCAGTATCAAAGTAAGATCAAGAATGCGCAGGAAGCGCACGAAGCTATACGGCCAACCGACTTCGACAAGTCACGTGCCGCATCCGGCGATCACGCACGCTTGTACGAGCTGGTCTACAACCGCGCGCTGGCGAGCCAGATGGCCTCGGCCAGGCTTGAACGAACGACAGTCGAGCTGGTCGATGGCACGGGCCGCGCAACCCTTCGCGCAACCGGGCAGGTGGTGCTCTTCCCAGGCTTCATGGCGCTTTACGATGAGGGCCGCGACGATCCGCAGGACGAGGAAGGCGCGCGCATGCCCGCGCTCGGCAAGGGCGATGTCCCCGCCAAGACCGGCGTCGAGGCCGTGCAAAGCTTCACCCAGCCGCCGCCGCGCTATTCCGAAGCGAGCCTTGTCAAAAGGATGGAAGAGCTCGGCATCGGCCGGCCGTCGACCTACGCCTCGATCCTTCAGACGCTGAAGGACCGCGAATATGTTCGCATCGACAAGAACCGCTTCATTCCCGAGGAGAGCGGCCGCCTCGTGACGGCGTTCCTCGAGCGCTTCTTCGACCGCTACGTCAGCTATGATTATACCGCCGAGCTCGAGGAAGAGCTCGACGACGTGTCCGGCGGCCGGCTCGATTGGCAGAAACTGCTCGCCGAGTTCTGGCACGACTTCAAGCCGAAGGCCGGCGAGGTCATGGACCAGAAGCCGAGCGAGATTACGGCTGCGCTCGACGAATTCCTCGCGCCCTGGCTCTATCCGCCGCGCGCCGATGGCAGCGATCCGCGTGTCTGTCCGCAATGCGGCGAGGGGCGGCTATCGCTCCGCGGCGGCAAGTTCGGCGCGTTCGTCGCCTGCTCAAACTATCCCGACTGCCGCTACACGCAGAAGTTCGGGCAGGGCGGCGACCAGGCCCAAAGCGAAGGCCCGCAGGATCTCGGCGACGGCATCACGCTCAAGACCGGACGGTTCGGGCCCTATGTCGAACGCGGAGACAAGCGGGCCTCGATCCCGAAGGACATTCCGGTTGATGATGTTACGGCCGAGGTCGCCGAGCGACTGCTGGCGCTCCCGCGCGAAATTGGCGCGCACCCGGAAACGGGCAAGCCGATTACCGCATCGATCGGACGTTACGGGCCATACCTCGCGCATGATGGGAAGTACGCCCGGCTTAGCTCGACCGCCGAAGTGTTCGAGACCGGAATGAACGCCGCAGTCGCCAAGCTCGCTGATGCAGCCTCGGGCGGCGGGCGCAAGGGCGGTCGCGGGTCGCGCGAACCCATCGCCGTGCTCGGCAAGCATCCAGTGAGCGGCGGTGAAATCAAGGTGATGGCAGGGCGCTACGGGCCGTACGTCACTGACGGCACGACCAACGCGACTCTGCCGAAAGCGATTGAGCCTAAGTCAGTCACCCTGGACGATGCGGTCCGCTTGATCGATGAGCGAGCCGCGAAGGGTCCAGCCAAGAAGAGCGGGCGCAAGCCAGCGAGGAAAAAGGCCAAGTGATCGAGATACAGTTGCAACGCCTCCCGCACGGCGAAGGCCTTCCCGCGCCGACGTACGCGACAGAGGGCGCGGCAGGTCTCGACGTTGTCGCGGCTGAAGAGCTCACGCTCGGTCCGGGCCAGCGTTACGCGGTCGCGACCGGCTTCGCCATCGCGATCCCGGAAGGCTATGAAGTTCAGGTCCGCCCGCGCTCGGGCCTGGCTATCAAATATGGCATCACTTGCCTGAATACGCCCGGGACCATCGACCACGACTATCGCGGCGAGGTGAAAGTGATCCTCGCCAACCTGGGAAGTGAGCCGTTCGAGGTCCGCCGCGGCGAGCGCATTGCCCAGCTCGTTCCGGCTCCCGTGCAAAAAGCTGAGTTCGTCGAAGTCGGTAACCTGAGTGAGACCAGCCGCGGAGCGGGGGGCTTCGGCTCGACAGGCCGGTGAACCTTACCGACGCCGAGCTCGATCGCTACGCGCGGCACATCGTCCTGCCGCAGGTTGGCGGCTTCGGGCAGCGCCGACTGAAGGAAACCAGGGTTGTAGTCGTCGGCGCTGGTGGCATCGGCAGCGCCGTCATTCCCTCACTGGCTGGAGCAGGCATCGGCCAGCTCACGATCATCGACGATGATGTGGTCGAGCTGGCCAATCTGCATCGCCAGCCGCTCTTCCGCGAGCGCGACGTTGGTTATTCGAAAGCCGATCTGGCGGTGCAGTTCGCGCACCGGCTGAACGGGCATATCCAGGCCAAACCCATTCTCCAGCGGATCGGCACTGACAACGCCGAGCAACTGCTCGACGGGCATGATCTGGTGATCGACGGCAGCGACAATTTCGCGACTCGGCTCGCCGTCTCTGATGCCTGCGTGAAGCTCGGACTGCCGCTGCTGTCCGCAGCCGCAGTTCAGTTCCAGGGTCAGGTCGGGCTGTTCCGGTCAAAGCCCTGCTACCGCTGCTTCGTCGGCGACGCGTTCGATGCCGAAGATTGCGACAATTGCGCCGAGCTCGGTGTGCTCGGCGCGTTGACGGCCGCGGTCGGCGGCTTCGCGTCGTTGCTGGCGATCAATTCAATTGTCGGGATCGGCGACGAGAATCCCGGGTCGGTTCATCTGTTCGATGGGCAGAAGCTCGAATGGCGCTCGATCCGAATTCCCGCAGACCCGAACTGCAAAGCCTGCGGCTCAGCCTAGGGCCTTTGCGATCCGATCGATCAGGTGACGCGCGACTTCGTCCTTGGCGGCTTCGGGCCAGGCCTCGACTCCGTCGGCGGTGACGAGATGCACCTGGTTATGAGTTCCGCCCATCACGTCACCCGAGACATCATTGGCGACGATCCAGTCGGCGCGCTTCTTCTCTCGCTTGGTAGCCGCAAAATCGACAACATTGTCAGTCTCGGCTGCAAAACCGATCAGCAGTCGAGGACGCTGCTCGCTCGATCCGAGCTCGGCGAGAATGTCGCGGGTCGGCGCGAACATTAGCTGCGGCGGGCCATCGCTTTTTTTGAGCTTAGTATCTGACGCCTCGACCCGCCAATCGGCGACGGCGGCGACCAGAATCGCAACGTCAGCGGGCAGGGCGCCGAATACGGCACTGGCCATCTGCTCGGCAGTCTCGACGTCGGTGCGGTCCACTCCGCCAGGTGTTTCCAGACAGACAGGCCCCGCGATCAGCGTCACGCGTGCTCCGGCCTCAGCCGCTGCTGCAGCGATCGCGAAACCCTGTCGACCTGAAGAACGGTTTGCAATCACTCGAACCGGATCGATCGGCTCCCATGTCGGGCCAGCAGTAATCAGGACATGCTTGCCGGCGAGCGTCACTTCAGCAGTTCGGCGAGCTGATCCATGATGTCCTGCGGTTCGGGCAGCCGGCCGGGGCCATACTCGCCGCACGCCATTTCGCCCTCCGCCGGGTCAATGACCTTGACCCCATCGGCCCTGAGTTGGGCGATATTCCGCTGGGTCGCAGCGTGCTGCCACATCCGGACGTTCATCGCCGGAGCGATCACGACGGGCTTGTCGGTGGCAAGCAGCAGGGTCGTCGCAAGATCGTCCGCGATGCCCGCAGCCATCTTCGCCAGCAAATCCGCCGTCGCCGGACAGACGAGCACGAAGTCGGCCGCGCGCGACAGCTGGATGTGGCCGATCTCGACCTCGTCCTTGAGTTCCCAGAGCGAATTGTGGACCTGGCTTTCGGCCAGCGTGCCGAGGCTCATCGCGGTGACGAAATGCTCGCCACCTTTGGTCAGCACCGGCGTGACCTCGTGCCCTGCCTTTTTGAGCAGGCGCACGAGCTCGAGCGACTTATATGCTGCGATCCCGCCGCCAACGATGAGAAGCGCTTTCGCCATAGTCGCGATTTACCGCGCCGTGAGCTCTTCCGCCATCTCGTCTTGTATGATCGCTGGCGGGACGATCGCCGAAGCAAAAATCTGCGCAAATACGGCGCGGTTATCGAACGGCCGCTTTTCCATCTCTGCGCGATGCGACGCAGTCGCGAGCAAATGGTCGAGCTGCAGCTTTCCGATAATGTAGCTTGGCCCGTATCCCGGCTGGCGCAGGTAAATCAGCTGCTCGAACCCGACTAGCTTGCTCTTGGCATCGGACCAGGCGCGGGGTGTCCATCCTGCGTGGAAATGACCGGCATCGTCTAAACCGATCTCATTCGCCTGCACGCGCAACGACGCGAGCCCGCGCGCGGCCCGGTTGGCGAGCATGATCCAGACGAGCTCACGGCCATGCGGGATGTCGTCGTAGAGGCCCGCCTGCATTGCGACTTCTTCCATCGCTGTGGCGAAACCTTCCGACCGGTCTTCGTAGATGTTGAAGAGGGGCGGGGTGTCGCGGATCGGGCTCGGGTGCGGTTCATGCTTGAGCCGGGCAAGCTCGACCCAGTGGAACTGGTGGCTGACCAGCGGCAGTGGATCGAGTGCGGTGACGTTGGTGAAGAAGTTGCGCTCCGCAGGCGGCGTGAACTCGCCAGTCTGACCCCGCAGCGCAGCCAGGAAATAGGGTTGATCGGCGATGAAGCCACCATCGACGAGGAAATGGTAGAATTTGTCGGTCTTGGCCTCGGCCATGCGCCGATAGGCGGCCGGATCGCTGATTTCGGCAATCGGCGGCGCGGCCCGATTGCGCAACTCTTCCAGCCGAAGCGACGCAAGAGAACGGTCGAGCTCGCGTTGGAGCAGGACCTGCTGCTGGTCGAAATCGAACGGACTGAGAAGGACGTGCTTCAGGTACCAATTGTAATTGTCCTTGCCGACGCCGGACGGTCCGGTTCGGTTCGGCGCTTCGGCGCGGATCCACTGTGCGAACTGCTCGGTCGCGGCGCGGGCATTGGAGACTGCCGCGCGGAGCTTCGATGACGCGCCCTTCAGCGACGCAGTCCGCTTGCCGCTCAGATCATTGAGGACCAACGTACCGGCCTCGAGTTTCTCGAGCGCCTCGGCTTGCTCGTTGAAAGCTCTGTCCCCGTAGGCCCAGA
>Ga0070669_100003369_pt1 | contig 11491 bp, 7 predicted proteins | sample KBSS53metaG_FD_64680 | JGI IMG/M metagenome (GOLD analysis project Ga0070669, IMG submission 64680) | Switchgrass rhizosphere microbial communities from Kellogg Biological Station, Michigan, USA - KBS S5-3 metaG | ecosystem: Host-associated > Plants > Roots > Rhizosphere > Soil ... | reverse complement strand
GATCAGGCGGATAGAATAAGTTTTTTTCTTTCACGGCATTTTGCAATACTTCTGTTATTACGCCGGGCTCAGTTGTGATTTGTAAGTTTTGTTCATCAATGTTCAAAATGGAATTCATTCTTTCTGTTGATAACAAAACGCCACCAAGATGTGGCAATGCCCCTCCGCTTAACCCGGTGCCTGCACCACGGGGAGTAACAGGAATTCTTTCCTGGTTACAAATTTTTAAAACAGCACTGATCTCTTCTGCTGTTCGTGGTTTAATAACAACTTCAGGAAAATAATGCAGATCTTCGGTTTCGTCGTGGCTATAATGCTGAAGTGTATAGTTGTCTGCAAATACAAATTTTTCACCGATAATTTTTTTGAAAGATTCAATGTGAGATTGCTGCAGTATTGATGAAATGGAGCCGGCTGTCATAACTGCAAAAATCTGATAAAACTTGCGAATATTTAAAAGAGAATTGCCTATTCTTATTGCGAAGTAGTTAGTGTGCCGAAGTAATAAAAGCTGCTAAATATTGACTGTTTCTTGCAGAGTAGATGAATTGGCAATTGAAAAAGAAGCAAGGCCTGAAATTTAGCCAAGAGCCACTCGCTTATTTTCCCATCCGGTCATCAGAATGTACTCGTATGGCATCTTTCAACGTTTTAGAAAAATTAATAACTGGATTATTTTTCCCCAATAATTCCGATAGCGATTATAGTGATAAATCTTAATAGAGTATCTACTTCTATTCAGCATTCATATATCTAAGATCTCTTTTTGAAATAGATCTACGCTTCGATAAAAAAGCTCAGAAAACTTTTCTCTAAATATCCCAGTGTTATCTATAAACTCTTTTAGTTGGGTCATTTTGGAGGTATCTATCAAATTATTTGTGGGGCTTGATTTCTGGTACTCATCTATAATATTGTTTAAATATTGTTCAATGTCTTTGGTATCATTACTCAATTCATCCCATCTTTTCTCATTTTCAAAGGCAGTAGAAAATATCTGTATTTGCTGATGTAAAAATTCAAATTCAAGCTGTACGTCAATGAGATCTTTCATTTGCATTTCAAATGTCGGGTAGGGCATAACATTTTGATGGCTTTTGTTCTCCTTAAGGCGAATGGCCTCCAGGATCCGGCGCACTTTCTTCACTTTAAAATATGACCGGGCCATGTTTGTTAAAAGAAGCTTCCGGAATTCATTTTTATTTTTTGTTTTTTCACGTACACGATTAAATTCATGAATGAAAATGCCGCCGATTATAGAAACCAGGAAGAATTGAACAAGTATTTTCACAAATTCAATTTTTAATTTATACTGGTCTTCTCTATTGGAAGGAAAAAATATAATTATAAAAAAAATTCCACTCAGGGCCAAAATAACTGGGATGGCGATCAAAAGAATTTTTGAATTTTGCTTAATCTCTTTTGCTTTCTTTTTTTCCATATTTTAAGAATTTTGAAGTTGAACATTTAAATAAACTTGTGCTCCTTCCGTTCTGTGCCGTATTTCTTCAAATAAAAAAGTGAATGGTTTATCTCCCTTTGTTATTTGTGCAGTGCCAGATACTTTTATAAGGTTATCAAGCACCCATTCCAACTCAGGTTGTTATTGGTGATTCTGTTGATACCGTTACAATGAGAATGGCGGGGATTTTGTCGTATTCAATGTCAATAGTCTTTTGTAAAGATTGGTTGATCATTTTAGTAGTTACTACCTATTGTTAGCAAATCAAGTTACATTTTGCTCTTACTGTACATAAAATATTTACGTTAAACTGAGAACAGCTAACAATTCAATATTGCTTAATTTATCTGTCAATATTTTGTGCATAAGATCTATTTCTTTTCTATGTGTTTTAATTTCTTGATAGATCTGTTTCGTTTCATAGTCTGTGACAACAACTCCAGACTCCTTTAACTTTAAGATTGAAGATGAAATATGCTTTTGATACTCCTCAAAATTTTTGTTTAAATCTGTTGGTAAAACATCGAGAAGAAATCGAACTGCTATTTGTTCCAAGACAATAAGTAGTAAGGCAAGCTTTGTGAAGATTTCGTTAACTAATTTTTTTCCAACCGAACCAATGACAACACCCATCGCAAAAAAAACAGACTCTGCTTTTATAGAGTCACCTAATTTGTTTTCAAAGTCCCTTCCTACTTTTATCACTACAGCCCTCCATACTTTGTTATAGAGAGTAGGCATTGATTTCTTCATCACTTTCCTGGTTAATATTAGCTTCGATACTGTTAAGCTCCATCGGCCGAAATCACTTTTATGCTCATAAATGAATTCGATAATTTCTGACCCGATAATTATAAAAAAGCCGAGTGTACCTGAACCTGCGATTATACCCATCACAAGCTTTAGCTCAAGTTTAGACACTTTTTCTACGAATATTTTTGACTTTTGACCAGCTTCAGCAATAGGAGCATATATTATGTCAGAAATAAAACCTTGACCTGTTTGTACATAAAAATTTTTATTTTGTGAAAATATTACTTGATAGTTGTATGCAGAAAGAATAAGGCGATAACCATCTACAGCCAGTATCAAATCTCCCGCATTGACAGTTTGATTGTAAATTCCTCCAATATAGAAAGGCTTGCCTGGATCTTTAATTAACTGCAAAACTTCTTTCGGATTATGCAAGATTAATGGACTGTGCAAAGAAGGTAATCCGTGCGACTCTTTACTTTCTGAACCATGTAAAACCTGGTATTTCTTTTTTAAAAATTCTTCTGCTTTGTCAATAGCTTCTTCATTGGGAAAAATTCCCCTTTCAAGCTTAGTAGGTTTTGCATTTTCAATCCCCCTTTTTTTTTCAACTTTCCCCATTGGCTCAGCTTTCTTTTGTTCTTGTTAAAATTATTTGTGACGCTTTTGAAAATTTGGCCCCAGAAGAGATGATGTATCAGATTTAATTATCTCCAACATTTACTCCTGCATTTCCCTCGACAATAATCTTCTTTTCAATATCGGGGTCTTCCAATAAGTTATCTTTAGCCGGGTCATCCTGGTTGGCAAATAATCTTGCTGCAAGACGAAGATTTTCTAATTCAGCGTGTCTTACTTCTGCTTTTACCTTTCTTACATCTTCAATGCGATGTAATAATTTAAAGTCTTCAAGTAATGGATGTGAGCCCGGTAAGGCTTCAATAAAAAGTTGCCCGGTTGGTACTATTATTTCATCTGTAATTCTTCTGGCTGTAGATACATATTCTTGTAGCTTTTTCTTTAAAGCAGCCTGATCATAATCTTCTTTTTCAAATTTTACAGTTGCAGTACCCAATGCATTTTTAGTGCCGTCAGGATTTTTATAAGTCCCTTCCCAAAGATCATCGAAGCTTTCAAGAAAATGTCGGATGGAGTCGGGGTCCTTTATTCCATTCGTAAATTCATCAATAAATTGAGTCAGCATCCATTGAGTAAGATAACAATGTTCCTTTAAGGGAAAGATGATGTAATTTCCTTTAAAACCTAATGGATTATCCAGGTCTGCCATCTCAACTAATTCATGCTGATCCCATGTACTTGATGGTTTTGGAAGTCTAGCTTCAAGGGTTGACGCACTTATCCTGCTACTAAATATTCTGTTATGAAATAATCCGTCAGCAATTACTTCATTTTCATTCTCGTCAACAACCTCGAAATTCATTTCCGCATCTTCGGGTTCTGGACAATCTATCGGAAGTTTGTATAATTCAAAGAATAACTGGTCACTCACTTTATGGCTCCATATAGCCTGCATGTAGTACAATATGTTTTGCTTTACATGAACTCTTAACTGATCGATAGCAACATGTCTTGAGAACTGATTTTGCATAGCCGCAGCATATTGCTTGGTTGCTTCCTGGAAGGCGCCAGAGGATTGCCTGTATTTCTCCTGGGCATCTGCTAAAGCCTGTTCAACGTATTTCAGTCTCGTTTCTGCTGCATCCCTGTTAGCCTCCATAACATCTTTTTTCTCAGCTTTTGTTGCAAGGTCTCCTAATGCGGCTGCTTTATCCTGGTATGGATTAAAAAGAAAATTGGCAACATCAAATGGCGTTTTTGCATCATTAATTTTTTCTTGTAATTGCGATTGAGCCAGAAAATCACGGAGATTATCTCTTAATGTTAACTGTGAGGTAACTGTTCCTTCTAATTTGAGTAAAGTATTCCGTTGCTCTTCCCAATGTGCTTTAATTATTTCAATTGATACTTCATCACCGGCGAAACCTGATATAAGATAATTAAGTGCCGACCTCAATGAATCATCTAACAGCACCCGTGAAATGATCCATTGATATTGTATTAACCAGGCTTCATCAATTTCATGGGGAGCAGGCACATCAAGCGCAACCAAAATAACCGGCCGTGCACGATATAAAAATTCGGTGATCAAATATCTACGTTGCAATTCATAAAAAAGATAAGTGACAGTAATCTCATTATTGGGATTGGATATCTCGCCAGAGTTTGTTTCTTCGGTTTCTACAGCAGAACTTGTATCAACTTCCATTGATCTTTCCAGTTTATACTCCTGGGCTGCTTTCAACGTTGCTTCATGAAATTCTTTTTTATTTGTAATTGATTCAAGTGCCTGGTTTGTTGAAAATTCGGTTGATGAATCTATACTTCCTATCCCTATGTTAAATGAACCACTTGCAGACATTTTAAAATTGGTAGCCGAAGATGTTTTATTCATAATATCAGCTTCAGCCCTTGAGGTTTCTGAAGACTGGTAAGAACTGGAAGACATTGATTTTTCAATCTCTTTTTCACTACGTGTTTTTTTTATGTTTATTTTTTTAGAATATTTCCTGCTTTCACCGGGTGCTAATGGAATTGTAGAAACCAGGTCTCCTGCCTGGTATGCTCCGGGTTCCCATTTCTGGCGATAAGTGAGCATTAAACCGAAATTATAGGAATACTTTGCGAAGACATCAAATGCGTAAGGTTCGTTTAAGGCTTTTCCTAATTCATACAATAATTTTGATAACCTACCTGCTGGCCCATCAGGAGAATTAAAAATATCTTGTGCGGTTTTAATGTATTTATCTATTTGATCCTGTGGGTTAGCTTTATTTAAAACAAATAGCGCAATAAGGTAAACTGCAAAACGCTGCCCGCCGCTTAACAAATTCCAAACAGCCGAGGCAGTAGGAAATGCCTGAATCACTTCAGCAGGTACAGCTTCATCTTTCAATTGATCTACACTTGCTTCTACATTTCTTTTGAAATCTGCTATTTGATTAATATCATTTATAGCATCAAGAGGTGGTAAAGCAGGACCAGCACCATCATATAATTTCGTATGTTCTAAATAAACCTTTTCAATTAGTCCTTTCAACTTACCATCAAAAGCATGTTGCCATACGCTTTTAAAAGCAATTTGCAAACAGTGAAAATCATGAAAAGATGTTGCATCGGCCGGGCCGCCTTTTAGATTTCTGAGTGCCTGAAGATCGCCCATTACGGATTCTACATCCGGCCGATAGCTTAATAGCCCCTCGATCTGTGTAATAATGCTAAATAAGATTTGTTTATTCTCATCAGTTTCTTTTGATTCAATAATATGAGTAAGTGTATCAAGGTCACCCAATATGTTTCCAAAATCAAGATTTGTTTTCTTGCCGGATTGGATATCGGAAGTTACCTGGATCACATCATTCAAAATTTGATCAGCTTCGTTGGATTTACCTCCAATATAGGCATCCAAATTTTTGAGTTCCTTTAGCACAGCATCAATTTTTGCTTGTCGTTTTGCTCCCGGTTGTAATTCATCTATCTGGGTGGTAACTGCATTTATTATATCTTGATTTGCTGCCATTATTCAGGATTTATATTGTTATTTAATTTGTCCTCTTGCACTTTGGGAAAGTATTTTTTGTATAGCGAATCAGGAGATATCTCAGAAGGTAATAGATCTTTTTTCCTTAGCAAATCTATTCCACCCGTCAACGCATTGATTTTTTTTGATAGGGATGTTGTATCAATTTTGATTTTCGATCTTTCTTCACCATCCTTTCTTATTTTTAAAGACTTTAAATCATCATTAGTTAAGTTCAAACGAATGGTATTCTCGTAATTTTTGAAATTTTCCAATCCTTCTTTAACTGCCTTTTTCTGGAATTCCTCAAGATCATTGGGATCTTTTAACAGGAAAGGGTGCTGTCTTAATGCAATAGGAAGTGCTGATAAGTTTTTTGTTTTCTCTTCGATAGTTTTTCTCGACTTACTATGTTTTTCTTGTTGCTCCTTTATTTTTGGTCCAAATCTTTCTTTAAAAGTCTCTTTCAAAACATGGGTATCATCAATATTTTTAAAATACTGGTTAGTTGAAACTGTTTTTTTTGAATCTTCTTCATTGGGAATTGGAATATTGAATTCATCAATTTGTTTTTGAAGCAGGCGGATACTATATGCATGTTCTGCTCCTACTTTTATTCTTGGTCCTGTAGATAAGTAAAGTATTCTTTTTTCCGGTGACTTTGGAACAGGGTTGTTTATGTCAATGACGTCTTCGGGAGCAAAAACAATAATTATTAGATCAGGTTTTTCTTTATTGCCTTCAATTTTCAGATCTTCAAATTGGAACTTTCCATGTTCGTCGGTAAGAACTGATCTAATAATACGGTTTTCTAAATGTTGCATCAGGCCTGCAGCAAATCCATTTTCAACCTTATGATCTTTAATTAATTCAGTTAATGGCTTCTCTGGATCATAAACAGCAACTACTAATCTGGGAATGCCTTTATTAGAAACAGCTGCATTTTTATTTTGGAGTACGACGAAACCGGATATTTTTATCATTTTATAAAAATTTAAAGTGAGAAGTGCAGTAAGTCTATAGAAGTCTTATTAAGACATTTTACGAAGTAAAGGATCGTAAAAAATAAAACCTTTGTTGTTAAGTGACTTCATATTAATCATGCAGCTTTATATCTCCAACTCTGCTGCCGAGCTCATGTGCTAACGTCAATCCGGTATTAATTGACGGGAGATAATGGATGCCACCATACAACCTTGACATACCTGCTTCTTCTCCCGCATTAAATAAACTACTGTATGATCTGGGTGTCCAGCCACGAAAATCGTATGTGTGATCTGTTATAGCTATATTATCACCTAATACTTCCGTTACTGCCTGCATAACCGAGCCTGTTATAAATGCATGTGCAGCCGGATATTCAGGATGAGGAGGTGTAAGTATAAAAGGCAACCAATTAGGATCAATCAATTTGCGTATATAGGTTACTGGCCGAAGCAGATTGTATTTATATTTTGATGTGAAGCAAACAATAGTTGCGTCTCTTTCTGCTATGCCGGCTTTGGCATATACTTCCGCTGCAACTGCAAGGCTTGCTCCTGCATTTTCCAACGCTTGCGTAATAATTGAAAAATCGTGACCCGGAGGTGTAAAGCCAACTCCATTACCCTGGTCAACCCAAAACAAAGCGATATTTTTTTGCTCTGTTGTTAATGTTTTAGAAACGTCATAAACATTTTTTACTATTTTATAAAAATCAGAATTGGGATCTTCAGAATAAGCAGCGGGAAAAGCGGGAGCAATACTCGTTATGTTTGATTGTAATAAAAGTCTTGCGTCTTTTAGAAATGGATTTACCGGAATAGGTACAAAAGCAGGCAGTGTTGGTTCCCATGCACCATTGCCAGGAGGAGGAACAGGATAGCCGACATTTGAAGGATTAAAATTATCAGTTAATGACCAATTGCGAACTGCTGTCGCTATACTACGGCCAAAGATCTGTGAACGTTCAAAGCTCGTTAAATCTTCTTCTGATTTCAGTTTTTCATTGTAAGCATTTTCTAAAGAATCTATACTTACATTGTTGGCTGCAGTTAATCCCGTATTAAAAGAACGTAGCAAACTGGCCATAGCTGCATTAGCACTCACTTCCCAATTATACCCATTGTTATTTTCCCGTGCAGGCATTTCGGGCATTTGATACAATTGTGTTGAAAGGCTTACGGAATTTCTAATTCCATATCGAACAGATTCATATAAGCCAATACCCAGGTAACCAAAATAGGCACCGTTCAGTGATGAATTTCGTTCAAGTAAAATGCGTAGCTGTAGCTTATACCAATCGATAACTACCTGCGCACTTTCATTTTGTGCTTTTGGCGTTGAAGGCACTGCTTTAAATAGTGGCTGGTCTGCGGAATTCTTTTGAGTTTCTTTTTGACAAGAGAATAAAAAGAGCAATAACGCAGTCACGATGGATAACTTTTTCATAAATCAATTTTTTTGGCGAATTATTTAATTGCACCAAATTAGTTTTCAAAACCACCAGCAATTTTTTATTTCGATTGAATGGGGATTATCGAATACATTTACCATTTACAGAACCATTCGGACACAAATGACGACGAATGTCATTCGTCTACAGAAAATGTCAATTGTCTTTTTATTAGATTTCTTGTGGAAATATTGAGATAACTTCAAAGAAGACTTTAAAGAAACTCCATCTTAAAACTGTTTTATGAAAAAATATGCCATCCTTCTGTTTTGCTTTTCGCTGTTTTATCAATATGCAAATTCCCAGGGCTGCGTAGTAGTTCGGAACATTTCTGGTTTTGGACAATACAATCTAACTGACAATGCTTTCACAACTTCTGACTGGCAATTAAATATTAATAACAGGTATTTTAAAGCTTATAAAGATTATAAAGGAACTGTTGATCAAAAAACTGCAAAGCAAAATGAATCGGTTGTCAAATCAATTTCTACAGATATATCGATCGGCAGACTATTACGAAATGGATGGTCATTGGATCTAAGCATTCCATTTGCTGCCAATAGCCGGGAAACTTCCACAGAACATGGTGGCCCTAATACAAAAAGACATACAACACACTCATTTGGCATTGGAGATATCAGGTTCATTGCCTATAAATGGATACTAAGACCTACAGTAAAACAAAAAGGAAATATTCAACTGGGTTTAGGAATAAAACTTCCAACAGGGGCTTATAATTATCAGGATTTCTTTTATAGAAATGATTCAACAAAAGTTCTTGCTGCCGTAAATCCTTCAATACAATTAGGAGATGGGGGGACAGGTATCATTTCAGAGATAAATATATTTTATTTTTTAAATGCTACGAGAACTTTCAGTCTTTATGGTAACTTTTATTATATGGCAAATCCAAGAGAGCAAAATGGAACCGCTATAACATTTGGAAAAATTCCTCCGAGAATTGATAGTCTTGCAAATAATATCTTCCTTAGTGTGGCTGATCAGTATTCCATAAGAGCAGGAATTAATTACGGTTTAAAGAATTGGGCATTTTCGTTTGGAATAAGAGATGAAGGAACACCTGTTGAAGATATTATGGGTGGTAGTGAAGGTATCAGGCGTGCAGGCCATAATTTATCAATTGAACCTGGTATAATCTATAAAATGAAAAAGGCATCATTATATGTTTATGCTCCGGTGATTGTAGGAAGAGAAACAAAACAAACATTATCTGATCAGTTCAAAACAAAATATACCGGCATATACACATTAACGCAAGGAGGATTTGGAGATTATCTAGTGTTTGTCGGCGCTCTTTTCAAATTATATTGAGCTTTGGGAATAAATCAGAATAAGAAAAATTAAATTTATAAGGAATCAAGTTTAATGAATACTCATGAATTTATATTTTCCAATCGACTAAAGTATCGGCTTGGGAGGCATGTTATTTTTTGGATCTTGTTTTCTCTGCATTTTATTATCCAAAACCTCATGATCGGCGGGCCGGGTGAAGCAAAAACATCCAGAACCTTTTTAGAGAGTGTTTCTCATTTTTTGTATTTCCTACCTATTTATTTGCTTTCAACTTATTTTTTTATTCAAGTATTACTGACAAGATTTTTATTCAGACAACGATATACCGCATTTGTATTTTCATTCCTGGTATTATTTGTGATAAGTTTTATGATTATATACTATGCAGGTACGTTTTACCTGCATAACGCTACAGGGAAACCCTATAGCCAAATCAATTTTAAAGCAAATAAATACCATGCAATAGTCGATGGGTTATTTGTGCCCTTTATGCTGTTTGGAATTGCTGCTGGTATTAAATTTTCCAAAAAATGGCTTCTGCAGCAAAGAAAAAACGAAAAATTGGCCAAGCAAAAACTGGCGACCGAGCTGCAACTTTTGAAAACATCGATCCATCCACGATTTCTTTTTTATTCGTTGCATACAGTAGAAAAGTATATTCATAATTCTTCAATTCAATCACCGGCTTTGATCTTACAGCTTTCAGATTTGTTGAGTTACATATTATATGAAAATGATAAGAACTGGGTAGAGCTTGAAAAAGAGCTGGAGATCATTCGTGGTTATATAAATCTTGAAGAAAAAAGTTTTAGCGATAAACTTGTGCTTAAAACTGAATTTCCTGATAATACAAACAACATGTTTATTGTTCCTTGCATATTGTTATCCTTTGTAGAAAGCAGTTTTGAATATTTTCTTGAAACAAGACAGAAGGAGCCTTTGCTTACCTTATCGATCCAGGTAAGTGAAAATGTATTGCATTATCAAATGGTTTTTAGCAGAGCTAACAATGAAGAATTGCCACCAAATGAAAAATTCATCACTATGCAAAAGCAATTAAAAAGTCAATACCAGGATCTTCACCAGTTATCAATTTCATACGATGATAAGAACATCTTAATAGATTTAAAATTGCCTTTATATTCCGGCGACTTGCTCAAATTAAAAAAGAATACAATCTTAAATGAAGTACCAGAAGTTGTATAATATTGTTTTTTCAAATAAACTTTCTGTTCGGTGGAAAAGGCATTTACTTTTCTGGTTAGCAGTATTTCTTTATCATGTGGTGCGTATCGGGATGATGATGCCCTCAATAAATAGTATTTCAGCTATTCGTCCCGTGCTCAATTATAGTTTAACCTGGGGTGTACTTCCAAACATGTTCGTCTCATATTTGATTGCCTATTACCTGATTCCGAAATACTTTAACCGTCGACGATATCTTGCTTTTGCGATAAGCATTATGTTGGTAATGTTTATACTAATTGCAAATACGATATTTCGTAATTATTTTGATTTGAATCACCGGGTAAGATCAGCGATCGGACTTTCTGGAGGTCTGGCATTTTTTTATAATTTCAGACCGGGTATTATTCGTGTGTTCGGTAATCCGCCATTGATATGTTGTTTGTTTCTTTCAATTAAGATACTAAAGAACTGGCATCTTGAACAAACAAAGTCCGAAACGCTTGCAAGAGAAAATGCGAGTGCAGAATTGCAATTATTAAAAGCGCAGGTGCATCCTCATTTTTTATTTAATACACTGAATAATATTTATTCATTCTCTTTAAATCAATCTCCACAGGCAGGAATTCTTGTCAATAAATTATCAAATATGTTAAGCTATATGATTAATGACTGTGAAGCGAAATTGGTACCACTTGAAAAGGAATTAAAGCTGATAGGGGATTATATGGGTTTGGAAAAGGTG